>Ga0255053_10000219_pt1 | contig 31040 bp, 26 predicted proteins | sample JV7_2_22_MG_FD_188635 | JGI IMG/M metagenome (GOLD analysis project Ga0255053, IMG submission 188635) | Seawater microbial communities from Jervis Inlet, British Columbia, Canada - JV7_2_22 | ecosystem: Environmental > Aquatic > Marine > Inlet | place: Canada: British Columbia | collected... | reverse complement strand
TAGAAATCTCTCTGGAGGCGGGACTTTCGTAGATACAACACAATCTTCTTCGGTTGGACAGGACATCTCAATGCCGTATTCATTCATTTATGGGGAGGAAAACAGAAATGGTCAGGTTACCAGATCTACCTCTCAAGGCATTGGCGTAAAATTTAATTTTCCTGGATATTATGAGCACAATAAATAGACCCTATAAGACGACTGAAGAGAGAAGACCGTATGTTATATGCAATAATTTTATAAAATTCAATAGCTTATACAATCTCATTGTATCAGCAATTGGCTGATATTTGGTTTTCTGCCAAGATATTCAAATTTAAGAGCGCTGCTAAAGCATAAACGAATTTACCTCCAATTATCTTTACTATGATAATCCTTGACCTCCTATAAGCCCCTTTATACTTAAATAACAACTGATTTGACTCATGGTATGAATCAACATAAGGCAGATCTTCTGTATTTAGAAAAACATCCAGATAAGCATTCAGTTTTTCTATGGACAGGTCATTATTTACAATGAATATTCGTGAACTTAATCCCATAAATTTTTCCTCAAAAGTCAATATTTTAATCTGATTTTTAACAAGTGTTCGCCATTCGAGTCAAATCATTCGCTTAAGTCGGAGAAAGCATAGATATAGAATGCTTTGTCTTGATTCCGTAGCACCATACCTGAGATAATATCCTGAAATAATATTTGAGCTCTATATAGCAAGAAGTTTTATCATCATACAAAAAGATTGAAACTTTGAATGCTTGAGTTATTTCAAAATCTATCAGAAGATGAGGCCAATAAATTCGGCCTGGTCCTGTCATCATCCGGCATTTCATACCATTTAAAAAAAGGAGGAAGTGGATGGCATGTTTGGGTCGATGATATGGACTATGAAAAGGCTTTAAACACCATTGAGCAATACCTTGAAGAGAATAAGGATTTCGATAGAAAGGATGAAGCTCCCTATTTTGAATACCAAAGGACATTCACAGGGCTTTGGGTATCCATCGGTTTGCTGGCGTGCTATGTTATTATCAAAACGGGAAATGACTTCCAGTTTTTTGTTAATACTTATGGTTCATCCGCCTTTCACATATTACATGGAGAATTATACAGAACCGTTACTTCACTGATGCTTCACGCGAACACCTTGCACCTGTCAGGCAACATTCTTGGGATTGCCATTTTTGGGACAGCCGTCTGCACTACAACCGGTTGGGGTGCCGGCTGGCTTATGATTCTTACGACCGGCATAGTCGGCAACCTGTTGAACGCAATTTTATATAAGACGGGCCATCTTTCGATCGGGGCATCCACGGCGGTCTTTGGGGCCATAGGGATTTTGGCCGCACATCAATTTTTTAGAAAATTAGGGCTGCCCGGCCAGCGAATAAGAGCATGGCTTCCCTTAGCCGGCGGTATCACTCTCCTTGGTATTCTTGGTTCTGGGGAATTTGTTGACCTTACGGCTCACCTATTTGGTTTTATGGCAGGTATTGTAATAGGGGCTCTTTACGCTATTTTAGTAAAAGGGCCGATCTCAAGGCCCTATCAAGTTTATTGTCTTCTTGTCACTTTAGGCGTTCTTGTCATGTCTTGGATAAGAGCCTTTAATTATCGTTAACGATTAACTTGATTTCATCCGAATTGGCCTTGAGCTCCGGCGCATACATCGCATACCCTTTTGTCGGCAGAGCGCTGAACCTGCCGGGGATCTCCGCCCGCAGACGATAGCTGACACTGTGTCTGCCGCGGGCAAGGCGCCGCACAAAAAAAACCACTTTTTGATCGCGAAACTCCACGTAGGCACCCATCTCATTACCCGTATAGCCGCTTCGCACCTTTATTGGCTCAAATCCGGCAGCTTTCATGTCCTCAAAAACCAGGTATTCGTAATCATTTTTGCTTTCGATCAAAAGCTCCACTTCAACCAGCTCGCCACTGGTTAAGGAGGCCATGTTTTTAAGGGGTTGGCGTTCGTATTTTTCAATTCGGCGATCTACTACCTGCCCCCGGGAGCCCGCATCCTTAATATTCTTATCAACTTCCTTTAAGCGGAAAACACGGCGCTGCACTTTGATCTCCAAGCCTTCTTTTTTAATAAAGTCTTCCAAGGTAAAAAAATCCAGATAGGCATTAAAGTAGATCGGCCCCCGACCGGATTTTTTCAGTGTCAGCGTATGGGTGCCGGTAGGGATTTCTTTGCCGGTAAGGATTAATTTGTTGTCAAATGTAAATAGATTTTCGGCGTTGATCCGGACTGTTTTCTTTTTTGTACTGTTGAAAAAGATCTCCAGAGTTAGATCAGGTGCTGCCTCCTTGCTTGCGGCCAGATACTCGGCAAAGGCTTCTACAATAGTTGCCGTATCCCGGGTGCTGTTCCAGTAGGTGGCGTGCTTTCGATTGTTGAGCAGATACTTAACCAAACCGGCAGCTTTTCTGCCCGTTGGTTCGGTTTGGGATAGAAGTTTCAGATAATAGGCGTGGGCTTCCCATTCGGAGCCGTACCAGTGCCACCAGTAATTGTTGTTTGGAAGATTGAGGTAAGCGGTCTGGTTTTCCGAGTCGAGCACCAGAAACTGTTCGATGTTTTTTACGATCATGGAAAGCTTTGCATTGTCTTTGATTTTATAAAGAGCCATACCGAACATGGCCTTGGCATAGACCGCCAGCAAATTGCGATCACGGTAGAGATAGCCCCTCATTTTCCTGCTTTCGACATCTTCATCTACCAGAACCATGTAGACAAATGCATCTAGATTGTCCGCATGGGCTTTTCCTTTTTTCCTGGTGCGATCCCAACGCATCAGGCGGTCCAGTTCTTTGGCTTGATAATCTTTTAACCACTGCAAACCGAGTTGGATCACTCCGCCGGGCAGCGTTACACCGTTTTCCCGGGCAATCTGGAGCCCATGGACCACCAGCGCGGTGGTATGGGGATAGGAGTGTTCGCCGTACCCGCTAAACCAGCCCCAGCCGCCGTCGGACAGTTGCATGGCAGCCAGGCGTTTGATGCCGGCCTTAACCATGGCCGCTACCTCATCTTCGTCAAAAACCGGATTACGGTCATAGCGACGCCACTGTGAGGCCCGCTTTGCGTCATTGCCAATTTCCTGAGCATTCAGATTGGTTCGCTTGTTTCGGATATCTTCTAGATTAAGACCGATGCGCTTTAAAGTTTGCTGGGTGATCACCGTGGGCAAAAAGCGATTCAGCGTCTGCTCTGTACAGCCGTAGGGGTAGCTGACAAGATAGGGCAAAGCATCCACCATAGCACCGGCAAGGGTCGGCGAATAGCGCAGCTCCAATCGGGACCGGTCCACCCGCCGGGCAGCCGGCACTTTAAATTCAACCGAGCCCCTGGTTTGATCCGGACGAATAATGCCGGTACGCGGGATTTGCTTCATCATGCCATGTACGTAAACCGGAAAGCGCATTTGCACCGCATCTGATTCCTCATCGGTAAGCGCTTTCATGCGCACCACGGCCTCGCCTTCTTTTAACACCTTTACACGCCAGTTTAGACGCTTTTCGCCGTTGGCTGAAATCCAAACAAACTTTTTCCGCTCCTGGCCTTTCATCAGCCCGAGAAGGCCGCCCTCCAGTTCAAGCAGGACGTTGACGGATTTGCGATTTTTCAAATAATTGTGGACATTGGCTGAAAGGACGACCTCATCGGTTTCCACAAAAAACCGAGGCGCCTGCAGGCGAACGATCAGATTCTTGCGGGTTACCACATCGGTAGAACCTTCACCGACTTTTGTCCCATGGCCCATGGCCCATACCTTAATCTTCCAGCCGGTCAGATTCTCGGGCATGGTAAATTCTACAACGGCCACTCCCTTTTTGTCAGTGGTGATACTGCCCGACCAAAAGGCGGTGTCGGCAAACTTGGTGCGTACGGTGGGTTGGACAAGGTCCTGCGGCTGGGCGGTTTGGCCTTCTTTGTCATCCAGTTCGCCGACCCCGTTTTTTTTAAGCTTAAATGCGACGCCTGCCTCTCCGGTCTCACCTGGTGCAGACGGTCGCGCCAATGCAGCAGCGGCGACCACCCGGGATTTGGCCCTTTTCTCTTCACCTGCAAGGCCCTTGCCGGAGGCCTTGGGCATCATAAGATGGCCAAAGACCCCGATATTTCGCATCGGCGTTTCTTTTTTCTTCAAAAGATTACCGAGCCATCGGGTCAGGCTGGACTCCTGGTAGGTATGATGGCGCCTCCGCCATTTCCAGAAAAAACTGCGGATTTCCGGGACATTGGATCCGCCGGAAATATATTCAACAGAACGATCATAGACGGTAACCACCGCAGCCCCCTGAAAGGGTTCTCCGGAAAAATCGGACAGCTGAATGTTAAGTTTGGCCCTCTGACCTGGGCGATATTCTTTTTTGAAAGGGATGACCTTTACATTGAGCACCCGTTTTTCGGGCGGGACCACAATCTCACGGATTTCGCTGTGAACCTTGCCGCCGTAAACCGTTACGGCTTCCACAAAAAAGTTGGGCATATCTTTTTTTGAAATCACAATTTCTTCAATGGTGCTCTTTCCGGTCATCGGTATCACCTTCGGTGGCAGGTAAACACCGTTGACCGGGCGAACAAACATAACCACTGTAGCCCCTCTGCGGTCAGTATTGATCTGCAGCTCCACCGTGTCCCCCGGTGCATATTCGGACTTGTCGGTGATCAATTCGATCTTGGCAAAGCGGTACCCGGCGCCGTCGTCGCCTTGACCGCGGACGGTGAACATATAGCCGCCTTCAATGGAATGGTTTTTGGCATCGGTGAGCGTGTAAGAAAGGCGGTATTGTCCGGCCCGTGATGCCTGAATCTGAATGCCGGCAATGCCTTCTGCATCGGTGTTCAGCTGCCATTCGGCAACTCGGCTTTCTTGCGGTTTGTCCTCCTGATAGGTGATGCGCATTAATTTCAGTATGCCTTTGCCGCTGACCGGTTTTTGATCCAGGCTCTGAGCTTTAAAATGAGCTTTAATCGTTTCGCCGACCCGGTAATAGCCTTTATCCACCCAAGCATACACCTTAAATGGCTTGCGTGCCACCAGCACGTCGCCCTGACCGACAATGGTACGCCGGGACAAGTCCCGGACTTCGGCACGGATGGTATACCGGTGATCGGTGTCATCGTGAATCAGTTTAGCCAGCGCGGTATCGATGGCGATTGCGACCATCCCGTCTTTTCCGATTTTAACCTCACCATCGGCAACGATTTCCGGCTGCTGACGCGGCCAGTGCTGCCGCCAATCCCAGATCGGGCGCATGCTGCCCCAGTCCCGCCAGCCCGGATACCAGGGATAGTCATAGGCGTACCACCAGTAACCGGGGCCGTAAAACCAATCCCAGTAAAAGGACGGATACCAGCGGCTGTCGTGTTCGGTGCGCAGCACCTTATACTTTACGATGGCCTCGGTAACCGGAGAGCCGAAGTAATAGGTGGCCTTAATTTTAGCGCTGATGGTATCACCGAGCATGACAGGCTCGGCAGGGGCTTCCACTTTAACTTCAAACTCAGGCTTCTTATATTCTTCCACTCGAAAGGTCTGGCCGCCGTAAACAGTGCTGCGGCCATGGGAAATACGATAAACTCCCAGTGCTGCATCTACCGAAAGTTCAAATTCGCCTTCAATGCCGCCGTAAGCATCGGCCACAATCGTTTTAGAATAAATCCGCTCATTTTTAGGATTGTGTATCTGAACCGCAAACCGCTTGCCGGCAAAGGTGGAGGTATCTTCCCTGTCATATTTAGCATGCCGCACCCAGGCCTTAAACTTTACGGTCTGGGCCGGACGGTACACCGGACGATCGGTCATAACCAGCGTTTTGGCCTGATTGTATTCCCGGTCAAGGTAATCGGGGTACCAGACATTGGAAAAACCCAAAAATGCAAGACGCCCCTTTCCGGTGGTGGCGGTTGCCAGCAGGTACATGTTTTTCGGCATATCGTTGGGCCGTAGAATGATAATGCCGTCTTTATCGGTCTGTCGTTTCAGGCTGGTGTAGCGGATGTGATATCGTTTGGTTCCTTTAATGCGGGTGGTGCGGTATCCGAAAAAATCGATGTTCACCTCTGAAAGTGCCTTGCCGGTGACCGCATCAGCCACATAGTAAAGCATCTGATTTTTAAGCGGCTTTTTGACTATCACCGTGTCGCTGACCCAGACGATTATGCGGGCGGTATTGCCCCACTGCATTTTGGCGACAACCAGGTAGGCACCGGCCGTTTTCAGCTCATCCGGAAATTTAACCGTCACGCGTTTATCCCAGTGTCGCTTGTCCGGGTCCAGATCCAGCTGCCAGGAGGCGACCTGGTCTCCGATGTATCGGGTTTGATTTTCCCGCACAATGCGCCAGCCGATATTGTTGACGTTTGCTTTTTGCCGGTCCAACCGCCGCGGCTCGGATCGGATATAGGTTTTTACATCATCAAGAAGCCGATTGACTTTGATGCGGTAGGCTTTCAAATCCACGCGTGCACCGTTGCGGAATCGATATTCAACGGTGGGTGTTCTCCCTGCGGGCTGGGTGCCGATGCTTTCAAATACACCCCAGTTTTTTACAATTTGATCAATGCGCCGGCGGGCAGGAGACGGATTATGGTCCTTGTGAATTTCCCAGTATTCTAAAGCGCGATCATATTGTCTGCGGTTTTCATATATCTGGGCCAGGGTGCGGCTGGCGTTACCGGCATATCCGGTGTTCGGGTGTGCCAGAATTTCCTTGAAAATCCGTAGATAGTTGAATTCATCCGGCAGATCAAATCGTCTCACCCCCACCGCCAGCTTTGCAATGGTTTCGGAATCGGTCAATGTGTACACTTCATAAGGACTGCTTTTGTTCTCTTTTTCATTCTTTTCATTAAGGCGCCGCCCCCGGCCATAGAGCGCACCGTACGCAGCCATGGTCTGGACACCGAATTGTTGGTGCAAAAAGGAGGCATGTGTGTAGTCGACAAGGGCCTTTAGACTCGGATTCAACACCGCGGCCCTTGCCAGCAGCCATCGCCATCGCTCTCCATCTGAGACGGCTGTATCAAAATGCTTCGGCAACCGGTGAAATACGGGTTGGCCTTCAGAATCTACCGGTGCGCCACGGGCCCGGCTGGAATATTCATGGCCATATCCGGGTTCATGGTCGGGAAGCTGGGTAAGATCGGAGAGATACTGCAGTCGCCAGGCCTGGACTGAACTGCGATAATGCAGCATCATGCGCGCAAACTCGATATAAAGCTGAGCCGTCCCGGCTTTTACCCGATCACCTTCAGCCAGACCCATGGCCTGGTACATCAATTGCATGCTGCGGACCCTATCGCGGGCAATGGCATTTACATATTTTCCCCCTCCGCGATGGCTGCCCCGGTAAAATTCACCCCCCACCATATATCCCCAGTGCGTGTTCTGGCTGTAACTTCGGGCTGCATCCCGCAACAGACGCCAGCTGCCGCTATGGGCTTGAATCGCCTGTTCGCGAAACATGTCCAATTCGTGCAGACGGTTCAGCTGACGCAGGCACTGCCAGGCACGGGTAAAGTCCTGGCCGACCCTCTTGGGGTCATTTTGCGTTTTGAAAATCAGTTTGTGATACTGTTCATAGGCATCCTTCCAGTTGCCATTGTTATAGGAATTTTGAGCTTTTCTGCGGATTTTATCATGCGTTGCCTCCGCGGCCCATGTGGATGCGGTGATTAAAATCAGGAACAGCAATATAAAGAGAGATTTTATTGATTTCATAAAAATGCCTCCTCTGCAGGGAATATGGAGCACCAATGAAGGTGTCCGGCTATCCCTATTTTATGAAGGCCGGCAAAGGGTTGTCAATGCGGGCAGGGCACCTTTTACATAACTTTTACAAATAGGCCTTAGTTTTGTAGAACTTTAACAATTATGGATTGAGGGTACGAAACCCGAGTCAACAGATGTGATCACACCTTGAGGGGTCAAGAAGGTCGTAGGTCCCGGTAGAAAGTCCGAATATCCTCAACCAGCGCCTGCGGCTCTTCCAGGGCAGCGAAGTGTCCGCCGGATGACATGACTGTCCAGCGTTTAAGGTTGCACACCCTTGCCACCCATTCACGTGGCGGACAGAGGATCTCGCCGGGGAAGGACGCCATGGCTGTCGGAATGTTGATCTTCTCGCCTGGACCCAGTCGCCATGGGGTATGTCGCATCTGATAATAGAGCCAAAAGGAACTGTTGATGGTCTGCGTCACCCAGTACAGCATAATGTCGGTTAGCAAATCATCTTTGCTGACTCGGCTTTCGATATCTTGGTGACAATCGGTCCAGGTATGGAATTTCTCCGTGATCCATGCGGCAAGCCCGACAGGAGAATCGTTCAGAGCGTATGCAAGCGTCTGGGGTTTGGTACCTTGGATCCACTGGTAGCCGGTCTCTTCTGTAGTGAAGAACTTCGATTCCTTGATAAATGCCTCTTCCGCTGGCGTGAGATTCGTCCGATCGCTCGGGTGCGGAACCAATGGTAGCATGTTCAGGTGGATACCCACAACCTGCTCTGGATAGGCGAATCCCAACCGGCCGGTTATAAGAGCCCCCCAATCACCACCCTGGGCGGCAAACCGGGGAAAGCCCAGCACTTCGGTCATCAGTCGAGCAAAGAGGTCAGCCATGTCTTCCACGTTAAGCCGGCGCTGGTTGGGCACATGGGAGAATCCGTATCCCGGCAGTGACGGTGCCACAACTGTGAATGCGTCCCGGGGGTCGCCCCCATGGCGTGCCGGATCCGTAAGTGGCCCGATAATTTTGACAAACTCATATATGGTGCCGGGCCAGCCGTGGCTGATGAGCAATGGCAATGGATCGGGGCCCCTGCCCGGAACATGGATATAATGTAGACCGATGTCATCGAGCTGTACTCTGAATTGAGGAAAGCTGTTGAGCAGTCGTTCTTGGGTACGCCAATTATATTCGTGCTGCCAATAGGTGATCAATTCTTTGAGATAAGTTAAATTGGCACCGTATTGCCATCCGGATCCCGGTATCTCATCAGGCCACCGTGTTAAGGATAGGCGCCGGCGAAGGTCGCTGAGTACATCTTCAGGGACAGCGATGGTAAATGGTTCTGGAACCGTTTTCGTGGACATATGGTTTTCTCCTTGCACAGGAACCGGACTGCAGATATTCAGCATTCTTAGGCCGGTGGCTGCGGAACAGATAAAATAAATTTTCTCTGAATTTTGTCAATCTTTTTTTATTTTTTTCTTGACATACCACAGGGTGGCATGCTAAACAGATAAACAAGGTTAATGACCACAGGCACCTCCAGCCTTATTAACCTTATTGCTTCCATTCTACACCTCTCTCAAAGCCCCTGGTGCTTAACCGGGGGCTTTCCTTTATAGATAAAAAACGTTAATTTCAACGTTGAACTGGACCCTGTCAGTGTTCTCTGAATTTCACCCCAATCCCTTGTTCGCTCACCCGGATGATTGTGCCAACTCTATTTTCCTCTCCAAAATTAGGCGACGAATATGTCATCGATATGGCTTGCCCAATCGTAAATAGCTCTTTTGTTTCGATTAAAACCCCGCCCTGGCTTATGTTTTTGACCCCACCTTTATAATCATACCCCTCAACAATAAATTCTATCCGTATGTTGACAGGATATCTGAAATGTTTCCTTCTCTCCTTAAACGACATATGAAAAACTTCTCCTTTGTTTTTTTATGCCCGCTTCGCGCTTTTTAGCGGGGATTTCAATTTGACACACATTACTAATATTGCTATAATTGCTGATATTCGGTAAATAAACCCGCTGTGTCGGTTGAAGCTACCGCAATCAGACACGCAATTTCCCAATGGATTTAGGGTAAAAAACTAAAGTTGATAAAACCGTATGAGAAAAAAACGTCGAAATCAACGTTTAAGATATCGGGTTAACCTGCTGCTTTATCGAATAAACAAAAGGACATACGTACTGTTGGAGGCATCTTAACATGAATTCATATAATAAACCGACAGAAAAAAATGATGTCACCGATCGTTTGGTGGAATTGATTTATAAGATGCCAAGGGAAGAACAAATATCTCTACTTAGAAAACTGGAGCATTATCAGCTCGGTAAACCTAATTACAGAACAAGAAAATATAAGAGAAGCCAATGTGTAATCAGCGTCGATTATAAAACTCCGGATGATGCTTTCAAAGATTACATTCGCGACATCAGCCCCTCCGGTATTTTTATGGAATCTGAGGAACCTTTTACTCTTGGGGAGGAAATTGTCCTTTCCATTAATTTTTCCGATTCGGGTAATCCCTTTAGAATTCCAACAGAAGTCGTCCGCACCACTTCAGAAGGCATCGGTCTCAAGTTCAAATTCAAAAGTCAGGTCCAAGAGGCAATTATTACATCGCTCATCGATAACTTAAAGAAAAACAAGGATTAAAATTTTTTTCTTGACATACCACAACGTGGTATTATAATATTGATTAAGGTTGATGATTGTACTCAATCTTTCGTTAGCCTTGCCCTCCTTTAGGGGTAACCCGTCAGTGGTTGCCCCTATTTTTTTTTAGTTGCCCTCTAATGTTTCCTGTTTGTTCGCGTTATGATCTCGTTTATCTCCGAAAAAAAAGGGAAAATGCCGGTTGTTTTGGTTCACCCGACCGGTGCGCTGAACATCTGGTGAGGGTTACAGGTAAGAAGTTGGTGCTCACATCTGATATTTTTCCATCAAACTTTTTAACTCTACCAGATACTCCTTCTGATAGAGAAGGCCTTTGAGGCTGCTGATATCAGAAAATGAAAACCCGATGTAAGGTCTAATGTCTATGCCGTACGGATTTTGGGTTTTGTCATTTGCCCGATCGAGAACGAGGATGCTGTAATAACTGGTTAACACCCTTACCTTTGAATCTCTTCGCAACAAATAGCTTCTTCCCCCCAGTGTGTTCAGAAAAAATCCGGCATATTTATATAAAATGTCCAGAGAAGGAGGGGCATTCAACTTTGTTTTACAATTGGTACCGTTGGAAAACCATGCAAAAAAAGTGGCCATGACCGATTCGATGATTTCAGATTCGTTTTTCAAAATGTCATTCATCAGCCGAATCCGCTTTCTTCCGATAACCCGGTAGAAGTGAGTTACATTTCGTATCACGGTAAAAAGATCATCCATTTCATAGGATACCACCGGCGGGTGGACGGACAACTCCTTAATAAATTTTTGAAAAAGGTCATACGTCCCTTCCTCTATCTTATAAAATGTTAGATACCCTCTACTGTCCAGATATGTTGTAAAAGATGTAATTTGATGCATCATTTCCACACAGGGGATATTCTTTTTAAGCGAAGAAACCGCTGGAGACTCTTCGCCAAAAACATCTTCCAGCTTTTCTTTGGGAACCAGCGCTTCCTTTTGCTGTGAAACAACCTCTTCAAGGTTCGCAATCTTTTCTTCTAACTCTCCTATTTTTTCCAGACAAACGGCCCGCTCTGCGTTAACGGCCTTTCCAATTTTCGTCCTATTCCATATGCGGATTCGATAAAACCCAAAAAAAAGAATCGCTCCTGAGATGATGATAATAATTATTATTTTCGCTTTTTTTTCCATCTAAAATGGCACCCTTTTGACCTGGTTGAGGTTAAAGATGTTGAACGTGCTGAAAACAAATAAGGTGATTAATCTGAAATTATAACAGATTTCTTTACAAAATCAAAGCGTTTTAAACGATGCATTGCATTGGAAAAACGAACAACCTGCTACGTTTTAGTCGGCTCGTGCGGCGTGTTTTCGCCATGATCTGCTCATTTCCATCCGACCCGCTTTGGTACCCGCTAAAAATGGGAAAGATTCTCTTCTGGCCCTTTCAATCGCTAATTTTTGTTTCACCAGCTTTTTTTTAAGGACAGATCCTTTTAACAGCCTCAAATAGCCTGAAATTGAAGTTCCGGCGGTTTCCCCTTGAGCTTCCGCCACCCGGGCGTTTTCCACTCCTGTAACGCTACCGGCGACGAATAACCCTGAAACAGGCGTTTCCATATTCCGGCTGTGGACCGGCACCCACCCGCCTAAAGCGGATATGTGACTCAGCGGGCAACCTGCCACCTGGGTCAACTCTATCAGAGGATGAAGTCCGGCCGATGTTACCACAGCATCAACCGTCCACGATTCTTCGCTGGTGGAAACCACCGTGCCATTCGCCCGCAGGGCAGCGATTCGAACCTGTTCTGCCTTTTCCGCGCCTTCGATGCCCAGGATCGTTCGCCGCAGCATCAGCGGAAAACCGTCTATTTTGATCCCATTTTTCGAAAAAAGCTGTGCCGCCAATCCACCCATCCCATCGGATAAGATGCCTAAGATACGGAAACCAAATGTCGGCGCCTCTCTGCAGATCTGGGAGAGGGCATGGAGGGCCTGCCGGGGTGTTGACGGACCGGAATGCAGGTTGTTGGCGGGAGGGAGCAAAACCCCTTTGACATCGATTCCCACTGCGGTCATCAACCTGGCGACGGCAATTGATAGCGGATCAATACCGATGATCACCACATGCCGCCCTGGCAGAACTCGATTTACATTGATAAGGGTTTGAGCCGCACCGGCGGTAATCACCCCGGGAAGGGTCCACCCGGAAATGGGCAATGGATTCTGTACTGCACCGGTGGCAATCAAAACAGACCGTGTTTCAAAGCCGGTTGGAAAGGTCTTCCCCGGCATAGTAGAATCTGTGGGCGTCACCCCCACAAACCAACCCGGCGAAATGGTCCACACCGAGGCGCCACAGACGATTTTAACGCCCGCTTCGATGGCCGCCTTTGCGAGATATTTCGCTTTATACGCACCGTTTGACCATTTGTACCCTTGCCCAAAAGACCATCGTCTTTGCGGATGAATCTGACTGCGGAGGCGACCGCCTGGAACCGGCCCCTCTTCCAAAATGACTACACGCCCCCCATGCCGGGAGACTTCAACCCCGGCTGTCAAGCCGGCTGGACCTGCGCCGACAATGGCCAGATCGACCTGTTCAAGGGTCACGAAGCCCCCCTTTTTTCACTTTTTTCTTGCTCAGGGAGATGTGCATTCCCTCTCGAACATTGATCTGGCACGATCGGACTTCCTGCGATCCGTCTAATGTTACCCTGCACTCGTAACAGTGACCCGCACCGCAGTAGAGGCCTCTACCTGTATCGTTTCCTTCATCATGCCTAAATGAAAGAATGCCGTTTGCCCACAGGGCGGCCGCAAGACTTTCGCCCTCAACTGCAGAAATATGAACCCCGTCAACAAACAACGTCACTCTGTTTTTTCGCTCAATCGGAAAGGCTGGATGGGATGTCAGTCGGAGATTATCTGCCATTATTCATCCTCCAAATGGTTATGGCTGAATCGCGAAATACCAAAAGGGGTCAACATTTCCGGCCATTTCCCCGTGGTCAGATACCCCGTAATCAATGAACCGACCCCGGGTCCGAGTGCAAACCCGTGTCCGGAAAATCCGGTCGCGAGGATAAGACCATCGATACCGGGTATCAAGCTCAAAATCTGAAGTTCATCTTTGCAAAAGGCTTCAATGCCGACCCAGGTTCGTATAACCGGATCACCCCCCAGGGGCGGAAATAAATCAACAGCTGTTTTTGCGCTCTTGGCCATACTTCCAGGATAAGGACGGGTCTCATAGGTTTCCGGATCGCCGAACCCCGGCCATCCTCCTCCGATAACAAATCCACCGGATGGACTCTGTTTGAGACTGACGCCGTGGCCGGCCCAACCTAAAACCTGATCAAGCGCTTTCCGGCGCCGCGCGGTAACCATCATCTGAAGGCCAAAAGGATGTATCGGCAGATCCAATCCCGCTGTTGCTGCGATAGGGCCGCTCCAGGCGCCGGCAGCCAAAATCGCATACCGGCAGAAGATATCCCCCTCCGACGTTTTGACAGACACGATTTTGTTCCTATCAACAACAAGGCGCTCTGCAGGACAATTCCATTTTAAACGCGCCCCCAAACGTCCGGCAGTGGCTGCAAGCGCTGAAATGGTCTGGAGCGAATTCGCCTGACCATCCAGCGGACAAAAACTCCCGGCGAACATCCGTGGAGACAGGCCGGGAAGCAAATCGTGGAGTTCAGAATTGTAAATCATGCGTACATCGAGTCCCATTGATCGCTCTTTTGCAACACGCCTTTTTAAAAAGGGGACCAGGGATGCATCATCTGTCACCACCGTCATTCCGTTCCGGCGATAGTCGAGGTCCGCATCCAACTCTTCTTCCAGGGTTGCCCAGAGATTGATGGCATGAATCGCGAGAGGAATTTCGCAGGGGGTCCTGCCCTGATGGCGAACCCCGCCGGCACAGGCCTGTGACGCCGCTCCGCTGGAAAGGAGCCCCCGCCGATCTATCAGGGTAACATCGATGCCGGCCTTGGCAAGGTAATAGGCAATGGAAGTGCCGATAATTCCAGCGCCAATGACAACAACTGTTCTTGATTCCATTTGGATTAAATTATTTATCCGAAGACGCCGTGGATCCGGTTTCGTCCATGTTGATGGGACGTCGAGTCATGGCGATACTCACCGGGCCGGCAGGTTCATCAAACCGATCCGCCAAAGCAGCAAGATGATCGATCGGTAGAACGCGAACCGGTGGTTGTGATTTGAAAGGCTCTTTTCCAACCGGCGTTTGAGTTTCTGTACTCAAGATGATTTCGATCAAACCTGCACAGGTCCTTCCCTGGCATTGCCCCATACCGGCTCGAGTCAGTTTTTTCACCTCATTAACGCACCGTGCGCCCCTGTGGTGGATGGAGGCTTTAACCTGGCCCAAGGTAACATTCTCACATCGACAAATTATCATATGGTTGTCCGACGGATCGAACACAGATCTATCTGTCAAATCAAATTCCTTCCTTTTTCATACAATTCCAAAGTGAAAGGGGTAAATAAATATCAGTACAGATGGCAGGATACAAAATGTCCCGGTTTTATCTCACGCAATGGGGGATTATCCACTTCACAAACACCCGGGATACTTTGGGTGCACCGCGTTTGAAACCGACAGCCGGGTGGTGGATCAATCGGTTGTGAGACTTCACCCCTGATGTTCGGGACAGGCCGTTTATAAGAGGGGTCGGGAATCGGTACGGCCGAAATCAAGGCTTTGGCATAGGGATGAAGAGGATCTGTGATGAGCTCCTTGGTGGGGGCAAGCTCCATGGTCCTGCCCAAATACATGATCATCAACCGTTCGGAGATGTTGGAAAGTATAGAGATGTCATGAGAGACGTAAATACAGCTAAAGTTCATTCGTTCGGACAGATCTCGGATAAGATCCAATATCCCGGCCCGAATGGAGACATCCAGCATCGATAGGGGTTCGTCTGCGATAACCAACTCAGGCTCCAAAACCAGGGCCGATGCGATACCGGCTCGCTGCCGTTCACCGCCGCTCATTTGATGTGGATAACGCTCACTAAACTCATCGGGGTTTAAACCCGCCAACTCGAGGGTTTCATTGACCCTTCGCTTCACCTCATGCCTTTCCCCGAGGTTGAGGGCCCGCAGCGGTTCGGCAACCATATCAAACACGGTAAACCTGGGATTCAAAGACTCATAGGGGTCCTGAAAAATAATTTGAACCTGACTTCGATACGCTCTTAGCTCGCTTTTGGTAAATTTCGAAATATCTTTATCTTTGTATTTAACAGTGCCGCCGGTCGGCTCCCGGAGCTTTGCGATTGCCAGGCAGGCGGTTGATTTGCCGCAACCGGATTCACCGGCCAGACCCAGAATTTCTCCGGGCTGCATACTAAAGGTCAACCCATCCACTGCTTTGATCACCCCCGGTTTTTTCCCGCTGACCAGTTTTGCGAGAAAACCCGGGTCAACATAAAAGTATTGCTTTAAATTATCTAGCTCGAGGATTGCCATGTTTTCTTATCTCCTGCCAGTTTACGGAATTCCGCCACATGGTCCGTGCGGATACAATGAACAAAGTGATTCGGTTTGACTTCCAGATCCTCGGGTTTTGCCTGCCGGCACTCGGGAATCACAAATGGGCATCGAAACGCAAACAAACAGCCTGGAATATCCTCGATTAAATTGGGTGGAGAACCGGGGATGGAGATCAACTCGCGATCAAGAGCTTTGATGCTCGGAAACGCATTTTTCAACCCCAGCGTATAAGGGTGATACGGCTCGTTAAACAGGTCCATCGTGTCGGCCTGCTCCATTATCCGGCCGGCGTACATGATGCCGATGCGATCACTCATCTCGGCGATAACCGAAATATCATGGGTGATCAAAAAAATGGCGGCCTTTGATTTTTGCCTAATCTGTTTTAATTCCCGTAAAATCCTCTCCTGTACCAGCACATCCAATCCGGTGGTCGGCTCATCCATGATGATAAGTCCGGGATCGAGGGCCAAAGACATGGCGATCATGGCGCGCTGGCGCATACCGCCGCTAAACTCATGGGGGTAGTTCCGGGTCAAGGCCGGCTGAAGCCCCACGCTCTTAAAAAGACTCTCCGCCCTGTTCTTAGCCTCTCGGCGGGTCATATTGGAATGGGCGTGAATGGCTTCGACGATCTGGTCACCCACCCGGTAAACCGGGTTGAGTGAGTTCATGGCACTTTGCGGCACCAGAGAAATTTCCTGCCACAAAATATTGTTCCTATAGTCTTTGTCTGATAGAGCAAGCAAATTCTCTCCCCGGTATGACAGCTCATCGGCTGAGACGATGGCTGTTGAGGGAATCAGACGCATGATTGTGCGGATGAGGGTCGACTTACCACATCCGGACTCACCGGCCAAACCGAACACCTCATCCTCGTTAATCGACAGCGACACCCCGTCGACCGCTTTAACGATCCCATTTGAGATGCGATAATGGGTGCGTAAATTATTAATTCGTAGCAGCATATGCTCTTTTTCCTTGGCCCGGATATCTTACAAGAATGTTTCCATAAATCGAATTATCGAAATCGGACTACCTTTGCCTGAGACGCGGGTTGGCAACTTCTTCATAGGCCCTGGAAATGAAAACCAATGCGCTGACCAAAAGAATGATGCAGATGGAGGGCCATGCAAACCACCACCAGGCCACCCTTATCTTTCCCGAAATCCACAAGTTGTAAAGCATTCCACCCCAGGTCAGATTGTTTGGATCGCTAAATCCAAGAAAACTCGCACCGGCTTCTGCCAGAACCGACCAGGCGATATTAAATGCCGTGTAAAGGAGTAGAAGGGGCAAAATGTTGGGCATTATGTGGCCGTAGATAATGCGGAAATCGCCGCACCCCCTGGCTTTGGCTGCCAAAATAAACTGACGCTGTCGGATCGAAAGGGCCTGGGCTCTGACCACACGGGCTGAAGTTCTCCAGACAATACAGCAGATAGCGATGATGACATACCACATACTGCGGCCAAAAAGAGAGATGAGTACAATGAGGAAGGGTAGAAACGGCATTCCATAGACAATGTCGGTAAAACGCATCATTATCTCGTCCAGTTTGCCCCCGTAATACGCTGACAAAAGTCCGATATTGGCGCCGATCAAAATCGATATCAGCCCGGATACCAGCCCGATAATAACGGTGGTACGGGTGGCCTGGATCATCTGACTCAAGATGTCCCTGCCCATCATGGTGGTGCCCAAAGGAAACTCCCAACTTGGCGGTTTGAGCATCGCCAACTTACCGTCAGCACCCCGCAAGGAATCCCAAGGATCATGGGGTGTTATAACAGGGGCCAGCAAACCGATCAGGGCAAACAAAAGTAAGACCGTCGCGCCAAATGTGCCGAAACGGTGCCGGGTAATAATTTTTATCTGTGTAACAAAAAATTCCCTGACTCTGTAAAAACGCATCTCGATCAGTCCTCCCAAATAAGTTACCCGACCATCGCTCTCAAATCGTCCACGCCCATATGGTCTATCCCCAAATCTTTTGCCTTCAACCCCTCTTCAAAAAAATTGCGACTCAACATGACGGAAGCGAACTGGATTACGGCATCAATCGTCGGGGTCTTAAGACCGAACATCCGGCCAATCGAAGACCACGGCACCAATCCAAACGGAAGGTCTTCGGCGATGTAACGGGTGTCTACACTTCCGGGAGCCGAGAAAGCGGAATCCGAATGAATGGGACTCCTTCTCAGTGTTTCAGACAAAGATAATGTCTTCCCACCAATGGCGTAATCTTCATACAATTGTTCAAAGGCATCCTTAAAGGCAATTCCATCAACCCCGATATGCGTCATCAGCGACATTCGTTCAACGTCCATCGCCAGCATCAAATTGGCCACGGACTCGGTGGCCCCGTCTCCATAAAGGTTCCAGCCCTTCCCTTTGGTGGCTTCGATGCGTCCCGCGTTGCAGAGCACCATAGGTGGATGCACGATCGGGTTGAGGTTGTTCAGACTGGTTACCAGAACGTTATCGCATGCCGTCATCTGGGGAAAGATAGGTGATATCTTCTCAATAAAAGCGTTGGTGCGTCCGGCTGGCAAGCCGGCAACCGGAAGCTTGCTCTTAACTCCCTTAATGACAACAGTGCCGGGTTCCAGTGCCCGGGTGGCGTAAAGCAAACTCATGGTTTCCACCGGGGTAACATCTGCAGAAATATTATACTGCTTGATCCATTTATAAAACCTGATGGCACCAAAGTTGGAGGTAAAAACGATAAACTGTCCGTCTTCAAAATAAGGAGCGACCGCGCGGCTGAACGGCTCATGGGCAAAGGCGGAACCGCCGATAATGATAATGTCAACCCCCTTGACGGCAGCCGCCAAGTCCGTGGTAATCATGTTCATTTCAGCAAAACCGTTGTTCGATTTGCCGGAGAGCTCAATACCGCCTTTTTTCTCAATCGCACGTAACGTTTCTTCAAATCCGGATATCTCGGCCAGATTGACTGAATAGCCGCTGAGTGCAATATCGGCTGCGAACGCCTGACCTGAATTTCCCGTTCCCAATACGGCAAACTTCGGGCCATTTTTAAATTTTCCCATATCACAGCTCCTTTATTTTCAATCGATAACATATATTAAATCTGTTAACTTAAAACCGTTAACCCGTTGTTAGGGGATACGACCGATTTTAAGATAGTCTACCGTGTATTTTTTCAGTTTGGTTTCATCTAGTCTAACCCCAAGCCCGGCGCTCTTGGGAACGGTCACCACGCCATCTGAAATGTTGTCACCGAAATCGGTGATATCATCGGACATTCTGATTACCGATCCGTAAGCATGACCGTAGTCTACCAGATTGGTCAGGGTACAACCGACATGTAGGGAAGCGGCCTGGGTAATACCGAACTCCAGCATGCTGTTCATCAAACACCGAATACCAAAGGCCTCGGCTACCTCAGCAATGTTCTTGGTCTTGTTCAAACCACCATTTTTCGATACCTTGAGGCTGAAGACATCAACAGCCTGTTCCCGGATCAACGTTACTGCATCATAGATCGTAATCAGACTCTCGTCAGCACTCACCGGACAGGGAGAACGGTCCCTGATTCGTTTGAGACCGCCGATATTGTTGCGATGGATCGGCTGTTCAATCAACTCGGGCCGGTGATCTCTGATACCGTCAACAAATGCCAGTGCTTCCGCCATTTCCCATCCTTGATTGGCATCAACAATGAAGTGAACCTGATCGCCGAAATTCTCTTTAGCAGCAATCATTCGTTTAATCTCATCGGAAATAGGCAGGGATCCCATTTTTATCATGATGCAACCATGGCCGATGGCCATCTCTTTTTGAATGGCGATGGCATCCTCATCCGGAGTTCCGCTGCCGATGCCCCTGAGAAGCGACAGTTTGTCGTGATATATTCCCCCCAGCATCATGTGAGCCGGAATGTTGTTTACCTTACCGACGATATCGAACAACGCCATGTTAATGGCGCCTCTGGCGACCAGATTGCCATGCACGGCCCGGTCCAGGTGATATTCCAATTCAGCCATCGACCTTGGATCCTGATTGATGATGCAGGGAGCGATGAGATCCCGGGTGACCGTCATCACCGAGGCGGGGGTCTCTTCTGTAAATGGATTCAAGGGATCGGCTTCCCCCAACCCGACAAGGCCTTCATCGGTATAGACTTTAAAAATGACTGCTACGGCATCATAGCGGGTGCCGTAAACCTTTGAAAGCTTGTAGGGTTTGGTAAAGGGAATAGAGATCTGAAACAGCTCCAAACCGATAATCTTCATTTAAACACCTTATTTTAGATATAAGCCCAGTTTTCCGGTTGCATTTCACTAAAAGAAAACTCTATCTATTTTTTTTGTCCTGCGATCGATATTCGTGGATCGAGATAACAATAGGAAATATCGGACAGTAGGTTCAAAACAATAACAATCGCAGCAAGGATAAGGAAAGTGGCCTGGGCCACGGGGTAGTCCTGGCCGGATGCGGCCTCCACCATCAACTGTCCCATGCCGGGCCATGAGAATACCTGTTCAACGATTACCTGTCCACCGATTGCAAACCCCACCATGATCGAAGAGACCGTCAACACAGGTAATAGGGCATTTCGGGCAGCATGTTTCATCATAACAACCCGGGGGGAGAGGCCCTTCGCCTTGGCCAGCTCGATAAAATCACTCCCTAGCACCTCCAGCATACTGTCCCGCATGATGAGCATCGGCGTTGCCAGATAATAAAATGCGACCGTGATGGTGGGAAGGATCAGATGGTGCAGGAAATCTTTGCTAAAAATGATCTGTAATCCGGATCCCAGGCGCACCCCGGGCGTGTGCATTCCCCCGGTGGGAAAAAGATCAAGACGGTAACTGAGAGTTATCAGCAACAAAATACCGGTAACAAAGGGGGGCGCTGATTGCAGTATCAATGCACCCACCGTAGCGCCGACATCGAGGGAACCTGAGCGCCGCCAGGCCATGACCATGCCGAGACCGGTTCCGATCACCAGGGTGAAACACATCGCCGCTCCCATCAGGAAAATGGTATTCCAAAATCGGTAACCCAACATATCGAACACCTTCTTGGAGGTGGTGAACGAACGGCCCCAGTCAAGTGTGACGATGTTTTTTAGATATAAAACATATTGAACATACAAGGGTTTATCCAGTCCAAAGGCTTCCTTCAGTCTCGCTTGAGCGGCCTCATCCAGGGCGGGACTGATCACCTGGGCCGTTGGATCACCCGGCAGCATGCGGAAGATAAAAAACAGAATCGTTGCCACTGCAAAGAGGGTAAACAGCGTATAGAGCGTTCTTCGAATAATAAATTCTCGCATTGTCCAACCCTTACAAAAGGGAGGCGCAAAACGCCTCCCTTTTTGATGGTTTCTTTAAATTTTAAGCCTTGGGGTAATGGAGCTTTCCTTTATTGTCCCAGGTATATCCTGCTTCAGCCAGGATCTTTTTGGCAATCCGGATATCGGTCGGGAACGGTTTGACCGCCGGGTTATGCCAAAACTTGTTGACCGGAGCGATGACCGAGCCACCCAGATTCGCATGACCGCCCAACACGGCTTCCATAATCAATTCCTTTGGCAATACATGGGCAATCGCTTTTCTGAACACCGGATCATTTAAAGGCGGTCGGCGGGTGTGGTAGCTCAGATCGTAAAATCCATGGCTGGGATAAGCTTTCCCGACACACCCCTTGACCTTGTTAACATCTTCCATCAGGCTCGGTTTTAAAATATAACGGGTTCGATCACACTCGCCCTTTTCGATGGCCGCGGCCATCGCGTCGTGACTCCCGTATACAATCATCAGATTGCCGGCACATTTTGGCGGGTTAAAATGTTCCTTATAAGCACTCAGCTTCAACTCACGTCCCCGGTCCCAGTACTCAAATTTGAACGGTCCGCTCCCAACCGGTTTTTCATTGGGATAATTCAGCGGGTCATCTACGTCCACTTTGTCCGGGATATCTTTCCAGATGTGTTTCGGGATAATAAAGATCGCCGCCAGCACATTTGAAAAGAAGGGGGCAGACGGCTTAGCGAGTTTGATGCGTACCGAGTATTTCCCGGTGACGGTAACACTTTCAACATTTTTTAATGCAGCCGTAAAAAATGGCGCTTTCCACTTGGCGTAGTAATCAAAGGTGAACTGAATATCTTCGGCCGTTACCGGTCGGCCGTCGTGAAACCGCATGCCTTCACGGATGGTGATGTCAATGGTCGTGGGATCAGGAATGGTAAACGATTTTGCAGCCCAGGTTTTGACCTGACCGTCCGGTCCCACCCTGAACAAGCTATCATAGAACATCCGCAACTCTTTAAATTCTTTGGCATCCTTCACGTCAATAGGATTCAGGTTTTTCAAAGCTGCGGTCACCCCTGTGCGGACATAGCCGTCCCCTTTGATCACTTCCATATCGATGTCGGCCCAGAAACCGCCGATACCCTCGCCCATCATCGGTGTTAAATTTTTAAGCCGGTCCGACCGGTACGCATTGGTCATCTTGGCATTGACCAGCACGTTTTCAGGTTGATCCTCATGGATGATCTCCTGGGCTTTCATCACCAGATCACGTCGCTTGTTGACATCCATTTCAATTTGCTGGGCTTCAGACAATTTATCCACTTCAGGGTTGGCGTAACCGGGCCAGTTATAGCCGCCCTTCTTGTACTGGGACGAATTGTGAACCTTATATATGAATACATTGGGATCGATCCGAATGGAAGCACCGGTAAAACGGACCAGCCACATATCGTATTCGTGCTCCATAATTACTTTCTGAACGTTCTGCTGGTAATCAATGGGCAACGGTTCGACATCCCACCCCAGTTTTTTAAACGCCTGGGCAATCAGCCGGGCGGATTCGGGCCTGACCGGGTCAAATGTGGCGGTGGTGGTCATCAATTTCATCGGATCAACTTTAGCGCCAGGCTGTGCTCCGGCGAAAACAAGACCCGAACCGGTGAGGATAGAGGCACCGATGGCGGTCCCCGTCACCTTGATAAACTCTCGTCTATCCATCTCTTTTTTCAACATTTTGGTCTCCTTTCCATGAAAGTGTTATGATATTGATCTATTTCCGCATTTAACTTATTTACGTAACAAAAATAAGGCTGAACTGTCAAGTTCCGTTCTGCTGAAATCAGCAGGTTCAAAATCACGTTATTTTTTTCAGCCGTTGCTTTGGGTGTCGAAAAATTTTCATGCCATATTCTGGCTATGGTTTCACCTCAAATCCATCGGAAAAAAAATCGATGAATGTCCCATCTGTTTGTTGCACAATAATCATGCCTTCGACACCATAGACACGGTTGATCAATTGAATCCCCTTTTCACGGCCCAGCACCACAACCGCTGTTGCAAGTCCGTCTGCAAAGGCGCATGTGGCGGCCACAATTGAAACGCTGACAACACCGTTTTCAACCGGATATCCTGATTTTGGATTTAATACATGGGCGTAACGTCTGCCATCAATTTCAAAAAAATTTCTGTAATCGCCGCTGGTTGCCATGGCCCTATCCGATAATTTTACTATTTTATAAACCTGATCCAAGGAAGCATTCTTTCTCGGGTTGTTGATGCCGATTCTCCAATGGCTGCCATTCTTTTTTTTGCCGGACGCATAGACCTCCCCGCCAATCTCCACGAGAAAATCTTTTATCCCTTTTTTTTGTATGAGCCTGGCGATGGCATCAACCGCATACCCTTTCGCAATTGACGAGAGGTCCAGAGAAATGGAAGCTTTTTTTTTGACCAGGTATTTTTTATCTGAAATTTCAATTTTATCAAACCCGATATCCAGCAGGCGCCTATCGATTTCATCCAATGTGGGGATCTGCTTTTTTTCCCCCGTGTTTCCAAATCCCCATAGGTCGACCAGTGGTTTGACCGTACCGTCCCATGCCCCTTCTGTCAGGCGGTAGATCGTGTCCGCCACTTTCATCACCTGAAAAAAATCATCAGAGATAAAGAACTTTTCATCCGGATTCTGAAATTTATTAAATCTGCTAATTTCGCTCTCTTTCATATAGGTGGACATGCTCTGGTTGATCTCATCCAGCCGGGTCTCAATCTCCGCTTTGAGGCCGGCATGGCTTTGGTAAAACCAGGAGACGATCCTGATATGATAGGTCGTCCCCATGGTTTCCCCTGAAATCAGGACCTCCTTTTTCACACCGCAACTGATAAAAAGGAAAACCAGAGATGCCATCCCGGCTATTTTGATCGATTGTGTCATGTAATGCCTAACCCATGAAAATATAATTTAAACATATAGTGAAGAAAATCATTTGATTATACCTTTTTAAAAGCGTTATCCAGAAGATTATTTCATTTTAACGGTCTGTTTTTATGATTAGTACTGAAACATTGGCGGTCACCTGTGGGGTAAGTTCGGCTCTGGCATGGGGCGCAGGTGGTTTTTGTGGTGGCTTGGCCACAAGGCGTGGCAATTTGCTATCAGTCATTGTTTTTTCACAGCTTATTGGCGCCGGGTTTTTGTTGATTTTATCGGTTTTTTTCGCTGAAGAGATGCCGGCGTTTCAACTGCTTTCGATCGGCGGAATTGCCGGGGTCTGTGGGACCTTCGGCCTTGTCGCCTTTTATCGGGGTCTCGCCGTGGGTCGAATGGGGATTGTTGCACCCATATCCGCCATTGTCACAGCTGTTATTCCAGTTCTATTTGCGATATTTAATGAAGGCCTCCCGCAAACAACAAAACTCTATGGATTTGGAATAGCCCTGGTTTCTGTGTGGTTTCTCTCACACACAACCAGAGATTCGAAGATTCGATTCAATGAATTGTATTTACCGGTTTTAGCCGGTTTTGGTTTCAGTCTATTTTTTATTTTAATCGATAGGGTGAGTAATGAAGCCATTTTGTGGCCGCTGTTTGCCGGCAGGCTTTCATCAGTTTGCCTGATGACCCTTCTTCTTCTAAAACGAAATCAGCCTAAAGTCCCTGCTAAAAATCAGCTTTTATTAATTGCCCTGGCAGGGGTATTTGAAACAGGCGGTGCCGGGTTTTTCGCATTGGCCACACGGTTGGGACGGTTGGATATTTCGACGGTTCTTGCTGCCCTTTATCCAGCGGTAACCGTTTTGTTGGCCTGGTATATTTTGAAAGAACGCCTGCTGCGTCAACAGTGGGTTGGTGTAATGATTGCCCTCTTCGCCCTCGTCCTCATTTCCATTTGATTTAAAAAGCCGTTTACCGGTTTAATGCATTGGGCTTATCTCAAAATCTGTTGTGTATTATCGCTGATAGCTGATCTTGAACTTCCCTCTTTTCTCTGATTTTTCATAAAAAAACACCTCCTTTCTTATTTTGAATTTAAGGAAGAAGGTACGGAAAATGAGTTTGAGGATTTGAGGTCACAATTTGTGACCTCAAAAAGCGACAGGATGGGGCTACGATATAAACCCATGGCTTTTACAGAGTAAGGCCTACAGGAGGAAAACAGGAAAGAAATAACATGTCTCCCTCGTCTTGTTGATTTAAATTTTACCTAAAACCAATAACTGCCAACTGATAACGAATAACATCTAATCGAGTCAAAACTCGATTAGAGTGCGAGGCTGCTATGGAGTGAACATCGAAACCCCATTTCTTAAAAAAAGAGGTGGGGTTTTGTCTTTTTGGGTCTGCAAATTCAAGGGTCGTAGGAACGCGAAGGTGCGGATCGCAAATCTTGGGGTTGTTAGAAGACCGGCTGATTATCATTGGGGGCTTTTTGAATTACTGAAGGACATCCTCTCCATCCTTAATGGATGTGGTTGGCTCAAGTGAACTCGGAAGATAATTACTTCTGAGCTGCTTCCGAGTTTTTTACATTCGTATCCCGAAAGACAAGGGGCAACCGCCCGTTCACTTTTGACATGTTTAGATATTTAGTGAAGAATGAAGACCTGATAACCTTATAAAGGGCTATCTTGTCTTGTTAAGTTTACATGAAAGCATTTTTTGGTATTATCAGTACCAATATTTTCATTAATATAAACTATATTCTTGACTTGGTTTATATATTTCATTAATTGGGTACTATGGGTACCAAAAATAAATTAAACCAACTGTTGAGGCAGTGGCAGCACGGGACTGTTTATGCCCAGCCTTATCTATCTCGACTCGGCTACTATCATGATCTAATAAAAAGTTACCGGCGAAGCGGCTGGCTTGAATCTGTCGGCACCGGGGCATTCAAACTGCCGTCTGATCGTGTAGACTGGTTGGGTGGACTATATACATTGCAACAACAGCTCAATCTGCCAGTTCATGCCGGCGGGCGTACCGCGCTGGAACTTAAAGGATTTGCCCATTATGGACGACCGGCTGAAAGCAAATGCTTTCTGTATGGGGATTCTAAAACACGTCTGCCAAAATGGTTCAACCAGTTTGAGTGGGGGGCGAAAATCCAATTTAAGGCGACTAATCTATTCCCACCTGGACTTGAGGAAAGCTTTACAAAGTATGTGCATAAAGAGCTGGCGATCAAGATGTCGGCTCCCGAGCGGGCGGCAATGGAAATGCTATATTACGTACCATCGGTCCAGGGATTTGATGAAGCACTCCTTATTATGGAAAGCCTGATGAGCCTGCGTCCCAAAGTAGTTCAAACATTGCTTGAAAACTGTGGACAGGTGAAGGTTAAGCGTTTGTTTTTATTCATGGCCGACAAATTAAATCTTCCCTGGTTTAAAAATCTTGATCTGGAGAAAATCGATATAGGCAAGGGCAAAAGGGCGGTTATTTCCAACGGCGTTCTGGATAGAAAATATCTGATCACGGTTCCGAGGGAAGGCTCGGTTTGAAAGAAACGCGCTTTTTCAAACAGTCCGAACTCCTTAACACAAAAAACGGTTGAAAGGCTTCAAGAATTCCTGGAGCTATGTGGGGTCTTTTTACGATTATATAGGTTGAACCGACCAAGATTTTATTCATCGGCAGGGTATCCAAACGGATGCTGGTGGTAAATGATAGGTGCATGCGCTGTGACTGGCCGGTTATCCGGGTGATTAAAAATAAGTGGTGTTAAAAACTAAGGGTCAAAGGCAGATCTGATCCCCTTTTCAGGCACTATGCTGACATGAAAATATCTTTGGACTGGATGTGACAGTGTAAAAGTCAATTACGGCAAATTCGGGGAACTCCTGGCTGAGAAAAAAGCGGCTACTGGGAAGAAAGGATGAAATACCTGCGCTGGTCCCGGGACAGATATTTGCACTGGGGAGACATTCAATGAAAAAGCTCAAGAAACAAGTTAAAGGAAAGCAGCTGATCCGCAACAGTACAGCTGAATTTCTAATTTTTTCCGGGCAAAGCGGCGAACAGAGCATCGAGGCCCGATATGAAGACGAGACCATCTGGCTGACACAGAAACTGATGGCTCAGCTCTTTGATGTGACGATTCCGACCGTCAATGAACACCTGAAAAACATCTTTGCAGACGGAGAGCTTCCGCAGGATTCAGTTATTAGGAAATTCCGAACAACTGCCGCTTCACAGGAAAAGAGAAACCCGCCGCAAGATCGATCCGTACAAAATATGGTTTTTCGAAGGGAGCATCTACATCATTGCCCGGTGCCATCTGCGAAACGAAATCCGAAAGTTTGTGGTCGATCGCATCAAACTGTTGCACATGACCGATGAAAAATTTCAGATCCCCCCTGATTTTGATCTGGATGAATACCTGGGTCACAGCTTCAAGGTGATCGATGATGATCTTTACACGGTCAAAATCCGGATATCACCCGGATGGGCCCGATATGTGGAAGAAAAAATATGGCACGAAAGCCAGACCATACGCAAATTGCCCGACAAATCCCTGGAGATGACACCTTAATTGAGCGAAAGTCGAGGATGCTTCATATCAGCGGCGGCAAGGGTGCAGCCGTAGTCAATTACTGCAAGCCCTTGGCAACAAAGGAGATGAGGCGTCATCGGCTTTCCCAACGGGTGAACAAAATGGGATTTTTTTATAAATGAGTATCTCTTCCATACAAGCGTTATAAACATGATGTTGAATTCTAAGCTTTTTTTTGGAGGTTAAACGTCTTAAACTATTTTTCACATTTTGTTTACGCTCATTTAGGGTGACCTTACAGGTTGCCGGGCTGAACGAGATCAAACAGTGGGTCATGGGCCTGGGACCGGAGGCCGAGGTACTGGAGCCAAAACAACTCAAAGAACTGATTCAACAAGATCTGAAACAGACATTGGCCAAATATGAAAAAGGTACACATGAAATTAAACCGGCAATAAGCAAGCACAAAACATACAATCAAGATAACCGAATACGGATGAGGAAGCAGAACTTTTGAGATGCAAACCTGGCATCTCAAAAGCTGGACGGGGCGGTCGTCGTTATTTGCTCTACACCTTAGATTTCCTGCTGATTTTATGTTTGAGCTGACAAAAGAAGAAAATCAATCCTTATGGTCACAAAATGTGACCTTAAAAAGAGGGCAACTCTCAAAATATCTGCCATTTGCCTTTTCAGAACAGGGGGTGAATGGCAATTTTTTGGATTCTGATCGAGTCGAAGTGAAGCAAAGTTCCCGATTGTTTGACGGTTGAGTAACTGAAATACTTAAAGACGTCCCGCTCTTCTATTTGGCTTCTTAAATATATTGTGAAAGGGTAAGGAACCAGGGAAAGTACGGATTGTGCTGGAGTGAGACCGCTAATGGACATGTATGGACACGAATTGAAGAAGATTCTAGCCAAAGGTGAGACGCTTACGGTCGAGTTCAAGAGCGATGTCAAGGGCTTGCCGGATCGTGATCTTGTGGCTGCAGTCGTTGCCATGGCCAACACCGAAGGCGGGCTTATTTTCCTTGGCGCTGAGGATGACGGCACTGTGACAGGGGTGCAACAGGCTCATCAGGATACGGCCGGGCTGATCGCATTGATTGCAAACCGAACCAGCCCTTCCGTGGCGGTTAGAGCAGAAATCATCGATTTGTTTAAAAAAGAGTTTCTCATCATACTGGTGCCTAAAGTTAGAGGCATCGTTTCGACTTCCGATGGCCTGCTGTTGCGTCGTCGACTTATGGTTTCCGGAAAACCAGAGGCTGTGCCTTTTTACCCGCATGAATTCATGCAACGCCAATCCGGCTTGGGGCTTGTCGATCCTTCTGCAACTCCCCTGACGTCACTCACCACTGATGATCTGAATCCCCTGGAGCGTCAGAGGATAAGAGAGTCGATTCGTCGATACGGTGGTGATACATCTTTGCTACCCTTAGCTGATGAAGAGTTGGACGGTGCGCTGGGCCTTGTCACTTCCATTGACGGTGTCCGCCGACCGACACTGGCTGGATTACTCATCATGGGCCGTGAGGGGATTTTACGTCAGAATTTGCCTGCCCATGAGGTCGCTTTTCAGGTTCTTGAAGGCACGGATGTGCAGGTCAACGAATTTTATCGGAAACCGTTGCTCCATACATTCGAGGAAGTCGAGGTGCTTTTCAAAGCCCAAGTTAGGTTTGATAATCAATCAGGGGAGTCGGCACTCGTAAAGGTGGTTGGAAAGATACCAAAAATTGTCGAGGTCGCCAAAGGCCAAAAGAAATCGGTAAATGTTGCCGCCGGAGAATTATAAAGGGGTCATAAAGGGGTCATAAAGGGGTCAAGTCCGCTCTTGACCTATTTGAATGAGGATGATAGTCAGGAAGCATCATGTCACGACCACTTCGAATCGAATATCCCGATGCATGGTACCATGTCATGTGTTGATTTTCATTTTATTTGAACGTGTAGAAATGGTGTCACATCTTGACGGGCTGTTGCCCAAACCCTATTCTTGTGTCTCTGCCGTGTTTTGATACAGAGACCGATCGGTAACTATTTGATTATATTGACAACGAATTCGGTTAAAATCACCGCTTGTGGTGTCATTCTGATTTGGGCAACAGCCCGTTGAATAGTGAATAAACCTGATCGAATCTTTCTTTTAAATTATTGTCCTGGTCCATCCTGAGCGTTCCCGTCTTAACGATATGACTGACACGAGGAATACGTCATACCAAATAAACGGCCTATTTTAGCATTTGTCCACACGCCTGTTTTCCAGACAGATAACTACAGTAGATCACGATCATCCCTATCTATTTTTGTTATTCTCCGCGCCCGTCTGAAATAATCAATGTCAAAATCAAACTTTCGTGCGGCTTCTTTTAATTTGGCAATCGGGTCGATGCTTTTGGCCAGATCCCGCTGTTGAGGAATCTCTTTGTGCAGTTTTTCAGGTAAATATACGCTGCGGACCCTGTCAACAAATTTCTTCGACCCTATAATCATTCCATGAGAAAAATCTTCCCACAGTTTCTTCTCTTCCCTGGCATAGTCCATGGGGTCAGGGCTTGTTCAGTGATTAACGGATAATCGTAGAGGTTAAAATTATTCTAAAAAAAGAAATCGGCGCGCAGTTTGGTATCAACAGCGACAGCACGGTCAGCAGTGTGATGGAGCGTATGAAAAAAAGACTGGCAGGGGATTGTAACCTTTCCCTTTGTTTGAATAAAATTGCCGGATCAATCACAAAGATCTAAGAGCGAATTTGACCTCTTGACGAGTAGTCCAACCCCAAATGAGCGTAAACAAAATGTGAAAAATAGTTACAATGTTTAACCGCTAAAACAAGATGAGAATTCGATATCATTTTTATTACGCATATATGGAAGAGGTATTCATTTATAAAAAAAATCCCATTTTGTTTACCCGTTGGGAAAGCCGATGACACCTCATCTCCTTTGTGGCAAGGCCTTGCAGTAAATTACTACGGCTGTGCCCTTGTCGCCGCGGAGCTGAAGCATCCTCGACTTTCGCTCAATTAGGGTCCAATTGTTTTATGTTTTTGACTCATGAATTCAATCCCTTATCTAATTCTGGCGTAGGACGGGCGCCCCTAATATAAGAATAATAGGATGTGACCCTGGTGGGTTCGAACGGGCAGCTGGTATGACCACCTCCTTTCAGGTTATTAGATAACGGCCTTTCGATTTTATATAATCACTTATTTCGAGTAGACAGGAGCCTTCCATGACTGCAGGAAGATGTTTGTTTTCTCTGTTTCCGCCTGCTTTCGCGGCGGTGCCACAAGATTTCCTCCATGTCACAGTTGGACTCCTGGCCCTCACAGAA
>Ga0255053_10000217_pt1 | contig 31086 bp, 29 predicted proteins | sample JV7_2_22_MG_FD_188635 | JGI IMG/M metagenome (GOLD analysis project Ga0255053, IMG submission 188635) | Seawater microbial communities from Jervis Inlet, British Columbia, Canada - JV7_2_22 | ecosystem: Environmental > Aquatic > Marine > Inlet | place: Canada: British Columbia | collected... | reverse complement strand
CTGGCTCGGAAAATCGCCGTCGCCGATTTCCAGTTCGATACAACCCGGGTCGAGTGCCGTGTTTTCCAGCGACGTGGACACGGCGTCGACGAGGCGCTGATGCATGAGCTGTTGTCGTGACAGGTTTATCGCGATGGACAGGTCGGGCAACTCGAACTGCCGCTGCCAGGCGGCAAGTTGCCGGCTGGCTGTTGCGATGACCCATTCACCTGCCGAATGAATCAAGCCACTCGATTCCAGGATCGAAAGGAAGCGAGCGGGTGGCAGCAGACCGAAACGCGGGTGCTGCCAGCGGAGCAGAGCTTCGAGACTGATAAGCCGGCTCGAAGCGAGGTCGATGCGCGGCTGGTAGTGAAGCAAGAACTCATTGCGCACGAGAGCATGACGCAAACCCATTTCGAGTTCTTCGCGTTGAGCAAGCTTCGTATTGAGCGCCGTTGAGTAATACTGAAAGCGCCCACCGCCACGTTTCTTGGCCTCGTACATGGCAATGTCGGCCGCCTTGATGATGCGTTCTGCATTGTTGCCCGAGTCGGGGTATACGGCGATGCCGATAGACGGCGTAGCGTATACCTCGCTGTGGCCGATCTCGTATTTCTCCGAGAGCACCAGCAATAATTTTTGTGCCGCGGCAGCGGCATTGTTCATTTCACCGAAGTCTTCGAGACATACGACGAACTCGTCACCACCCCAGCGACCGGAGAAATCACCTATGCGAAGATTCTCGCGTAAACGGGTGGCAACATCACAGAGCAGGGCATCGCCGATATCGTGACCGAGCGTATCGTTGACGGACTTGAAGCGATCGAGGTCGATAAAAAGTACGGCGAGCGGCGCAGACTTGCGTTCGGCACGTCCGATGGCACGTTCGAGGTGCTCAGAAAATACGCTGCGATTAGGTAACCCCGTCAATTCGTCGTACTGTGCGCGTTTCTCGAGCTCGATCGTCTTTTTCGTCGCATCCGTGATGTCGCGGAACGTGACCACGCCGCCAATGAGTTCGCGATTGCCGTCGTAAAGGCCCTGACCGTTGATGCTGAGAATCGTGTCCGGTTGCTCGGGTGCACGATAGATCGCGGTCTGGCCCATGAACTTCTCACCGTTGCGAGCCTTGACTAACGGCAGGTCCGCCGAGTTCTTGTAGTTATTGCCGTCTTCGTCGATACAGCAGAATGTCTGCTCCCAGGTCGGATCCGGTTGCAGCCTGGGTCCGGTTCCAAGGATGGTTCTCGCGGCGGGGTTGATATCGAGGATATGCCCCTGCTCGTCGACGACGATGACGCCGTCATTGATGCTCGTCAGGACCGATAACACGGTGACGTCGGTGTCGGAGAGCCGTTGCTGCAGCCGGTGGCGTTTCACCGCGTGGTCGAACACGGCGTCCTGTCCCTCGACCGTAATATCGTCGATGCAGATGTAGCCCTGTGCACCAGCGCGCACGGCGGCTATACCACGGTGTTCGTGAGCCTTCTGTGTAACCGCGATGACCGGGTATCGGTCGAGCGAATGAATCAGCGATGACAGCGTCTTGCCGGATTGGGCGATCATCGGGCCCGCTTCGAGCAGGACGATCTCGACGACATCCTGGGCCTCGACCGGCAATTCGAGTTCGGCGGAGCGCACCAACATCGTGCAGCAAGGCAGGGTCTCGAGCTCGGCCAGATACTCTGTCGCGAACTCACCGCGCCCGAGATAGAGAATAGAATGCCCCGACATAGGAATTATGCGGCCCCCGCCGACAACTTGTCCGTCAGTTTCCGAGGTTTGCGTGTAACGGGACAAGCTGTTCGCGATGTCATAGATTATTGTGTTTCTTGTTTCCCCAACGCCTGGCCAACGTCTTAACGGGCCAGTCGCATAATACCAGAATCATAAGCAAAGACAGGCGCTTAAGCGAGATTTTGGCGTTTTCAGGCGGTGATTTTCAAACCCATGGGGCCGCACAGGCATCAAACAGACAGGAAAAAGGGAGTTTTGGTGGATGGCAGCGCTTTTGACCTTGGAAGCCACAGACTATAGTCACGGTATGGTTTCCGATCCGGACACGATAGATGAAGCGGCCTCCATAGCCCGTGCGCAGGCTGGGGATACACGAGCGTTTGAAGTTCTGTATCGCTTGCACATCGACAGGGTCTACGGACTCTGCCTGCGAATGACGGGCAACGTCAGCGAGGCGGAAGACTGTGCGCAGGAAGCATTCATACAGGCCTGGAGCAAGCTCGCGAAGTTTCGTGGCGACAGCGCGTTCGGCACCTGGATGCATCGGATCGCAGTCAACTCGGTGCTGGGACGAATACGCAAGTCGAAGCGCGAGCAGGATCGCATTCAGGCCGTTGTCGATACGTCGTCGTCACCGGCATCGATTGGCGATAGCGGCAATCTACGCGACTTGTCGGATGCGATCGACAGGCTCCCGGAGGGCGCGAGGCATGTATTCGTGTTGAGAGCGGTTTATGGATATAGCCACGAGGAGTCGGGCAACATGCTCGGCATCGCGGTGGGCACGAGCAAGGCACAATTGCATCGGGCGAGGCGATTACTGGCCCAGCAGCTAACGGAACAAGGGTTCGAAGCATGAACGATGACAAACTGACAGCAGCGGCACGGCAACTCGCAACCGAGATCAGCCCGGAGCGGGACCTGTGGCCGGAGATCGAGTCGGCGATAGAGACGCCATTGCCGCAGCGCGCGCGATGGACACCGATGTTCGCCCAGGCGGCGGCCGTGGTATTGCTCATTGGCGCGTCGTCGGGACTAACGTATCTCGCGGTCAAGAACGATGGATCGGTGATCACGCCGAACTACGGCGCGGGTCTCAACGTCGAACTGGCCACTTTCGGTAACACGTATGCGCTCGGCTGGGACTACCAGGCGGCTCGCGCGGACCTTATGTCGGAGCTTGCCGTGGAACTCGAGCGCTTGTCCCCGGAGGAACGTGCCGATGTCGAGAAAAGCCTCGAGGTACTGCGCGGCGCGATTGACGATATCAATGCGGCGCTGGAGCAGGATCCCGACAACACACTATTGCAGGATATTTTGATGAAGACGTATCACGAGGAATTGAATGTGATGCGTAAGGTTGGCAGTGTGACGCGAAGCGTCATGTCGCGAAGTGACATTTAATGCATCGCCGGATGCGATGCGAATTGCAAGTGAGAATAGACATGAAGAAGTTAGCTGTATTTGCCCTGGGTTTCTTGCTGGCGTCGCCGGCGAGCGCCAGAGATATCAACGAGACTCTGGACGCGGATCCTAAAGGAAGTGTGGAGATATACAACACGGCCGGATCCGTGACCGTTGAAGGCTGGTCGCGTAAAGCGGTAGAGGTCACGGGCACACTGGGGAACGAAGTTGACGAATTCATCTTCGAGCGAGATGGCAGTGACGTCATTGTCAAAGCCAAGCCCAAGAGAGGCACAAGCGGCGGCCGCGGATATGTCAGCGATATCGTCGTTCGGGTACCTCAGGGCAGCTCGATTGACGTCGCTACCGTCAGCGCGGATATTGACGTCGAGGGCGTACGTGGCGAGCAGGAGCTGCAATCGGTCAGCGGTAATATTGACGCGGAAGTGCATGCCGCAGCGCTGGAAGTCGAAACGGTCAGCGGCGATATCGACGTACAAGGTAACGACAAAAACACGGAGGCGGAGCTTGTTACCGTGACTGGCGATATTACTGCGAAGCAACTGTCGGGCGAGGTCGACATGGAGTCGGTCAATGGTCACGTGATACTGGCCGGCGGGTCATTCACAGAAGCGGCTTTCGAGACCGTCAACGGACGCATTGAGTACGAGGCCAATCTTCGCAAGGGTGGTGAACTCGACATCGATACCGTCAATGGCAGGGTCGATGTCGACTTTGTCGGCAGTGTCTCGGCAGATTTCGAAATTGAAACGTTCAATGGCCGTATCAAGAACTGTTTCGGCCCGAAGGCCGAGAAGGTCAGCAAGTACGCTCCGGGCTGGGAGTTGAGCTTCACGGAAGGTAATGGCGATGGCTCCGTGACCATCGTCACGCTGAACGGTGGCGTAAACCTCTGCAAGGAGTAGAGAGACAGGGGAAAAAGGGTTCTGACCCTTTTTCCCCGATTTGGTAATCTAGACGGCCCCCCCAACCTCTGGTGTGGATTCATGGGCCGATCCCTCAAAATTCTTGGTATTTTTATCGGCGTTGTCGTTGCGCTGCTCATTGTCGCGGCGATCATGTTCGCGCTGGTCTTCGATCCCAACGACTACAAGGACAAAATTTCCGCGGGCGTAAAGGATGAAACCGGACGCGATTTGGTCATCGAGGGCGACCTCGAACTAACCCTGTTTCCATGGCTAGCGATTGAGATTGGCCGGACGGAACTGGGCAATGCGCCGGGATTCGACGACACGCCATTCGCGAGCTTCGAGTCGGCGCGACTCAGTGTGCGCGTCATGCCGATGCTGCTGCGACGTGAAGTGGTCGTTGGCACGGCTGCACTCGACAGCCTCAGAGTCAACCTGCAGGTCAGCAAAGACGGTACCGGCAATTGGGAAGACTTTGGCGAGGCCGGAGAGAGCCTGCCCGATGAACCTGACGAAGATACGGACAGTGGCGGAGCTTCGGCGACGATCGATGTGGCCAGTATCGAAATCACCGACGCGGCGCTCACGTACGCCGATGCCAGCAGCGGAGACCGGTTTGAACTGACCGACCTGAACCTGACGTCCGGCCGGATCGCATCGGGGGTAGCGGTGCCACTTGACGGCGGATTTTCGTTCGTACTCCAGCCTGCCGGTATCTCGGGACAGATCGATATCGACGCGGTTGTCGCGTTCGACACCGACGCGGCGACGATTACCATTGACGACCTGGAAATTGATGGCCGTGTCGAAGGAATCACTGACGTACCGGCCACCGTGCGATTTGCGGCACCCGCGATCGAATTGCAGACGGCGACCCAGTCGGCAGATGTCGGCGAGATCAAACTACAATTGATGAGCGTCGACTTGCAGGCCGATGTGGAGCCATTCTCCTATTCGGCCGATCCGCGTCCGAGCGCGACACTCAATATCGCCGCGTTCTCACCACGCACACTGATGAACGAACTCAACATAGAGGTGCCGGAGACGGCCGACCCCGATGTGCTCAGCAAGCTGACTGTCGACGCAATAGCGCAAGTCGGCGCGGATGCCGTCACACTGTCGGATCTGCGGCTCGTTATCGATGACACGACCTTTACGGGCCAGCTCAGCGTGCCGCGGGCCGCCGAGGGCTTTTACGAGCTCGACCTGGCCGGCGACAGCATCGACATCGCCCGCTACATGGCACCCGCCGGTGAAGATGCGACGGGCGGGGCGGGCGCAACGGAAACGGTCGAGATTCCGGCTGAGCTCATCCGTCCCTTGAATGTCCGCGGCAATCTCTCGATTGCGCGGGCCAACCTAGGCGACATCCTGTTCGAGAACGTCGCCGTCGGCGTCAATGCGGCCAAAGGGCAGCTGCGGATTTACCCGATGTCGGCCGACTTTTTCGAAGGTGGTTACCGCGGCGATATTCGTATCAACGCCGCCGGCGACGTGCCCTCGATATCCGTCAACGAGAACATCAAGGACGTCAATCTCGCGCCGATGGCTCGCGCCATGTTCGGCGTCGACAACATCACCGGTATGGTCAACGGCTCATTCCAGCTCGGCGGACGTGGTGCCGACATGAACGCTATTCGCCGCGATCTCGACGGCAACATGTCGATCGAACTCCTGGACGGCGCGTGGGAAGGCACCGATGTCTGGTATGAAATGCGCAAGGCGCGCGCCTATCTGAAGGGCGAACCCGAACCGGAGGCACCAGCGCCGCCGCGAACGCAGTTCAGTTCCATGAAGGCCAGCGGTGTCGTCACCAACGGTGTCATGCAGAACGATGACTTCTTTGCGGAGCTACCATTCATGCAGGTAACAGGACGCGGCGTCGTGAACTTCGTCGAGGCAAGCGTCGACTACACAATGACAGGACGCGTCCTGGAAAAACCGGAGTTCGTGACGGACGTTAGGCAGGAGGAGCTCGACGATTTCACCGAAGCAGTCATTCCGTTCCGGATCACGGGGCCCCTGGCGAGCCCGAGTATCCGGCCGGATGTCGAGGCGATGTTGAAGGAACGCGTCGAGGAAGAAGCGAAGAAGCTCCTTCTCGACAAGCTGCTCGGTGGCGAGGAAAAGCCGCCGGCTGAGGGTGAAGAGCCTGTTGCGGAGGGCGAGGAAGCCGAGGAAGAGAAAGATATCGAAGACCAGCTCAAGGACGAGGCGAAGAAAGCCCTCAAGGATCTGTTCGGCGACTAGAGGTCATGCGCTTACTGGTATTCATTGCACTGCTCATACCGGCGGGCGCTTCTGCTGCAACGCTGCTCAACGTGACCGTCGATCGGATCGACGGTACGTATGTATTGCGTTCGGAAGTCTGGTTCGACGTCAGTATCGAAAAGATCTACGGTGTTTTTCTTGACTGGGACCAGTCGACGAAGTTCTCGAGTGTGGTGGTCGAGTCGCGCGATGTCGAGCCTGATGAGAGCGGCCGCCCACGTTTTTACAGCCGCAATCGTGTGTGCCTCTGGTTTTATTGCAGGTCTTTCGAGCGCTTCGGTTACGTGTCCTTCGAGCCATTAAGATACATTGAGGCAACCGCGGACCCCGAAAGAAGCGATTTTCATGTGAGCGACGAGCGCTGGGAGTTTCGAGAAGAAGACAACGGCACAATCGTCATTTATGACCTGGCGATGAAGCCCAAGTTTTTTATTCCGCCTCTGATCGGCCCTGCCATCATGAAGCGCAAGTTGAAAAACGGCGGCACCGCTGCCATTGACCGTATCGAAGCGGTTGCAAAGGAATGGGCGCCTGATGACAAGTGACTTCGCCAGCCGAATATTGGCGTGGTACGACCAGCACGGCCGCAAGAGCCTGCCATGGCAACGTGACCGTAGTGCGTACCGCGTCTGGGTCTCCGAGATCATGCTGCAGCAAACGCAGGTGCAGACAGTCATTCCGTTTTTTGAACGATTCACGCAGAGTTTTCCGGATGTGACAAGCCTTGCCGCTGCCAGTCTGGATGACGTACTGCATCACTGGTCGGGTCTCGGCTATTACGCACGCGCACGTAATCTGCACCGTGCGGCGAATATCATTCGCGATGAACACGGCGGCGAGTTTCCTGAAACGTTTGAAGCTGTCGCGGCGCTGCCCGGCATCGGGCGTTCAACGGCAGGCGCAATACTGTCGCTTGCACTCGGGCAACGACATCCGATTCTGGACGGCAATGCCAAGCGCGTGCTCGCACGACACGCGGTAATCGAAGGCTGGCCCGGAAAGACATCCGTCGCGCGACAGCTGTGGGATCTTGCCGAGGGATGCACGCCAGCTGTACGCGTCGACGGCTACACGCAGGCGATCATGGATCTCGGCGCGACCCTCTGCACGCGGGCCAATCCCGCATGTGGTTCGTGTCCCGTCCGTGTCGATTGCAGGGCATTGAGACTCGGTGCAGTCGAGCAATTTCCGGGGCGTAAACCGAAGAAGGAAAAACCGCTGCGACAAACGACCATGGTCCTGGCCATTGCAAATGGCGCCGTCTATCTCGAACGCCGTCCTGCCTCCGGTATCTGGGGCGGTCTGTGGAGCCTGCCGGAAGTCAGCGATGTTGACGAGTGGTGTTCGCGCCGTTTTGCCGCGTCAGCTGTCGACGTCGAAAGTTGGGGAAACCTGCGCCACAGTTTCAGCCACTATGACCTCGATATCTCGCCGGTAGTTGTGCGTGTCGCCGTGGTGTCGAGTAAAGTAGCCGACGACGATGATTCGACCTGGTACCAGTTCGAGGAGTCACCGCCTGGCGGTATTGCTGCGCCGGTAATGAAATTGATCAATACACTAAAGAATTCCACCAGGGTCACGAAACATGGCTAGAACAGTTCATTGCGTCATCCTCGGCTCGGACGCCGAGGGCCTCGATTACGCGCCCTACCCGGGCGACCTGGGCCAGCGTATCTATGACAACGTTTCGAAGGAGGCCTGGCAGCGCTGGCTTACGCATCAGACGATGTTGATCAACGAGTACCGGCTGACGCCGATCGAACCTGAGGCCCGCAAGTTCATCGAAGACGAAATGGGAAAATTCTTTTTCGGCGAAGGCTCGGCACGACCGCAGGAGTTCGTTCCGCCAGAAAAGTAGCTGTTGGAGCGCGACATGATCGCGGCTCGAGAGCCGCTCCTACAATCGTAGCAGGTACTGCACACTGAACAGGCGCTCGGCGTCCATCCACACCCGCCCAACCTGGAACCCTGCCTTTTTCGCCATCTCGGCGAAACCCTCCAGCGTGTACTTGTGCGAGTACTCGGTCAGGATCGCTTCGTCCTTGTCGATCGTGAACGATGCGTTGCCTACCGTGAATTCCTGGTCGTAGTCGCTTATGAGGCGTATTTCGACACGACCTGCACCCTCGTTGTACTCGGCATTGTGTTTATAGGCGCCGAGATCGAAGTCAGCGCCGAACTCGCGATTGAGATGGCGCAGCATGTTCAGATTGAACTCGGCGGTGACCCCGGCACTGTCGTTGTACGCGCGATGGATGATGTCGGGATTCTTTTGCAAATCAACGCCGATGAGCAGAGCGCCATCCACGCCTGCTTCGTGATACATGACCTCGAGTAATTCATGCGCTGCGTCGTGCGTGAAATTCCCTATCGTCGATCCGGGAAAATAGACGATGTTACGAACCGGCATGACCGCCGGTGATGGTAGTTGAAACGGTTGCGTGAAATCTGCGACGACCGGCAGCACGTCGAGCCCGGGAAATTCCGCGCGAATTTTCGTCGCTGAATCGAGCAGGTGGTCTTCGGAAATATCGACCGGAACGTAGGCGGCGAGAGTGTCGAGGTGCTCGAGCAGTACGCGAGTCTTCAGGCTGGAGCCGCTGCCAAATTCGATCAGGCTGGCGTGTTTGCCAGCCAGGGTGACAATTTCGTCAATATTCGCGCGCATGATGCCGAGTTCGGTTTCGGTCGGGTAGTACTCCGGCAAACCGGTAATCTCATCGAATAGCTGCGAGCCACGTTCGTCGTAGAAATACTTCGGCGAGATCGTTTTCTCAGGCTGATTGAGACCATCGATAATCTCTTCGAGCTCGTCATCAGGCATGATTCTTTGCATCATGGCCCTAACCATGTCCATCCTTCGCGAGGCGAATACCGAAGAATTGCCAGCGCATGTGCGGGTAAAAGAAATTGCGATAGCTCGCCCGGATGTGTTCGGCTGAGGTAACGCATGATCCGCCTCGCGCCGTCATCTGGTTGCACATGAACTTGCCGTTGTATTCGCCCAGCGAGCCATCGAGCGGTACGAAGCTCGGATAGGGTGAATAGGGCGACGACGTCCATTCCCAAACGTCACCGAAGAACTGCTTGGCGTCGCCACCCGAGGCAGGATGCAAATAGCCCGACTCGAACAAATTGCCCTGCATGGGCTCTTCGCCGGCTACGACCTCCCACTCGAACTCGGTCGGCAGGCGCGCGCCGGCCCAGCGCGCAAAAGCATCGGCCTCGTAAAAGCTCACGTGACTGACCGGCGCATCGTCATCGATATCGCGAAGACCACCGAGCGTGAATTCACTGGCGAGATCCTCGTTCCAGTACAAAGGCCGCTGCCAACCCTGTTCATTCACCGTCGTCCAACCGTCGGACAACCATAACGTCGACTCGGAATAGCCGCCGTCATTGATAAACTCGCGAAACTCGCGGTTCGTGATCAGCCGCGCGCCGATGCTGTACTCATGCAACAACGCATCGTGGCGCGGCGTTTCGTTGTCGAAATGGAAGCCATTGCCGATCGCGCCAACCTGACGAATGCCACTGACACCTTTTATATAGGAGTAGCTGTCGACTGGTTCGGACGCCGGTGTTCTTAATTCTGGATCGAAGGCGGGACGCATCGGATTGCACGACAACACGTGCTTGATGTCGGTCAACATAAGTTCCTGGTGTTGTTGTTCGTGGTTGAGCCCGAGCGTAACCACGGTTCTCAATTGCTCGTCATTGGTACGATCGTTCAGCAGGCGCATCATGTTGTCGTCTACGTGCATGCGATAGTCGATGATCTCGCGGAGCGTCGGTCGTGACAGCAAGCCACGCTTCGGGCGCGCGTGCATTTGACCTGCCGTGTAGTAATAGGAATTGAACAGGAAGTCGTAGTGGTCGTTGTGGCGCTGGTAGCCTGCAATATTCCCCTCGAGCACGAAGCGCTCGAAAAACCAGGTCACGTGTGCGAGGTGCCATTTTGTCGGGCTGACGTCTGGCATTGACTGCACGACCGTGTCCTCCGGCGCAAGTCCTGCGGCCAGCTTGACGCTCGTGTTGCGGACTCGCATGTAGAGCGCCGACAATGATTCAACGGAATCGCGATTGACAGATTCTGCCGGAGCAGCCATCGCATTCACCTTGGACCTGGGAGAATTAACACCGTACCGCAATAGGATGGACCGCACCACCGGGCGGATTGTTACCTCAAGGGCAGCTCGGTTTTCTTCTGCACGGTGCGAATTGCCACGCTGGAATTGACGCGTGCGACACCCGGCAGCCGAGTCAGCGCCTCTTTGTGCAAACGCTCGAAATCCGCCATGTCTGCGACGACGACGCGCAGCAGGTAATCGAACTCGCCGGTCATCAGGTAACACTCCATGACCTCGGGGATATGCTGCACGGCCTCCTCGAAGGCCGCGAGCACGCTCTGCTCCTCGCGGTGCAGGCCGATGTGCACGAGCACATTGCCGCCAAGGCCGGCTTGCGACTGGTTAACGAGCGCTACGTAGCGGTCGATCATGCCCTCGTCCTCGAGCGCGCGGACGCGACGCAGGCAGGCGGACTCGGAAAGATTCACCGTGGTCGCGAGCTGCACGTTGCTGATGCGGCCGTCCCGTTGCAGCGCGTGGAGAATGGCTCTGTCGTATTTGTCCAAATGCACAGCAGAAAATTGTCCAAAAATGTATACAGACCGCAGAAAATGCCACAAACAGGTGCTTTTGTCATGCTTTTTGCAAGCAAATACCGCTTTTTCCGCGTTATCGTCTCAGTCACAAAAAGAAACCGTGGGCACGGGAGAAAACGCATGAAGGTCGGGGTACCTAAAGAAATCAAAACGCTCGAATTCCGAGTCGGCATGACGCCGGCAGGAGTGCGCGAGCTCGTCCATGATGGCCATAAAGTCATCGTGGAAACCAATGCGGGCATGGGCATCGGCATGACCGACGCTGACTACGAAAAAGCAGGCGCATCGGTTGTCGGCACGCCGGAAGAGGTGTTTGCCGCCGCGGACATGATCGTCAAGGTCAAGGAACCGCAGCTCAATGAATGTGTGATGTTGCGCGACGACCAGGTGCTGTTCACGTATCTGCACCTGGCCGCGGATCCTGCGCAGACCGAAGCGCTCGTAAAGTCCGGCGCAACCGCAATCGCTTATGAAACAGTAACGGCGGACGATGGTTCATTGCCGTTGTTGACGCCGATGTCGGAAGTTGCCGGCCGCCTGTCCATCCAGGCCGGCGCCTATGCGTTGCAGAAAGCCAATGGCGGACGTGGCGTGCTGCTTGGTGGCGTGCCGGGCGTGCAGCCGGGCAAGGTCGTCATCATCGGTGGCGGCGTATCGGGCACCAACGCGGCCGACATGGCTATCGGCCTCGGTGCCGACGTGACAATTCTGGATCGCTCGTTGCCGAGGCTTCGCGAGCTCGACGACATTTGGGGTGGCCGCGTACACACGGTGTATTCAACCAAGCACGCGATCGATGACCTGGTGCCGGCAGCCGACCTCGTCGTAGGTGCTGTTCTGGTTGCCGGCGCGGCTGCGCCGAAGCTGGTAACGGCACAGAACGTCAAGGACATGCACTCGGGTGCTGTACTCGTCGATATTTCGATCGACCAGGGTGGTTGCTTCGAAACGAGCCGCCCGACGACGCACGCGGAGCCGACGTATGTTGTTGACGACGTTGTGCACTATTGCGTTACCAACATGCCGGGCGCCGTACCGCGTACCAGTACGTTTGCGTTAACCAACGCAACGCTGCCGTTCGTCAAAGCGCTGGCAAACCTGGGCTGGCGGGATGCGCTCATCCAGGACCCGCATCTTGCGAACGGTCTGAATGTTAATGCAGGGCACGTCAATCATGAAGCGGTTGCCCACGATCTCGGTTACGAGTATCTGTCCGCAGACGATGCCCTAAAAGCTGCCTGACCCCTATCTAATCCCCCCAAGGTTCAGGCACACCTAAGGCCGGGCATCTGCCCGGCCTTTTTTACGCCGGCGAGCCCGGATCGGGCATCGCGTCCGAGTCTCTGATGCGCGGCAATACCAGCCACGCAAAGATCAGTGCGAAGAATCCCAGGCTCCAGACGATGATTGCTCCCGCGGGCAGGTCGGCATTGACGGATAGCATCAGCCCGGCGAGGCAACCCGCAATACCGACGGCGTAACCGCAGAACATACGCAGGTTTCGATGCGCAATATGCCGTGTAGCGAGCGCCGGAATAATCAGGCAGGCGAACACGAGATAGATACCCACGAGTTGCACGGACGCTGTCACGGCGAACGCGAACAACGCGTAGAATCCGAAGCCCGCCAGGCGCTCGCGCATCCAGTACCAGGCGAACAACACAAGGGCGCTGATGATCGCAATCGGCAGCAGTTGTTCGTAGTTCACCCAGAGTATCTGGCCAACAAGCAACTCTTTGAGGTGCTCGCCGCCGTGCGGGTTGCCGGCGAGCAGCAGGATGCCCGCCGTCGCTGCGAGGATGAAAGCAACCCCGATAAGTGCTTCCTGTATCGCGGGCCAACGCTTGTCGGTCCAGTGCAGAATCCAGGCGGCAAGCAGTGCTGCAGAAACCGCGGCTATCTGAACCATCCAGCCCTGTGCCTCCCAGCCCATCGTATCGGCCGCGATGACACCCAGTCCGGCCACCTGCGCGATGGCCAGATCGATAAAAATTATGCCCCTCCGCAACACCTCGGTTCCGAGCGGCACATGGGTACTCAGTACCAGCAGGCTCGCAATGAACGCAGGGACAATAATACTTAGCTCGAATTCGCTCATTGCCGGTACTCCTCGAGGATTGCGATCGTGCGTTCGTAGAGCGCAATTATATCCGTGGACTCTTCGTCCCCCCCGACCGTAAATGGCATCTCGATTACGGGAACGCCAAGTCGCTCCGACAGCCAGCGAGAGGGCTTCTTGTTCTCATACGGAGCCCGGATGATGCCGAGTGGCGGGTTGGGTGTGAGTTGTTCCAATAACTTGGCCAGCTGGGCGGCACTCGCGGGAATGCCGGGTTTCGGTTCGAGAGTGGCGACGATGTCGAGGTCGAGCCAGTCGGCGAGATAGCTGAAGCTGCGATGATGCGAGACCAGCTGCATGCCCTCGAGCGCTGGTGAGCGTTGTTCCCACCCGTCCCTATGCTCGTCCCAGCGTGCTAAGAAATCGTCGGCGTTCGAGCGGTAGTCAGCTGCATTGTCCGGGTCCACTTCAGCGAGCCGCTGCGCGAGTGCCTCGGCGATACGCTCGATATTTCGCGGGCTCAGGTGAATGTGCGGGTTGCCCTGCGGATGCACATCACCCTGCGAGCGGTCGATGCTGCGCGGAATCTCGATGCGACGCACATGATCAGCGGCGAGGAAATTGCCCGGATTTCCGGGCTGGATTTTCGGATTGCCGGAGCGTCGCAGTAACAGGGGCAACCAGCCGATCTCGAGGTCCGCCCCGGTACAAACGAGCAGATCAGCACGACGAGCGGCGGCAATGAGGCTCGGCCTTGCCTGCAGGCGGTGCGGATCCTGAAACGCGGTGGTTGCGACCGTAACGTCGACACCGTCTCCGGCGAGCTCCTCGACGAGCGAGCCCCACTCGGCTTCGCAGGCAAATACGTTGAGTGCGTTGGCTGCGAGTGGAACGAGCAGCGCGAGGAGGGCAATTACGAATCGGTTCATTGTTTTTCCTCTAGAACTGATGCGCGCCGTGAGCGCCGATACTCATGATGTACTGCAGATACCACTGATCCTCAGACCTGGGCAGCACCTGATCGTTGGTGTACTGCAGGCGCAGCCGGCTGAACTCGCTCGGTGACCAGTCGAGCATCAGGCTCGATCGTCGTGAGCTGCGTCCAGGATCTTCGAGTTGCGTGCCGTCCACGGATGAGCCGTTGTCCGAGTCAACAACGTCGTGTCGCAGTCCCACGCGCCACAGCTGTGCAAACTGCCAGACACCTTGCAGGTACCAGCCGGTTTGTTCGCCATCATAAGTGAGGTCGTCGAAGGTGCCGTCCTCGTCGCGACGGAAGAACTCACCCTGCAACTTGAGATTTCGCACCGTCGGGTTGCCCTGCGGTGCCCACCTCCACACGACGTCGAGAGCCGTGAGGTCACTGTCACCGGTGAATGTGGCGGGGTCCGTTTCACTGCCAGCGCGCTCTTTGGCATCGGCGCTGACGTGAGACAGACCGAGCTGCCAGCTGTGACTGTCACCGATATCGCCGCCGAATTTGGTGAACAGCGTCCACGCCCCCGGCGAAGTTTCATTATTCGCCGTTGCTGGAAAGCCACCGCCCCAATCGAGCTCGGTGCCGACCTCGACCAGTATCGATGTCGGTGCAACCCAACGTGCCTGAACCCCGTCGACGGCATAACGGCCGCCCAAAAACGCCTGGTAGGGCAAAGGCCGGTCTACGAAGTCGTCAGCATGAAAGTGGAAGCTGTTGAGGTAGCCCGTCGCGGAGAAAAAGCGGCCGCCCGTTACCGACAAGCCGAGCGGCAGGGCCGTCGTCTGGAACCAGGCTTCTTCGAACTCCACCGCCACCTCGCCATCTTCCTCGGCCAGTGCAAAGGTGACATTGCCGAAGTACCTCGCATCGACATTCGCCTTGATGTTCATCTCGACCTCGCCGACCGAGAACCCGGAACCGCCCGTACCAATCTCACCAGATGGCTGAAAACCGGGTATCTCCTGCCAGCCGGGCCCGACGTCGGCGAAGCCTCCAGTCAGAACCGAACCTATGGACGGATTGAAGGTGTTCGGGGCAGAGGAACCGGACGACTGTTCGATCGCGGTCTGCTCGGCCAGCTCAAAAGCCTCGCTGGCGTCGCGCCGCGCGCCTCTGGCATCGCGCTCTGCATTGTCCAGGCGCTGCTCGAGGTCGCTGATGCGATGCTCGTAGTTCTCACGCATTTCGACGATCATTTGCCGCAGTTCCACGACTTCTTCGGAAAGGTCTTGTGCATTGACTGCCGATGCCGGCAGGCCGACGCCTAGCAGCACGATTGCTGTGATTGAAAATTTCACTTGAACCACCATTTTTTTGCCGGGTGTGCCGGATGACGGAGGTCACCGACGGACAGGATCGAATTCACCAAGGGCTCACTTAATGCAATTCCAGGTATGTACTTATTGCGGTTTTAGCGTGGTACAGGCGTGCAACGCTGCGCCCGCATCGTGCAGGTCTGTAAGTCCTGAGGATATCCACAACGGCGCGAGGATTCCATCGTCGATCCTGTAGTAAAATTAGTTCAAATGTCCACGCAGAGGTCAATGGTGATGAAAGAGATCGATATGACATTGTCTAAATCGATGTTGCCAGTCGCGGTGCTCGCGCTGGTAATGGCGGCCGGTTGTGCCTCAAATGAATATCGTTCAGCTGATTCCGGTGTTATCAGCGTCGGCAAAATGCGTGTAACACTGGGTCCGGGGTGGAAAAAGGCGCCGGGTGCGGAGACACCGGAAAACCGGGCAACGTCAAGAGTCTATTCGCGAGACAGCCTCGAAAAAGACAGACTATTGTTGATCGCCGGCGTTACTGATGGCGAGACGCTTTTTAAGGGTGGCGTCATCAGTGGATTGCCCGGATTTCAGCCGAATTTGGAAATCCCGGAAATCGCTGACCTGGTTGCCCGGTCGCTGCAGCTGACGCTGTGGGGAGGGTCCGCGATTGTGCGGGCCAGCAATCCGCGCGAGCACGGCTACACAGGATTATTCGGATTCAAGTTCGAACTCGAGGCAGATGTTCCCGGAGCGGCCAACCACCGCGGCATGGCGGGCGGGTTTGTCCACGAAGGCCGACTGTACGTCAATGTGTATCTCGCTGAGTGGCCCGAGGCCTATGAGCGTTATGCAGAGGTTGCGCAAGAGGTCATCGATAGTGCGTTAGTGACCGTAAAAACGATAAGGATATCCGCGGTCAGCCAGCATGGTACAGGCGCCTCAGGCCCTTGACTGCCGGGCCTTGCGCCGGTCTAATACCCCGCTGTTTTAAAGGTATGGCCAGGTAGCGGGGTCGCGACGCGACAAGGTAGGCAAGGTATGGCCAGGTAGCGGGGTCGCGAAGCGACAGGGTAGGCAGGGACTGAAAATCCGCATTCAGTCGAAGAGATTAGCCATTCAAATGGCCAGGTAGCGGGGTCGCGAAGCGACAGGGTAGGCAGGGACTGAAAATCCGCATTCAGTTGAAGAGATTAGCCATTCAAATGGCCAGGTAGCTCAGTTGGTAGAGCAGCGGACTGAAAATCCGCGTGTCGGCAGTTCGATTCTGCCCCTGGCCACCAAACACTTAAAGGCCCCATAAAGGGGCCTTTCGTGTTTGTGGACAGAGCTAACTCACAGGTTCGATGGACTCGCGCCATCCATGGCGCTCGCCCTGCGGGCGCACTGCGTGCGTCCAAAATCGCTCCCGGCGATTTGTGTCTGCCCCTGGCCACCATTCTTTTGAAGTTGGATTCCGGACACATAATTAATGCTTTGCAGTTCCCCCGACCTGACGGACTTTCTACAGGCTTTGATGTTTTGCTTCCCACTCTTCAATCAGGTATCGATCGTCATCGTGCCAGGGGTGGAAGTCTTTCCGCAGGAAACGAAAGTAGGGAATGAAGGCGCGTCGCAGGACGCCGGGTTTCACGAACAGGAATTTGAAGCCGCTTAACCATTCGCGCAGGTTCCAAAGCTCCCCGTCGTGTCTCAGCATTAGGCGCAGGATACGAAACGTGCCGCTAAGGAAGAACACCGTGCCGAAGATCTGTACCAGGCGCCGGTCTCTCAACGAACCACCCGCAGCCTGGTAGACATCGAACGCGACTGACTTGTGTTCGATTTCCTCTACGCCGTGCCAGTACCACAATTCCGCCATACCCGGATCCGCGCCTAAGAACGAATCATCGTGCCGCATCGTATCCGCGACAAGCACGGCGGTCAGGTGTTCGTTCGCCGCCGTACCCGCAAGGCGTCGGATTGCCGGCACATTTTTCTTGGTCCACTCCGCGCGTTTGAGTATCGGCCCTTCGATCGCCTGCAAGTCGTAGCCGCGAACCTCGCAAAGCAACTCGTTCACTTTGTTGTGCTGATGCAGATGGTTAGATTCCTGCACCAGGAACGCCTGGACTTCGGATTTAAGCTGCGGATCTTCGATCTTGTCGCGGAATTCGTTGACGGAATCGATAAAAAACCGCTCGCCATACGGGACCATCATCGATAACGCGTTGAACCAAGCTGTTCGGAAGGCGCTACCGCCGTGCCAATCGCGAGAGAGGGCCGATGCAAGGTCGAACGAGGGCTTTCTCGGACTGATTGTATGTTCTTCTGGACTTCCGCTCTGCCGCATAAGCACATTGTTACTAAGGTAGATCCACGCAGACCAGAACAATAACAAAAAGAGGTCATCTTTTTTTGTCTGTGGTTTGGTTCCGTTGCTAGTCACCGTATAGTGTTATTGTGATACGGCGCTAACGCCGTAGCGCGTCCCGGGAGTTGTAATGCTGAAGATTTGCCTGTTGTCACCCAAGGGGCCTTTGTATCGGCATCGGGGCGGCATATTCAAAAAATCCCTGCGCTACTCCCCCCTTACCTTGCCAACCCTGGCTGCACTCATTCCGCCGGAGATAGAGCATGAACTGTCAGTCTTCGACGAAGGCATCGAAGACATTCCGGCGGAAATCGAAGCTGACATCGTCGGGATCACCGTCATTACAGGAACGGCCCGGCGGTCCTATGAATTGGCGAATCAGTTTCGACGGCGCGGTATCACGGTCGTCCTGGGTGGTCCGCACGTCACACTGGTCCCCAACGATGCGGCGCCGCATGCAGATGCAATTGTCGTCGGCTATTCTGAGGACACCTGGCCGCAGCTGTTGCACGATTTTCTGGCGGGAGAGCTGAAGCCGAAGTACGTACAGGCGCCGGATCTCAGTCTTGCGGGCAGGCCGCAGGCACGCCGCGACCTGATCAAAACGAACCGCTACGCCAGAACGCATGTCTTCGAAGCGACACGCGGCTGCGTTCATCGTTGTGATTTTTGTGTTGTTCCGTTCGCCTGGGGTCGTAGCCCCTATCAAAAGCCGGTCGAGGAAGTCGTCGATGAGATTCGGTCAACGCGCGCCCGGCGGGCGATCTTTGTTGACCTTAATCTGATCGCGGATCGGAATTATGCCATGGAGCTATTTGAGGCGTTAACTCCGTTGAATCTGAAGTGGGGCGGGTTGAGCACGAGTTTGCTTGCGCGCGACGACGAGTTGCTCGAGGCATGTTCTCGCAGTGGATGCATCGGACTCCTTATCGGTTTCGAGTCGATATCCCACGCCGGACTCAAGAGGATAACGAAAGGATTCAATGATCCGGCGATGTACGCCGAGTGGATTGACAAGTTTCACTCCGCGGGGATCGCCATCAACGGCACCTTCGTGTTCGGTCTCGATGACCAGACGACCGGCGTATTCGAGGAAACCGCGCAGTTTGTTATCGACACCGGTATCGACCTGCCACGATTTGCCATACTGACGCCGTTCCCCGGCACCGCGCTCTTCAAGAGGCTCGAGGCAGAGGACCGGATCACGACCAGAAACTGGGAGATGTATGACGGCCAGCATGTCGTGTTCGAGCCGGCGCAGATGAGTGAGGATGCATTGCGCCAGGGCAATATGGCCGCATGGCGGCAAGTCTACAGTTATCGTTCGATCGCACAGCGAATGCGTCACACGCCGGTTTCAAAGCTGATGTTTCTCGGCGCGAACATGGGCTACCGGTTCTACGCCCATCGCCTCGATCAGTTCTACACGTGTGACTGGCAACTAATGTCGATGCCGCTGCAATCCCAGGAGAACTATTGACCGTGGCAGGCCGGAAATTCCGGCTGACATTGATCCACCCCTGCGTCGGGCGCTGGGCCGGAGACAAGCAGTACATCCGCAGCTGGCAGATGGAGCCACTTGCACCGGCGGTGCTGGCGGGGCTTACGCCCGACGATGTCGACGTCCGTTTCTACGACGACCGGCTGGAAAAGATCCCGTCCGAAGAGCGAACGGATATTGTTGCCATCAGCATCGAGACGTACACGGCTCGCCGTGCGTACCAGATCGCAAGCGAATACCGCAGCAAGGGAATACCGGTCGTTCTGGGCGGATTCCACGCGACACTGTGTCCCGAGGAGGCAGCCCAGTACTGCGATGCCGTGGTCATTGGCGAGGCGGAAGGCCAGTGGGACACGGTTATTGATGACGCACGCCACGGTACCTTGAAGCACTTCTATAAGCAGCCCGAACGTCCGTCGCTCGGTCACACCCGGCTGGACAGGAGCATCTATCTCGGCAAGCGGTATGTGCCGGTCACACTGATCGAAGCAGGGCGCGGCTGTCATTTTCGTTGCGAGTTCTGCGCAGTACAGTCGTACTTCAATGCGACGCAGGTGCGCCGTCCTGTTGATCACATCCTCGATGAAGTCCAGAGCACTCTAAAGCGCAACCGATTCTACTTTTTCGTCGACGACAACATCACATCCAACTTCGACGAAGCGAAAGAACTGTACCGGCAACTGGCGAAATACAATATCCGCTGGGTTTCCCAGGCCAGCATCAACACGGCCCATGATGAGGAGTTCCTCGACCTGATCTCGAGGAGCGGCTGCGAGGGGCTGCTGATCGGTTTCGAAAGCCTCAACCGAGAGACGTTGCGGCAGATGAAGAAAAAGTTCAATACGATGGGTGGCGGTTACGAAGTCGCCATGGCGAACCTCGATCGCTTCAATATCCGGCTTTACTCGACGTTCGTGTTTGGCTACGACCAGGATACGGCGGAGACTTTCGATGACACGCTCGAGTTTGCGATGCGACATCGCTTTTATATGGCGGCGTTCAATCACCTGACGCCATTCCCGGGTACTCCTCTTTATCAGCGCTTGAAAGACAGCGGTCAGCTCCTCTACGACAACTGGTGGATGGACCCCGGCTATTCCTACAACAAAATACCGTTCCGCCCCGCGTTACTGGAGCCGGAGGAGTTGCAGCGGCTGTGCATTGAAACGCGGGCCAAGTTCTATTCCGTCGCAAACATCACACGGCGTTTTTCGAATCCAGTGAACCGGTCGAACTTTTTCATGGCACGCAACTATCCGCTGATTAACTGGATGATCAGGCGAGAAGTGCACCAGCGTGACGACCTGCCGCTGGGTGACGAGGGTTGGCAAGGCGCGTTGGCGCCGCTGAGGAAATGCGCCTGAGGCTAATTTTGTGATGGCAGCGCAGGTAGACTACGAACTCGCCGACTCGCGAACGGAAGCGCAGTTTCGGCAAATGCTCCGGGAAAATTCGCTTACGGGGCGCATCAACGTATTGCTGACAAGGGATCCGAACGCATTTCACGCGGCGGCAATCTCTGGTGATGTCTACGAGTTGATGCTCGGTTATGACCGGGAGACCCGGGAACTCCTTGGCGGCGGCGCCCGCTTCGAGTTCGACGCGTTCATCAATGGCGAGGTCATGTGCATCGGCTACCTCGGTGAACTCAGGGTGCAAGGTGGTCTCAGGCAGCGCCGAGGGATGTTGCTGAACGCTTATCGGGCGATGCGTGAGCGGCACGAACAGGGCCAGGCCCCTTTCTACATCACAACGATCGTCTCGGATAATGTGTCTACGCGTCGTCTGCTCGAGGCCGGGCTTTCGGATATGCCGACCTACCAGCCGATTGAGGAGTTGCTGACCCTGACGATCCCTGTGAAGCAGGCCGCACGGATATCCTTGCCGCGGGTCGAGGTGGAAGCGTGCGGCCCGGGTCAACTGGATGATCTGGCACACCGCTTGGACACGACGGGCCGTGCCCACCAGTTTCATCCGGTATGGACGGCTGGGACGATGGCTTCGCCGGAACGATGCCGTGGTATACAGGGGTCGGATTTTTTTGTCGTCAGGAATGACTCGGACATTCGCGGTGCATGCTGCCTGTGGGACCAGCGCTCGTTCAAGCAAACGGTGGTGTCCGGCTACTCGAAGCAGCTGGCCCGGGTAAGGCCGTTCTTCAATGTCATCGCGCCGCTGCTGCGCCAGCCGCGACTGCCGCCGAAAGGGCGGAGTATCGAGAGTGCATTCCTCTCGCACCTGTCGGTCGATGCAGACGATGAGGAGGCGATGCTCGCGCTGGTAAGGCATGCTGCTCGGCAAGCGATACCGAGAGGTATCGACTACCTCATGATCGGCCTCGCGGCGAGAAACCCGTTGTGCAAGGTGTTGAAGAACCGATTCTACTGTCACGAGTACGCGAGTATGATCTACCTGGTTTACTGGGATGACGGGCGTGAGATTGCAAGTACAATCGACGATCGCATCCCACATCCGGAGGTGGCTATTCTGTGAGCGGGCCACTCGTCAGACGAAGCGAGTTGCCGGAATCAACCAGGGCGCAGATGTTCGATCTGTATTGTTCCCAGTTCGAAAACGCGTCTCGGGAGCAGTTCGATGCAGACCTGGACAATAAGAACTGGGTACTGCTGTTGCACGCCGATGACGGCAATCTGGTCGGGTTCTCCAACATGCACGTCTACAAAACCAAGGTCGACAACCGGGAGATATGGCTGGTCTACTCGGGTGACACGACGGTTGACAGTAAATCGTGGAAGGATCCGATGCTCGCCTACCACCTGATGGGTGCATTTTACTGGTTCCGGCGTCATTACGGTTGCGAGGATCTTTACTGGTTTCTGATTGTGTCGGGTTATCGAACCTATCGCGTGCAGCCTGTATTCAGCGACGCTTTCTATCCCAGGTTCGATAAACCGACGCCCGACGATGTCCAGGAACTGATGCATACCATCGCGACTGAGCGCTTCGGTGAAGAGTATGACCCGGAGTCGGGAGTCGTGCGCCTCGATGTGCCATCGATACTGCGGGAAGGGTATCGCGATATTCCCGAAAACCGCCTGAGCGACCCGAACATCGCATTCTTCGCCAAGCGCAACCCCGGGCACCTGCAAGGGGACACACTGGTTTGTTTCTGCGATCTCTCGGAAGACACGTTTACGAAGCTCGGCCACCGGATGTGGCGCAAGGGACAAACACTGTTCCCGGACGAATGATGAACGCCGGTGCTGCTATCGGTAACCTCGGCTGGCTGGCTGCGAGTTGGCCTGAGTACCGGCGATTCAGGCGGGACGCCGGTAATCTCGAAGCAACACAGCGAGCGCGACTCGAACACTACCTTCGAAGTAACGCAGATACGGCAATCGGTCGTCATTACGGCTTCGCCCGTATTCGAAGCATCGGCGAATATGCGGAGCGGGTGCCGATACAGGACTACGATGATCTCGAACAGTGGATCGGACGCATCGCGAAAGGAGAGGCCGGGGTACTCACCGCCGACCCTGTGCGCCTGTTCGAACCCACGAGTGGCTCTTCCGGGCCGTCCAAGCTGATTCCGTTCACGGCTTCCTTGCAGCAGGAAATTCGGCAAGCCGTTGCCACCTGGTCTTCACGAAATTTCCTGTCACAGCCCGGACTGTTATTGGGCCGCGCCTACTGGTCACTGACGCCGCAGATGTCCGTCCCGGGACGGCCGGATTCGGTGGTGCCCATCGGCTTCGACGAGGACAGCGCGTACCTCGGTGGCGTTGCGCAGAAGCTCATCAACTGGACGCTGGTTGCCAACCCGGCGTTACGTGACATGCACGACATGGACGAATTCTGGCGAGCGACCCTTCTGATGCTTCTGCGCTGCCGCGATCTGCGGCTGGTGTCGGTCTGGCATCCGTCGTACCTGGTGTTGCTCATCGAGCGACTGAGGGACCAGTGGGATTCGTTGCTCAAGGACTTGGAAGGTACCGATCCTCGCCACGCCGGCCACCTGCAATATGCCGGTTGCGACAACCTGCAGAGAATCTGGCCCGAACTTCGGCTGATCAGTTGCTGGGCCGACGGTCACGCCGCGGCGACAGTCGCGCAACTGAAAGCGCTGTTCCCAAGTGTGATCATCCAGCCGAAAGGCCTCATCGCAACGGAGGGTGTCGTGACGATTCCCCTCGGCGAGCAACGGCCGCTGGCCGTACGCAGTCATTTCTTCGAGTTCCTGGACGATAGCGGCAATGCGCGTGCGTCATGGCAGTTGCAAGAGGGCAGGACCTACTCCGTCATCCTGACGACCGGCGGCGGACTCTACCGGTATCGGCTTGGAGATCGTGTCGAGGTCGACGGATTCTTTCGCGATACGCCCTCGCTGCGATTCCTAGGCAGGGAAGACGCGGTATCGGATCTCCGTGGCGAAAAGATCAGTGAGGGGTTCGCCGGGCAGGTGATTCGCGACGTGCTCGCCAGGAATCACATCGAGTCGCGATTCTCGATGCTTGCGGTTGAAGACGAATCGACCACGCCGGCTTACGTCTTGTTTCTGGATATGGATACGGAAGCCCCCGGGAAACTGGCGCAACAACTCGAACGCGAACTATGCGCCAACCCGCATTACGAACTTTGCGCGCGCCTCGGGCAATTGGGCAAGGCCAGGGTTGCCCGGATTGGCGGCAGTGGCTTCGAGCTGTACTCGAAGAGGCTCTCGGACATGGGAATGCGAATCGGTGACATCAAGCCAACACCACTGAGTCGTCAAAGTGGCTGGAGTCGTTTCTTCCCAGCCACTAATTGAGCCTGGCCAAGCTCACGTTGTTGCTTCCTGTAAATTTCGCGGCGCGATATCAGGTTTGCAAGCATATACACACCGGCACGGAAAAGTGAGCGACTGTTCGTTCGACGATCGTACAAGCGACTCAGGATCGAACCGACCGTGTTGAATTGCCGGCGCGCATCGAAACATCCTCGGGTTAGGTCGTCCGCCGTCATCCCCAGCGGTCGCAACGTAGCGTCGCCGTACTTGAAATCCGGGTCCAGCCACCATTTGTCGTGCAGCAGGCGTCCTTCTGCGCGCATGCGATCGAAGAGTACTGCGCCAGGCGTCGGCGTGAGCGGATTGAAGTTCGCCAGCACGAACTTGTGCCGGATCGAAAATTCCACCGCGGTATCGAAGTCGTCCACGGTGTCGTGATCGCAGCCGAACACAAACGTGCCGTAGATCATTATTCCTGCGTTCTGGAAAACGGCGATCGACTCGTCGTACGACTGCCACTTCACGTTCCAGCCTTTCTTGATCTCCTTGAGGCTGTCGGGCTGCAGGGATTCGAAACCGATCAACGCACTGATGCACCCACTTCGGGCCATCAGGTCGACAAGATCGGGATCTCTTGCAACGTCGATCGAGACCTGGCACGACCACTTGATATGCAAGGGAACAAGCGCTTCGAACAATTCTCTTGCTTTAGACACATCCACGAAGATGTTGTCGTCGACGATAAAGATATGGCGTTTGCCGGTACGCTTAATGTCCTCAACGACTTCCTCAACAGGGCGCTGCCGCAGGTTGGCGCCGTAGAAAGCACGGATCGAGCAGAATGAGCAGTTAAACTTGCAGCCACGCCCATATTGCACGAGTCCCATAGGTGTGTACTTCTTGCCATCGAAAATGGATCGATCCGGCATTACTCCTGCCAGGTCGGGGAACGCGGCGCTCTCGTAAATCTGCTTGAGACCCCCATTTCGGGCGTCCGCGAGTACCTGCTCCCAGATTCCTTCGGCATCGCCTTTGACAACGGCATCGGCATGCTCGAGTCCTTCGTCAGGCAGGAACGTCGGGTGGTACCCACCCATAACGACCGGGATACCTCTCCTTCGATACTCCGCGGCGATCTTATAAGCCCTTCGCGCTGTATACGTCTCTACCGTCATTGCGACGAGGTCCGTGTCCTCGTCGACGGGAATCGGCTCCAGCCGCTCATCGTAAAACACTGTTTCAATATCGTCGGGTGTCAGCGACTTTAAGATCGCGAAGCACAGCGGCTCCATCGCGTCCGACGAGCGGTCATCGTAAAGGTTGGGACGTATGAATGTGACCTTCATGCTGCGAGGCATACTAACAGGTTAACGGGCTTCTCATTTCTTGCCGACGTCACTGCGGAAAACCACAGCAACGAGCGACGTATAGCAATGCTACTATCATGCTGCAGATCAAAGGGGCCATCATGTTTAGACGCATACTAATTTCCGTTGTTGTGATCATGTGTTCGCCAATGCTCGTGGCGCAGGAATCGGACGAAGCCATCCACAACGAGCTACGGGCACTGCTCACCGGTATGGAAGAGGCCGTCAATAGTGGGTCATACGGTGACCTGGCGCAGTACGTTCACGAGTCCGCATTTATCACGACCATCAACCAGGAAGTACTTTCGTCCGGTGCCGAGATCGAGCCATACTTCGACGAGTGGTTCGGCGAGGGCGGTTACCTCAAATCGCTCAGAATGGAACTCGAGGCTGATGCGCTCACTGAATTTTTCGGCGACAAGACATTCGGCATTGTGCGCGGCTCGGGTCAAGAGGACTACGTACTATCGAAAGGGCGTTTCATACCAATGGAGACCCGCTGGACCGCCACGGTTTCCAAAAACGACGCGGGTGAGTGGAAGATCCTGGCGCTGCATATCGGCACGAACTTCCTCGATAACCCGGTCCACTTAGCGACCGAGAACGCCGTGAAATACGCCGCGGCGGGCGGCGTCGTGCTGGGCCTGCTGATGGGATTCTTCGTCGGGCGGCGCAAACGGCCGGCATAGTCAGGGGGGCGGCAAGGTGGCCGGGGCGCCCATTGGCGGCGCGGGTCGCGTCCCCCCTCCCCATAAACGGAAGTAGATTCGCCAGGCCGTCGGCCGGCGGTCGTCCGGATTCACGAACTCTGGCAGATACACCCACGGTAGTTGCGGATGCCGGTGGTGTGCCAGGTGGTTGTGATAGTTGAGCGTCAGCGCGTGTGATATTGGCAATACCTTCAGGTTCCACGCACCGTTCACGATATCGCGCGCGCTGAAGGCGTGAATGACGTATTGCAGCGCAGACCAGTGCAGCGCGAATGCCCAATAGCACAACAACCATCCTTGCCAGGTCAGGTCGAGGAGCCACCACATGAGGACCTGGTAGACAAGTGCGAGCAGGCACTCGAGCCAAATTTTGCTTCCGGAGTACTCGGCGACTTCGCGAATATGTGCCTCGAAGCCAAATTGCCTCGCCGGGCCTTCGATGAATCGACGCGACGTGAACATCCACGGCGCAACGAGGTAGATCAGGCTGCTGATCGGAATGCATAACCAGTAGAAACCCAACAGGTTACCGACATACAACTGGAAATTGCGATGCGCCCTCGATTGGTCCGGCAAGTAGTAGTCGTAAAGGTCCTTGTCGGTGCGGTTACGGCGATGGTGTCCGAGATGGGCGATCCTCTGCAACGTGAATGACGTAGGAAACGTTGGTGCGCAAAATGTGCCAAACAAATCATTCCGGAACTGGTTTCGTGAAAAGACGCCATGAACAGCTTCGTGCATGAGCGAGAAGCTCGTGTTGTTGACCAGCGAGAAAGCCCAGGCTGCTAACAGCGCCCAGCCCAGCGAGCCATGGGACGCCAGCCATAACAGTCCCCAGACGCTGAGATGCATCGATACAAAGATGGCGATATTGAGCCTGTCCGGTATCGGGAATCGATCGATGCGCGTATCCGTCATGACGTTTTCCTTTCGACGGGTCGACAGCCGGAATGACCGTATCGCTTGAATGAGCGATGTCGATAACCCCAGACCGGCACCCCAATTGAAAAAATCAGGATGAGCGGGAACAACCAGGCGAAGTCGGATGCAGCGAACCGACCAGAACTGCTGAGCAATTCGGCGACGCCGATTCCTGCGCCGTAAATGGCACCGAACCCCGCGAAGAACCACGGCGCGTAGTCCATGGCAACGGATTCAGCCTGTTTTCCATCCGCCCAGGGCTGGTTATAGACCCTGAGGTGTTTGGCCTCGATTGCCTTGACGTCATACAACAGGTTCCAGAACCCGAGCACGGAGGCGAAGACGACACTCAGCCGGACGATATCCAGGAAGCCATCTGCCGGGTCGCCATGGACCAACCAGGCGATTGCCGCAGTGGCGCTGCCGAATACGAATCCGTGGTGCGGTCGAAAACGACCCAGGCGAAGGGTCGTGTCGAACTCCCACACCCTGAGGACATTCGTACCGACGCCGGGCACGATATACGCGTACAGGATCGGCAATAGCCACGCCACCAGGACCAGCCAGATGTCGCCGTCATAGTACTGCCACCACAGCCAGAAGCTCAGCGGCGTGAGCACGGCGGGGGCCACGTACTGGTACCATTCCAGTGCGCGCTTGCTCATTTCAGACCGAATCGCATTCCGTGCTTGCGGTACACCTCATTGCGGAAGATTGTCGTATAGCGCCAGTAAAGAAGGATGCGCTGCAACGTGCGCATATTCGTTTTGATATCGGCGAATCGATGCAGGAGGCCCGGGATGCTGTTATAGCGCTTGCGCGCGGTATGGCATGCGTCGGTTAACTCTTCTGCGGTCATCTTCACGGGCACGAACGCCGCGTCATTGAAGCGATATTCCGGATGCAGCCACCAGCAATCATCGTACAACAAGCGGCCTTCCGCCTTGAGCCTGTCGTAGAGCGGAGTGCCCGGATAGGGCATCAGGATGTTGAAAGCCGAGAACGTGAAGCGGTTCTCGAGCGCGAAGTCGAGCGTAGCCATCACCGAGTCATAGGTGTCGTGGTCGTAGCCGAGCGTGAACGCAGCCCAGGTTTGCATGCCGTGCTCACGCAGCACCTTGAGTTCATGCTCGTAGTTGGAGAAAGCCGAAATGTTCGGAGATTTCTTGGTCTCCTTGAGGCTTGCGAGTGAGATCGACTCGAATCCGGTGACGTTGCCCAGGTTGCCGCTGTCGGCAATCAGTCGCATCAGTTCATCGTCGTGCGTGATGTCGAGGCTCATCTGGCTGATCCAGCTGACCCGCATGGGAATGAGTGCGTGGCACAGTTCTCTAAGTGCTTTGCGGTCGGATGCGATGTTGTCGTCGACAAAGAACAACAGGCGGCGATCCTGCTCCTCGATCTCGCGAAGAACGTCATCGATGCGGCGAATGAAATGCGATCGATTGAAGTACTGGCTCACGGCGCAGAACCGGCACGTGAAGCGACACCCTCGGGAATATTGCATTAGAGTGATGGGCAGGTAACCTTTGCCCCGGTAAAGGTCACGTCGCGGCATTTCCCCACCGAGCTGGCCAACACCCGGCGGTCCGCTGTAAATCTTCTTCAGCTTGCGTCGTCGTGCATCTTCGACGACCTCTCGCCAGATGAGTTCGGCATCGCCCAGGAATATGCTATCGGCATGCTGGGCCGCTTCCTCGGGGATAAGCGTGGGATGCATACCGCCCAGGATCACCTGCACGCCGCGTTGCCGGTATTCTTCCGCTATCTCGTAGGAGCGACGTGCGGTATAGCTCTCTACAGAAATGGCAACCAGGTCGGTCGGCTCGTCGTACGGCACGGCCTCCATGCGATCGTCGTAGAGCTCAACGTCCACATCCGGAGGCGTCAGGCCCGCAAGTACGGCGAGCATTAACGGTTCCATACGTCCATGGTCGATATACAGACTGTGCTCACGTCGGCCGATGTTTGGCTTTATGAACGTTATCTTCACGGCAAATCCTTGTGGCCTGTTCAAGTTACTTTAACACTGATGGGAAACCGCAGGCATCATGAGGGCACTGAAGAAGAGAATCTCATCATGACTGGAATGGCTATCGCTTTCTGCCAGTCTTCTCGTGCGTAATATTTGCGTGTATCAGCTGTGCATCGTTATGCACAGTGATGCAAATCGAGCAACGGACGTCCCGGTAACTGGTTGAACAATAAATACAGAACCAATGGCCTAGCGTTCTGAAAATCCGCGTGTCGGCAGTTCAACCGAGGTGCAAAGCGCCGACAGGCGCACTGCGTGCGTCCAAAATCGCTCCCGGCAGATTGGGCTGCGGGCCATCCATGGCCCTTGCCCTCACTTCGTTCGGGTCGCTTCGCGCTCCAAATCGACAGTCCTGTCGATTTGTGTCTGCCCCTGGCCACCATCCTCAATGAGAGCCTCGAGCACGGTCGTCTTGCGTTCAGTAGCTACCGCAGCAACCTGCGGTAGAGAAAATGCACGAGCAGAAGCACGCCGCCGATGACTCCGGCAATGCTGTTAACAGGCGTCAGCATCATTGCAAGCATCGGTTGACTCAGTTCGATTAACGGTGTGCCGAGTACGTCTACGATGACGCCAACGGTGCTTTGTACAGGCGCTGACAAGAGCACCTCGAGCAAGACGATCAATGCAACGATGGCAATTCGGCCGAACATCACATTGCGACGACGACTTGCTACGCTCGTCATGACCTTGTCCGTAAAACCACCGTTGGGCGATTCAGCTGCCGCATCTGCAAACAGGACTTCCAGTTCCGGATCTCTTTCATTGTTCATGGTTTGTTCTCCGACGCGCCCGACTCATCGTAAGCGGATAAGAGTTCTCTTAAGCGCGCGCCGCCACGGCGGACGTGCGACTTGACCGTGCCTATCGGGATGCCCGTCAGCGCCTCGATATCGGGATGCGATAATCGTTCGTGGTAAGACAGGGCTATGCAAAGGCTCACCGGGCCGGGCAAAGTTGCCATTGCGCGATCAAGGTCCATCGCGACCGACGTGGTGTCCGCAGGTGAAGCTGGCAACGCCTCATCGCCGTCGGTGAAGCCCAGCGGGTCATTCTTGCGCGAGTATTGCAACCACTCGTTGATCGCGAGGCGTTTTATCCAGCCGCCAAAACGTGTCGCATCCTTGAGTTGGCGAATCTTTCGCCACGCCTGCATGAACACCTGCTGGGATAGGTCGTCTGCAAGGCTGAGGTCGCCGCAACAACGACGCATCAGCGTGCGGATCCACGCCTGGCGACGTCGCACGAGCTCGGCGAAAGCGTCCCGGTCGCCCTTGATGGCAAGGCTGACGACGAGTGCCTCCGGGCCCTCGGCATAATGTCCGGCTGATACCGGCATTCTTCGGCTCTAGTCCTGCTGCTGCCAGCGCTTGGTCATCATGCCGGCGACATAAATCCCGATGCCGACAATCAGCACCAGCAAGGCTACGCCGATCATGAGCTCGAATATCTTGTCGTTGAATCGCCCCAGGAACCAGCCGAGTATCGCCAAACCGGGCGAGACGAACATCGTGATGATGCCCGCGACCTTCAGGTCCCGGTCCGGCCGTTCATTGCCCCCGCTCGCCCCCAGCATCCGGTCGATGACGGCCACGTCGAGCTGCTGACCACTCTCGACGACGCGGCGCAGCGTCTCCTGCTGAGATTCGCGTTTGCGCGCATTGAACCAGATGCCCGCCACCACCACGGCCGCGAGGAATAACCAGAACCCAAGGCCTGCAAGTCCTGCTGCTGCCTCCATTTTCTTCTCCCGTTTATCGGATCAATACTACAAGAGATGCGGAATTGTGCCGGGCAGATGCACCCGGAGCGGGTTTTTTTGCCGTAGTGCTCCCACACGCTATGATCTCCGCGGCGGTAAGCCATGCTCAAAACAGGACTAACAAGCCTCGTAGCCACAGCCATTTTCCTGGCCACCAAACACTCAACGCCCCTGAAGGGGGGCTTTTACATTACGAGATTCGCGCACGCTCGAAGCCGAGATTTGTCATTATTTCGACAAACCGTGGATCATCGCGGAGCGGGTCCAGAAACGGATCAACCAATAACTGCGCGAGACCCGGGTCGCCGTAATCGACGGCAAGATTCAAATTCTTCATTGCTGTTTCGAAATCGCCGCGTTGCGCGAAATTATCAGCTCGCTGAACGGTAGCAAATTCCTGGTCTTCTTCTTCG
>Ga0255053_10000213_pt1 | contig 31368 bp, 31 predicted proteins | sample JV7_2_22_MG_FD_188635 | JGI IMG/M metagenome (GOLD analysis project Ga0255053, IMG submission 188635) | Seawater microbial communities from Jervis Inlet, British Columbia, Canada - JV7_2_22 | ecosystem: Environmental > Aquatic > Marine > Inlet | place: Canada: British Columbia | collected... | reverse complement strand
GGTTTTTATCTCGTGAGGTGCGGCCCAATCCGCAGACAGGGCTTCCTGGTACCAGGCCTTTAGAGGTTGCTCAGCATCTTTCTTGCGTTGCCAGAACTCGCGTAAAGTGCTGACAGCAATAATTCTCACGGGGATAGGCTAGCATGTTCCCAAACTGGGAACAAGCAGTCAATTCACGGATATTGGGCAGTTTTGCCCCTGCGCCAGGCCAGCCCCCATGCGCCTTTCGCAACCGAAACCGCTAGAAAGTCAACGCCCAGCCCAGTGTCGGACCGTGCTGAATCATGTCGACTTTAAATTTGGCGCCGTCTTCTACGACGTCGCTGCCAATCTGCAGGTAGCGGTACCCGAACCAGAAATTATTGAGATCGCCAAGCCGGTACATCGCTCGAATCTCGGTACTGAAATCGCGATCGTTGTCGCCCGCAACGCCGACATCCGAATTCAACATCAGGCCCCACTTGTCGTTGATCCAGTGGTTGAAGTTGATACCCAACAGCAAATCGAATTTATTGTCATCCGTGACGACAATGCGCTCATCCAGCACTTCGGTGCCGCCGAGTGTGCTGTAGACGTCGAGTTCCATTTTCGCCAACACGTGACGCACACCGGTGACCAGCCTTACCTTGTCATGAACACGAAAGGACGCGAGCAAATCGTTGACACCCATGTCCAGCCCGGTCCGAATACGTGTATCCAGTAAGCCAGAGCGCGAGTTTTCGTCCTCGACCTGCATGATGTTGCTGCGCAATGCCAGACCATAGGGACCTCGGTTCGCGTACAGCTCGAACATGATGCCGAAACTGAGCTTGTCGAGAATGTCGTCGAAAGAAATCGAAAAGTCGATCCGTTCATCGCCACGTATTTTCCCATCGATGTCCGGTGTCCACAGCATTGGGAACGCGATTGTAAATCGCCATTGGTCGTCTCTTGCCGGCAGCGGATTGCCGGATTCGGGCGGCGACAGAGGTTCAATTGCGTCTGTTGGCTCGGCGGCGAAAGCCGTGCCAACAAAAGCAAAAAGCAGAAATCCTGCGAAAACGCCGCGCACAGCGCAGATCTCTATTTCAGTAGTTCAACCTTGAACTTCTGACCACCAATGGAAGCCTCGTACATCAAGCCACCCTTGACCTGCGTGAAGACTGCCATGCCGCCTGCAAAGGCAGCATCGGTAGAGATGCCCGCCTTAATAGCAACTGCGGACGCCTGCGCGCCAAACTCGAAGTTACCCTCTTTAAACTCATTCAGTATCTTCTCGTCCTCGAAAAAGATGAACTCGCTGTAAGCCTGTCCGCCCCATTGGAAACCGATGGACAATTGCGTCATGGTGACTTCGGCAATCGCTTCGCCATCCACGAACAGCAAGCCCTTGCCCCTGGCGCCACCAATTCCAATACCGCCCTTCCCGACATTCGGGAGTACGACGTACCCCGCTGCTGCATCGAAAAACCGCTGCATGCCCGAGTCGGCTTCCAGGAGTCGATCAGTGACTACCTGGGCGTTGGCCTTGGCCTCATCCAGTTTTCCCGGGTCCCAGGCATTTGCGCTTGAGAGAGCGAACATCGCGATCGCGGCACCAATTACCAAACCATTCTTCATCTCGTTCTCCTCTACAAAACTATTTCCGGAGCCTCGCAATCAGGCTCGACGTGTCCCAGCGACTGCCGCCGAGTTCCTGCACTTCGGCGTAGAAACGATCGACGAGTTCTGTCATCTCCAGAGTAGCACCATTCTCTTGCGCCTCTTCCAGCGCAATCGCCAGGTCCTTGCGCATCCAGTCGACGGCGAAACCAAACTCGAACTCGCCGTCTGTCATCGTTTGCCAACGGTTTTCCATTTGCCAGGATTGAGCCGCGCCCTTGGAAATCGCCTCGATGACGTTTGGCACGTCGAGATTGGCCTTTTTCGCGAAATGCAGCCCTTCGGCCAGCCCCTGCACAACGCCGGCGATGCAAATCTGGTTAACCATCTTCGCCATCTGGCCATGGCCGGCTGGGCCGATCAGCGTGATCGCTTTTGCGTAGCAGTCCATGACCGGTTGCGCTCGCTCAAACGCATCCTCATCACCACCGACCATAATTGTCAGCTGGCCATTCTCGGCGCCGGCCTGCCCGCCTGACAACGGCGCGTCGAGAAAGCCGACGCCTTTTTCGCCCGCAATTTCGTGAATCTCCCGCGCCAGCTTCGCCGACGCCGTCGTGTGGTCGACAAGTATCGAATTCGCCGCCATACCATGCAGCGCACCCTGCTCGCCCAGGATGACGTCTCGAACGTCATCGTCATTGCCTACGCAGGTGAAGACGATGTCGGCATTGCCCGAAGCTTCCGCTGGAGTTGCAGCAAACTCTCCCGAATACTCGTTACGCCATTGCTCCGCCTTCGCAGTCGTGCGGTTGTAGATGACGACGTCAAACCCTGCTTTCGAAAGATATCCCGCCATGGGGTAGCCCATGACGCCGAGACCAATAAACGCTGTTCGCATAGCAGTTTTCGCTTCAACTCCGGTCGGGAAGGAACCGCCTTTGAATCAGACGGTATACAAACAGGGCAGTAAAGAAAATGAATATCCACGCAACGGAATACCAGAAGGCCTGGCGCACCGCAGCCTGTTCAGCTTCCAGGAGCTTGTTGACGATTGGCGCCGCATCCTGACCCTCGCCCAGCAGATCCGACACCGATTCCATCAGCAGACGCAACTCTGTGGCTGTAACGGCCGATTCGGCAACAAGCGCACGATATTCGTTGACGTCGAACGGTCTTGAGTCAGGATCCGTCACATTAGCGGCAATAACGGTTCGCTCCAGTGACTCGAGCACCGGGCGCAAATCAACGAGCAGCGCACGCAATTCCGGCTCGGTAGAGGACACATCCGACAGCATCGCTTTCCGTTCGGCCGCCACCCGATCCATGAACTGGTCAATTACGGCAATACGCTCGTCAGGTAGTTGTTCGATAATGAGCACGAGGTGTTCGATCGAGGTAACGAGCCGGTCGGTATCGTTCAGCAATCGAGCAATCTCGGGATTTTGGAGCATGTCGCTCACTCCGGACTCGAACTCGTTGCTCGTGATCATCGGCGCACGCTGAAGATAAAACATCAGGCGCTCCCCAAATGCCTGGATTTCCTCGGCGGCTTCCCGCGCACGTGCCACTTCGCTCAGGAGCCCGCCGCTTTGCTGAACCGCGGCGAGACTCGCCGAACGCTGTCCTGAGAAATTGCTCAGGCGCACGTACCACGGATAAATCTGGTCGGGATTCTCAGCATGCCATCGGTCGACCAATACCCGCAGGTCCTCCTGATGTTGCGAAGTCAGCACGTCGTCGGCGACTAACCAGATGTCATTCTCGAGATCGACGAATGCCTTAAGGAACGGCATCCCCAATTCCTCGCCAAATACTTCCGGTATCCAGTAGCTCTCGACAACCAGCCGCGACAGCCGCGTAGTGACCATCATGTCGAGCAGGTTAGTCACGGCGTTTGCGCCGATCGCCATATCGACGATTGCTGTTTGCGAGACGGTTTTCCAATCGTGCATCAATCTGCGATGTTCATCCGACGTCGTTTTAGCGGACAGATCGTTCACCGCAATCGCAATACGCGTGATATAGCGATCAGCAAAGCGTCGCACGTGGTCCTCGAGTTCCTCACGTGTCATGGCACTGGTACTGGAGCGGCCGTCATCACTCAGCGGAGCGACAAGGACCTGCTCTGTAGTCGGACCCGGTGACACACATGCCTGAATGATTAACACCGCAAAGCACAATGTGAAAACCCGGCCCAGCATCAGTAGTCGACCCGCTCAAACCCAACACCAAGTTCTTCACAGATCATCTCAACGGCTGCCGTGGCGAGTTCACGGCCCGAGCGACCGCTTTCGCCCGCTTCGGCCCATATATACAAGAGTGACTCGCCGGCACCGAGCTGCGTCACCTGCGCCGTGATTTTGATTCCGTCTTGCGTGACCTCGAGCAGCATCGCGTTGTCTTTGCGATTAACGACTTCAATGTCCGGTTTTTCTTCGATGATGCGGACAAATGACTTGAAGACTCTTGATGCATCCGCCGGCACGCGTGCCGCGATCATGTGCTGGCTTGAGCCCTCGGTATGCACGACCAGCGCCGCATCGACGGCCTGACGGGCAGGTAACGCCGTACAACCCACAACCAGCGCGAAGATGAGGCCAAATAGTACGAACGGCCCATATCTGCGTATCGAATTGATTTTATTTTTACGCATTCGAATTATTCATCTTACGCGAATCTCTACTATGATAGCTGCCCATGCGCACGATCCATAGTCCCCGGCTCTTACTGGCGCTCCCATTCTTGCTGGCGAGCGCAGGTTTCCGAGGAGTATCATTGGTACATCCAGATGGGACATCCCTGGTAACAATTAATGAGGATTCAATAAATGACCAGAATAAGCCGCCTTTTTGTTCTACCACTTCTGATTCTAGTGCTGTCAGGCTGCTCAAGCAGTAACCTGCGATCCGACTATGATCACGGTGCCGACTTCGGCCAATACAACACATACAACTTCTTTGAAAATGCTGGCCCCCGCAGTGGTAACTACGAGAGCTTTTTCTCCCAGTACATGGTTGAGGCGATCGAGATAGAAATGGAGCAGCGCGGCTATACGAAGGCCGACGATCCCGACCTCTGGGTGAACTTCAATGGCATCCTGCAGGAAAAGACCGATATCAGGACTACGCCGGCATCACCACCCATGGGTGGCTACTATGGTTACCGTGGCAGTTACTACGGCGCCTGGGGTGGCTATGGCTACGGCACAGAAACCCACGTGTCCCAATACACCGAAGGCACGTTCAATATCGATCTCGTCGACAATGCGCGAGACCAGCTCGTGTGGGAAGCGGTTGGCAAAGGCCGGGTATCGCAGAAGGACCTTGAAAACCTGCGCGAAGGCGTCATGAAAGGTGTGCCGAAGTACTTCGCGCTCTATCCGTTCGAGGCAGGCAACCCGAACCCGGTGGCAACCGGCAAATAGTGGACAACTATGTAACGAAATCGGGCACAGCGTTTGCTGTGCCCGTTCACCTGCTTGATGCCGTTCGGTGATCAGCTAAAAAGCATTACTCTTTTTCTTCGACTTTAAATTTCTGTCCGCCAACTGTAGCTTCGTACATCAAACCACCTTTAGCTGCTGTAAAAATCGCGACGCCGCCATTGTAGTTCGCATCAGCGGACGCGCCAGCCGTTATCGCCACGGCAGACGCCTGTGCTCCCAACTCGTAGTTGCCGCGTCTAAAATCAGCTAACGCGACGTCATCTTCGAAAAAGACGAACTCGCTGTAGGCCTGCCCGCCTGCCTGAAATCCGACAGTCAGCTGGGTCAAGGTGACGACAGCGACAGTCTCGCCGTCTACGATCAGCAAACCTTTGCCCCGTGCACCACCAATGCCGAATCCGCCTTTACCAACAGACGGGAACACCGCATAGCCGGCTGCTTTATCAAAGAACTTCTGCATGCCGGGATCTTTTTCTGTGATATTTGCGATTGTCTCATCGACCTTCGGCTGCAACTCCTCAGCCTCGTCCGGATCCCAGGCGAAACTGGCGCCAGTCCATGCAAGCACTGACAGGCTCAATATTGTAATTATCGTCTTACGCATTGTTCTCTCCTTCTTGATCGTTCTAATTCTAACAAATGTGATTCAGCCGGGCTGCTTTTCGATAACGTGAACGTCGCGTTGCGGGAACGGAATCGATATGCCTTCCTCGTCGAAGCGTAGTTTGACGGCCTTGGTGATATCCCAGTAGGTGTCCCAGTAGTCGCTGGTCTTCACCCAGGGCCGCACGACAAAGTTCACTGACGAATCTGCCAGTTCGTGCAACTTAACGACGGGCTCGGGGTCGTCGAGCACTGCTTCGTTGTCCTCGATGATCTCTTGCAGGACCTTCTCGGCCTTCTCGACATCGTCCTCGTAAGAGATGCCGAACATCAGGTCGATACGCCTTGTGCGCTGCGCTGTTACGTTCGTAATGACCGAATCCCAGATTAAATTATTGGGCACAACCAGGCGTTGATTATCCAGTGTCATGAATGTCGTATTGACAAGGCTCATGTGACTGACTCTGCCACGCACACCGCCTGCCTCAACGACATCACCGACATCGAATGGACGGTACATCAGAATCATAACGCCCGACGCGAAATTGGATAACGTGGGTTGCAATGCAAATCCAATGATGAATCCAGCGATACCCAAACCAGCCAACAACGGGCCGAGCGAAATGCCTAACTGCGAAATAGCGAGCAGCAGGCCAATCATGATGATGATATTGCGCGCGATCGATATGATCATGCGTCGCAACAAGTTGGACATCCGCACACGCGATGACCCGAGAGCCTTCTCGGCCAGTTTTTGTACGAGTTTGGCGAACTGCCAGAAAACGAACAGGATCAGCGCAACCAGCAGCCCCCTGAAGACAAGCTTGGGTCCTTCGCTGGCAACAAGGCCGGCTGCCACAGCGCTCCATTCCGCCGCGAGGCTGGCGACAATCCCAACATCGAGTACATCAGTCGTAATTTCGCCTGTCGCGGTCAGTAGCTGCTGCCGGTAAAGGCGTGTTTCCTGCCCCAGCTCGGTCATCAGGCGGATAGCATCCTGCATCGCCTCCGCCGTCAGTCGAATTCTCGTATTAGCAGCGCTGAGCCAGTCTGCGACTTCCGCATTGCCGGGTAACGTGGCGGCCGTCGCGCGCAGAGTGTCAACATCATCTTGTGCAATGGACAGGAACACTGCGAGATTGGCCGTGTGCTCTGACACTTCCGCGGTGATGAAATCCTGTTCCTCGCTCGCGTCCAGGCCGAAATCGTCCGCAATATCAATGTAGCTGATCATTGTCCCGTAGAGTCTGTCCTGATACTCGACTTCCCGGAAGAATTCCTGGTCGGCAAAAACAAAGTCCATGACCTCAAGCTCATCGGTCGCGAATTGTGCCCGGTCCTCTACGCGCTTCAATGCGCTTTGCACCTCGTGCGGCATGACGGACAGATCATCAACAAGTAGTTGCCAGTAGGCCGATACGTCGCGGCCAGCGTCGCGCTGCGAAGAGACCTGCCGCGCCAGGATCACGGTGTTGCGGAACATCGACGTCCAAAGTCGGTCGCGTCGCGACATCAATATGTCGAGCATCACACCTTCGCGCTGTGCCGCACGAATCTCCAGTATGGCAATGCCTTCTTTTTGCCCTGCTATCTCGGCAAGCTGTTCAGCAAACTGCGCTGCGATCTTGGCCGGCAGTGCCTCCGCGGCGTCCTGGGCAGAAGTGACAGGCACCACGAGGACCAACAGCGCTACAATTCGAAAGATTTTCCCCATAGCCGACCTCGATGATTGCTGTTATTCGAGTAGCAGCAGTATACGTATCAAAAAGCCGTCGCTACTACTTTCAAAGCCAGACTGTTCCAGAATGATGTAGCGGTAGTTGGCATCGACGACGAACACCGGCGTCAATTTCCACTTGACTCCAAGTGACCAGATATCCATCTCGCCACCGTCAACCAGCCCATCGGTCAGGTCTATACTTGAGTAGCGCGCGCCAAGTTCCCACGAACCCCAGCCGCCCTGGTTCACGGTTTTGGCTACCGGCACCGCACCCAGGATGCCGCTTTTGCGGTTGTAAGGCCGCATCTCGCCACTCAAGGTATACGTCGCTGATGCGTGATAGCCGCTGAAGTCGAGATTGCCGGATGTAGGTGAGTCGACGTCCACGTCGACATACTCGACATTGATCCAGAGTGGCCCCTTGCGCCACGCGGCCTCGAGGTTGACCCACTCGGCGCCATCAGAATCGATGGGGCCTGTGTCCACAAAGTCGGGTGCCTTGTTGAACTCCGGCCCGATCAGGAATTGGTGGCCGTTCTTGCCATCGTCATGTCGCAAGCCCAGCCCCACGTGTATCAGGCTGCTTTCATCCTCTGAAATCATCGGCAACCAGGTGACGCGGCCCGTGTATTGCGTCGCGTTGTCTCGGAAACCACCGCTCTGGTTGACCCAGTTATTGAACGCCCCGCCCGCCCAGGTCATGCGCTCGCTCGAAGAGACGCCGCTGACAACCACTCCGAAGCTGCGCGATGGCAGGAACGCGTCGGAAACTGACGTGCGCTCCTGCATCGCAATATTTGTCATCGGCATGATGCGCTCGAGAGAGATCGGTTCTTTCTGGTTTCCCACACTGACATTCGCATTCTTGAATATCGGGATATCAAGCCGGTAATCGAACATTGTGAAATCTTCTTGCTGCTGGATCTCGAATCCTTTATCGAATGAGTTCGTCGCGCCAAACAACGTGTAAACCCAGGGCTTCTTGAAATTAATTGTGCCTACGGCCCCGAGGCGAAATCCACGAACCTCGCCGCCGTCGTAATTGCTGAGATTGCCGTGATGCGTCTCGCTGTCCGCATCCTGCGAGCTCCAGTGCATTCGATCCAACACGACACCTGCAACGAAAAGTCCCGACAGCCACCTCGATTCCCACCGATTCCACTTGGTCGTGTCCAGGTAAGAAAGCGGTAACGCCATCGGGGGCGGCGTGTAGGCCATCCAGCCGCGACCCGCAATTTGCTCCTCTTCTTCTTTGATTTGCTCTTCGGGCACCTCAAACAAGTTGTTGGCAACAAGCCGGCCGTTGTGAATCGAAAAGACCGTGAAGAAACTGGTGTCCGAAATCACCTCGAAATTGTCACGCGGATTCTGATTGAGAATAATGAAGCTTGGCGTTTCCCCGACGACGAGATTTCCGAGAACGTAGCCCTCTCGACCATCGATGGCGTTCGCGCCCTCTCCGACTGGTATCGGGTCTTTAGAAACTACCTCGAGCTTGTTGCCGCGAATCAGGATGTTGACGACGAATTCTTCGTCTTTCTCATCCGCCGCAACCAGGTGCACGTTGCGAATCAGAACATTTTGAGGATCAACGGCTTGCGCCCAAACGGAACCCGCCTGAATCAATCCGATCAGAATTAGAGCGTTCGTAATATTTTTGTAACGTCGCTGAAGCATCTTGTTGCTTTTCTTGTTCGCCACCACCGCTATGATGCAGACTCAGTCAGACCGTGTCGAATAAGAAGTTGAAAAAACCGCATGTACAACAAACCTGAACTCATCATCGCAAGCATTGTTCTGCTTTCAGGAGCAGCTCTTGCACAGGACTGGCAGCCGGTCACAGGCGCGGAAAACGTCAAGGCGCCATTCAGTGACAAGACGCATACGGCGACGCTCAGGGAAGGAAAGACTGCGACTGCCATCTACAATGCCGACGGTACGGGTGAATTGCGCGCCTGGGGCGACGTCATCGAACGCCGCTGGCACGTCGAAGGAGACGACCAGGTGTGCCTCGAGATCGGCAGAGAGACGCGTTGTTTTACGCTCGAGATCGATGCATCCAACCCGGACGTGCATCGCGCCACGAATATCACCACGGGTGAAACAATTGTGTTCACCGTGTCGGAACGCGAGGTGGCGATGGACGCAGCATCTGCCGGTGCGGCCGGCGGCGCGAGCCAACCGTCAGCCGAAGAAATCGCGGCAAAGCTCGCGAACCCGAACGCGCCGATGGCGAGCCTGACGTTTCGGCTACAGTACCGGACCTTCGACGGCGACCTGCCCGGCGCGTCTAGCCAGGACGGCACGGCCATCATGTTCCAGCCGACGTTCCCATTCTCACTCGAAAACGGCGATGTCGTTTTCTTCCGCCCGAATATTCCGATACAGCTGAGCGCGCCGACGATCGACGCTGCTAACGGTGGATTCGAGAGCGAGTCCGGCCTTGGCGATATCGTTTTTGATGTCGCGTACGGTCGCACTACCAAGGCCGGCATGTTGTTCGCCGGCGGTATCGTCGCCTCCTTGCCGACTGCAACAGAAGATGCGCTCGGAACTGACCGCTACTCGATTGGTCCTGAATTCATGATAGGCAAGCTCAGCAAGAAGTACGTGCTGGGCATATTCCCAAGCCACCTCTGGGATGTTGGCGGTTCGGGCGATGCCGACGTCAACCTAACTAATATTCAGGTGTTCGGCACATACCTGCCAGGAGGCGGCTGGAACGTCGGCATATCACCGATCATGAGCTACGACCACAACTCGCACCAGTGGACGATTCCGCTCAATTTCACGTTTGGCAAGACTGTGATCTGGAGCGGCCGACCGTGGAAACTCAGCGCTGAGATCAATTACTACGTTGAGCAGTCGGATGCGTTTGGTCCCGAGTGGTTTATCGGCATCAACGTCGCACCTGTCGTCGAGAACGTATTGGCAAGCTGGTTCAAATAGGAAGATCCAACGAAAATACTATAATTAAAGGACGCATTGGCAGGCTCGCCGTAGAGTCTCAGTCGATCACCTTGCCGGGATTCAAGATGTTCCGCGGATCAAGTAACTGCTTCATGCCTCGCATCAACTGAACCTCCTCAGCCGTGCGGCTTTGCATTAGCCACCTCTTTTTCTCTAAACCGATGCCGTGCTCTGCCGAAACCGACCCGTCGAGTCCGTCGAGGCAATTGTAGACAATATTGTCGCCTTGCTCCTTGTGAGCGCCTTTCTCATGCGGCTTCACAAAGATGTGTAGGTTGCCATCGGCAATGTGGCCAAAAACGTAGCCTTCGGCATCATCGCGCCATGCTTGAAGCTTTTCGTTGAGTCGTTCGACGTATGTCGCCATGTGCCTCATTGGCAAACTGATATCGTAGAGGTAAGCCGGTAATGTCGGCTCGAACTCTTCGCGCACTTGCCACAGAGCATCCCGTTCAGCTGCTGACTTGGGCAGTACAGCATCGATGATATCGCCGGATTCCATGCCGGCGTGAAGCAGGTTTTGGAAACGCTCATCATCAGCATTCGGGTCTGCGCCTTCTGCCTCCACGATCACGTAGTACGGATAGTCACGAGTCATCGGTGCTTCATGCGCACCGTCGACCGTTACGGCACGATAATAGTTGTTCCACATAACTTCGTAGGCGCTCAGCGTTCCAGCTAATCCGCATTGCATATCTTTGAGAATACGAATGACCGCATCGAAGGATTCGGTTGCAAACATCGCGGTCTGGCGGCTTGCCGGCATCGGAAACAATTTCACCACAACCCTGGTCACGACACCCAGCGTGCCTTCGCTGCCAATGAACAACTGTTTGACGTCGTAACCCGTATTGTTCTTCAGCATCTGGTTCATCGACGAAACGACGGTGCCATCGGCCAGCACGGCTTCAAGGCCCAAAACCAGATTGCGCATCATGCCGTAGCGCAGAACGTTAATACCGCCAGCGTTGGTCGCAACGGTCCCGCCGATGGTGCAACTGCCGCGCGCCCCGAGGTCCAGCGGAAAAAGCAGTCCTTTTTCAGCAAGCTGCTCCTGGACGTCCTGAAGAATGGCGCCGGCCTCGATGACAGCCACGCCGTCTATCTCGTCGACGGACTCGATGGCGTTCATTTTTTCAAGGGAAATAATGACGTCTTCGGTTGTCGACAGCGCGCCCTCGACGACACCGGTTAGACCACCCTGTACGACAACGGTTTGCTTGTACTCATGGCAGAGTTTGAGCACCTCGCTGACCTGCTCGGTCGAGGCAGGCCGGACCAGCGCTTTGCCCTCCATCGGCGATGAATCCCAATAGGAGGTCGCGCGCGATGACAGCGCCTCGCCTGTATTGACGGCGCCATCAGGAAGGAGGCTCTGGAGCTGGGCGACGATGTTCGGCATAGGGTCAAGTGTAACGATTGCTTCGCTACGCTCGCAATGACGTCGCGGCTAAAGCCGCTCCCACAGGTACTTCCTAGGTGGCGTCTTTCTTCGGGTTCTTCTTTTTCTGGCGTGGGTCGAGACCGATCGAGCGCGCAATGATCTCGCGCATGATCTCGGAGCTACCGGCATAGATGCGTGACACGCGCGCTGCCGTATACATTCGGCTGATCGGGTACTCGTCCATGTAGCCGTTGCCACCATGCAGTTGCACGCATTGGTCGGTTACGCGATCCTCGAGTTCGGTCGCAAACAGCTTGGCCTTGGCCGCATCATCAGCGGTGAGGCCACCCTCGTTGTGTACCATGACGCACTGGTCGATAAATGCCTGGCAGACGTCCATTTCCATGCGCATGTCGGCAAACTTGAAGCGATTGACCTGGAAGTCGGCAACGGCGCGACCAAATACCTTGCGGTCGGTCGCGTATTCCAGCGTAACGTCAAATGCGGCTTCGGCATTGGCCAGCGCACCGATGGCACTCAACAGGCGCTCTTCGGCAAGGAAATGCATCATGTGATAAAAACCACGGTTCCATTCGCCCAGCAGGTTCTCTTTGGGCACTTTGACGTTGTTGAAAAACAGTTCGGCCGTGTCCTGGCTGTGCATACCCATCTTCTTCATGTTCTTGCCGCGCTCAAAGCCCTCCATGCCGCGCTCAACCACAAACAGGCTAATGCCGTGACTGCTGTTCGGGTCGGTCTTCGCCGCAACGATGACAAGGTCGGCCAGGATGCCGTTCGAAATGAAGGTCTTGGAGCCGTTGAGCAGGTAGTGATCACCCTTGTCTTCGGCCTTTGTGCGGATGCCCGAGATGTCGCTACCCGCACCGGCTTCGGTCATGGCAACTGCCAGGATCTTTTCGCCGGACACGCAGCCTGGTAGCCAGCGTTCCTTCTGCTCGTCGGTACCGAGGTCACCGATGTAGGGACCAACGAGCCGGTTGTGCAGGAACATGAAGAAGCCCACATCTCCATGTTTCGCGTTTTCTTCAATCAGGATCTGCTCGAAGCGAAAATCGGTGATGCCGGCGCCGCCATACTGCTCGTCGGCCCACATGCACAGCATCCCTTGCTCGCCCGCTTTGAGAAACGCCTCGCGATCGACGATTTCTTCCTCGTTCCAGCGGTCGACATGCGGCTTGATCTCGTTGATCAGGAAGGCCCGCGAGGCGTCGCGAAACATCTCGTGGTCTTCGTCGAAAATTGTGCGGTCCATGACTACTTACCCGTAAAGTTCGGTTTGCGCTTTTCAAAGAACGCCTGGATGCCTTCCTGGTTGTCGTCGGAGCCGAGCAGTTCGCCCTGGAACTGCGCTTCCATGTCGTAGGCGCTTGACCATTCGTGGTCCGCGGCAAAACGCATGACTTTTTTCGTGGCGGCGAGTGACAATGGCGCACGCTCAGCGAGTAACTGCGCCCATTCCAGTGCTGCAGCTTGCAGCTCCTCAGCCGGGACAGCCTTGTTCGCCAGCCCGAGTTCGACACAGCGCTCAGCCGGAATTCGCTCCGACTCCACGCTGAGCTGGAAAGCTCGGCGATAGCCGAGCTGGTGCACGAGCAACCAGTTGAGACCGCCATCGGGCACGAGTGAAATCGTCGTGAACGGCGACAGCAGGAAGGCATTGTCCGCCATGATCATGAGGTCGCATTGCAACGCGATCGACAAGCCAATGCCCGCTGCCGAACCCGGCACCGCCGCTATCACCGGTTTCGGAATACTGGCAATGGCTTCCTGCACCGGCCGGTACTCGGTTTGCAGCATCTCGGAAACATCCTTCTCGATACCGCCCTTGAGGTCAGCACCCGCCGAAAACGTGCGGCCGTGGCCCGTCAGGATGACTACGCGCACCGAGTCGTCGTTGTGCGCCTTATCCAGCGCCGCGGCGAGATCAGCGCGCAACTCCGTGTTGAAGGAGTTCATCGCATCCGGCCGATGCAGTGTGATGACGGCTACCGCATCCTGCTGCTCGTACTTGACGATGTCGCTCACGCTAGAAACTCCAGCCGTACTCCAGGCGTGCAGCTTCGAGGGTCAGATCATCCGTGTTTCCACCACTCCTAAGCTCCCAGCGGTTGTAGCTGAGCTTCAGGAACGCCTGGTTGCGCAGGTTGTAGCGCAAGCCAACACCGCCGCCCCAGCCTTCCTCGGTCGAACTGAATGTGTCGTAATAGTTGCTGCAGATGTAGCCCCACCAGGGGTGCCACCAGCAACCAGTAACCGGGGGACCGTCGGCCACGTTCGAGTCGATGTTGGTCCAGGCATAGCCGAGATCAACAAATGGTACCAGCGGTCCCTCAGTAAAATTCCAGGTACCCTTGAGGCGATAGTTCCACTGAGTGAATTTGTGGTCTATGAATACATCCGGGTCCGCCGGATTCTCTGAAACGATAACCGCCTCGTAATCCGGCGAGAGGTAGTCGATGTCCAGGCCAAGCGCCAGGTGCGAATTGAAGTTGTAGGTAACGTTGCCACCCCAGCCCAACTCGCTCTTGACGTTGAGAGACGACGTATCGGGTGTCGGGGTTTGCGGACCGCCCTCGCCACCAACCGACAGACTGTCCTGGTAGATTGCAGCGAGTGAGAAGTCCCAGGATTGGGCCGACGCCAGTGCCGGCCCCAGGGCAAACAAAAGTATAATTAGTGCACGCATGGTTGTTCCTTATTAGTAGTCGTTACATGTTGCGGCGGTATTCGCCGCCAACGTGATAGAGGGCGCTGGAGATTTGCCCCAGGGAATTAGACTTGACAGTCTGCATCAGTTCCGCGAAGACGTTACCACGATCTCTTGCGACGGACTGCAGCTTTTCCAGTGCCAGCTCGCTTTCCTCGGCATGCGTACCCTGGAACCCGCGCACGTGCCGGATTTGATCGTTCTTCTCGGTGTCAGTCGATCTAATCAGCTCGAGCTCGTGCACCTCGTCTTCCTGGCCCTCCTTGGGCAAGAAGGTATTCACGCCGATCAGCGGCAGCGAGCCGTCGTGCTTCTTGCTTTCATAGTAGAGACTCTCGTCCTGAATCTTGCCGCGCTGGTACATCGTGTCCATAGCCCCAAGGACGCCACCGCGATCTGAAATGCGCTCGAATTCCTGGTAAACGGCTTCTTCCACCAGATCGGTGAGCTCATTGACGATGAACGAGCCCTGCCACGGGTTTTCGCAGAAGTTCAGGCCGAGCTCGCGAGAGATAATCATCTGGATGGCCACGGCTCGACGTACCGATTGCTCGGTCGGCGTAGTGATGGCCTCATCAAACGCGTTGGTGTGCAGGCTATTGCAGTTATCGAACAGTGCATACAGCGCCTGCAACGTGGTGCGAATATCATTGAAGCTGATTTCCTGCGCGTGCAGGCTGCGACCGGATGTTTGCACGTGGTACTTGAGCATCTGCGAGCGATTGTTGGCGCCGTAGCGCTCGCGCATTGCACGTGCCCATATACGGCGCGCAACGCGGCCGATCACCGTGTATTCGGGGTCCATGCCGTTCGAGAAGAAGAAACTCAGGTTCGGCGCGAAGTCATTGATGTCCATGCCGCGCGCGAGGTAGTACTCGACGATCGTGAAACCGTTTGCCAGCGTAAACGCGAGCTGACTGATCGGGTTCGCCCCGGCTTCAGCGATGTGATAACCGCTAATCGAGATGCTGTAGTAATTGCGAACATTGTGCTCGATGAAGTACTGCTGCACGTCCCCCATCATTTTCATCGCGAATTCGGTCGAGAAAATGCACGTGTTCTGCGCCTGATCCTCCTTAAGGATATCGGCTTGCACTGTGCCGCGCACCATGGCCAGCGTTTCCTGGCGGATGCGCTCGTAAATTTCGGCGTCGACGACCTTGTCGCCCGAGATGCCCAGCAGTCCCAGTCCGAGTCCATCGTTGCCCTCGGGCAAGTCACCTTCGTAGCACGGGCGCTCCTTGCCTTCGAAATACTTGTCTATACGCGGCTGCAATGCCTCCCATTCGCCGCTCTCACGCAGGTGTTTTTCGACTTGCTGGTCGATCGCAGCGTTCATGAAGAACGCGAGGATCATCGGCGCGGGACCGTTGATCGTCATCGATACCGACGTCGTCGGCGCGCACAGGTCAAAGCCCGAATAGAGCTTCTTTATGTCATCCACGGAAGCAATAGAGACACCCGAGTTGCCAACCTTGCCGTAGATATCGGGTCGTTCGTGCGGGTCTTCGCCATAAAGCGTGACGGAATCGAACGCCGTCGACAGGCGTGCGGCGTCCTGACCACGCGACAGGTAGTGGAAACGGCGGTTGGTGCGCTCCGGAGTGCCCTCACCTGCGAACATGCGAGTTGGGTCCTCGCCCAGACGGCGGTACGGATACACGCCACCAGTGTAGGGATAGCCGCCCGGCAGGTTTTCTTTGGACAAGAACCCGAGCAATTCGCCCCAGTCGCGATATTCGGGCGCTGCGATCTTGGGAATTCGCTGGTGGCTCAGGCTCTCACGGTAATTACGCCCCGTAATTTCCTTGCCGCGAACCGTATAGCTGTACTCCTCGGACTGCACGCCTTTCTTGCGTTCCGGCCAGTCACGCAGCAGCGTCAAGGACTCGCCGGACAACTCGCCCAGCGTTTCCTGGTAGCGCTGGCGGAGAGTGACCAAGCTCTTGTCGCCGGCCTCAGTCAGTGATTCGGGCTTGTAGGCCTCGAACGCGTCCGGTAACTGGGGATCCTCGAGCGCATTTAGTGCCTCATAGAGGTGTTGCAAGGTACTCGCTGCTTCGGCCTGGGTATCGACATCGTCGTTGATCGATCGGCCCTGCTCGGCGATCTCGGCCAGGTAACGAATGCGGGCGCCCGGAATCATTGCGGTCGAGCGAGGCTCCCGGATGCTCGTGTCGATGTCTGGCGTCCACTGTTGCTTGTCCAGCCCCACCTTGTCCGCAACGCGGTCACACAATTCCGAGAACATGTAGCTGATGCCCGGATCGTTGAACTGGCTCGCGATCGTCGGGTAGACGGGAATGTCTTCGTCGGCCGTTTTGAATGCCGTGTGGTTACGCTTCCATTGCTTGCGGATGTCTCGCAGAGCGTCCTCGGCACCGCGCTTGTCGTACTTGTTCAGCACGATCAAGTCAGCGAAATCGAGCATGTCGATCTTCTCGAGCTGGCTGGCCGCACCGTATTCACTCGTCATGACGTACACCGAAAAATCGACGAGGTCGACGATCTCGCTGTCGCTTTGCCCGATACCGGCCGTTTCAACGATGATCAGGTCATAACCGAGTGACTTCAGGAATGCGATGTGATCGCCGAGCATTTCGCTCGTAGCCAGGTGCTGCCGGCGCGTCGCGATCGAGCGCATGAAGATGTGGTCTGAGCGCAGTGTATTCATGCGAATGCGATCGCCGAGTAATGCGCCGCCCGTGCGCCGGCGTGTCGGGTCCACGGCCAGTACAGCGATCCGCATTTCCGGGAAGCTGGCGAGGTAGCGGTTCAGAATTTCGTCGGTGACGCTGCTTTTACCGGCGCCGCCAGTGCCCGTGATGCCGACGACCGGCACGCGGCCGGCCTTCACCTGCCATTCCTTGCGCAGCGTCGCGAGTTGCGCCTCGTCGAAAGCGTTCACTTCGAGCGCCGATATCATGGCGGCGATGTCCGTCGTATTTTCCGGGCTGACCTCGTCCGGACTCGCAGTCTGACGGCGTTCTGCCTCAGTTCGTCCGACGAGGTCCTGGATCATGGCTTCGAGGCCAAGTTCCATGCCGTCGTGCGGATGGTAGATGCGCGCAACACCGTATTCCATCAGGCCATCGATTTCTTCAGGTGTGATCGTGCCACCTCCACCACCGAACACCTTGATGTGGGAGGCTCCGAACTCGTCCAGGCGATCGATCATGTAGCGGAAGAACTCCGTGTGGCCACCCTGGTAGGAACTGACGGCGATGCCGTCCGCATCCTCCTGAATAGCTGCGCGCACGATATCGTCGACACTGCGATTGTGTCCGAGGTGGATGACTTCCGCGCCCTGCGCCTGGATCAGGCGGCGCATGATATTGATGGCCGCATCATGCCCGTCGAACAGGGAAGCCGCCGTCACGAACCGCAGCGGTGCTTTATCTTTGTTTACAGGCGCACTGGGCAGATCTGTGGCTACAGTACTCATAGGCCGGGAATCTCCGGGCAAAACACAGCAGGAATGCCCGCGCTAAAGGCGAGAATCCCTTAAAAATCAAAAGGTTTTGCTCTTGAAAAAATTTTAATGTAGATTAAAATAATGCAGATTCACCGAAATCTCAAGTACTGAGCGCACACTCTATGGCACGAAATCCCGACGAAACCCGTTTCAGCCAACAACGCGACCGGGTCCTCAAGGCCGCGGCGCACTGTTTCAATCGCAAAGGTTATAGCGGCACTTCGCTAAAGGACGTCGCCAATATGCTCGGGCTGACCGATCCCGCACTCTATTACTACGTGCGCAACAAAGAGGAACTGGTCTACCTGTGTTACGTGCGTGCCGCCGATGTCGGGCGTGAAGCGATGCAACGTGCCATCGCCGAGGGCGGCACAGGTCTTGACCAGGCGCGGCGCTACCTGCGCTATCACATCGAGATCATGGTCGGCGAACGCGGCCCAGTTGCGATTATGAGTGAAATCCCGTCGCTCAAACCGGAACATCGCGACGCGGTGCTGGAGCTATCTCGCCGCCACAGCAAGAATTTCGAAGCGATTCTCGAAAGTGGTCTCAAGGACGGCAGTATCGCGGAGTGCGATGTCCGCATGACCGGCAACGCGATCATGGGATCGATCAATTGGATCCCGAAGTGGTTCCATGGCGACATCACGATGGCCAGCAGCATCATCGCGCAATTTCCAACGGTTCTGACGCGCGGACTCGCGCCTGGCTAGTCGGCCCGGTTCAGGTATGCGGCCACCTGCCGCTCGATCGCGTCAATATCGACGTTGTCGACGTCGCCTATGTCGATATCGATGATTTGGATCTCCGTGTACCTGACAATGTACTCGAGGCGTGCCTTCATGCGGCGCTCGATGCGGCCGTAGTACTCACTGCCCGAGGTCGTGGATGCGCTCGCACGCATCTGTACGACCGTGACCGGGCTGCTTGCTACGCCCAGCCTTGATCCGGTGCTGGAACGGAGTTCCTCGTAGTCCTTGCGAATCGCGTTTGTCAGCAGGATCAGGTCGCCGTACTCCTGCCGCAGCTCGACGTATTGGCGGTCTGATTCGGCCCGCTGCGTGCTGTCCAGGGTCTTCATAACCTGGTCGCGCACACGTGTGAACTCCTTTATGCCGCGTTCGGCCGCGAGCCGATACCAGGCGGAGGCCACAACGCGATCCTCATCGACACCCTTGCCCGTCAGGTACATAAACCCGACCATGTACTGCCCGTATTTGTCACCGATGGGCGCAAGCTCATTGCGATAAATGAAGAACGCACGATCGTAGTCGGCACGTTCGTAGACTTCCTCCGCCTGGCTCTGGACCCGCAGGGTCCTGGCGTCAACCGGCATTTCCGGGAATGAACCCGTCGATTGTGCGCCGGCAAGCGACGCGAACAGGCACGCCAAGATGGCCAGGAAGGCACTCGTTTTCTGCAACACGCTATTCACTTAAATGCATCAACTTCGAATAGTTAATTCGACTACGCTAGCGCCACGATAGTTCCGGATGAAACGACATTCAATCGTCAAATTCCGGCGCACGTTTTTGCAGATTCGCCATAACCGCCTCGAGCTGGTTTTTCTTTCCCAACACGCCCAGTTGCAGCCTGGCCTCGAGCGCCAGTGCGTCGGGCTCGGAAAGACGCCAGGCCGTATTGAATAGGCGCTTCATCGAGCGGATTGCATCGGGTGATTTGACACGGATCGTAGCAGCCATCTCCATCGCAGCGGCCAGCGGATCGTCATGGACTGCTGATACCAGGCCCATGGCGAGCGCTTCTTCGCCCGACACCGGCTCTCCAGTCCAGGCCAGTTGCTTGACGCGGTCCAGGGGCAACAAGTCCCGCAGCGTCGTCGTAATCGCCATATCGGGAATGATCCCCCACTTGATCTCCATGATCGACAGACTCGCATCCGGTCGGGCAAATCGAAGGTCGGCGCCAAGGGCGATCTGCAGACCGCCACCGAATGCGACCCCGCTGATCGCGCAGATCACAGGCGCCGGCATTTCTCTCCAGATGTATGCAGCTGCCTGGAAACGATTCGCCGCTGTGCCTTGCAGTGGCGCCAGCGCTTGCGGGCCAAACTCGAAAGATCCGTCCTGCAAGATGCTGGTGTCGATACCAGCGCAGAAATTGTCGCCGGCGCCGGTCAGTACAACGGCCCGGACGGATCGATTTGTCGCCAGCTCCCGGCCGGCGGCACCCAATGCATCGAACATGTCGAGGCTGATCGCATTGGCCTTGTCCGGTCGATTCAGCGTGACCGTGGCAATGTGATCGTCCAGCGAGACTGTTACCGAATTACTCATAGTCCGACCTGTTCAGGTTGCGAGTGTGCATTTGCCGTTGCGCAGAACCACGACATCGCGCTCGACAGCGGTACAGCCAAACGACACGACGTTGCCGTCCTGCCACATATCGGTGCGAATCGTGTCGCCCGGCATGACCGGTGACGAAAATCGTGCGTCGAAACCGACGATCAGTGTGTCATCGAAGTCGCAAATGGTTTTCAAAACGGCATGGCACGCCACGCCGTAGGTGCAGAGTCCGTGCAGGATCGGCACCTGGAATCCCGCTTGCCGCGCAATGTCCGGATCGGCATGCAGGGGATTGCGGTCGCCGTTAAGCCGAAACAACAATGACTGATCGATACGCGTTTCACTTTCGCAGGTGAGGTCAGGCTCGCGCCGCGGCGCACGATGCGGTGCGGGTCCGCTGCCCGACGACCCGCCGAAACCACCGTCGCCGCGCGCCATGACGGTCATGCCGAGTGAAAACACGGCAGTATCGTCCTTGGCGAGGCGGCCATCCGCCTCGAACAACAGCATGGCGCCGTGCTTCGGGCCACGATCAAAAATGTCGACAATGCGTTTGTTGATCAACAGGTCGGCGGCCGGCGGCAGTGGCCGATGCAGCGCGAGCCGTTGTTCGGCATGCAACACCTGCGTGAAATCCCAGCCGAGGTCCGGCGGAAACATATCGGGTACCAGTACGCTGGCCATGGTCGGCACAGTTCGTAGCATCGTGCCCTGTTCGTAAACGAACGGCAGTTCTCGTCTGTCAAGCGGATTGCGGCCGAAACCGATGCTGTGTGCGTACAGCATGGCCTCGGTATCACCGTAGCGGAGTAGCAGATCGTCCTCCGACGCCGCCATCAATTCATCATAGTCCAGGGTCATCAGCTGTTCTTGGGCTCAACAAAAAAATCCGGCGCCAGCGGCAGACCTGGATTCACGGCATAAACACTCAAATCGGTGATGCCTTCATCCCCCAGGACGGTATCGTCCACACAAAAGTTACCTGTAAATTCGCGGCTTGGCCTGCAGACGATGGCATAGGCGGCGTCAGCCATGATGTCTGGCTTGCGTGAGTGCATCATGAGCTCGTCGCCACCCAGCATATTGACGGCAGCGGTCGCGATTGTCGTGCGCGGCCAGAGCGCGTTGACGGCGATGCCCTGTTCACGGAATTCACCGGCCATGCCGAGAACGCACATGCTCATACCAAACTTGGCCATTGAATACGCGACATGTGGTGCAAACCACTTCTCCAGCATGTTGAGCGGCGGTGCCAGCGTCAGTATGTGCGGATTCTCGGCTTTTTCGAGCCATGGCAGGCAGGTCTTTGATACCAGGAAGGTACCGCGTGCATTGACCTGGTGCATGAGGTCAAAGCGGCTCATCTCGACCTCCCTGGTGTCGAGCAACGCGATTGCGCTCGCATTGTTGACGACGATATCGATGCCACCAAACTCCTCGGCCCCCTGCTTGACCGAGGCGGCGACCGCGTTGTCATCGCGAATGTCGCACACCAGTGGCAACGCCTTGCCGCCGGCCTCTTCAACCTCAGCGGCCGCTGTGTGAATGGTCCCCGGTAATTTTGGATTTGGTTTGTCCGTTTTCGACGCGATGACGATATTGGCGCCGTCTTGCGCCGCACGCTTCGCGATCGCCAGGCCGATACCGCGACTGCCACCGGTAATGAACAGGGTCTTGCCTGCAAGTGTGGTCATGCTGGTCCTTTACATTCTGAAGACACCGAACGGTGTCTCATCGTCTCGTGGCCGGTTCATCGCAGCGGACAGACCGAGTGACAATACCTTGCGAGTGTCAACCGGGTCGATCACTCCGTCGTCCCAGAGTCTCGCACTTGCGTAGTACGGGTGGCCCTGGGACTCATACTGGTCGCGAATCGTGGCTTCAAACTGCTCCCGCTCCTCGTCGGGCCACTCCTCGCCGCGGGCCTCGAGCCCTTCCTGTTTGACAGTCGACAACACCAGCGACGCTTGCTCGCCACCCATGACCGATATGCGAGCGTTCGGCCACATCCACAGCATGCGCGGGTTATAGGCGCGGCCACACATCGCGTAATTCCCTGCTCCGAAGGAGCCTCCGATGACCACGGTGAACTTCGGCACCGTCGCCGTCGCTACCGCGTTGACCATCTTGGCGCCCTCCTTGGCGATGCCGGCATGCTCGACGCGTTTGCCGACCATAAAACCTGTGATGTTCTGCAGGAACACGAGTGGAATGCCGCGGCGATTGCAAAGCTGAATGAAGTGCGCCCCTTTTTGCGCAGATTCCATAAAGAGAATGCCGTTATTGGCAACGATACCGACGGGATAACCATCGATGCGGGCGAATCCGCATACGAGCGTGGAACCGTATAGCTTCTTGAATTCCTGGAACTCCGATCCATCCACTATGCGCGCAATGACCTCGCGCACATCGTACGGAAAACGGTACTCGCGGGAGACGATGCCGTAGATGTCGTCCGCCGGATATTCCGGATCCTGCGGCTCTCGCATGTCCAGCTCGTTACGGCGTGTCACATTGAGGTTGGCAACTATGTCACGAGCGATTTCGAGTGCATGCAAGTCATCGTCCGCCAGGTGATCCGTTACGCCCGATATCCTCGAATGCACGCTGCCGCCGCCCAGTGTCTCGGCATCGACCACCTCGCCCGTTGCCGCTTTGACGAGTGGCGGGCCACCCAGGAAGATGGTGCCCTGGTCGCGCACGATGATGGCCTCATCACACATGGCCGGGACATAGGCACCGCCCGCCGTGCACGAGCCCATGACCACGGCAATCTGCGGTATTGCCTTCGCCGAGAGTCGCGCCTGGTTGTAAAAGATGCGCCCGAAATGGTCGCGGTCCGGAAATACTTCGTCCTGCCGCGGCAGAAACGCGCCGCCCGAGTCGACCAGGTAGATGCACGGCAAATGGTTCTGCTTGGCGATGTCCTGGGCGCGCAGGTGTTTCTTGACGGTTAGTGGGTAGTAGGTGCCGCCTTTCACAGTCGCATCATTGGCGACGATCATGCATTCGGTGCCGTTGACCGTGCCAATGCCCGTAATAATGCCGGCCGCCGGAACCTCGTCACTGTATACCTGCCAGCCGGCGAGCTGGCCGATTTCCAGAAACGGTGAGTCGTCGTCAATGAGCGCATCGATGCGGTCGCGGGGCAGCAGTTTGCCGCGCGCGAGATGTCGCTCGCGTGAACGCGATGGACCGCCTGTATTGATTTGTTCGCCTAGACCACGCAGTTCGTCAGCAAGCGCTGCGTTCGCCTTCGCGTTTTGTCTAAAGTCACTCGAGCGCCGATCGATCTTTGTCTTAATGACTGGCATTGAACAGCTCGCGACCGATCAACATACGACGAATCTCACTGGTACCGGCGCCAATTTCATAGAGCTTGGCATCGCGCAGCAAGCGCCCGGCCGGATACTCATTGATGTAGCCGTTGGCGCCAAGTACCTGGATAGCCTGGCTGGCCATCCAGACAGCCTTCTCAGCCGCGACGAGGATGCAACCCGCCGCGTCGAAGCGCGTAGCCTGCCCACGATCGGCTGCGTTCGCGACGGCGTAGACATAAGCCCGGCTGCTGTTCATGGCCGTGTACATGTCGGCGATCTTGCCCTGCATCAGCTGAAACTCGCCAATCGGTGTATCGAATTGCTTGCGGTCGTGAACATACGGCATGACCACATCCATGCAGGCGCGCATGATGCCAAGCGGCCCACCGGCCAGCACCAGGCGCTCGTAGTCGAGACCGCTCATCAGGATGGCGGCCCCCTTGCCCTCACTGGCCATCAGGTTAGCCGCCGGAACGCGGCAGTCTTCGAGCAACACTTCACTCGTGTCTGAACCGCGCATACCCAGCTTGTCGAGTTTCTGTGGCGTCGACAGACCTGCTGTGCCCCGCTCCACGATAAAGGCGCTGAGCTTGCGACTGCCGGCGTCCGGGTCCGTGACGGCGTACACGATCATGACATCGGCCTGAGGCGCGTTCGTGATCCACATCTTCGAGCCGTTGAGTACGTAGTCATCGCCATCGCGACGCGCCGTCGCGCGCATGCCCATGACGTCGGAACCGGCCCCGGCCTCGCTCATCGCAAGCGCACCGAGGTGTTGGCCCGACACTAGCGCGGGCAGGTACTTCGACTTTTGTTCCTCACTGCCCCATCGACGCAGCTGGTTCACGCAGAGATTCGAGTGTGCGCCGTACGACAAGCCGATTGATGCCGATGCGCGACTGATCTCTTCCATCGCAACAACATGGGCGAGATAGCCCAGTCCCGAGCCTCCGAGTTCCTCCTCGACAGTAATGCCGAGCAAGCCCAGGTCGCCCAGTTCCGGCCATAGGTCGCTAGGAAATTCGTTCTGCTTATCGATTTGCTCGGCGCGGGGAGCGATGCGATCACTCGCAAAAGCCTGCACGGCCTCGCGCAACAGATCGATGTCCTCGCCGAGACCGAAATCAAAATCCAACATAATTCAGACAGCCTGATTGACAGGCTCACATTGTCGCCTATGGCGATCAGGGTTGGTAGAGCGCTGCCACCGATTCGCCCGGATCTTCAACGACGCAGAAGCTTCCACCCGCCAGGCCACGTGGCTCCAGCACAATCTTGCCGCCATTGGCAATACAGGCTGCGGCACTCTGTTCAACATTTTCGACGATGATGTAGATCAACCATCCGGGTGGCAGGTCGGTATTGCTGCCTTTCGCATGACACACTCCCGCAACGCCATCGCCGGATGCCGGCATTTTCATGACGTAATCGGAATAGCCGTCCATGTCGACGTCTTCCGTGTCCCAGCCTACGACCGCCTTGTAAAAATCCCTGACGCCCGGTGCGTCTGCGGTCGTCATGTCGATCCAGCCTATTCGACCTACCTCACTCATCTCAACTCCTTTGCAGTTCTTTCAGAATCTGCCAGTAGCAAACCAGATCGAAGGGTCCGATCTTCAAAAGGACGTAAGAAACGACGCGGCGTTGCCACCTATTGGTCCGCGCCCGATCTGCGCCGTCGCCAGGTAGTCGTCACCTTGTGGATAGTCGACCGGTTGCGTATTGCTGACGCGAGATACGCGATTACGGTGATACAAATTGAGCTGTGACAGGAACGGAATCACGCGCATCGGATCGTTGCCCGTCAACTCCTTGTGAAGCTCGGGCAGCCGGTACCAGGGCACATTCATGTTGAAATGATGGGCGTTGTGGTAGCCAAAGTTCAGGGTCAGCCAGTTGAGCCGCGGATACTTCAATGACAGCGGCACACTGAAGGTGTGTTCCTGCTCCCAGTCGGCATCGCCTTTATGAGGCGCATTGCCAATCTCGAACAAGGTCGCGTGGTAAGGGTAGTCGTGCTGCAGTGCGTCCATGAAACGCAAGACGTGCATCATCAAAAGATAAGCAACCACATACAGAACAGCGGCTTTCGGGAACAGGATTGCCACGGCGACGAATATCCCGCCACGAATCAGGATAACGCTTACGTTTCGTACCCGTTGATCGCGACGTTCGGGAATGACGAACGACGCGAAAACCATGATGAAATGCATAATCAGATCATGGGCGGGTATATAGAAGAACTCGAGAGCTCGCGTGAGCTTGAAAATGATCGGGTGCTCATCGAACCACTCATCGTATTCAAACCACACCACATCATCGTTGTCGACATGGTGGCGGAAATGCTTGTAGCGCATATCCTCATAGGCGCCATACGCAGCACCGCAGATCCAGCTCATGAAACGGCCAAGCCCGGTGTTGTCCCGTTGTTTTTTGAAAACAAGATTGTGGCCACACTCGTGAATCAGGTATGCGGCAATCGTCATCGAGTGCGCCAGAAGCAGCGTTGCGACCAGGTTGACCGGCCAGGACGCGCTGAACAGTCCTGCGATGCCGGCGCCATAGCCAACGACGGCGTAGGCGACCGCAGCGCCGTACCAGCGCAGACCTTCGGCTTGTTTCAGTTCCGCCAATATCATAGTAGTGCTAGCATACTCCCGGACTCGCCAGCCGCCAAAGGAAGACATGAGCTATGAAACTCGTCACTGCCATTGTGAAACCATTTCGCCTTGATGACGTGCGTAACGCATTGAGCGAAGTAGGAATTCAGGGAATGACCGTCAGTGAAGTCAAGGGTTTCGGGCGTCAGCGTGGCCACACCGAGTTATACCGAGGCGCTGAATACGTCGTCGATTTTTTACCCAAGGCGAAAATCGAAGTCGCGGTATCGGACGACCTTGTCGAGCGCACAGTTGAGGCAATTATCGACACCGCAAAAACAGGCAAAGTCGGCGACGGCAAGATCTTCGTGACCGACATCGACCAGGTATGGCGTATCCGCACCGGCGAGACTGGCGACAGCGCGCTGTAGGAGCGCTGCTTGCCAGCGCGATGCGGGTCGCGGCGCAAGCGCCGCTCCTACAGCACGTCGAGCGCCGCGCGCAATACCATAAACCACAGCACCAGCGAGCTGGCCATGTAGGCCACGAATCGTCGCATCACGATATTGGTCGTGCACTGAATCGCACTGTGCACCACGCGAAGACCCACGTAGGCCCACGCAGCAATAACGTACAGCGAATCGACGCTGCCGCTGACGAATAAATAAAGACACAGGGCATAAAACAGGATTGGCAACTCGAGCAGGTTGCGGAGGTTGTATGCGGGATACTGCACCTGTTCGGGAATAATGGCCGTGACCTTTTCAGGCGTTGCGAGCTTTTGCGCATGAATTCGGTTTGCGGTGAGATAGCCGACGCGCCTTATGTACATGACGGTCCAGACGACCAGTGTCAGCAGCATCATTGCGAAAAATGGCCCGAATAATTGAGTCCCCTGCATACTTTGCTCCTCTGCTACTGCATCACGTCCCGCCAATGGGCCAGCTTCTCCTCGTACGGCATCGCCGCATAGGCCGGGCTTGTCGATGGCAGTGTTACCAGGGTCTTGCCGTCGCTCAGACCACCCTGCCCGACAAACTTTGCGAACATTTGTGCGGCCTTCTTGCCATTGAAACACACGCGCTCAATTTTCGGGCACTGCCGAAGCAGCGATTCGAAATCATTGGGCCTGGCAGTGTTCATGTCGATGTCCGAATCCATGCTGCCGGGCCGTACAGACTCGGCCAGAACGTCCCACAGCGCAATGCGGTTTGCGATCAGCGTGTCGCAGCGCTGCTGATAATCGCCGTCGGCGCCGACGAGCTCACGCATGATTCGCCAAAATGCATTTTGCGGGTGCGCATAGTACTGCTGTTCCTGCAGCGAGCGTTGCCCGGGCAGGCTTCCCAGGATCAAGATGCGCGCATCATCATGCGCCAGCGGCGCGAAACAACTCGATGGCGAAAGCACGCCATGGGATTTCTGGCCGTTTTGGCTGCTTTGTGAAATATCGGACATATCGGCAACGCAGTATAAAGCGACATTTACAGGAGGGAACGATGAAGACAATCGCAGGGATGCTCATCTTCACACTATTGGCGGCTCCGTCCGTGGATGCCGCGAGCAATAAGGACAAGGCCGCTTGCGCCGAGGTCAAAGAAAAAATCCGCAACATTGAGTCGCGCATGCGGGCCGGCTACACCCGCGCTCAGGGTGAGCGCTACAACGAGAAGCTCCGCGAACTCAAAGCTAAGCGCTCCAAGCTGTGCCGATAAACCTCCGGGCAGAAGACTAATAACCCAATTCAGGATCCACGACGTTTAGCAGCGCCTCGCCCGCAATGAAACGGCGCAGATTTTCCTGGGCCAGGATGTTGTGGCGAATGCGGTTGCCACCACGACTCGAGACATGCGGCGTAATTATGACGTTTTTCATCTGCCACAGCGGATGATCAGGCGGTAACGGCTCCGGATCTGTTACATCCAGTGCGGCGCCCGCCAATTGACCACTTTCGAGCGCTGCCACGAGATCCGCTGTAACCACTGTCTTGCCTCGACCGACGTTTATGAAATGTGCCCCGCGTTTCGCAGCGCTAAAAAATTCAGCATCGAACAGACCTTTTGTTTCCGCCGTAAGCGGCAAGGCGTTGACGACGAAGTCCGCCGTTGCCGCCAGCTCGTGAAGTTCGTGAGAAAGACCAACGTAGTCAACAAAGTCCGGTCCCTCGCGCGAGCTGCGTCGCGTGCCGATCACCTTCATGCCCAATGCGGCCAGCCGACGAGCTGCCTCGGTGCCGATGCCGCCCAGCCCGGCGATCAACACCGTCTTGCCACCGTAAGACTGCATGCCCGCCACGATTTCCGAGCGGCGCCGCCACTCTCCCTCTGACATTGATTTGCCGAAGCCAACGAGCCCTCGAGACAGGCTCAGGACCATTGCGGTGACATGCTCACCGATCACCGGCGAGGACATCTTTTGCATGTTCGTCAACATCACATCGCCATTTCGCACACGGTCGACGGTGAGACAATTCTCAACACCTGCGCCAAATACCTGGACCCAGATCGCCTCGGACGCGGTTGCCAGGACCCGGTCAGAGCAGAAACCAACAATCGCATCAGCGCCATCGGCGTTGGCGATAGCCTCGCGCTCAGACTGCGCACGAATGAACTCTACGCCCGGCGCCATGTCCCGTACCTCCTCGTAGAGACCGCCGATGTCCCGCACGATGATCCTCGTAGGCGGTCGCCAGCCCGGCAAATCGCGGCTCGCCACGGGACCCGGCTCCACGCCGGTCTGCTCGATCAGTTGCTCAATCGCCGACTGAGCAAACGCTGCCTGACCGGCGAGAACACCGCATAAGAGAAAGCCCAGTCGTAACATCGATTTTCGATTCACCTTGTAGCCCCTTGCGTTTCCATGGCTGTCACGATATCACTTGGCTACGCGAATCGATATTACGGCTATTGCATGAGCAAGATCGTTGACAATGACACCTGGCTGGCGGCGCGCAAGGAATTGCTCGACGAGGAAAAGTCATTCCAGAGGACGCGCGACGAGCTCGCCCGCAAACGCCGCGACCTGCCCTGGCGAAAAGTAGACACCGAATACATCTTCGAAACCGAAGATGGCCGAAAAACCCTGCCCGAATTGTTCGGAGACTCGTCGCAGCTGATCGTCTATCACTTCATGTTTCATCCGGAGTGGGACGCCGGTTGCAAGTCATGTTCTTTTTGGGCTGATTCATATGACGGCTCGGTCACACACCTGCGAGCCCGGGACGTTGCGTTGATCGCCATCTCCCGTGCACCATTGGATTTGCTGTTCACCTATCGCCAACGTATGGGGTGGGACTTTCCGTGGGTCTCGTCAGCCTCGAATTCATTTAACTATGACTTCGGCGTGTCGTTCTCACAGCGGCAGATCGACGCAGGCGAAGCCAACTACAATTACAAGGAAGGCAACGCGAGAATCGAGGAATTACCCGGCATCAGCGTGTTTGCACGCGAAGGCAACGAAGTCTTTCACACGTATTCGACCTACGCGCGCGGCCTGGACCCCTATAACGCGACCTACCAGCTCCTCGACATCGTCCCGAAGGGACGCGACGAAGACGATCTACCGTATCCACAAGATTGGGTTCGTCGCCACGACGAATACTTGTAGAAACACCACAGGGCGCGATATCGAGCACAACCGCCTGTCCCCGGTGCGTTCCCCTCAGTTGAAAGCCCACGCCTTCGGTGAACGCACCCGCGCCAAGCGGCCCATCAGCACCGTGCCGGAGTCGCCAGACATGGGGGTATCCGCTGAGGGCGTGGTTTTTCAACCGAAGGGGATACCCTCATGGTGGGCGGCTGTGCCGCTAGATTGGACGGTCCGCTCTGTTGTGCTTCTACAGCGTGTTTACGCTGGGAAGAAGTCGATCGGTTTGGTGGTCGTTATCGGCTCCACATCCTTCGCTTCGAAGCGGAACAACTTGATTCGCGCGACCAACTTGCGTTCGAGCTCGGAGTCGCCCAGTTCACTCGATACAATCTCGCAGAAGGTCACGACGCCATTCGGTGCAATCGTCAGGCGCAGCACCAATTTACCTTCGAGCGACGGGTCCATGCGAAGCGCACGATTATAGAGTGCGAAAATCGCGCCTTTATTCTTGTCGAATACCAGCTCAATTTCCTCGCGAGAACGTGACGCCTTGCCGCTGGTCCCCGTACGGCGTGCGCCGCCGGCGGGTCCGATGCCAGCGACCGGACTATCGACTTTCGTTGTTGAACGTCCGGCGATGCTAGTGCCACCCGTGTTGCGGCTCATGCTGGCGGTATTGATGCCGCCAGAGGCGGTCCCCGCCTTGGAGGTGATCATGGCGCGCTCATTACGCGCGGCCTGGCCTACAGATACTGACAGCTCGCGATCATCCGCGACCTTGTCGAGCAATTCCTGATCGACGAGATCGGCGAGATCCTCGGCAAACGGCATCAGCGCCGCCTGTGCCTGCTCGCGGGCAATCTCTTCGTAATCCGGCTCGGGTTCCGGCTCAGGCTCGGGCTCGGGCTCGGGCTCTTCGGCGACTTGCTCGGGCTCAGGCTCTTCCTCGGGCTCCAGCTCTTCCTCTTCGGGTTCCGGCTCGGGTGGAGGCGGCGGTGGCAGCGGTTGCTCTTCGAGCAGCAGCTGCGCGATGCGTGGCGGAATTTCGATGACATCGTCGAATTCCGGTTCCGGAGCGGGCAGAAACGGCCAGACGATACTCAGTGCCAGGACGCCAAGGAATATAATACGCAGGAGTCGCTGGAACTTGCGCTCCTGGCCCGAATCGGACGTCCATGGCAGGTCGTATTCTCTGTAGAACGGTAGATCCACGCGCTACTCCTAAGCTGTCCGGTGGTCCATCAAGGCGATATGAGTGGTTTCAGCGAGCCATGAATCAGTTGCCCGCAAGGCGCGACTCGAAGGTAATGGCATGCCCTTGCCAAGAGTTGCAACACCGCGGGCGACTGATTCACGGCTCGCCCGTAGGGAGCAAGTCAGATGACGCAATACGGCGTTGCAGCCCTCACAAAGGACCCTGCCATTTACTTCAGTCTGCGCCTTGTCTTGAGTCATCTGACTTGCTCTGAATCCGTTCATATCGCCTTGATGGACCACTTATCTCGCCGCCTGCAGATTGTCGAGCTTCTCGGAGCTCCTCTGCAGTACCGCGAGAGAAATCTGTCCGTAATCCGATGCCGTGCAGGTCGCCATGACCTTTTTCAACAACCGGTACGGAATTTCCTTGTCACCCATGATCGTCACT
>Ga0255053_10000210_pt1 | contig 31686 bp, 24 predicted proteins | sample JV7_2_22_MG_FD_188635 | JGI IMG/M metagenome (GOLD analysis project Ga0255053, IMG submission 188635) | Seawater microbial communities from Jervis Inlet, British Columbia, Canada - JV7_2_22 | ecosystem: Environmental > Aquatic > Marine > Inlet | place: Canada: British Columbia | collected... | reverse complement strand
GATCCATGTGCGAATCTGCCAGGGCAGCTTCCAAGCGCCGCACCCGATCTTTCAACCGCTTGATCTCACCAGGTTCGTCTGGTTTCGCCACTCGTATAACCTTTCGTAACAGGTGCGCCTTGCCACACTGCTTCGCCCATCGCTTTACCGTGCTCTGATCAACCCCATATGCCTGCGACGCCTCGTACGGGCTCCCGAACCGCCCCGCCTCCAGCTCCTCCACGACCTGTTGCTTGAACGCCTCACTGTACCGCACCACTTTTCCTGACACCATTGCCTCCTCCTCTGGTGTCAACTTATTTCAGGACGACACATGGCCTGGATACTGGGTACCGGGTACTGGGTACCCTTCACTGGTGACTGGCTACTGGGTGGGCGGCACTCGCTACTCCAGCAGCTTGAACGAAATGGCGGCGAGGAACCCGGCCAAAGTGCTGAGCCCTACCGCGTTGGCGTTTCCCAGATGAACCGCCTCGGGGATCATTGCGGAGGCGATCATCGTCAGCATCGCGCCGGCCGCCACGCCTTCCGCAAAGACGACCCAGGTCGGATCGAGCGACTCCACGAGAAAAAACCCGAAGCCCGCTCCGACAGCAGTGATCACCATCAACGACGTCCACAACCAGAAAATCCGCCTTTTGCTCCAGCCCTGAAGACGCATCGTGGTCGAGCTCGCGAGCGCTTCTGGAAAGTTCGAAAGGAACAACCCGGCGACCAGGGTGTAGGGAATCACCTGCGCGAAGGTGATGGAGCCGAGATCTGAAACCCCCCGCAACAGCATGAGCAGACCCGCGCCGATGACGAAGCTCTCAGGTATGCCATCGAGAAAGATCCCGAGCCAGATAGCGAGAGGAGCCCCCGAATGCTCCTCCTTCGCCCTTCGGAACTCGGTGGCATCCGGCATCTCGGAGGCGGTCTGAAGGGAGGCAGCGGCATCATCGAGCCACTGCACGCTCCTCTCGTGTTTGCCGGCGACACGATCACGAACGTATTCCACGATCGCTTTGACCTCGTCCCGGCAGGCCTGATCGAACTCCGGCGATTCAGCGCGAAGAAGATCGATGTCCGCTTTGGTGACCGCAACGCCCTTGACCGGGCCCCGAGCGACGGTCTTTCCCACCGCCGTGAGGCCCGTCTCTGTCAGCGCCAGCCCGAGAACCTCTCCCGGGCCTCTCTCACCGAGGGTGCCATCGCCACTTACGGCATCGACGTGTCCTTCGAGGATGAAAATCAACCAGTCGGGTTCATCTCCTTCCCCGTAAATGACGTCACCGTCAAGCCAGGCGACCGGACGCGCGGCCTCGACAAGCGTGTTGATGTGTTCTGAAGACAGGCTCTGCAGCAGCTCAAACCGCGCGAGCTTCTCGAGAAGCAGCAGCTGACGCTTTTTCTTGAGGAGACGAAAGTATTGAATGCTCGTCGTCGTCTTGCGCAGAAACCCGCCATGAGCGTTGACCAGCTGATCGAGAAGGAAGTAGAGCGCGCCGCCAATGATGGCGCCGATGATGAGCGCGTAGAAGGCGGCGTGAGGGTCGCCATGGTGGGCGCCGTGTGAGCCTCCGAGAGCCAGCACGGTCGGAGCGACGAGCTCGACGGCCAGTGCCGCGATCAACGCGCCCGCGCCAAAGGCTTGCAGGACTGAGATGTAGATGGGCCGGAGCCGAATGTTCAGCCCGACCAGGGAGCCGAGCGGCAGCGACAGGGCACTGACGCCGCCCAGCGCCATCGCCCACACGAGATATTGTCCGGTGAAGTAATCCATGTGTTCCTCGGGTATCAGTGAGTCACCTGCTCCGTGCCGCTGACCCTAAATGGTGTGATCGTCGTGGCACATCAGGCACTCCATGTGGCCCTGCTGGTTGTTCATACCGTCCAGGGTCTGTCCCATGGTGTCCGGGCTGTGGCATTCGACGCAGTGCTCGATCTGCTTGGAGGGCTTCCATGCCGGGGGTGTCCATCGGCCGCCGAAGTATTCGTTGAGACCCATGGTTGCGATGTAGCAGACCTCACCCGCCACTTTGGCGCAGCGCTCGAGCTTCGCTTTGGAAGTCACCTCGGTGCCGGCCGTCACGGTCCACTTCGAGACCGAGGTGTGGCACAGGGGTGACATGGCCTTGGCTTTGACCTGTCCCGGCATGGCGGAGATGTCGTCGAATCTGTCGGTCGGAAACTCCTGCTCCGCGTACCACCAGAACAACCGATCGATCATCTGCTTGTAGTCCAGATTCTCTTTCTCGTAGGCCACGAGGTTGATGATGAGCGAAGTGCCGCCGAGAGTGCCACAGAGCGTTCCGTGGCCGCCGTAACCGGAACCGGCATGGATCATCATCATGTCCGGGAGGGTGGTCCAGGGATAGCCGACCTTTTCCTTGAGCAGGCTCACGAAGGCCAGGTAGGTGGCCAGGCCGCAGCCCCCCTTCCAGTAGTTGCGGTAGGCCCGTCTGCCGACCTCCATGGGATCGAGCGTGACCCACGGCCACGGCAGTGGTGGCGCGTCGGGCGCTGCAACCGCTTCCTTCGGGCTCGTCGCTGTGGCGTGGGCGACGACCCCACCGGCCACGAAAAGCGCCGAGCCCGCCAACATGTTCCGACGTGAGCAGAGCGCGAGGTCTTTTTCTCTCATGGATCCTTCCTCCTTCGTCTCAAGCCGCGGCCATTGCCGTGCCGGCCACCATTTTTCTTCGGGTGCAGTTCGTCAAATGCTCATCCTTGATCGCCATACCTCCTGGGGCCCGGGTTTTTTCGCACCTTTCAGGCGCAGCACGCGCGTGAGGGCAGAAAAACTGGCTCCTGGTACTGGCATTGGCCACAGTGTAATCCCAGGCAGAGAAGGCGGCCATCCCACCTTGGGGGTATGCCGCACACCCACCCAGGTCGCCGGCGACCGACCTTGATCGACGAGCAGTTACTGTGAAAGTCCGGCGCGAAGGGAGGGACTGGTTACTGGCCACTGGTTACTGGCTACTGTGCGGGCGGGCGGGCGGCATACCACAAAGGTGGGATACCGCCCTTCAGGCCCGACCGCTACATTTCGTGTATGGTTCTCGAAAGCGATGATCGGAAAACGAGGAGGATGGCAGTGGGTTGGACACGGAGAGCATCCCAACGCCCTGTACCACGAGGGTGGAATACCGCCCCGTTCCTGCTAGCGCTACGTTTCTGCCATGACCAAGATTGGAGACTACGATGAGTGACCCACTGACGCGGTACGCCTCGACACTGACCGTCGTTCTGGTGCTGGCCCTTCCCGTCGGTTGCGCCAAGCAGGAGGTGGAGGCGCCTGAGATCGTGCGGCCAGTCAAGATGATGACCGTCGGCGCCGGCACCGCGGGCGGTGTGCGGGAGTACCCTGGCCAGGTCCGCGCCGCGAAGGAGATCGAGCTCAGCTTCGAGGTCTCCGGACGCCTGATCCAGCTCAACGCCCGCGAGGGCGAGGTGAAGGCGGTGGGCGCGCTCATCGCCGCGCTCGATCCCCGAGACTTTGAGGCCGACCGCGATCGGACGCGGGCCCGACGCAACGAAACGCGCGCCGACTACGAGCGCAATTTCGCCCTGTATGAACGCGACGCCATTTCGCTGCGCGACCTCGAGGTTGTCCAGCGTCAGTTCGAGGTGTCGGAGGCAAACCTGGCGCTGGCCGAGAAGGCCCTCGCAGATACCCGCCTCTACGCGCCGTTCAAAGGCAAGATCGCCGGACGCCTGGTGGAGAACCGCGAGACCGTGACGGCCAAACAACCGATCGTGAACTTCCACGACGACTCGAGTCTCGAGATCCGGGCGAGCTTCCCAGAGGGTGATTTCCTGCGGATCCGCGCCATGGGCACGGTCGAGGAGATGACCGCACGCATGTCGCCCGTGGTCGAGATCTCGGCCGCTACTGGCCCCGCCATCCCGGCCTGGGTCAAGGAACTGCGCGGAACGGCCGACCCGGTCACCCGCACCTACGACGTCACCCTGGGCTTCGAGCCGCCGGTCGGCCTTTCGATCACCTCGGGCATGACCGCCCGTGTCACGATGACGCTCGGCGGCACCGAAAGCGCGCTGTTGATCCCGTCCTCGGCGGTGGTGGCCGACTCGGATCAGCGATTCCTGGTCTGGGTCTTCGACGCGGACGAAGGGATCGTGCGCGGCCGCGAGGTCGAGGTCGGCACGATGACCGGCAGCGACGTCGAGATCCTGAGCGGGCTCGAGGACGGCGACACCATCGCCATCCTCGGCGCCAGCAACCTAACCGAGGGCATGAAGGTTCGCCCTCTGGGCGACTGAAGGGACTTCGTTATGAATCCCGCAAAGATCGCTCTCGATCGTGACGTCGTCACCTGGGTAGTCACCTTCCTGCTGCTGTTCGGCGGCATCCAGGCCTTCATGACCATGCCCCGCCTCGAGGACCCCGAGTTCACCATCAAGGACGCCGTCGTGATCACGCCCTACCCCGGCGCCAGCGCCCTGGAGGTGGAGCAGGAGGTCACCGACCGTATCGAGAAGGCCCTGCAGGAAATGGGGCAGCTCAAGGAGATCTTCTCCTCGTACTCCTACCGCGGGCTGTCGGTGATTCAACCGCGGATGCACGACAAGTACGACGCCTCGAGGCTTCCGCAGGTGTGGGACGAGCTGCGGCGCAAGATTTCAGACGTGCAGAGCCAGCTGCCGCCGGGCGCCGGTCCATCGATCGTCAACGACGACTTCGGTGACGTGTACGGCATCTTCTTCGCCATCACCGGCGAGGGCTACTCCTACGCTCAGCTCAAGGAGGTCGGCGAGATCCTGCGCAAGGAGCTGGCGCTGGTCCAGGACGTGGCCCGGGTCGATTTCTACGCCGTCCGGCCCGAAGTGGTCTTCATCGAGCCCGATCGCGACCGCATGGCCCAGCTGGGGGTGCCGCCTGCGTCCATCATCCAGGAGCTGCAGGCCCGCAACCTGGTGGCCAACGCCGGCCGCGTGGAGGTCGGTGCCCAGCACATCACCATCGAGCCGACCGGGATCTTCACCGATGTTGCGGACTTCGAACGCCTGGTCCTGAGCAGCGTGTCCGGGACATCGCAGATCACCCTGGGCGACGTGGCGACCGTGCGCCGTGGCTATCAGGATCCGCCGATGCCCCTGCTTCGTTTCGACGGCCGACCCGGCGTGGGTCTGGGCATCTCGACGGTGGCCGGCGGCAACGTGGTCACGATGGGCGAGGCGCTCAAAGTTCGCATGGCCGAGCTGATGGAAGAGATTCCCGTCGGCATCGAGTTCGGCGTGATCTCGATGCAATCTGATGCGGTGACCACCTCCATCAACGGCTTCGTGATCAGCCTGGCTCAGGCCGTCATCATCGTGATCGTGGTGCTCCTGGTGTTCATGGGGTTGCGCAGCGGGTTGCTGATCGGGTTCATCCTGCTGCTGACCATCTGTGGCAGCTTCATCTTCCTCAAGACCCAGGGGGTGATCCTCGAGCGCATCTCGTTGGGAGCCCTGATCATCGCCCTGGGCATGCTGGTCGACAACGCCATCGTGGTCGTCGACGGCATACTCATCCAGATGGGCAAGGGCGTCAAACCGCGCGAGGCGGCCATCGACGTGGTGGGCAAGACCGCGATACCACTGCTCGCCGGAACCGCCATCGCCATCCTGGCCTTTGCCGCCATCGGTACCAGCCAGGACAAGGCCGGCGAGTTCACGCGGTCGCTTTACACGGTGATCATGGTCTCGTTAAGCTTGAGCTGGTTGACAGCGGTCACCATCACCCCCTTCCTCGCCACGCGATTCCTCAAGGTGAAACCGCCGAAGGACGATGCACCCGCCGATCCCTACGACACGCCGTTCTACCGCAGGTACCGCGCGTTACTCGCTCAGGCCATCGGCAAGCGGTGGATCACGGTGCTGCTCGTGCTCGCGATCTTCGCGGCATCGGTCTACGGCTTCGGCACGATCGAGGGCAGCTTCTTCCCCCAATCGTCGCGGGGCCAGTTCCTGGTGGACTACTGGCTGCCGCAGGGCACGAGCATCCACCAGACGGAGAAGGACATCAAGGAGATCGAGCAGTTCGTCCTGGGTCTTGAAGGGGTGAATCATGTCTCGTCGACCATCGGTCAGGGCGCACTCCGATTCCTGCTGACCTACACGCCGGAGAAGTCGAACCCGGCGTTTGCGCAGCTCCAGGTGGAGGTCGAGAGCTTCAAGGACATCCCACGCCTCAAACCGGAGGTCCAGCGGTACATCGAGGAGAACTACCCCGAGAGCATTCCGGCGGTGAAACTCTTCGTCGTCGGCCCCGCCGACCCGGGCGTCGTGCAGGTCAAGATCATCGGCAACGACCCCCGTGAGCTGAGGCGGCTGTCCGAGGAGGTGATGGCCATCTACCGCCAGCACCCGGACGCGTTCAGCATCCGCACCGATTGGGGCGATCCCGTGAAGATGGTGCGGCCGATCGTGGCCAAGGAGCAGGCCAACCTCAACGGCATCACTCGCCAGGACATCGCCGAGGCCCTGATGGAGGGATTCGAGGGCGTGAGGGTCGGCGTGTATCGAGAGGGCATCGACCTGCTGCCGGTGATCAGTCGGGCACCATCGCCCGAACGGCTGGACATTGCCAGCATCAACAATCTGCAAATCTGGAGCCCTGTAGCCGGCCGCTACATCCCCCTGACCCAGGTCGTCTCCGGGTTCGAGACCGTGGTGGAGGATCAGATCATCACACGGGTGAACCGGCGCCGGGCCATCACGGTGATGTGCGATCCGGAGAACGGTCTCGCCACCAGGATTCTGAGCTTCGCGCAGCCGCGGGTGGAGGAGATCGAGCTGCCGCCCGGCTACCACCTGGAGTGGTGGGGTGAGCACAAGAACTCCAGCGAGGCGAAGGCGGCGCTGGCGGGCGGCATGCCGCTGTTTTTCCTGCTGATGGTCGCGACAGTGATCGCGTTGTTCAACTCGCTGCGGCAGACGCTGGTGATCTGGCTCACCGTGCCCCTGGCGATTATCGGCGTGACGATCGGCCTCCTGGGCACAGGTCTGCCGTTCAACTTCCTGGCATTGCTGGGCTTCCTCAGCCTGACCGGCATGATCATCAAGAACTCGATCGTGCTCATCGATGAGATCAACATTCAGATCGGCGAGGGGAAGAGCGTCTACGACGCGATCCTGGCGGCCGGTACCAGCCGTCTGCGCCCCGTGTCCATGGCGGCGGCGACCACGGTGCTGGGCATGGCGCCGCTGTTCCCCGACCCGTTCTTCGAGGCCCTGGCAATCACCGTTGCGGCCGGTCTGACCTTTGCCACGATCCTGACGATGGTCGTGCTGCCCGTGATCTACGCAGTGGTCTTCCGGGTGAAGGCCTCCGGGGAGGCGACATGAGCATTGGAGGAACCGACGTGAACAGCCGTCTGTGGAATGTGATGCTGGCCTCGCTGGTGGTCCAGGCGTTGACGGTCGGGATGGCGGTGGCCCAGTCGCGCCCCGCCGTCGACGTGGCGTTCGTCCACGACCGCGAGGTGTCGAGCTGGGCCCAGGGCTTCCACGACAACCTGCGCGACGAGGTGCGGCGAATCCTCGATATCGACTTCACGGTGCGGATGCCGGACGAGCTGGTCTTCACGGGCGACGGTTCCACGGCCTCGGTTCGGGCGGCCCTTGACCGGGCCCTCGGAGCGGAAGGCGTGGAGCTCGTCATCGCCAGCGGGGCCCTCGGCTCGCGCGAGGCGGGCCTCCTCCCGGAGCGCGCCCGTCCGGTCATCGGCGCCATCATCCTCGACCCCGGCTATCAGGGCGTGCCCATGGAGGACGGAACGAGCGGTGTCGACAACTACACCTACGTCACCACAGGCAACATCCTGATGTCCGACCTCGAGGCCCTGGCCCGGGTCGTCGACTACCAGCACCTGGTGGTCCTCGGCAGCGGCGACTACGTCGAGGCCCTGCCGGCAGGGGCGGCTCTGCCCTCGGAGTTCGTCGGCGTCAAAATCACCAGGGTCGTCGGCGCCCGCGCGGTGGACGACGTCCTGGCCCAGGTGCCTGCGGATGCGGATGCTGTCTACCTGCTCCCCATGACGCAGTTGACCAGGGAGGAGATCGTCGCGCTGATCGACGGCTTCGCCGCCCGCGATCTGCCCGTGGTCTCCTTTCTGGGTGAGCCGGACGTGCGGGACGGCGCCCTGGTGGGCGCGGCGCCCGCCGACTGGCCGCGCAGGGTGTATCGCCGGGTGGCCATGGCGGCGACCCGGATCATGGCCGGTGAACCGGCCGCGGAGATCCCGGTGTCAATCACGCGGGACAGTCGGCTGTTTCTCAATGGGGCCACCGCCACGCGCATCGGCGTGTCGACGCCGTTCGAGGTGATGACCGAAGCCGTGGTCATCGGCGAACCGCTCATACCGGGCGTCGAAAAGCTGGACCTGGCCGAGGTGATGGCGCGGGTGCAGGCGCAGAACCGCGACATCGCCGCCGGTGAGGCCGCGGTCGCAGCGGGCGCCGAGCAGGTCGGCATCGCTCGGTCCGTGCTGCTGCCGCAGATCGGTATCGGTCTGGGCGGGTCCCTCATCGACCAGGACACGGCCGAGTTCTTCCCCACGGCCTCCGAGCGCACCCTCAGCGGCGGCGCCGGCCTGAACCAGGTCATCTGGTCGGATCGGGTCTGGGCGAACTTCGCCATCGAGAAACACCTGCAGGGCGCCCGCGTGGGCGAGCTGGACGAGGTGCGCCTGGACGTGGGGCTCGAGGGCGCCAGCGCCTACATCTCGGTGCTGCGCGCGCAGACCAGATTCCAGATCCAGCGCCAGAACCTGACCTTCAGCCGCACCAACCTGGAGCGGGCCGAGGTGCGGGTCAGCTTGGGCGACGCCGACCGCGCGGAGCTCTACCGCTGGCAGAGCAAGATCGCCGCTGAGCAGACGCGGGTCATGGACGCCGCTGTGGCGCGCCGGCTGGCCTACTTCGAGTTGAACCGGGTGCTGTTCCGGCCGTTCGAGGAGCGGCTCGAGCTGGTCGACGCCACGGTCGACGACCAGTTCCAGGTCGTGATCGACCCGCGCGTCGATCGCTTCCTCAAGGACCCGGCCGGCCTGACTGTCCTCCGGGACTTCCTGGTCGCAAAAGGTCTCGCCTGGTCCCCCGAGGTGCAGCAGTTCGACGCCGCGATCCTCGCGGCCGAACGGGCCCACACCGCAGCCACCCGCTCCTTCTGGTCGCCGGACATCGGTTTGACCGCTAACGTGGATCACGTGATCTCGCGCAGTGGCGCGGGATCATCCCTCGACGACCCGCTCGCGCCGGGCGACACGGCGTGGAACCTCGGCATCTTCGTGTCGCTCCCGCTGTACCAGGGCGGCGCCCGCTCCGCCGAGTCCCGCCGCACGACCCAGGAAACCTACCGGCTTGAACGCGATCGCGAGGCCACCGCACAACGCATCGAGCAGAACGTTCGCAGCGCCACCTTCGAGGTGGCCGCCAGCCGGCTGGCTGTCGACCTGGCGCGCAAGGCCGCGGACGCCGCCGATCGCAACCTGGTCCTGGTGGCCGACAACTACACCCTCGGCCGGGTCAGCCTCGTCGACCAGATCGACGCGCAGACCAACGCGCTCAACACCAACCTGTTGGCGGCCGACGCGGTGAACGACTACCTGCTCGACCTCATGCGGGTCGAACGGGCCGTGGGCCGCTTCATGTTCTTCATCTCGCCCGAGGACCGCGAGGTCTGGATCCAGGAGCTTGAGGAGTACGCGCGAGAGCGGCCGTAACCGCTCACTTCGACGGATCCACCGGGGCCTGGCCGCCACATCGGTGGTCGGTAGCCAGTACTCAGCCTTCCCCACCGGGCACTGGCTACTGGTCGAGCGTCGCCTTGAGAAACGATGTTCAAGACCGCGTTGCTTTTGTTCGCGTGAAAGGTAGGTAATGAGCATGACACCTGAACGGATCAGACCATTCGCCGCTCGCACGTTGTCGGGATTGCTCATCGGTGTCCTCGCGTCGTTGCCGGTTGCAGCTGCGGAAAAGGACCAATGCGAGGGTACGAAAAAACAGCGGCGGCAGAAGATGGTGCTGCGGGACCTCACCAAGGCCCAGCTGCTCGAGATGCGGGGACCTTACGCCTCCGAGTCCATCGCTGACAGGGAGCATCTGTCCGATACCGTGTTGCGCCGACTCGAACGCGAGTACGACAACCACGTGAAAACGGGCGCTGAATTCGTGTACGACATCCTCGTTCTGTCGGGCGGTGGGGCAAAAGGAGCCTTTGGTGCAGGGTTCATGGAAGGTTGGGGCACGCTCCCGCCCGGTCCGAATGCCCGACCGGACTTTGACATGGTCACTGGGGTCAGTACCGGCGCGTTGATTTCGCCATACGCTTTCATCGGCACCGATGAGGCCTACACCTCGGTCGCGCAGTTCTTCGCCAACCCGGAGGAGAATTGGGTCAAGAAACGCGGCGCGTTTTACTTCAAGAAGGGCCACGTTTCCCTCTTCAACAACTGCCACCTCCAGGACATGATCCGTGACGCCGTCAACGAGCAACTGGTCCGTTCAATAGCTGAAGAAACAGAAGATGACCGATTGCTGCTGATCGGGACCGTCAACCTGGATATGGGAGTCGGCCGCGTCTTCGATCTCGGTCGAGAGTCTCGGGTGGCTCTCGATGGCGGTTCTTTCGATCGCCTTCATTCGATCCTCCTGGCATCGAGCGCCATACCCGGCGTCTTTCCACCGATCGAAATCGACGGAATGCTCTACGCGGACGGCGGAGCTGCTTCAAACCTGATTGTGGCGGGACTTGCCCGCTCGAACGGGCCGGGCGCCAGATTCGTCGCCAAGCACCCCGAAGCCCCTCTCCCCAAGATTCGAGTGTGGGTCCTGATCAACGGCTGGCTGCAACCCGAGCCCAAGGTCGTGCAACCACGGTGGCTTTCAGTTTCGGGGCAGTCGCTCGGCATTCTGACGGGCACGACTCAGCTCTTTGCTCTGCAATTGATCAACATGATGGCGCATGAGGCCCGTGTCGAACGGGGCTGGGATGCTGAGTTCCGGCTCGTCGCCATCCCGGATGACGCATTCAGAGACGCGCCGGACGAGATGTTCGACCAGGACTACATGATCGGGCTGGAGGAGCTGGGACGGGCCATGGGCGCCGACCCGTCGAGCTGGACCGGCGAGATCCCCTCAGCCTTTTGGGAAGATTGAGTACATCGAATCCGTTATTGAAATTCGAGGGCGTGGGTTTATGCTTTTGGGGTCCAGAACCATGCAAGGTCCGGAGGGTTGAGATGAAATTGAGCAGTGGGATAGTTGCAGGCGTTATCGCATTGATGGTCGCCGCGGCGCCAGTCGCGGCCGACGACCTGACCGGCGCTGATAGATTTCTCTGCGCCCCCGGCGAGGTGACCGTCTGTGCAATGAACGGCGAATGCACGAGTGGTCCACCGTGGGAGTTCAATGTGCCCGACTTCATCGAGGTCGACCTCGAGGCCGGGTTGCTCAAAACGACCGAGGCGAGTGGGGAGAATCGACAGACGCCGATCCCCCGGATCGTCCGCGAGGACGGTCTGATCGTGCTACAGGGCCTCGAGATGGGGCGCGCCTTCAGCTTCAATATCGATGAGGCCAGCGGTACGATGACTGCCGTTGCGGCGCGAAATGGCCTCTTCGTTGGTGCGTTCGGCGTCTGCACACCGTTGCCGATTGATGGCGACTGATAACTGGAGGAAAGAATGCGACTCAATGCAATTTTTTCGTTGCCGTTGCTCATCGCTGTGGCCGCCGTCGGCACCGTAGGCGCCGCCGATCAGGCGACGGCGCAGAAGAGCTTGTCATCATCTATCGAGGTCTACGTCTTTCCGACCCAGGGACAGGACGCCTCCCAGCAGTCAATGGACGAGGCCGAATGTTACCAATGGGCGGTTCAGAACACCGGTGTCGATCCGTTCGACCTGGCCAAACAGGCCGAGCAGCAACAACAGCAGGCCTCGGCGGCACAGCAGGAGATCGCCCAGGCCGGACAGGGAGCGGGCGCCAAGGGAGCCCTTGGCGGCGCCGCGGCCGGAGCGTTGATCGGAGAGATTGCCAGCGACGACGCCGGCAAGGGAGCTGCCTATGGTGCGGCCGCCGGAGCGATCGTGGCCCGGCGCAGGACGAGGCGCGCCAAAGCCGAGGCCTCAGAGCAAGTCGAGCAGCAGAGTCAGCAAGCGCAGCAGGCGACCGCCGAGCAGATCGAGAACTTCAAAAAGGCATTCAGCGTCTGCCTCGAGGCCAAGGACTACATGGCCAAGTACTGATTCGAGTACTGCCCGAGGGTTGAAACGCGGTAGCAGTAATCGCGAAGCAACCGCTGTAGCCACCCACCGCTCCGGTACCCGGTACCCAGTACCCGGTATCCAACCTCTCTCCTCACTGGCCACTGGCTACTGGGTGGATGGGGGCATATACCACCAAGGTGGAATAGCGCACGTCTCCCTACGGAATTAACTTCCCTGTATGACCAACACAAAACCCGCAAGGTGGTCATCCGGGTCGAGGCCATTATGACCTCCATCAAACCGTTCTCGGGGAGGGAGAGTGCCGAGAAGAGGATTTCCATCTGTGTCGCCGCGGCGGTCGTCGCCGTCTCGGCCCTCTTAGCCAACCCGGCCCACGCCCAGCTCAACGGCCACAACACCAAGGGCGACTTCGGGCTGCTGTCTGGCAGTCAGGCTCCTCCCGGGCTTTACCTGGCTGCGCCTATTTACGTTCGCTACGACGCCGACACCCTCCGCAACAGCGAGGGCGACCGGGTGAGTCTGGATCCCGACCGGCGGGGCTCGCTGGCGGTCAATGCATTCGTTGTCGGCCTCATCTGGGTGAGCGAGTACAAGATCTTCGGTGGCAACTACAGCATCCAGGCCTACCCGGCGTTCACTGACAACGCGCTCGAGGTCCCGATTCTCGGCACCAACGACAGTGTCAGCACGGGTTTCACAGATCTCTATTTTCAGCCCATCAACCTGGGGTGGCACAGTGCCCGGGCCGATTTCATCGCCGGTCTCGGGATCTACGCCCCGACTGGGAGGTACGAACCCGGCGGTGACGAAAACCTCGGGTTGGGCATGTGGAGCTTCGAGGTCTTCGGTGGCACGACCGTCTACCTCGACAAGGCCAAGAGCTGGCACTTCGCGGCGGCGGCGTTTTACGAGACCCACACCGACAAGAAAGACACCAACGTCCGGGTGGGCGACCTGTTGACGCTCGAGGGCGGTCTGGGTTGGTCATTCATGCAGGGTCTGGGAAACCTCGGCCTGGCCTATTACGGGCAGTGGAAGGTGACCGAGGACGACCTCGGCATCGACCTCGGACTCCCGATCGAGCTATTGGTCGGAAAGCACCGGGTCTACGGCGTCGGACCGGAGCTGACTATCCCGATCGCCACCAAGAAGAAGCTGATCGGTTTTCTCAACGCCCGCTATCTGTGGGAGACTGGGGCGAGAAGCACTCTCGAAGGCAGTACCTTTGTGTTCACCGCCACTTTCCCGATCCCGAGCGTTCCATTGCAGTAGGGGGGTACGACATGACGGGCAAACATGTTCATCAGGCTGTGACAGGTACGCGTCACCCGATGCGAAGGCTGCGGACCCTTCTTCTGGTGGTGCTGGCGCTCGGGTTCTTCAGCCCGTGGGTGTTTGCTGAAGATGAGCCCGAGGAAGCAAAGGATTATCGATACGGGACGATCCGGCTCGCCGCCTTCTGGGTCGGTCAGATCGACAACACCATGGTCGCCCGGTCGGCCAGCATTCCCGTCGGCATCTTCATCGATCTTTCGAGGGATTTCGCGCTGAGCGACTCGTTCACCGTACCGCGTGGGATGTTCAGCTACCGATTCTCACGGCGGCACCAGGTCAACGTCGGCTACTTCCAGGTCAGCCGGGACAACCAGGTCGTCCTCGAAAGAACCATCGAGATCGGCGAAAGCGAGTTTCCCATCGGCGCCCAGGTCAACTTCTCGTCCGACACCAGGGTGTACAAGGCTGCCTATACGTGGCTCTTCTACGATAGCGACAAGGTCGTTCTGGGTGCCTCATTCGGCCTCAACATCGTGGATTTTGGCGCCCGTTTGACCGGCGGCGTCGGCGTCGAACCCATCGGCGAGATCGAGATCGGGGAATCGACGGGAAAGACCGCGCCCCTTCCCGTCGTCGGACTCAGACTGGCCTTTCGGCCGACCCGGAGGCTCAGCCTCATCGCCGCCGCTGACATTCTGGTCTTCGAGTACGGCAAGTACGGAGGGACGTATCAGGACAACTACGCGATGCTCGACTGGCGGTTGTCGAAGATCTTCAGCATCGGCGGCGGAGTGAACTCGCTCGACCTCGAACTCGAGTTCGAGGAGGACATCGTCGCCTCGGTGCGGCACCGCTACCGCGGCGTGATCGGGTTTGTGGGATTTCATTTCTGATTCCGGGGCCCGAGTGGATTTGGGGTCAACAGGATTTCGATGATGGTGAAGTTCCGTTGCACGCAAGGGCCGGCTGAATGATGAGGGTCGTCATGCGTCCGTCCCGAACGCTGTTGGCGCTGCCTTTGATTCTGGTCGTCGCGGCCCCCGCGTTCGCCCAGAGCGAAGATCTGCCAACCCAACTCTGGCTGTCGTTTCAGCACCAGCGCAAGGTTGGCGAGAAGACCAGTGTGTTCGGCTCACTCGGATACGAGGAGCTGATGTCGAGGGAGAGTTTCTGGGGCGAGTGGAACAAGCTCTACCTCACGGGTGGCGGGTCCTACGACCTGGGCAAGCGGTTTCGCGTTGCCGCCGGAGTCGGTCTGTACTACACCTACCAGCCGGAGATCGCCGACCTTTTCGAGTTCCGGCTCTGGCAAGAGGGCACCGCCTTCTGGCCCGACAGCCCCGGCGCCGTGAGGCGCTTGGTGTTCGTTCATCGGCTGCGGGTCGAGGAGCGGGTCACCGAGTCGGAAGAGTGGGGCTTTGCGATGCGGCTTCGCTACCGCCTCGACACCAAGATTCCTCTCAACAAATACACCCTCGAACCGGGGGCTTTCTATTTGCCGCTCGCGATCGAATTTTTTTCTGATCTCGCCGACGAGGTCCCGGAGTTCTTCGCCAAGAGAAACCGAGCATCGATTGGTCTTGGCTATGTCATGAACAAGAACTGGACGCTCGACTTGCGCTTCCATCGACAGCGTTCTCGCTCGACCATCGAGGAAGACTTCACGAGATCCGGCAATGTCATCGACTTCACGGTCAAGAGCTCGTTCCGAATCCGCGATCTGGTCAAGGGACGGTGAGGAGGTGTTGTGAGACGTATCTCGACCTCAACGGGCCTCCTATCGCGTCTCGGAATGAAATCATGCCCGGATGCGCGTTGCAGCATAGTGGTAGATTCTTTTGCCAGAGATCCGAGGCAGTACGTGCCGATCGTCAAGACAGACGAAACGAGTAGTTGTTGGGGGGCCGGCAGACATGGCCGTTGCGGTTTCAGACGGAAAGCTCGAAGAGGGTGTTAACGGTCGATTGAAGGACTCGGTCGCGCTGGCCCGCAGCGCACTGCTTGCCGACCAGCGCCCGGACGGACACTGGTGCTACGAGCTCGAGGCCGATTGCACGATCCCGGCGGAGTACGTGCTTTTTCTGCGCTACCTGGGCGAAAAACGACCCGAGCTCGAGGCCAAGATCGCACGCTACCTGCGGTCGCGCCAGGCCGAGCATGGCGGATGGCCGCTCTACCTCGGCGGCGACCTCAATATCAGTTGCACGGTCAAGGCTTACTACGCGCTGAAGCTGATCGGTGACGACCCGGACGAGCCTCACATGGTGCGCGCACGGGAAGCCGCCCTCGCTCACGGGGGAGCTGCAAAAGCCAACGTGTTCACCCGCATCGCGCTCGCTGTCTTCGGTCAGCTGCCGTGGCGGGGCGTGCCGTTCATGCCGCCCGAGATCATGCTCCTGCCGAAGTGGTTCTTCTTTCACATCGACAAGGTGTCGTACTGGTCGCGGACGGTGATGGTGCCGTTATTCGTGATCTATGCATTCAAAGCCCAGGCGGCTAATCCAGACGGGATTGGCGTTCGCGAGCTCTTCACCAAGGTCCCCGAGATCGAACGCGATTACTTCCCGGTGAGGTCGGCCCCCAACCGCGTGATCCTGTGGGTCGAAAGGGCGGCTCGACCGTTCGAACCGTTGATTCCCGGGTGGGTTCGCCGCAGGGCGCTGGAGCGGGCCGAGAAATGGTTCGTGCCGCGGTGTAATGAAGGGGGCCTCGGCGCCATCTTCCCAGCCATGATCAACGCCTACATGGCGCTCGACCTGCTCGGCTACGACCACGACGAGCCGCTGATGATCCAGGCGCGGAAGGCGATCGACGATCTGCTGGTGGTGGACGAGGACTCGGCGTACTGCCAGCCCTGCGTGTCGCCGGTGTGGGACACCGGGCTCGCGTGCCTGGCGCTGCTCGCGGATGGCGCCGATTCCAATCGCGAGGAGCTGAGCAAGGCGCTCGAGTGGCTGGGCGAGTTGCAGCTGCAGGACGAGCCCGGCGACTGGCAGGTCGACCACCCCGGGCTTGCGGGCGGTGGCTGGGCCTTCCAGTACGAAAACGCCTACTACCCGGATCTCGACGACACGGCGGTGGTCGCCTGGGCCATGCACCTGGCTGCCGACCGCGGACGCTGGGCCGAACACATCCGGCGAGCCGCCGACTGGCTTCGCGGTATGCAGTCGAGGAACGGCGGTTTTGCGGCCTTCGACTCCGACAACACCCACTACGCCTTGAACGAGATCCCCTTTGCCGATCACGGCGCGCTGCTCGATCCGCCGACCGGCGACGTCAGCGGTCGCTGTGTCGCCCTCTTCGGTCAGCTCGGCCGGAGCGGAGACAGCGAATGCCTCGCTCGGACCGTCGAATACCTGCGCAAAGAGCAGGAGCCCAACGGCTCGTGGTTCGGGCGTTGGGGCACCAACTACATCTATGGGACCTGGTCGGTGCTGTCGGCTCTCGAATACGTGTCCGAGATCGATGTCGGTGACATGGTGCGCCGGGCGGCGGACTGGTTGACGTCTATCCAGCACGCAGACGGAGGCTGGGGTGAGTCGAACGACAGCTACCTGGATCCTGCGCGAGGCTGTGAGGGCGACAGGAGCACGGCGTTCCAGACAGCGTGGGCCCTCCTCGGTCTAATGGCGGCTGGGGAGGGCGATTCGGAGGTGGTGCGGCGGGGGGTCGAGTTTCTGATCTCGGCGCAGGAGAGCGGTGGCGGCTGGACCGATCCCGAGTTCACCGCGCCCGGCTTTCCCCGGGTCTTTTACCTCCGCTACCACGGCTACTCCAAGGTCTTTCCTCTGTGGGCCCTGGCTCGATACCGCGATCACCTGGCTGCCCGGTGACCCGGGTGCTAGGAGTAGTTTCCGCACTCGATTTGGAGCGCCGGTGGATCGCTGCGCCCGAGCCTCTCTGTGAGACGAGCGGGGTTGGAGCCGACAGCGCCGGAGCCGCCGCGCGCCGGTTGGTTGACCGCGGCGCGACTGCGTTGGTCAGCTGGGGAATGGCCGGCGGGCTTGACCCGAGCATCGACGCCGGGACCGTTGTGCTTCCCGAATTGTTGATCGGCGCAGACGGATCCCGCATCGGTGTCGATCCGGGGTGGCATGGACGGGTGTTGGCCAAGATCAAAGACCGGGTCGGTGTTTCGACCTCGGTGTTGCTCGACGTCGACCGACCGATCTCCACCGTGCGCGAAAAAAGAGAGCTGCATCGCCGCACCGGAGCCGGGGCGGTGGACATGGAGAGCGCCGCTGTTGCGTCCGTCTCGAACCATGCCGGAATTCCTTTTGTCGCGGTCCGGGTTGTTGTGGATGCCGCCGCGACTGCGCTCCCCGAGGGTGCTCTGGGGATGTTCGATGAGGGAGGTCGGTTGAAAAGGAGTTCGCTGGTTCGAATCGTGCTGCGCCCACCCGAGTGGCCGGGAATTATCGCGTTGGCGCGAGCCAATGCAGCCGCGAGCCTTTCGATGCGCAGCGTCTGGTTGGCTGCAGAACCCGACCTGGGGTTGTCATGAGGCAACTTCGTGCAGAGTCAACCGAGCCGGTAGAAGGCTCAGCCGGAAGATGGACTGGTCCGGAACCCGGCCTCTCCGTATCCCACCAATGTGGGATAGCGCCTGTCCTCCCCACAACTTAATCTCTCCTCATGATGATTGGGCAGCTTCGATCGGAGGTGCGACCCCGGCCCGGGATTGTAAGGAAACGGCTGTTCGCGATGGTTGTTCTTTTGGTGGGGTTATTCCCCGGACAGTCGCCCGCCCTCGAGACCGACCAGTACTACGCGTGGGGCCGGCCGCTCGCGGACTCCACTGAAGCGGTCAACGCAAGATTCAACCTGGAGCTGGAACGGGCGATCGCGAGTTTCCCCGCCGACCGGCCACCGCAGAGCTGTCGCAAGGTTGCGGTCGCCTATCGCAAGCGGATGCGCTTTCTGCTGCTGCACGAGATCCAATTGTGGGCGTGGAACTCTGAGTGGGTTGATCGGATCCCGAACGGAGGCGACGAGCAGCAGGAGTATCGGAGGACCAATCTCTACTCGAACCACCCTTTGATCGACACCGGAACCTGGATGCCCTACACGCCGACTCTCGAGGTCGCGGGGGTCCGCTTCGGTACCGACAAGCTGGCCCATCTGGTGTCGTCGGGCTGGACGTACTACGGCGAGTACCGGAAGGGCCTGAAAAAAGGCCAGACTCCTGAGGAGGCGGAGCGCCGCGCGGCAGGCCGCGGGATCGTCGAGGAGAGTCTGATCCTCGGAAAACTGGCGTCGGGAGTCACGGCGATTCCCGATCTCGAGGCGAATTTCGCCGGCATGCACTTCTATCTTGACCTCTGCGACATCGAGGACCCGATCCTCAAGCTCGGAGAGGACGGCTGGTTCATCTCGCGGCCGGTCGATTTGCGCGACTATGTGACGCCACGGTGGGACGAGTCCTTTCAACCACCGATCTACACCAAGGGTCGGTGGCGCAAGGTGAAACCGGTGCTGGAAACCTACTGCGATCGCCTTGCCGATCCGCAGGTGGTTGCCATGCGGCGGAGCTACCGTGAACGGGACAGAGAGTCACTGGTCGGAAAGATGGTGGCCGAGCGGGTTGCCGAAGGCAAGCTCCGGGATCCGGCACAGTTCAGCATCGAGGCGGTCTGTGCCGAACCCGATCCGTCGCGCGGTCCTGCGCCCGAGGCTGCCTATCGCATCGAGATCGTGAGCATGAATGTCGACGATGCCGGGACCATGGAGAAAGTCCTCGCGGAGGACGAAGATCGACGCCGTTTTGCCCTTGGTATGGCCGGTCTCCACCTCACCTATCCCCTGGTGGCATCGGCATCCCTCGCCGTCATGGTCACCTCTCAGCCGTCGACCTATGACTGCACGACCCCGTGTGATTTTCGGGGCCCTTTTGTCGAGCTCGAGCCGGGTCTCGGCGGGGGCAAGCTGAGCGTCGGGTGGTCTCGGGTAACCGGCAAGACCAACCGCAGCGGGTCATTCTTGAAGGCCGCCTTCATCGGCGCTGCCTATAAGTTCACCGTGCTGCGGACCTGGGGTGACCACGGTTGGGTTGAGGGGGGGCGGACCTATGCCGGGCTCGAGCTCGGTCTGCCGGTGGCGCAGGCCAATCTCGGACTCGGCCTGTTGTACCGTGTGGATGGTGGCGACGGTGGTCGGTGGATGGTGATCGGCGGCGCCGGGTGGGGGTTCTAGCGGTGAACGAGAGGTTGCTGGCGGTGGCGCGGGGAGACGCGGCAGCGGATCTGCTGCTGGCCGGCGGCCGCGTGGTGGACGTCTTTACCGGCTCCGTGGTGGAGACCGATGTCGCGGTGGTCGATGGTCTGATTGCATCCGTGGGTCCCCGACGCGACGCTGCCGAAACCGTGGATCTGGCCGGACGGTACCTCCTCCCCGGGCTGATCGATGCCCACGTCCACCTCGAGAGCTCGATGGTGACGCCGTATGAGTTTGCCCAGGCCGTGGTGCCGCGTGGGACAACCGCAGTTGTGACCGATCCCCACGAGGTTGCCAATGTGGCCGGTCTCGCGGGCGTCCAGTGGCTGCTCGGAGCCTCCGAGGGACTTCCGCTGGCAGTGCTGATCATGGCGCCCTCCTGCGTACCGGCGACCCACCTGGCGACGGCCGGCGCCGAGCTCGATGTGGACGACCTCGAGGCGTTGTCTCGACACCCAAGGGTCGTCGGTCTGGCCGAGGTGATGAACGTCCCCGGGGTTGTGCTCGGCGACCGCACCGTGCACGCCAAGATCGACGCCTTTGCCGGGCGGCCGGTCGACGGCCACGGCCCGGGCCTCAATGGGGACTGGCTTCAGGCCTACGCGGCTGCGGGGGTCGGCACCGATCACGAAACGATGACGCCGGAGGAGGCCCAGGAGAAACTGCGCGCCGGCATGCGGGTGTGGCTGCGCCAGGGCACCGGCGCCCGCAATCTGGTCGATCTCCTGCCGGTCGTCACACCGGCGACCAGCCGCCGCTGCGGCTTCTGCACGGACGACCGGCATCCACACGATCTGCTGGATGAGGGCCACATCGATCACCTGCTACGGCTGGCGGTGGCCAACGGGCTCGATGCCGTCACCGCCATCCAGATGGCGACCCTCAACATCGCCGAGGCTTATCGGCTCGATGACCGCGGGGCCATCGCGCCCGGCAGGCGGGCGGACCTCGTCGTCTGCGCCGACCTCGTGGGTTTCGAAGCCGAACGAGTCCTCGTTGACGGCAGGGTGGTCGCCGAAGCCGGCGAACCGGTCGGCTCCTGGCTGACGCCGGAGACAGCTGCTACGGCGGTCCTGAAACCGCCGGTGGTGGATCTCGAGCAGCTCGACCTCCGGATCGAAGACCCCGGTTCCGAGGTGCGCGTGATCGGTCTCGTTCCGGGCCAGATCGTGACCGAGCAGATCGTCGATCGGCTCCCGGCACATGATGGGCATCTTTCGGCAGACCTCGACCGGGGGATCGTCAAGCTGGCGGTGATCGAGCGCCACCGCGGGACCGGGAACGTGGGTCTGGGCTTCCTGTGCGGTCTCGGTCGCCTCGAGGGCGCAGTCGCCTGCACCATCGCCCACGACCACCACAATCTGATCGTCGCCGGCAGCGACGATGAGTCGATGCGGACCGCCGTAGCCGAGGTGGTGCGCCTCGGTGGTGGCGCCGTGGTGGCGCGCGGGGACGAGGTGTTGGCCGAACTCGCGCTGCCCTATGCCGGGCTCATCTCGGATCGCCCCCTGGTCGAGGTGCGCGAGTTGCTCGACGGCTTGACCGCAGCGGCGAGCGACTGCGGCTGCAGCCACCAGGACCCGGTGATGGCGCTTTCCTTCGTGGCCCTCGAGGTGATTCCGTCGCTCAAGCTCACCGATCTCGGGCTGGTCGATGTGGATCGCTTCGAGCTGGTGCCGCTCGCTGTATCCTGATGGTGGAGACTTATGGCTCGGCTGACATCGTTTGACGGACTGAATGTCCTCGTGACCGGCGCCTCGAGCGGCATCGGACGCCTGCTGGCCCTGCGGATGGCCGCGGCCGGAGCGCGCCTCGCGTTGGTCGCCCGCCGCAAGCACGAGCTCGAGGTGCTGGCCGAGGAGATCCGCGCCGGCGGCGGCGAGGCGGTGGCCCTTACCTGTGACGTCGGCGACCGAGAGCAGGCGCTGGCGACGGCGGCAAATGCCGCCGATGCCCTCGGGCCGATCGACGTGCTGGTCAACAACGCAGGCTTCGGCCACCATCGTCCCTTTCTCGATTGGGATGTGGAAGACATGGAGAGGGTAATGCAGGTGAACTTCCTGGGATCCCTCTTCTTCACCAAGGCACTGCTGCCGGCGATGGTGGAACGCGGCCGCGGGTGGCTGGTCTTCATTGCCTCGGCGGCGGGTCGTGTCGCGCCCGCCGACGAGACCATCTACGCGGCCTCCAAGCACGCCATGGTCGGGCTCGCGGGATCGCTGTCGCTCGAGGTTGAAGACGCCGGTGTGCACGTGCTCACCGTCTGCCCGGGGGCCATCCGCACACCGTTCTTCGACGACGAGGCGCTGGCGCGGCTGCCGGCAGTGGCGCGTCGGCAGATGGCCGAGTCCGAGGATCTGGTGGAGGCGATCTTGGAAGCGTTGGCTCGCGGCCGGCGCGAGCTCACGTTTCCGCGCTGGATCGCATCCGGCTACGTCGTCCAGGCTCTGGCGCCGTCCTTCTTCCGCCGCCAGCTCAAGAAACACACCCTCAAAGACCAATAGCGGCGCAAAGTCAGCACGTCGAAATCTGTCGCCCCCTCCGAGGGCTCGAGTATTTGTTCGGTCTCTCCGTACCTGAGACTACTGACGGCCTTCGGCCACGATTCGCCGCTTCGCGGCGTAGGGCCCGCCGTCGCCGACCGCCCAATTGAACCAGCCTTCCGCCAATTGGTTAGGAATCGTAGGGCCGGGGTTTATCCCCGCCCGGCGCTGAATCAACCACCCGCCCGCCCGGGTGTCATCCCGAGGAAGGTGCCGTAGGCACCGCGTTGAGGGATCTGTGGAACGATGAGGCGGCGCGCGTCCGTCCATTTCATAGATCCCTCGATTCGCTTTGCTCACTCGGGATGACATTCATGGGCGGGTATGCGAACAACCTTCCAAGTGAGCCCCAGCAACAAAGGATCAAGCAACATATGAGCCCCTGAAGGGGGCGAAAGATTTCGACTCGATCCTGGCGGATTCAGGAATTGTTCGCTGCCGAACTGTAGACCCGGCCGCGCCACGAGGATCGGATGCCGCGGTAATACCGCCAGGCGGAGTCGACCGTCATCGCCAGATAGAGCGTGCCGGTGAGGGGTAGCAACAGCGCCCACAGTGGCGAAAGCCGGTAGAAACGCAGGGTCGGCAGGTAGGTGATGATCATGCATATGAGCGCCGCCAGCGACGGCAGGCGGCCCGCAGTGCCGCCGGCTACGAGGCCGATCACGGGCAGCCAAAAGGCCCACGACAGCAACGCGACGCACCCCGCCATCAGCAGCGGCGAGTACCTGAGCTGGGTGTAGGCAGTGCGCGCAACCATCTCCCAGATCTTGCCGATCCCGTCGTAGCGCCGGTGGCTGACGACGGAGTGGCTGAGGCCGGTCCAGATGCGATGGCCCGCCGCCTTTACCCTGGCGGCCAGGGCGCAGTCATCGATGAGCTCATGCTTGAGGGAGTCGAAGGCACCGATCTCACGCAGGATATTGGTGTCGATCAAAACACAGCCGCCGGCACCTGCTGCAACCCACCGAAACGAAGAGTTGGAGAGTCGGAAGGGGTAGAGCAGCTTGAAAAAGTAGACGAAGGCCGGCAGGAGGAGCTTCTCCCAGAACCCGCGAGTCTCGAGGGTCGCCATCAGTGACACCATCTGCAGGTCTTTTGTTTTCCGGTGCTCAAGCAGTGCGGCGATGCCCCCCGGGCCGAGTTCGATGTCGGCGTCGAGCAGCAGGGTGAGCGGAGTTTTCACCTCGGCCAAGCCCTGGTCGAGAGCCCACAGCTTGCCGGTCCACCCATCCGTCATCGGTCGTCCTTCGATGATCTTCAGGTTCACCAGGCCGGCCGCTCTGGCCGAATCGGCGGTGCCGTCGTCGGAGCGGTCGTCGACCAGCACCACCGCGGTATCGGGCGCCTGCTCGCGGATCGCCGCCAGCGTGCGATCGATCTGCCGCGCCTCGTTGCGAGCTGGGATCAGGACGGTGAGGTCGCGGGTGTCTGGCGACGGGGAGTCACGGTCGCCCTCGAGCCGTTCGCGAGTCGACCACGGGCGCCATGGGAGCAGAAGGATGATCATCCAGATGATGGCGCCGGGAACGCAGGCCAAAAGCCAGAAGGTGCTCACCTGGGAGGGTCAGCCGGCCTGTTTGACCGGCAGGTTGTTCTTTTTCCGGTGGTCCTCCAGGTATTGGAGAGGCGGGTCAGAGACCATGGGTTTGGAGGTATCCGGCCCCCGCAACGCCACTTTGAGTGCCTTCAATGGGTGAGCGACGGTGTCGGCCACCGCCGTGCCCTCGTAGCCGCAGTGGGCCATGCAGTTGTCGCACTTGGGGTTGCGGCCGGCGCCGTAATGATCCCAGGGAGTCTCCTCCATCAGCTGCTGGAAGCTCTCGGCATAGCCTTCATCTACCAGCAGGTAGCAGGGCTTCTGCCATCCGAAGATGCTGTAGGTCGGGTTCGACCACGGCGTGCACTGGTAGTCCTGATTGCCGGCCAGGAAGTCGATGAAGAGCGACGACTGGTTGAACCGCCACTTCGTTCTCCGTGTCGCGCCGCGCCTGAAGATCTCCCTGAAGAGCTCTTTGCTCTCGCGGCGGTTCATAAAGACATCCTGGCGGGGTGCCCGGCTGTAGCTGTATCCGGGCGAGATAGTGATTCCCTCAACTCCCATCTCCATGACATCGTCGAAGAACTCCGCAACCTCGTCGGGGTCCTCGCCGTTGAAGAGGGTGCAGTTGATCGTGACCCGGAAGCCGCGCTCGAGGGCGAGCTCGATCGCGGCCACAGCGCGATCGTAGACCCCCTCCTGGCAGACCGAGGCGTCGTGACGCTCGCGGCTTCCATCGAGGTGGACGGAAAAGGTGAGATAGGGCGACGGCTCGTAGTCGTCTATCTTGCGCGCCATCAGCAGAGCATTTGTGCACAGGTAGACGAACTTCTTGCGCGCAACGATGCCTCTGATGATCTCCGGCATTTCATTGTGGATGAGGGGTTCGCCGCCGGGAATCGAGACCACCGGGGCGCCGCATTCGTCGACCGCGCACAACGCGTCGTCGACACTCACGCGCTTCTTGAGGATTTCGTCCGGGTGATCGATCTTGCCGCAGCCTGCACAGGCCAGATTGCACTGGAAGAGTGGCTCGAGCATCAGCACCAGGGGGTAGCGCTCGCGACCGAGGATGCGCTGCTTGAGGAGATATCCGCCGACGCGGAGTTGCTGAATCAGTGGAATGCCCATCATCCTCCCGTTTTCAGGCCCAGTGTCTGTTGAAACACCGCCCGCACCCGCGGCCATTCCATCGCGAACCAGGGCGTAAAGATCTCGGGTTGCGTCTCGAATTCCAGATCCAGGTTCTCAGGCGTGATCCATCTGATATCGGCGATCTCGTGATCGTTGGGTTGCGGCATGTCGGAGGTGCGGCCAACGTAGACCCAGCACACTTCGTTTTCAGAGCCGAGGTCGAGGTACGGCGCCTGGTATTGAAAGGTGAAGAGGTGGTGGACGGCGCTGGCCATTCCCAGCTCCTGGGCCAGGCGCCGCTCGGTCGCCAACTCCATGGTTTCCCCGCGGCGTGGGTGGCTGCAGCAGGAGTTCGACCAGAAGAGGGGCCACAGACGTTTCTCATCGCTCCGCTGCTGGAGCAAGAGTTCTCCGGAACCGTTGAAGACGAAAAGCGAAAAGGCGCGGTGGAGCACTCCGTCGCCGTCGTGACAGGCACCTTTACTGAGGTGTCCAATTTCGCGGTCAGTCTCGTCAACCAGAATGAGCGGTTCTTCCTCACTGGAAACGACTTCATGAGTCGGGCGAATCGCCGCCTCAGCCAATGCGTACCTCCATCGCCTGGTAGCCCGCACCGCGCATCGCCTCGATGACCGTATCGGCGCTGTCCGGGCACAACGCGATCATCGAGCCGCCGCCGCCACCGCCGGTGAGCTTGGCGCCGAGGGCGCCGTTCTCACGCGCGACCTGGATCAGCTCCTCGAGCTCCCAGCTCGAAACCTGGATTCCGTTGAGAAGGCCCTGGCACACGTTCATGAGCTCGCCGAGGCGTTCGAGGTCGTTTTTCTTGAGGGCTTCGATGGCCTGCAAAGTGAGGGCATCGATGCCTTTGAACATCGTGTCGTAAACGTCTCGGTTGCGCTCCCGTCCTTCGCGAACCCGCGCCACCATCTTGGCGGTCAGCCCCTCGACTCCAGTCATGCCGATGACAAAGGTAACGGGCTCCGGCAGCTGAAGGGAGTGCACCTCCGGCGGATCTCCTTTGCGGTAGACCAGGGGTTGTCCAAAGGTCGCAACGCTGTTGTCGATGCCGGACGGGGTTCCATGAGCGACACACTCGCACTGGTAGGCGAGGGCGTTGATTTGGTCGTTGGAGAGATCGAGTTTGAAGTGCCGATCGAGTGCCCGAATGATGGCGACTGCCACCGCAGCCGAACCGCCGAGGCCCATGGCGCGGGGGATCTCCGAAAAGACCTCGATTCTCATCGAACGGTCCGCGAGACCGAGTTCGCGGAGCATCAGGGCGGCCGGGACTTCGAAAGACATCTGCTTGGCCGGATCTGACCGCAGCCGCTGCTCCACGCCCCAGCGCGGAATCACAAGCCAGACGCCGTCATTTTCGTCGACGATCCGGGCCCGCACCGCGAGCGGCACCGGGGCGGCGATCGCCCGGCTCCCATAGACCACCGCATGCTCGCCGAAGAGGATGATCTTGCCGTGACCGGCCGCCATGTCGGCGCGCTCGTCGCGGGTCATCGAATGGCCCATCCCTGTCTTGACCTGGGAGATGACCTCCTCGGCCTTCCATATCTTGATCTCTCCAGACTCCACCAGCTTTTCGACCACCGAATCGAAGATCTCCGGGGTCGCGCCGGCTGCGGTAGCGACACTGCGCGCATGCAAGGTCATGTGGCCGCGCTGGATGCCATCTGTGACGAGGGCGCGAAGGGCGGAGAAATTCTGCGCCAGACCGACCGCCGCCATCACTTCCGCAAGCTCGCGCGACGACTCGACCTTCGACAAACGGAGGTTCATGGCTACCGACGGATTTGACTGTAACGGTCCGCCGACGATGCCAACCCGGATTGGGAGTTCGATCTCGCCGGCCAGCGAGCCGTCTTCGGCCTTGATCCAGCGGGACAGCGAAGTGTAATGAGTGCCTCGCGCCGCGTAGGCGTGGGCGCCCGCCTCCACCGCCCGCCAGTCGTTACCGGTGGCCAGGGCCACCGCGTCGACGCCGTTCATGATGCCCTTGTTGTGGGTCGCCGCACGATACCTGTCGATCGCCGCAAACTGGCTCGCAATGACGATTCCGTCGCGCACCTGTTCGCCATCGTAACCGTTGGCCCCCAATTTCTCGACCGGGATCTTCACCGAAGCGCGCACCAGCGAGCGATCGGCCAGATTGGACAGAATCCGCAGAAAGACCTTGCCGCCAGTGATGCTCTCGATGAAAGAGGCGACGCCCTCGCACATGGTGTTGACCAGGTTCGCGCCCATCGCGTCTCGGGTGTCGACGAGGAGATGGACCACCATCATTTCGACAGAATCGTTGCCAGCGGGGTGAATAATCACTTCGAGGTCGACTGCGCCGCCGCCGCGAGCCACCATCCGAGGATGGAGGCTGTTGGCGAGGTTGAGGACTTCGTCCTTTCGCTGCTCGAGCAGCTGTCTCGCTTTGCTTGGATGGGGCACGTCCACCAGTTGGATCTGGCCGATCAGGATCGGCTCGGAGCTCGATGCGATAAAGCCACCGGTGGTGCGGGCGGTCTTGGCGGCAAAGCTGAGGGCTGCGACGATCGACGGCTCCTCGACTGCCAGGGGCACCACGTAATCCTTGTTATTGATCAGAAAGTTCAGACCCAGGCCGATCGGCAGTCCCATGACGCCAATGACATTCTCGATCATCGTATCGGCGTCGTTGACGTCGAGGACCGTCTCGCCGTTGACCAGCGCCTTGTATTCCTGTGAAGACAGCAGACCCCGGTCGCGTACCGTGCGGACACGTTCTTGTACCGAGAGCTTGTGGAACGATGGAAAGCAAGAGCTGCTCACTGTGTATTCGATTCCCTTCCGACGATTTTTGAAGACCCGTTGCCATCGTGCAACGGAAGTCCGCGCGCCGCGATACTGAAAAGGCCGGCGAGCCCGGTATTGGAGCGAATAAAGGCGTTCGATAGCCCCACGATCCCCGCGACTTTTCGGCGCGACACTTTAACCTCTGTACCCGCAGTAAACAATGGTTCGGCGGAAATCTTTCGCAGAGTCGAAGCTGCGAGCAGGGTCGCCCAAATCAAGAAGCGCCTAATTCCGGTCTCGTTGTTCGGAATGGCCAGAGTGTATTCGAGTGCTTCCCGGAGATGGGCATGAGCGATCCCGATGAGGTGTTGCATCGATGCGGCAAAGGCGGCGCCGTTGCCGTTGTGGTTCGGCTGAAGCTCACTCAGGTCGTAGCCATGGCTCGCAAAGACCTCGCGAGGCAGCCAGCAGACCCCGTCGTCATAGTCGTCCCACACATCCTTGAGAATATTGGTCATCTGCAGGCCGAGACCGAAGTTCACCGCCCGCGCCTCGAGGTCTTCGCGTTTGGCGTCGATCTTCGGCGAGTGGTCGCAGAAGAGCTTGGTCAACATCTCGCCCACGACACCGGCGACGAAGTAGCAGTAGCGCTCGTACTCGGTCACGTCTTCGAGCCCCGAGCGGCTTCGGCTGCGCTCAAAGCGGCCCATGCCGCGGCTCATGTTGGTGAGACAGCGCAGGATGGCCCCGCGCTGGCGCGGCTGCAGTCGGTGGGTCATCCGCAGGACCTGAGGGCTTTCCCGGATCAGCTCGACCTCTGCGTAGAGGGTGCTGGGCGCAAGCCGCGGCCACAGGGACCGGGCAAAGGCCGTGGCACCGCGACCGGACTCTGCGGCGTTGAGGAATGCCGCGTGGAAGGTGTCTTTGGCCTCGGCGTCGAGATCGGGGTCGTCCTCTATCGTGTCGGCAATCCTGCACAGCAGATAGGCGTTGGTCACCGTCTCGCGCAAACCATCGGGGAGCTGCGGGATGGTGAGTGCGAAGGTCCTGGAGACGCCCTCGAGCAGGTGCTCGTGCAGGCTCGCCGTTTCTTGAGGATCAGACCGATCGTTGATCGGCCGGTCGAATTCCATTTTGCCGCTTCGTCCAGCGCCTAGGTCTTCCATAGGCATCCTCCGGTGTTCAAGGCCCCACTTCTGCACAAACGCAAATGGTAAAAGTACTTGTTATCGATAGGAATCGCAATTGCCTGCTGCAACATTCCGCACAATCCTCGGGAACGCTAAGAACCGAGAGGACTGGCGGTTTGGCCATTTGAGATTGTCCTTTCTGCTCGACCAGGTATCGCTGGTGAGAATAATTCCTGGGGCAGAAGGGCGCTATTCCACCTTAGTGGTATACGTGGGTGTCACGAAAGACTGAGACAGACGTGGTGCACTGGTGGTGCAGTACTTTGTAAGAACCTGTGACAAACGCCAGCAACCGGTGACAATCAGTCACAAAGGCAAGTTCAGTCGTTTCATGAAGATAGTCACGTAAGCATTCTGAAGATTAGAGTTAGCAAATCGCCATTCTGGGGATTTAAAATCCCCTGGGCGCATCGCGTTTCTGGTGGCGGTCCGGCTGAGCGAGGTATCAGATTCAACGAAGCACCGTGCTATCGAACCGTATCTTACGCCAAGGAGCGCCGCCTTTAGGGGAAGACTGTTAGGCTATCGAATGGGACTAGATAAACGCCGATACAAGAAAGGAGCCGACATGGCTAACGTCGCTTCGGTTCTTCGTGACGAGATCAGCCGCCTGGCGCGCAAGGAGATCCGCCAACAGGTCGGTCCTCTCAAGAAGATCAACGCGGAGTTGCGCCGCACAGTGTCGGCACTCAAGAGTGAGGTTACCGCCCTTCAGCGAAAAGTGGATTTCTTGGAGAAGCAGGAGCAAAGTCGTCTTGAGGCTGCGCCCAAGGAAAGCGCTGCTAAGGCTGTACGCTTCTCACCCAAATGGGTAAAGGCTGATCGTCAGCGTCTGGGTTTGTCCGCGAAGAACTACGGTGCCTTGGTCGGCGTTTCAAGTCTCACGATCTACAGTTGGGAAAGCGGGAAGTCGAGGCCCAGGGCTGAACGACTTGCTGCTTGGGCAGAAGTTCGGGGCACCGGCAAACGGGAGGCGCTGCGGAGGTTGGAGTTGCTCCGGAGGTAGAGCTACCAGGCCGCAAGGCGGGCCTTTCCGGCGGTCTCTGAGTCGGCTGGTGCTGTCCTCCCGCCGAGCGCTCCTACGGGCTAGTGAGTTGGGGCTAGCCACCGTCGAGCCACAATTCAAAAATGTTAGGAGGATATCGGGGTGAATCGTTACCCCGTTGTTACCCTGAGGTTCTGGGGTTACGCCTGGGCGTATGTCTGAGATTCAGGGTTTAGGGGGCATAAACCCTGGGGGTAGGAGGGTTGAGGGGGTTGTTTTTAGGATAAGATCGGGGATAAGTCAGATACGAACCATAACCTGGGTGTTTGCGGCGAGGAAACGCTCTTGCAGCGCCTCCACGCCGGGGATCTCGGTGCTTCACGTAGGTGTGAAATCGAGCGGGTAGAAGAGCAGCATCACGTGCCGCCGGCCCTTGAACTGGCCGAGGGTGATGTCTCGTCCGAACTGGTCCTTGAGGTTGAAATCAGGGGCGTTTTCTCCGATAGCGATCATCGAATCCTCCTCGTTTAAGTGAGGCGCATTGTAGCGCGGACTAGCTCTCTCCGGCAGACCGGCGTAGAGTCGACCTTCATGTCGGCGCCTGGCCCTCTCTTGAAAGTCGCAACCCTCGGTCTTCTGACCCTGGTGTGGGGGACGACGTGGGCCGCCATCACGATTTCGTTGCGGGGGATCCCTCCTTTCACCGGGGTGGCCCTGCGCTTTGCGATCGCTTCGGCCATCCTCCTCGGCTACGCGCGAGTGATGGGAATTCCACTCGCCGCCACAAGTCGCAGAGACCGGCGCCTGAGGGTATTGCACGCCCTGCTGTCGTTCTGCGTTTCGTATGGGGTTGTCTTCTGGGCCGAGCAGTGGGTGCCCTCCGGGTTGGCGTCGGTGCTTTTCGCCACCTTCCCGTTGCTGGTCGCGGTGATGGCCCACTTCGCGCTGCCCGAAGAGAGGATGACGGTACCGGCGCTGATCGGAACCGGCCTCGGCTTTGCCGGCATTGCGGTCATCTTCGCGGAAGATTTCGAGCTCCTCGGCGGCTCGATGGTCGCCCTGGCGGCGGTTGTGATGTTGATTTCACCGCTGGTGTCGGCGACTGTCAGCGTGGCCGTCAAGAAATGGGGATCCGGCATGCACCCGGTGCCTTTCAACGCGGTGGCGATGGTGATGGCGACCGGGGTCATGGGTGTGGTTGCGGCGATCGTCGAGCGTCACCGCCCGGTGGTTCTCGATCCCGGACCGGTCGCGGCCCTCTTGTACATGGCGATCGCTGGAACTGCGATCACCTTTCCGCTTTACTTCTGGTTGCTCGAGCACATGGAGGCGCGCCAGGTCGCTCTGATCGGCTACGGCACTCCGGTGGTGGCGCTCTTTCTCGGCGCTTTCTTGATGGGCGAACCGATGACCGTCAGGACGTGGGTGGGGTCGGCGATGGTTGTTATTGGTGTCGCTGTTGCCTCCCACACGCGGAAGAGAGGTGCCAGGTGAAACTTTCTTAACTTTGTTGCCCAGTACCGGGAAACCTCGATCGAGCACCTGAAACAACAAAGTTAAGAAAGTTTCACCTGGCACCTTGGCGAGTCCGTTCGACACAGTCGCGGGATAGAATAGATGCATGGGAACGCAAAAGGTCAAGGGATCCGTTCTGAAATCAAGATTGGCGTTCGTTGAGAAGCAGTTCGGCCCGGAAGGGCTCGACCGGGTGATGGAGCATCTCGAACCCGACGACCAGAAGGCTCTCCGGGCCATGGTCCCGGTGGCGTGGCTCGATTTCGAGATCGGCAAGCGCCTCGATGAC
>Ga0255053_10000206_pt1 | contig 31725 bp, 23 predicted proteins | sample JV7_2_22_MG_FD_188635 | JGI IMG/M metagenome (GOLD analysis project Ga0255053, IMG submission 188635) | Seawater microbial communities from Jervis Inlet, British Columbia, Canada - JV7_2_22 | ecosystem: Environmental > Aquatic > Marine > Inlet | place: Canada: British Columbia | collected... | reverse complement strand
AGGACACGCCAAGTATGTTGTGCCGGCAATGGCGCACGAACTGGCGGTTGACCTCGTCATCATGGGGACCGTTGCACGCACTGGGATCGCCGGTTTTTTCATAGGCAACACTGCCGAGAGCATTCTCTCGCAGCTCGACTGCTCTGTCTTAACAATCAAGCCACCAGGATTCATTAGTCCGATCACATTGGAGGCATAACGAATAGCTCAAGAGATTTTAGGGCGCAGCCTTCGATAATGACATTTTCTGACCCATTCTCTGAAATTGCCGCCGTACTGGCAGTTGCGGCTGCGATCGGTGCGCTAGCATTCTGGTTACGCCAACCGCTGATCATCGCATTCATCTTCGTCGGTGTTTTGCTGGGTCCTGCGGGACTGGACTGGGTACACGCCCTTGATCAAGTAGACCTCTTCGCGAAGCTTGGAATTGGACTGCTGCTGTTCGTCGTCGGCCTGAAGCTCGATCCTAACCTGATTCGCTCAGTGGGTCGGGTCGCAATGGTGGCTGGCTTGGGCCAGATGATTATGACAGCAGTAATTGGTTACGCCGTTTGCCTCGCGCTCGAAATGACGCCGATGACTGCCTTTTACGTGACAGCGGCCCTGACATTCTCTAGCACCGTCATCATTGTCAAATTGCTGTCGGACAAACGAGAAATCGATGCGCTGCACGGCCGAATAGCGCTCGGTATCCTGATCATGCAAGACATTGTGGTCGTGATATTGATGATCGGACTGACCGCCTATGGCGGGGAAACGCAGGAGCCGCACTTCGGCAAGCAAACGTTGGGGGTTTTCGGCAAAGGCGTCGGCTTCATAGCACTTATAGCGATTGCTACCCGTTATTTACTCCCGTCATTAATGCACTCATTGGCGCGCTGGCCTGAACTGTTGACCTTGTTTGCGATTGCCTGGGCAATCGGACTGGCTTCGCTCGGAACCGGATTGGGATTTAGTAAGGAGGTGGGTGCCTTCGTTGCCGGTGTTGCGCTCGCAGCGACACCGTATAAAGCGATTCTCGCGGCCCGCCTTGTGAGCCTGCGCGACTTCTTGCTGTTGTTCTTCTTCATAGATCTCGGTGTGCAGATCGATATGGGACACCTTGGGGCGGCACTGGGACCAGCGATCCTGCTAGCAATGATCGTGTTAGTGGGCAAGCCGATTATGGTTATGGCGCTCGTAGGTGGTTTGCGCTATGCGAAACACACCGCGGTAACGACGGGGCTCACGATGGGGCAGATCAGCGAGTTTTCTCTGATCCTCGCGGCCTTAGGCCTCAATCTGGGCCATATCGACAAGCCGACTATGGGACTAATCACGTTGATCGGCCTGATTACCTTTGGGCTGTCGACGTACATGATCCTCTATAGCCATTTGCTTTTTCGGTGCCTTGCCCCAGCACTCACAATCTTCAAGCCTGGATTTCCCCGAACCGGCGTACTACCAAGTGATGCCGCGAGGGCGAGCCTGTCTCCGGTCGATACTATTGTGTTTGGATTGGGTCGCTATGGCAGAAACCTCGCGCAAGAACTGCAGCGACGCGGACAGTCCGTGCTTTGCGTGGATTTCGACCCCGAGCGCGTCAGGGTTTGGCGCCACAGTGGACTGGTGGCCATCTACGGCGATCTGGAAGATACGGAGCTTTTTCATGGCTTGCCACTCGCTGAAACACAGTGGGTCGTGAGCACCATACCGGGCCGGGATAAGTGTCTGGTGCTGCTGCATGCGTTGGAGCACAACAAGTATCCCGGCCGCACAGCACTAACCGCCTATACAATGCAACACCGCGAGTTTCTCCTGGCCGCCGGTGCTGATGTGGTGCTGCTGCCATTTCGAGACGCAGCGGCAGAAGCCGCCAGTATGTTGGCATCACACAATGACTCGCGCCCGCCACGAGTGTCGACCACTGATGAAACGCATGGCGTTGAGTCGAAACAAGACAATGGTTGACTATAATCCACGACAACTGGTGCAGTCCGACGGACGAACCTCTGTCAGCGACGGACCGAACCTCACCGACAAATACCCATGGCATGCTCAGACAATACACGACGTCGCCACCCGCCTTGGTGTTGATTGCCGTCAGGGTTTGACCATTGCCGAGGCACTAGCACGACTCGAACGAGATGGCGCCAACCGTCTCAAACCAAAACCACGGCGGGCTGCCTGGCATCTCTTTATTGACCAATTCAAGAATGTCCTGATCGTAATATTGCTCGGTGCTGTGGCTTTGGCGTGGGCAATTGGGGATCTGATCGATGCGTTTGTAATCTTGGGGGTCGTCATATTCAATGCCCTGCTCGGGTTCCACCAAGAGTACCGCGCCGAGCGAGCGGTTGCGGCCTTGAAGCGCATGCTCGCGCAGCATGCCACCGTGCGTCGCGACGGGGTCGTTGTTGAAGTTTCGCGTTCTGACTTGGTACAGGGTGATGTGGTGTTGCTGGATGCCGGCAGCAAAGTGCCGGCCGATGGGCGAATCATCGTCGCCCAGGGGCTCGAGATTGACGAATCCACACTGACGGGCGAATCGGTGCCTGCGGGCAAGACCATTGAAGCACTGGACGACGCAACTGCGCTGTTGGCCGACCGGGCCAACATGGCGTACATGAATTCGATCGTCACTCGCGGACGAGCCGAGCTGTTGGTGACAGCGACAGGCATGGCTACCGAGATGGGCCGCTTGGCAACGATGCTCACTGAGGATGTTGAGCCACCCACACCACTGCAAGTCCAGCTCGATTCGCTCGGTAAGCGGCTCGCGGTCATTGCGGGTATTGTCGTGCTGGTCATAATGGCGGCCGGCCTTTGGCGCGGCGAACCCTGGGTTCAAATCGTTCTCACTTCAATCGCGCTGGCTGTTGCCGCCATTCCAGAGGGGTTGCCGGCGGTGGTTACGGTCACGCTCGCCGTCGGGATGCATCGTATGGCGCGACGTGGCGCAATTCTAAAACGCCTCTCGGCCGCCGAAACACTGGGGTGCGCAACGGTCATCTGTTCGGACAAAACCGGTACCCTCACAATGAATCAGATGACTGCGCGCGCATTGTTCTTTCACGAGCGGCGGTTCAAGGTTAGCGGCACAGGCTACGGAACAGCGGGAACCATTGAGGCGGAAAACGACGCCTGCCCAAGTCCTGAGCTGCGAGAACTTCTGATGCCGTGTGTCCTTTGTAATGACGCCACACTTCGCGACGGCTCCGTCATCGGTGATCCGACCGAGGGTGCACTTCTGGTGTTAGCCGTAAAGTCTGGACTGTCAATCGAACAAGAGCGGGCCCGTTCTCCGAGAATCGCCGAAATTCCCTTCGACTCGAAACACAAATTCATGGCGAGCTTTCACCATGACGGTTCGAGAATAAGAATCTATGTTAAAGGCGCGCCCGGCGTTTTACTCGATCGGTGTGACAGTATCCTCACCGCTCAAGGTTCGTCACCGCTGATAAAGGATGAGCGCAGCACGCTTCTGGATCAGTGCGAGCTTATGGCCCGTGACGGTCTGAGGGTGCTGGCGATCGCATCCGCAACGCTACCCGCTGATGTGTTCGATCCGGCAGGCAACTTGCTTGAACACCTCCAAAATCTGACGTTTGTCGGTCTCGCCGGTCTCTTAGACCCACCGCGGGCGGAAACGCGTCAAGCAATCGCTTTGTGTGCGCAGGCCGGCATTCAGGTAAAGATGATTACGGGAGATCATAAGACGACAGCGAGTGCCATCGCCGAGATGCTCGGCATCACTGGCAGCGCCGTTACCGGTGCCGAGATCGACGCCATGAGCGACGCGGCGCTTTCGGAAAAGATCGAATCAATCGGAGTGTTCGCCCGCGTGGCGCCCGAGCACAAAGTGCGTCTGGTAAACGCCCTGCAGCGGTGCGGCCACGTGGTTGCTATGACCGGCGATGGTGTGAACGATGCGCCTGCGGTGAAACACGCACACATGGGCATCGCGATGGGAGCTACCGGAACCGACGTCACCAAAGAAGCGGCTGATATGGTATTGACGGACGACAACTTCGCCACCATCGTTCGCGCTGTGCGCGAAGGACGCACAATTTTTGACAACATTGGCAAATTCGTGCGCTTTCAGTTATCGACCAACATCGGCGCGTTGCTGACGGTCAGTATTGCACCTGCATTGGGAATGCCCTTGCCATTCACGGCGATCCAGATCCTGTGGGTGAATATCATTATGGATGGCCCGCCGGCCGTGGCGCTCGGAGTGGACCCGACTCGACCCGGAATCATGCACAACCCCCCGCGCGGGCTAAGACAACGGCTATTGGATGGCCGATTATTAATTCAACTCGCCGGTTTTGGCACCATTATGGCGCTCGGTACTCTGGGCGTTTTGTATCACACCTTGGGGACAAGTAATGCACTTCATGCGACGACGCTGGCGTTTACGACATTCGTGCTTTTCCAGGTGTTTAACGTTTTCAATGCACGCACCGGGTCAGGCTCGGTCTTTACATCCTACTTATTTACCAATCGAAATTTGTGGTTCGCGCTGGCCGGTGTCCTCGGCCTACAGGCCGCCGCGGTCCATTGGCCACCGGCACAAACCGTATTTACAACCACGGCGCTGTCTCTTTACGATTGGTTGCTCGCGGCTGCGGTCGCCGCGAGCATCCTGCTGATTGAGGAAAGCCGAAAACTTGTTTTCGTAACCCTGGGCCGGCCACTCGGGCAAACAGCGCAGAGTCAGTGACATTCTGATGCAAATTGTTCCGGATGCACATGGAGTTGCCGTTCTACTGCTAATCGCGGTAGCGCTGCTTCTCTTTACACACGATCGCCTGCCCCTTGAAACATCAAGCCTCGCCATTCTGATCACCCTTGTTGTCGGGTTTCAGTTCTTTCCCTATGAGAGTGACGGCGTACCGTTAGGTCCGGCGCAGTTTTTTTCCGGGTTCGGCAACGAGGCCCTGATAGCAATTTGTGCACTCATGATGGTCGGCAAGGGACTCGAGACCACAGGCGCACTGCAACCGCTCGCCACAATCGTGAGTCAGACCTGGACAGCCCAACCATTGCTGGCGTTATTGCTTACCCTTTTTGGAGTGGCTGCTCTCAGTGCCTTCATTAATGACACCCCTATCGTGGTGATTATGATCCCGATACTGGTTGGCATTTCATTACGCGCGAAGTTTCCTGTATCCGGCGTCATGCTGCCGATGGGATTCGCAACGATTATTGGTGGCATGTCGACCACAATCGGCACATCAACAAATCTGCTGGTAGTCGGCATTGCCCAGGACTTAGGTCTCCCGAAAATCGGCATGTTCGATTTTATGCTGCCGGTTCTGCTCGTAGGCGGCATCGGTCTGATGTTCGTCTGGTTGGTCGCACCTAGACTGCTGCCGACTCGTGAGCTTCCGATGGCGGACACGACACCGCGTGTTTTCAACGCTCAGCTGTTTATCAAAGAAGGCTCTTTCGCAGCGGGCAAGACGCTGTCCGAAGTACTGGCAATAACGATCGGACAGATGCGGGTAGACAGGATTCAGCGCAGCGAAACCTTATTCCTTGCAAAGCTGCCCTCTGTGATGCTGCAGCCTGGTGACCGATTGTTTGTAAGAGATTCGCCGGAGAACCTGAAACGCTTTGAGAGCCTGCTCGGCGCGACGCTTTACAACATTTCGGATAGCGCGCACCCGATCGATGAGCATATGCCGCTTAAAGCGGAAGGCCAGCAACTCGCAGAGCTCGTTGTGACCCGTGAATCGCCGTTGCATTTACGCAGTCTGGCAGCTGCGCGATTCACCTTGATCTCCGGCCTGCTGCCGCTGGCGATTCACAGGGCCAGATCTCCCAGCTTAAGGGTCGCCGGAAACCTGAACAGCATTCGCCTGCGAGTGGGTGACGTCTTGCTTGTACAAGGGAGCCGCGATGCGATCGACACATTGAAGTCCAGCGGCAACACGCTGGTTCTCGACGGCACGACTGACCTGCCGCGCGCACATCATGCGAAACGGGCATTGGCAGTATTGGTATTCGTGGTCCTGGCTGCAGCATCGGGAGTCATGCCGATTTCGATCAGTGCCCTCATCGGTGTCGGGCTCATGCTGGCACTCGGCTGCCTGACCTGGCGGGACGCGGCACGTTCCCTGCCCACCCCGGTGATCATGATCATCGTGACCAGCCTTGCGCTCGGTAAAGCTCTTGTGGGGACCGATATGGCGGAGTATCTGGCAGCAGGCTTCGTTGGGATCGCATCGGAATTGCCAGCACCGGTCATATTGAGTGCCTTTCTGCTGATCATGACTGTGCTGACTAATATTGTGTCGAACAACGCGGCGGCGGTCATCGGCACACCTATTGCGATTGCGACTGCGCAGCAACTGGGCGTTGAGCCGATGCCGTTCGTGCTGGCGGTTCTGTTCGGTGCCAACATGAGCTTTGCAACGCCCTTCGGTTATCAGACGAACCTGCTTATCTTGAGCGCCGGCGGCTACAAGTTTTCCGATTTCTTTAGGGTTGGTATTCCACTTGCGATCATCATGTGGATCGGTTTTTCGATTGTGCTACCGCTGCTCTACGATATCTAGATGCAGTGATCTGTCTTGGAGGAGATCATGCAGATTTTCATTGCCGCAGTATCCGTGGCGCTCATCGTGTCATTTCTGTGTTCGATATTTGAGTCAGTTCTCCTATCCATCAATCACGCACAGGTCGAGTCACTCGCCCAGCAGGGCAAACGTTCCGGGCAGCTTTTGAAGGACTTCAAGGGACGGATCGAGTTGCCAATCGCCGCCATCCTCATCACTAACACTATCGCCCATACGATGGGTACCGCAGTGGCCGGCGCGACCTATGAGGATGCTTTCAGTGCAGAGACACTGTGGATTTTCACGATCGTATTTACAACGGCCATCCTGCTTTTCACAGAAATAATACCGAAGACCCTCGGAGTCGCCCATGCGAGAAGACTAGCCACGCCGGTTGCCTATGGCATTCACGCGCTGTCCGTCGCTTTGCGCCCTCTTGTTTTCTTGGGCGGGGCCGTCTCCCGAATGCTGCCGGGGGGGAAGGACGTACCGGTAACCTCCGTTGACGAAATTCGGCTGCTGGCCGCGCTTGGACGTACCGCGGGAGTGGTCGGTGCGCAGACTGAGCGAATCATCGTCGGGGCATCAAGACTGGGCAAGCTGAGTGCGTCGGATGTGATGCTATCTCGGAAACAGGTCGTTTATCTTTCGGCCACGAGCAGCCGGCAACAGGTACTAAAGATAATGAAACAATCTGGGTACAGCCGTTTTCCTTTCTCAACGACGGATCAGTTGGACCAGGTTTCCGGCGTCGTAATGGCGAAGGAACTACTTTTGCAGTTACAGGATGGATCCGATGAGACGATTGACTGGTCACGCCTGGTCAATGAGCCGATCGTCGTGCCAAAAACTGCACGCCTCGATTCGCTGCTGCGGATTTTCAAGGAAGCCCACCGCCACATGGCCATCGTCGTCGACGAATACGGCGATGTTCAAGGCATTGTCACGCTCGAAGACGTGCTCGAGGAAATCGTTGGTGACATCGTCGATGAAAGTGATCGGCCGATAGAGGACCTATGGTCTCAGGATGACGGTTCGCTGCATGCGCTGGGGACGATTGAGCTTCGCAAGCTATGCCGGCAACTGGAAATCAAGCTACCGCCTGATACAGAAGCCAGCAGGCTTGGGGGTCTGGTCATGGAATTGCTCGGACGGATTCCGGTAAAAGGGGACACGGTGGAATGGAATGACTGCTGGCTCGAGGTGCTTTCGGCGAGCCAATGGAGCGCAGAGTTGGTGTCAATAAAGAAGATAATCTGACCGTCCGAACAAACGCTGGTTCGAGCGCCGGAAAATTGCCGGGGTCAGTCCTGACCTGTCGTGACCTGCTAGGCACTTACATCCGCGGGCATCTCCAGTATACCTATAAATAACAACTATTTAAGAACGTCCAAATGCCTTCGGAAGGCAGGGTAGGAAGTTCGCGCCGAGTCCGGCCGAGCTGGTTGACAGACGCCGAAGGCGAGGCGGCGCAGCTGCCATTCTGTCTTCTCACCCCGACCAACAATTTTAGGTGGTTAGCACAAGAATCATGTAAAGCGGCGTTAGCTGGTGGCCCCAGCCCCGATGGCACGTAGTTGATCCCAGTCTCGAATCTCAATATTGCCGCGTGGCGCGTAGATAACTCCTGTGCGTTTCATATTGGCCATCAGACGACACACAGTTTCCTCACTCAATCCAAGAATATTGGCAATATCCATGCACGAGAAAGGCAGAGCGAAACGACAATTGCCGTGCTGTGCCTTGGGGGTCACAAGCAGAATGAACGATGCGATTTTTGCCGCCGCATACGTGAGACCTAACACGTGCATCAGCGCTCTGCTATGAACCAACTGAGCATTCACGGCGCCGATCAGGCGAAGAGCCACATCGCCCCTGTCGTGCACAAGGTCAAACAAGACCCCGTGGTTGATTTTGCAGGCGCATACTGTCGTTGCGGCAATAGCAGAGTACGCGTAGTGTTCCTCGTTGAGCGACTCAAGGCCTACAAGCAGATTTTCGGGACTGCTCAAGCCAACTATTTGCTCGCCTCCATCGGAAATATGGCAACAGATCTTGACAGTGCCACTATTCAGAAAATAGAGGCTCGAACTCGGCTGGCCCCGTTCAAACAGGACCTCACCTTCACGGAACTCGACTTGTTCCACCGCATCACTGACTACGCACTGGATTTCCGCTGCTGACAAAGGGCCGTTCTCGGCCTGCAACGCATAAAACGGGCAATTGCAATTATCGCATGGCATCTTGTTCGATCACCGTCCTTTTAAGAAGCCGAGCCGTGTTTTAAAGAGAATCTCCTGCGTCTGCCGGACCTTTAAGAAGGTGGCCGGCAGCGACAGCCGTATCGCCTGATGCATGAGACCATCGCATCAGCTCAGTACTTCTCCAACTTCCAGTCGCTACCGACCATGGTCCAATCTGACATCGTTGTCGGGGCCGAATTAAGAGTGAGCAAGTCAATCGACCACTAATTTCACTTCTCATTGCTCGCTTCCTTATCGGTGGTGGCTTTCGCGGCCGCACTTTTGGCCAGCGAATCGGCCACCTCAGGCGGCATATAATTCTCGTCATGTTTCGCCAGTACGGTATCTGCAACAAACTTGCCGTCATCGTTTAGTTGCCCGTGTGCGATGATGCCTTGACCTTCTCGAAACAGATCCGGCAAGACACCGCTGTAGAGGACGGCGAGCTCGGCCTCGTGGTCAGTTACCGTGAATTGCATCTCCAACTCGCCAGGCCTTCTGATGACGCTATCCTCAACAACAATGCCTCCGACCCGAAAACTCCGATCTTCCGGGATATCGGCGTTGTGGACGTCGGATATCTCAACGTAGAACATCATACTCTCTTCGAATGCGCTCAACGTTAACGCCGCCGCTACAACAACGCCCGTTGCAACCAGCCCCACCGCCAACATGCGCTGTCGCCTCGGTCTCATTGGCCAACGTCCACCGCTTCCAACGGTCGTTCCGTACGACGTACCGCATTCATTCGATTGCGCGTGTCAAGAAACTGCAGGTCTGCCGGAAGACGCACTAGCTATTTCCCGGTACATCATCAAAGAATTCAACGATCCCGGTCGCTAGCGAATACTCAGCACCAACAACCACAAGGCCTGTTTTTCGGATCATTCGCCTGAGGATATTCGAGCGAAGTCGCAGGTGGCTTACCGAGGCGCGAATGTTGGCCCGGATGGCTTTCCTCATCAAGTTGTCAGGCTGTTGTCGATTGTCGGATTTCGGCAGCCCTTGTACGGATGGCCGGATGAAATCCACAATCGCAGCTATGTTTGGCGCGCGACTCTCAGACGGGCGCTCAAGTTCTTCTGAGGTAGTCGCCACGGCACTGCACTGTGAGTGACCCAATACCACGACCAGGCGCGTGGCAAAACGCTCAGCCGCAAACTCGACGCTACCCACCTGAGACGCTGCACCGACATTGCCCGCTACGCGAATGACGAATAAGTCACCCAGGCCCTGATCGAATACAATCTCCGTCGGCACCCGTGAGTCCGAGCATCCGAGCACAATGGCGAACGGCGCTTGCCCTGCGAGCAACTCGTCACGATTTGCGCTGTATGCGAGATTGCTGCGCTCGGAAGTGTCCGACACGAAGCGGCTGTTGCCGTCTCGCGACTGTTGGAGTGCTTGTTGCGCTGAGATCATCGTCGATTAATTGGCACGCGACAAATACCAGAGCAACTCCTGCCATTACGGGCTGAGTGCGCGGAGCTTTGCTCAGCCCAACTGGTCGGACCTTCCTGTCCCGAATACGCCCAAGGAGTATCACTTTCAGCACATGCAGCGCTAGAGAGCAATTCCATCAAGCCCGCCTGAATCGGATTGTTTATCATCATCAACTATGTTAGTGCGGCTACCGCTTTACCTGTAGCTATCCTAGGCAAGATTGAGATCCCAGAATAGTCGATTATATATAGCGTATTCATCGAAAATTACGAAGTAACGATGATGTCGGCGCTTGTGGTTTGTCTTAACGCCGTTCGCCAGGAAAAAACGGTGTCCCTCAAAAAGGGGCTTTTCTATTCGCTCGTTTATGTCTAGTTTTCCAGCTCAACCTCTCCGGCCATTATTACGGCTCCATTCAGCGTGCCGCTTGCCTCAACTAACCTACCATTCGCCTGTTGGAAAAACTCTACTGGCGTGAGCGGTGAGCCGTCCAGATCACTGAATACCGTTGCCATTATCGTCGAAACCGTTACGCCCAGAATCGTAAATTCCGGATCACTCACACCATCGACAAAGCCGCGCAGCGCTACCTCACCGTCGTCATCCTCTCGCTCCAGCCGCGTTGCGATTATGCCGCTCGCATCCTCGTAGCCGCGAATCTCAACATAGTTACCGACAACGACGTGCGACAAATTGAACGGTTCACGATCTTCTCCGCTCTTGTCCTCGTAGCGCGTTGCTGCGTTAACTCTGATCACAATCCCAAGGACGGTTAGCCGATCCGCCTGAACAGCCTCAACCAGCGACTCGATGCGAACGAATCCAGACGCTTTGATTTCAACTTTCGTCGCGACCAAAACACCAGCGGCATTGATATCGCCTTCGACTTCCACTTTGCGGTTCAAGGCGAGATCAGCAGTAGTTCCATTTTCGAACACCGTTTGCGCATTGGTCGTTACCGGTACACGTTCGACATCGAAGTCTGTCGCCGATATGAATCGCGTGATAAAGCCCTCAAGCTCTGCGCGATCTCCGTCCTCACCCAAAGCACCACCTTTGAATTCGACCCGGGTCGCGAGCAACTCGCCCGCTCCTCCGAGAGCATCGCCTTTCGCCTCGACCAGCTGACCGTTTTCCGGTGAACCGCTTGGAAAGTCCTGCAGCATCGCAACGCTAAAGTCGACAACCAAACCGTTGATCTCAAACATCATGCCGGCAAGGTTGCTAACCGTGCCCGTCAACTCCAGTTCACCGGCGACAGCCTTCAACTCGATTCGCGTCGCGCTGATGCTGCCGTCCGCCAGCCTGAAACCGCTGACTTCGACAAAATCGGTGACGTTCAGGCCGTCGAGCGATGCCGGGCTGATGCTGTCGTCAAATGAGGTGTCAGCGTCGACGCGAACAAGCTGCCCCAGAACGGTGATCGATTGTGTCGCCAGATCGATAGCCGAAACAAGGCCTTCCACTGCATCATCAAATGTAACGCTGTTGGCGACGGGAGACGTGCCGTCTTCGTTGATCGTGCCCCGAACAACAATCACATCACCGACAGAGAGATCAGATTGTGTGCCGGCGCTGCCATCAATCGTGAACGTCGCACTGTTCGTGTCAAACGTCAAACCGTTGACAACCACGCTGCCGAAGCCCGCGATTGTGCCGCTCGACACCACAGCTGATGGAGTTGGGTTACCGCGTGCGTCAATTCCGGCAACCTGTTCGCTGCCGCCGCCGCAAGCCGCGACGGTCAGTGCCCCGCCCAATGCAATCAGTAGATGGCGTTTCATAGTGATTCCTCTCTTTTGCGACCTTCAATCCAGTAAGCGCCCAAGCCGAGCCGGACACTTTCCTCGTCGTCGCTATCATCAATTTCGTGTTCGCTTAGCCAGGCATCGACTTCTTCGAGAAACGCCTGCCCTTCGTCTTCCAAAAACTCACGGAACTCCGGCACTGCACTTGCCGGTATCCTGGTATTCGTCGCGCGCCGCTCAAAGCGGCCCGGATCTTTATCAGAGCGATGCAGGTTATACGCCACCGTATACCCCATGTCTTCCAGAACGCTGCCTGAACTGAGCATTCGCTCGGGATCCATCATCGTTGGCATGTAGTAGCGCGTTTTTACCGCCAGCGTTCCATCCGCAGCTTCCGCAACAGCTTCGACATGTTTCAGTTCCTTTAACATAGTTGTTGCTGCAACATCGCCACTGTATTTGTTGCACAGCGATTCGAAGGATCCGGCCTCGCCGCTGTGAGGCAGTGGAATGGGCTGGCCATCGGCACCCAGAAACTCCTTGTCCTGATACCAAGCGCTTAGCACCCTCGTCGCGTAATTCATGCGATTGAAGATTTCCGGGTTGGCCTCCTGCAACAGGGTACGCAGGCGACGAACTTCCTTGCGCGTCAATCCTGTCAGGATTGCAACGCGAGATATGTTTGTTGGCCGCCCGCGAATACCGAAATCTTCCGTCGCGACCTCTACGTAGGTCGCCTTGCAGACGTCGGCCAGCTCCTGCCAGTTGATGCCGGCACGCAGCATGATGCGCGCGATAGGCCGGAACAGAAGACGCAGAGCGGTGGCCGCAGATCCTTTGCCGTCGTTCATGGATGAGACTCATTATCTCAAATACGTTCTTTAGTCTAGCATCTTGCCGGGCGATAACGGGCGGGCCCGCCGCTGGCAGACCCGCCCGACCCAAGCGAGATCGACCTTAGCTGTCGTCCGCCGATTCAAACTCAACTTCCCGCGCGTCAAGTGTGCCTGTCATGCAGAACTCGTCACCTTCAAAGCTGGTCGCTTCGACGATGTCGCCAAGCTGCAGGCGACTGAAAAACTCGGCGCGCCCGATAGGCAAACTATTTGCGCCCTCAAAATTGTTTTCAGTTACACGGCCCGTCAGGACGGTTACTCCCTGGATGACAAAGTTGAATGCAGATGCATCGCCTTCGATTGACTCGACTGCTCCGCGGAGTTCGCAATCGAAGTCATCGTTATCCTCCGCCAGCTCATCCCTTTCGACTCGTGTCCAGGTAACGCCGCCATCTGTACTGTCATGTCCTCGTGACTCGATACGGTCACCAGCCTGCAAGCGGTTGATGAACTGCTCGGGCGTCAAATGGTCGCTGTTTTCGTTGCTTGCGCTATCCTCGACGCGGCTGCCACCTGTCGGATTCACAACGAGGCCGAGCCGTGTTGTAAACGTCACCGCAGCAACGTCGACTGTGCTCACCAAGTCCTCCGTTCGAACATTGTCTTCAATGTCCTGCTTGACCTCGCGCAAGACGAGCACGTTGTCGGCGTTGAAACTTCCCTTGATCTCAATGCGCATTCCTACCAATGCCGTTAAGGAAGATGCATTGGTGACCGGAACAGTAATTCCGTTGATCGTGAAGGTGTTCGGTGTGGAACTGGTGTTAACCGATTGCAGGACTCCTTCGATCTCGAATTCGCCATTACGGTCGCCGTCGTCAAAGTCGTCCTCGAGTTCCACGCGCACAGCAATGAACTGGCCACCGGAAACGTCTGCTTTGACTTCGACGAATGAACCAACGAGGCCGGCATCAAGCATCAGGCCATCTTCGAAGACAGTGCCGGCATTGATGATGAAGACAACGCCACCGACCGTTATCGATGAATTATCACTGGCTACGCTTTCTACAAAGCCCTTCAGTTCCAGTTCATCACCGTCAACACCAGGTTGACCAAGGTCCGGATCACCGCCCGCGGCGTCAAGCTGACGATCAACACGCGTCGCGAGAAAACCGTTGACAGTTGGGAAACCACTAACTTCGACGACCATGCCGGTTTGCAGATCGCGAAAGTCGATGCCTGCCGAACCATCATTGTTGCCGATGTCATCATCAAAAATGGTTCCAGCGTCGACAGCGACTGTCTGACCAATCACCGAAAAAGTGCCAACCGTCGGATTATCGCCATCCGGCGTGATGCTTTCGATCGGTCCTTTGAGGTCCTCGTCAAACTCAATAGTCCGTGCCGTGCGCATGCCACTGTCATAGATTGCTGACATTCGAACTCTCATACCGAGGCGAAGTCGACTGTCGTCGCCCGTCGTTTCCGTTTCACCTTCAATCGCGACGATCGTATCCGACGCAACTTCATACCTCGTGCCATTAACGAAAACGCTGCCGAAACCTGTGATAGAACCGACGACGGTTACTTCAGTAGGAACGGTCGCTCCGGGACCGCCTGGTGCTGAATTGTTAGATGACGAACCGCCCCCGCAGGCCGTGAGGCCAAGTGCCCCGACCAGGCTCGAAAGTAGTCCGATTTGTCTCGTGAATTTCATGCTGCTGCCCTCTTGCGATGTATTTCAGTAGCCGCCGATGGCGGTAATTCCAGATCGACCGGCTATGCCCAAGCGGTCATCTTGAGAGCTACCTTACTGAAAAACCGTATTTGAGTCAAAATATCTCAATAATGGATCACAAAAGTAGAAAACAACACGCCCTGCGGGGACTGGAGCTAGTGCCGGATGTTTTACATAAGTTGGACGGCTTGACCGGTTTCGCCGGCTCTACGCGTAAACATCATTGCTGGCGATAAAACGCCGGCAATTTCGGTACTACAGGAGATCGGCGTATGTCGTGTTTGCGTAGGTCCACAACGACTATTGAATCAAGTCCCAGTACGGCCGATCACCGAATCGCTTCGTGAGTAACTCAACGAAGAACCGCACCTTCGCCGATAAATGCCGATGACTTGGATACAGAGCACACAAGGTGATATCCGGAGGCTTGAAATCTGTGAGCACTGTTCTTAGTTGTCCTTGCTGGAGCGCATCGCCGACGATAAACGTCGGCAGCACCGCGATGCCCTGATCTTTTGCAGCAGCGTCTTTCAATACTTCCCCGTTATTTGACAACATCACGCAGTTGATCGGAACGGACTGCTCGCCGTCTGGACCATGAAGTCGCCAATGGCTTCCCGATTCTTGGTAGCCGTAATGCAGGCATCGATGTGATCTCAGCTCGGTGGGATGGGCCGGTTCCCCGTACGCTTTGATGTAGGCGGGTGATGCGCAGAGCACGCGTTTCGCAGACGTGATTTCTTTTGTGATAAGGCCGGTTGACGAGTGTGGCTCTCCAACGCGCACCGTCACATCGAATCCCTCCTCAATCGGATTGACAAAGCGATCGCTGAGCGTCAACTCAACGTGAACCTCGGGGTAGGTGATCATGTAATCTGCCACTGCATCTGACAGGTGTAACGTGCCAAAGGACATCGGCGCGTTGACGCGTAGGTTACCCGTGGGTTTTTCTTGAAGCTCGGTGACCGCCGAAATCGCTTCGTCCAGTTCACTGAGAATCTGTAAGCACCGATTGTAGAACGCGATGCCAGTTTCTGTTGGCGTGACCTTACGTGTGCTTCGATGAAGCAGCTGCGTGCTGAGCTCCTTCTCCAGTTTTATGACGGACCTGTTGACAACCGAGCGGGACAGTCCCATCGCTCGCGCCGCCGCCGCAAATCCACTCGCCTCCACTACCTTCGTAAACGCTCGAATGCTTTCGAATTTGTCCATCGTGTCATCCTATTGTCGCGATTTACGCGACATAGTGTCATTAATTTTGTTGATTGTCTTCCTTTATGTAGGTAAATGCCCGCATTGACGCCAACCGACCATCACTTTACAAGCAGAGCAGAATTACTCGCAATGATATTTTTGTCAGGATCTCGACGGGGCGCATCTATTTGGTGCACAACGCAATATTCCTGATGGAGCAGGCGCGGAAATCCTGAAAATTTCTTAGTCAACGTAAAAAATAATTAGAGACGACATACAAAGGGGATCGACATGCAGGTTTCAATCAGCCAGAGCCTGAAGCTGGCAATTGTACTTTTAGCGACTTCCTTCCTGTTCGCCCTCGGCGGATGCGAAGGCGACGACGGCAAGGACGGCGCCGCGGGGCCGGCAGGGCCGCCAGGGGCAGCAGGACCCCCGGGACCGGCTGGTCCACCGGGACAGCCTCCCTCTGACGCCATCATAATTGGTGACGGCAGCGCGCTCACGGCGGCAGAAATCGAGACGCTGGGTAAGCTGCAAGCCACGATCACCAATGTGACGGTCAGCAGCCCTCCTGTCGTCGATTTCACGGTCACCGATAGCAACGGTAACCCGGCATTCGGCCTCGCCCCCGGTACGGTCAGGTTTACGTTTGCCAAGCTGATGCCTGCGGATCCGAATGCCAACGGCGGCCTGCCGTACTGGCAAAACTATGTCATTCGGGCGGTTACGCCGGATCAGGCCAGCGGACCGAATGTTCTGGCCGATGCGGTGCAGCCGAACACCGAAAGCGGTGGGACGCTCGAGGACCTCGGGGACGGCCAGTACCGCTACACGTTTGCAAATGATGTAACCAATGTTACCGTTCCGATCGCGGTGCCATGGGAGCCCAACCTGACACATCGCGTCGGCATGGAGATTCGTCTCTCTAGCGGGTCCGGCGCCAGGAGGCCAATGGCGCCGTTTAACCCGGTTTACGACTTCGTTCCCGATGGCGGCGTCGGTTCGGGTGTTACGAAACTCATCATTGACACCAACAATTGCCAGGACTGTCACTTTGAGTTCGCGTTTCATGGCGGTCAGCGGAAGTCCGTCGAGTACTGTGTGACCTGTCACAACCCCGGGCACGTCGATCCGGACTCCGGCAATTCTTTAGACATGGCGCACATGGCACACTCTATCCACATGGGTGACGACCGGGCGGTGCCATACATCATCTACCGTAACTTCGGAGGTATCGATTTTACCTTTGATTTCAGCGAGGTCGGCTTTCCGCAATCGAAGACCTACTGCGAGACCTGCCATACGGCCTCCGCAACAGCTCCCGATGGCGATAACTGGAATGCAGGTGCGACCGCCAAGGCCTGTGGCGGCTGTCACGCGGATGGCCTGGTAGCACAGAACTTCGATGCAGTAACCGGACAGGCTGAATACTCATTTGATCACACTGCTGCCGAAGCTGATGTCGATATAGGACTAGTTGAGGATGGTTTATGCGAAATCTGTCACCTCGGTGCGATTCAGACCGCAGGGCCTGCCCTCGCTATTCACAGCAATATCCGCGGCGACGAGAGGGCTCGCAGGGATGCCGGGGACAACTTCGTGTTCGAGATTCTCGGCGCGGTTAACACCGATCCGGGTGACACTCCGACCGTAACGATACGGGTGACGGATCCCGCAGGGAATCCGTACGACATCATCAACGATCCCGAGTTCACCGAAAGTGGCGCAGCGCTCAATCTATATGTGCAATGGGCGACAGCCGGCTACTATGGCGGCGACGAAGACGGACTCGTGCGCGGCGGCAGGATCAACGATGACCTGACGACCCAGGCTATTCAGGATCTGAATTTCAGAGACGCTGGCTACCCGTACAGGATGCGCCTCGGTGCAATCCAGGCCGTTGCCGTTCCGGGTACTGTGGCTGGTAGCTACGACGTTCCGTTCTACCAGGCGCTGCCGACCGCATTCACGGGTGATCTAGCATTCGCTCTTGGCGGACATCCGGTGCTCGAGACCACAGATGCCGATGGCGTTACCGACTTCGAAAGGGCCGCTGCGGTGAGTGTTGTCTTCTATTCCGGCGAACCACGCCAGGCAGCCTTCGAAAGCGCAAGCTGTAATGCGTGTCACGAGCGCCTGCAGCGCCATGGTGGCAACCGCAATGGCGATTACGAGATCTGTCTGATGTGCCATAACGGCGATGCCGCAGTGTGCTCTAGTAACCCGTATTCCGCGACCAATCCTCCGGTTCCGGATGATCCGTCACTTTACGGCAGCTGCCCGGATGGCGAGACGCAGGAAGGCTATTCATTCGGCCGGATGGTTCATTCGATTCACTCGGCGAGTGCAACCTTCGAGGGTGGCGCTTTCGAGCACGTACTATTCCCGCAGAACGTCGCCAACTGCGAGACTTGCCATATACCGGGACGCTATGACGTGGCTCGCGCGACGGCCAGGGCGGTGAGTACCAACCAGGGATCTGACATCAGGGTCTGGACGGACGACATCGCCACGACGCCAACTGCGGCGGTGTGCGGTGTCTGCCACGACGACACGGCGGCCAGGGGGCACTTCGAATCCCAAGGCGGCCAGGTTGATGACCTGAAGTGCACGATCGTCGGCGCCGGCTGCGGAGATGTCGATGGTTCGAGTGGCGTCGGCCTGCCGAACGGGCAGGAAGCTTGCGCGGTCTGCCACGGCACGGGTTCGGAATTCGAGACGTCGCAATACCACAATCCGGGCGTCGAATAACGGCGACAAAAAGGGGGGCGCCTCTGGTGGGCCCCCCGCTTTTGCGACGGCCAAAGCGACTAGGCTGCATATACCGGTCTGTGGATTGCGCCAGTCTGCCGCGATAATGAGGAGGGATGTTCAGATGCAAATCGTAAGTGACATCATGACGACGACTGTGCGGACAATGCATCGCGATACGATGGTTTGTGAAGTAGAAGGCATATTCGTCAAGCACAAGATTAGCGGGGCACCGCTTATCGACGATTTGGGCGACTCAGTCGGCTTCGTCTCAAAGCTCGATGTCACTCGTTTTTGCTCCACGGGTGACGATCCCAATTGTGCAAGCGTGTATGAAATTGCTAGCCCGAAGGTGATCACCGTTAAGCCTACGGCATCTGTTGAAAAAGCAGCGCAAAAGATGGTCCTCGAGCGTGTAGATCACCTTGTCGTGATGGCGGATAAAACTATGGTGGGGGTGCTATCGGCATCCGACTTCGTCAAAATTGTGGCAGAGAATCCAAGTGAGGACTAATTCAGCAATATCCAAATCGGCCCACTGGATAAGCTGAAGGTTTGGTGATGGGGGGCGCGTGGTCCTGCTACGGCGAATCGCAGCCAGCATGCTCGGCCGCGGTCAGTTACCAATCCCAGCGGATGAGGTGTCGCGCGAACGGCCGCTCCCATAGCGGACATTCATTGTTCCAAATATTATCGTTCTCTACTGCGGAGGTGCTGTCTGTCAGCACTTATTTGGTTCGGAAAGTAGGAGCATTCCAATAGCGGTCTGCCAGGCAGGAACTATTCTGCTACATTGAAAAAATATCAATATTGCTCAGGCTTACCTGTCCGTTAGCCTGATACGCGATGGTGATACGAAAAGAATGCATAGAGGCCACCTCCATCTTTGGCAACACAGCCACACGTTCGGTCAAGACCTGAAACGTCCGGGGGAGCTGCGCACACTGGTCGTCATTGCCATCACCGGCACGATGATGGTGGTCGAGATCGTGGCGGGATTCCTTTTTGGATCGATGGCTTTATTAGCCGATGGCCTCCATATGGCGTCGCACGCGGCGGCCCTTGGCATCAACGCCTTTGCGTATATTTACGCGCGGCGCCAAGCGCACAATACGGAGTTCAGTTTTGGCACCGGCAAGGTCAACGCCCTTGGAGGATTCAGTGGTGCCATCCTGCTGGCCTTGTTCGCCTTGCTTATGGTGTGGGGGAGCTTTGACCGGCTACTCCATCCGGTGGATATCATATTCAACCAAGCCATTGTCGTTGCTGTGCTCGGGTTGGTGGTAAACGGAGTCAGTGTTCTTATCCTCGGGATCGATGACCACCGTCACGACCACGATCACACGCACCACCATGACCACAACCTGAGGTCAGCCTATCTGCATGTGTTAGCAGATGCGCTCACCTCCTTGCTTGCTATCGTTGCGTTGCTCGCCGCGAAATACTTCGGACTTATATGGATGGACCCAGCGATGGGGATTGTTGGTGCCATTCTTGTGGCCCGCTGGTCCCTCAGCTTACTGCGAACCACCAGCGGAGTTTTGCTCGACAAGCAAGGGCCGGAAAGCATCCGGCGCAGGATCAAGGACAGCATTGAACAGGATGATGACAGTGAAGTAGCTGATCTGCATCTGTGGTCTATTGGTCCTGATATATACACTGCGGTAATCGCAATTGTGGCTCACGACCCTGTAACGCCAGAGCAATACAAGGAGCGCATCCCGAAGAACCTCGGACTTGCACATATCTCCATTGAGGTTCATGAATGCCCGACACACGCCGCCGAGCAAAAAAGACCATAGGCCACAACCACCACCTAGCCATCGCATTGAGCGTTACGTGAGTCGGCTCGTTTTTGGCGCGGCACATATGTAACGTTCTGAACGTCCGCCCGTGGCCTATTCTGTTGAAAAACTCTGCTTTGAAAAGAGCAACGATTTCATTTGCGTTCTGCACCGGTTTATCTACTCTAGATACGAGGGGGTGGTAGATAGTCTATGAAAATCCACTCAGGAGCGCCTCAGCAGCTAAGAATGCAACTGTGATTTGCGCGGCCCGGGCAATTAAATTCATCACGAATTTCTCTGTCCTCCTGAAACGGAGTATTTCAACAGAATAGGCCGTTCTCGGCCTGTCGCTACGCTGTCCTTCTGGGTGATTGAACGGACCCTTTACACTCAAGAGCGGACATTGATTTCGATGTCTACTCCTCCTCACCACCAAATTGTGACGTAATGAACACGATCACCGCCTTTATCTCCTCATCATTCAATTGCCCTGCGGACTTTGCCATTCTCTTTTGCTTCTTGTTGTAGGATTTCTCCTGCCACATCTCCTTATATTCGGCCATGGCTTTCAGCAAATCCTCCTCGGCCATCTCATGAATGGGCGGATACTTGAATTGACTGGAATCTGCCTTACTTTTCTTGCCTCGCCCCAGTTCGCCATGACATTTTTTGCAGGCTTTCTTATACAGCTGCGATCCGGGAGAAGCGGCAACGACGGATTCACTCCAGGTACTGATAATCATAAGTCCCATGCCCAGAGCTAGAAACCAACCTATCTTTTTTTTCAGCTTCATTGCTATAACCTCATCCAACACTCGAAAGTGGTTTATTGTATCAATTGGTATTGCCAGTGATTACTGAACTTAGTCAATAAGGCGGCTCATGGCCATCTTCTGCCCATAACTCTGCAGGTTTTCTAGCCGATTGAGCGGCTGCTATACACCCTGAAGGGTACTGACAAATTAACTTTTCGTCTCGTGCGATTTTCCGTGTATGCATGACTTATGTGGCTGCCACACATTTCCAAGACGCAAAGGCGCGTTGTCGGAAAAATCGATAGTGTTTGGCCGATATCAAATGCCGCCCCAGATTGAATAGATTGTAGACAGTAGCGTGCGTGCTCAGAAACCGTTGGGCCTGATGCGTGGATTTGAATCGCCGCATACCTCGCTCTCTGACCCTGGTTGGTTGATGCGAAAGCTCGGCTCGATTGTTGGCATATTGGGAGGTGTCATGGATCGTATCCGGGATGAGTTCGCGGTGAGCGACACCTTAGCTCCTCAGCTTGTCGGTGACGACTCGTCTGGGTTCACTGCCACTCGTTCGTAGCAGCCGCTTGAAGAAGCGCTTTGCTGCCTTTCCGTCCCTGCGGCGCTGTAGAAGTACATCCACAACGTCGCCGTCCTGGTCAACTGTCCGCCAAAGATAGTGTTGCTTCCCTTGAATCTTGACGAAGACTTCGTCGATAAAGAAGGTATCGCCGTAACCTTGGTGCCGGCGCCGAAGTCGCTTGGCATACTTCGGGCCGAATTTGATACACCATAACCGGATTGACTCGTAGCTGATCCCAACACTACGCTCGGCCATAAGATCCTCGATGTCGCGACTGCTCAGATTGAAGCGATGATAGAGCCAGACAACGTGTTGAATGATCTCAGGCGGGAATCGGTGGCGTTTGTACAGCGATGAGCGTTTACTCATCACGCATTGTCACTCAGGTGCTGTTAAGTTGTCAGTACCATGCAGAGGCAAAGAGCTGAGTTCGCTGGCAACTAATCATTGCCTGCCTGTCGACTGTACGACGTCGCCGCATACCTTGCGACTCCGCTAATTATTCAGTGCGTCGTCAGTAATCCACTGCCGAATCATATCCACGGTTGCCTGATCGAGGAACGGTCCGCCTTGTGGCATACGTGATCCGCCGGCCGCCGTGCCCTCAAGCTTCTGAATCAGATAACTATTATCAGGGTCGCCGGGCGTGACGCGGTTGAGAGTTCCAACTTGCAAACTCGCCACGTTTACCAGCGCCGCGAAACTATTTGCGGTACTCGACAGGTCCATGCCAGAGGGCAAATTGTTACCCGTTGGACCCGAATGACAGCCAGAGCAGGCCTGTGAGAAGACCTGCGATTGAATTTGTGTCAGCGTTACCGCAACAGCGTTGTCCACCGTGACTATAACGTCCGCGGAGACACCGACATTGCCGTTAGCATCTTCAGCCTCGGCGGTCAGCGTAACGTCACCGTTGGCCACCGACGTCGTCATCCAATCGACCGAATACGGTGCCGTTGTATCGCTGTCGATCAACGCGCCATCGACAAAGAAGCGAACCTCGACAACACCCTGATTGTCACTGGCATCGGCCATCAATGCGACAGTGTCACTAACGGGCGAGCCGGGAGACGTCAGCGTAACAAGTGGATCAATGTTGTCGAAGTTTGCCGCGTCCGGGGGCACTACCTGCCCGCGAATCTCGCCACCGGGGTTGGCCGGCGTATGCAGATTCACATACAGCTGGCCCGCTTTGTAGTCACCAAGATTGTCGCTATCCAATGTCTCGCCGCTCAGCGACCAATGACCGAGATTCATGGCGTCCTGCTGCAGCGCGAGCAGGACCGGGCCGTTCTGCCCCGACGATGCTGTATGAATATGAGACGCCGTGGCTGTATCAGCGCCGCTGGCGTTGACGTGCAGCGTCAATGCGCCGGTGTCGCGGTTGACGGTGCTTGCGGCGATACCGCTCGCTGCGGTCGCGACGGGTGGCACTTCCTGGTCGCCCGTCATGTCGCTGAACAACACTTCGATCGGGGCTGGCGCAATCTGGCCGCGAATCTCACCGCCCGGATTGGCTGGCGTATGCAAATTGACATACAGCTGACCCGCCCGGTAGCTGTCGAGGCCGGCCTCGTCCAACTGCGCGCCCTCTGCAGACCAGTGACCCAGGTCACCGGCGTCTTGTGTCAGACCGATCTGTACGCCACCGTTCTCACCGGCGAAGCCGAGATGAACATGTGCGGCCGTCGCGGTGTCGGCACCCGTTGCACGCAAATGCACCGTGACGTCGCCCGTCTCATGATCGACCGTGCTCGCAACGACTGCGCTGGCGGCGCTTGCGTTTGCCGGTACTTGCTGCCCGCCCGTCATGCTGGTGAACAACACTTCAATAGACTCGGCTGTGACCTGGCCGCGAATCTCACCGCCCGGATTCGCCGGAGTATGAACGTTGACGTAATAACGTCCGGCACGGAGTGCCGCGAGCCCAGCGGCATCAAGTGGTGCGCCGACGGCTGACCAGAGTGCGACGTTCATCGGATCTTGCGTCAGTCCAATAGCAACACCGCCATTGGTGCCGGCATAGCTATCATGAATATGAGCGGCCATCGCGTCGTCGACACCGCTCGTGTTGACATGTGCAACGACAGTACCTGCTGCCGAGTTGGCAGTGACCGCGTACGTGCCGCTGGCCGCCGTAGCGACCGCCGGTACACTTTGGTTCCCGCCGAGAGATCCGAACAGGAAATCGATACCCTCCGGGATTACCTGACCACGAGCTTCACCGCCCGGATTTGCCGGCCTGTGCACGTTGATGTAGGTACCGCCGGCAAGTATCGCGCCCAACTGCGCGCCACTCAGGGCCTGCTGTTCCGCGAACCAGTGCGCCAGATTGCCGCCATCCTGGGTGAGGCCGATTTCGACCGGACCGTTAGCGCCGCCGAAACCATTGTGCAGATGGGAGGCCGTGGCATCGTTCAGGCTAAGCGTGTTGACGTGTATCGAGACCAATGCTCCGGCTTCATCCAGTGTTAATGCCGCCAAGCCTTCGGCGCTCGTGTCGAGCGTCGGCACTTGTTGTGCACTGGATAACTCTGCGTACAGCACGACGATACCGGCGGGCAGAATTTGTCCTCGAATCTCGCCGCCAGGATTGGCCGGGCTGTGCACGTTGACGTACAGCTCGCCGTTTGCAAACGCGGTTAGCGCCGCGGCATTCAGGCTGGCGCCTTCGGCAAACCAATGACCGGGATCGCTCATGTCTTGCATCAGTGCCACCACCACGGGCCCGGTCGCTCCAGCGTATCCCTGACGCACATGTGCTTGCGTCGCATTATCAAGCGCAGTGACCTGGACCTGCACAACGGCGGCGCCCGTCACCTGATCAAGCGTTAGTGCCGCGCGACCACTGGCCGGACTATCTACCTCCGGGACTGACGAGGAACCTGCGAGGTCGGTAAAACGCAGCACAAAACTATCCGGAAGAATTTGTCCACGAATCTCACCGCCGGGCGCGGCCGCGGAATGCACGTTGATGTACAGAGCGCCGGCCAGCAGTCGGTCGACCCCGGCCGTATCCAGTGTTGTGCTGGCGGGAACGGTGAAGATCGTCGGGTCGGCGGCGTCCTGGTCGAGCGGCACCAGTACCGGACCACCGGTGCCAGCATATGCATCGTGGATGTGCGCCGCTGTCGTGGTAATGCCGTTGGTCGTCAAGGTACCCTGAATGTCACCGGTCGCCACATTGACCGTAAGGTTTGCCTGCGCCGTCGCCAGTGAATCAGACACCGGTACTTGTTCGTTGCCATTCGGCGCAACCGCAAACATCAGCACGTTCTGCACGGTTACCGTTGCCGGCGCAGACGTCACGATATTGCCTGCGGCATCCTCTGCCTCGGCGGTTAACGTGTGATCGCCTTCGGCCTCGCCCGACGTGTCCCAGTCCGCGGCATACGGCGCGGCGGTATCAGTGTTTAGCAGTATACCGTCAACGAAGAAGCGCACCGCTGTCACACCAACATTGTCGCTGGCCGTCAAGGTTAACGAGACGGTCTGATTGACCGTCGTCGCTGGCACCTGCACGGATGAGACCGTTGGTGCGCTTGTGTCAGGTGGAGGCGGAGCTGCTGCCCTCGACGAATTTCCGCCACCACCGCAAGCGGCCATGACAAATACAATGAAAAGAGACAATGCGATGTGCGGCAATCTACGCTCGATAGTCATAGGATAATTCCTGCGAGTAATTCGGAACGGGGCCTGCTCTGACACAGGTCTGTTTGTTCGGTGAGTGCGCCGTACGCTGCAAAAGGTTCAATCGACACCAGCAAATGGTTAGAAAAAACCATGCAGTTCAACGAAAATCTCTTTCCGGTTTTGTGCATCGCCTTGCGGAATACCGTCATACAGGCGGTAGCCCACTCTGGCCTGAATAAACTGTAGCGGCGAGTGTTCCCAGATCAGGCTGTAGCGAACCTGATGGTCCTCACTGATATCGTTGTTCGGATCAAGATAGTCATAACTGATTTTCAAGTTATGTCCGTCGTGGATTGTCCAGTTGGCCTCTAGGAGTCCCGCAAACGCGTCGGCGGTCACACCCGGGGAAACGTCATCGCTAATGCTGTCAATCTCCGCCAGCCAGGCGACAGGCCCGGTTTTGAGTCCACCGAAAAAGCCGAACATGGTTCGATCACCGGCATCGTCATTGTTGAGATTGACGCTGACGCCGGCGCGCCAGGTTGGCTGCATGTAACTGGAAATGAGACTGACCTGGTTACCCGAGCCGTCTCGACCGGCCCCGCTACCGTCCGTAATTGACGCGATTGTCGACCAGAAACCGAACTCATAACCGCCCTGCACGCCTCGATCGGTGTTCGCAAAATTTATTCCAGTCGCCTGACGTACAAAAGCGGAGTCGTCCTGCAGCCGGAGCCCGTAGGGGAGATAAAAATCGCCGGCGGTAACAAACCACTTTGCGTTCTTGCTATTCAGTCGCACATAGGCTTCCAGGTTTTCGAAACCGTCTGGCGAGAACTGCTGATCGACATGAAACGACAACCTGTTCGGAATCAGCGTTGCCTCCAGGTAAACCGTTCCTCGCCTGAAATCGGTGTCGGACGTGCCACTTCGATTTGGTGTGTCGATATCCACGAAACTGGCGCGTAGGTCACCGCCAATCGACAACCATTTGTTGACTTCGCCGGTCCACACCTTGCCGTCGCCGATGCGGCGCGCGGCCAGGTCCGACTGTGCGAAAACATTGCCATATACCGTGCGCTTGCCGCCGCCGGCCGGATGACTGTGACAGTTCGAACATTGCATGCCTTTTTGCACGGCAAGGTACGGTTCCGCCTTTGCAGACTGCGCACTGATAATCGACGCCAGGGTTGCCGCGAGAATCCACGCGAACATTTTGTTTCTTGTGTTCATCTAGCGATTCGCTCCGTTCGCAATCCACAGGCGTATGTCATCAATGACCGCCTGATCCAACACCCCGCCACCGAGCGGCATTCTCTGGCCGCTCGCTGCAGTACCTTCTATTTTCTGCACCAGATAACTGTTGTCCGGATCGCCGGCTGCAACCCGGGACAAAGTCGGTTGTTGTCGGCTCGCGACGCCAACGAGATTCGCAAAGCTGGCATCGGCCGTGCTCAGGTCCATGCCGGCAGGTAGATTGTTGCCCGCCGGGCCGGTGTGGCATCCCGATACGGCGCAGTTCGGCGCGAGTACGCTGGCTTGCAGAGCCTCCAACGTTGCCGCACTGACCGGTACCTGCAGCACAAAGCTCGCCTCGAAATCGCCGCCTGCTGTGTCGTCACCCGACGGGAACGCTCCGGAATACTCGCCGTCCAGTGCATTGGCGTCGAGGTCCATAATGATCGAAGCACCGCTACCAAACAGACGCACACGATAGGTATCGTCGGTCAGTGCGACGCCCGTCAGGTCGAAGGTCGCACTCGTGGCGGTCGTTGTAATGTCCGCTGCTGTCACTGACGCCTCGTTACCGTCAGTGAACGTGGCATCACCACCGCTGGCCACGAGCACAAACGTCAACGCGTTAACGGTCGAGACATCGAGCTCGCGATCAAACATCGCGACGATGTTGCCTGGCGCCGCGGTCAGTACCGTGCCAGGAATGGGCGAAAGCGAAGTGACTTTGATCGGGTTCGACGACGGCACGCGGTCGTCGATGGCGCCATCGGTGATCCACTGGCGAATGACGTCAATGGATGCCTGTGCAATTGGCGGGGCATTCAAGGGCATCTGCGCACCCACCGATGCCGTGCCTTCGAGCTTCTGAATCAGGTAACTATTGCCGGGATCTCCCGGTACCACCCGTAACTTCGACGCTGACTGGGAACTCCGGACGCCGACAAGCATGCCGTAACTGTTGGCGTCATCGAGCCGTAATCCTTGCGGGGCTCCGGCGCCGAAATGACAACCCGTCGTGGCGCAATTTGGCGCGAAGACGTTCGCCTGAATCTCGGAGAAATTCGGGTCGAAGCCTCCGGGCGGCACCAGCGCCGGCAAACCACTGCCGTCGCCACCAGTGCAGGCGGCGACAATCAGGCTAACTATCGGAAAAACAAGGAACTTATTATTATTGTCACATTGTGGCGCGGTCAATTTAGGCTCACCATTGAATTGTCTCGATACGCACCGTAGGTGGCCAAGCGGCGCCAGAAGGTTCAATTTCGCCAAAATGAACCTTTTGCGGTGCAAACCGACACTAACTAATACGGGCCGGACTGGTCTGTGAGGCAAGGTAGAGCGTTGGTGCTTAAATGATGTCTGTGCACGCGGGAATTCAGGAAAACAATGCAAATGCTGCGGAAGTGCGGCTGCTGCAACGCATTGCTGAAAACGATAGCGACGCGTTTGAGGCGCTATTTGATAGCTATCACCCGCGCCTGTTCAGGTTTTTATTCCGCCTGACACGCTCACACGGTGCCGCCGAAGAACTGGCCAACGATGTGTTGTTGACGCTGTGGAAGGATGCCGGTCGGTTTCGTGGCGAGTCAAAAGTATCCACCTGGATTTTTGGTATCGCGTATCGGCAGGCCCTCACGCATTTGCGGAAACGCAAATTCAAACTGGTTCCGTTTGTTGAAGAGGATGCCGCAGTTGATGAAGGTGGCGCACAAATTGAACGCGAGGACTGGGTTCGTCGCGGTGTCGAGGAATTACCACCTAAACAGAAGCTCACGGTATTGCTCGTATATTTCGTCGGTTTGTCTTGTCAAGAAACTGCAAAGGTCAGCGGAGTACCGGTGAGCACCGTAAAGACGCGAATGTTTCACGCGCGCCGAAAAATGAAACAACATCTTGTCGCTAGCGGAGTTCCTCAAGATTGGGAGGAGGATTCAGGAAATGAGTAATGTTGAGGCGAACCAATGTCGCAGTAGTCTGCGCCAGAATATCCCGTGGTATCTCAATGGCACGCTGTCAGAGGCAGAAGCATCTTTGCTTAGAGAGCATATTGAGCGGTGTGCGGATTGTCGCGCGGACGTCGAACTGCACACGAGCATGCAATCTGCGGTTCTCGGCCGTGAGATAACGTCAATGCTGCCGAAAACCAAAGCGGCCAGCATCATTGGCAACGATCGCCCCGCTCCTTCCCGGCCTTCCAGAATATTCGCACTGGCAGCCGGAGTTGCGATTATCGGCGTGGTGCTCGGCGTATTCTTTAGTTCAGACCAAGGCGACGAGAGCGGCAATCAACTATTTGAAACAGCGACGTCGACAGGCGCCGCGACGAGCATCGATTATGTGCTGCAGATTCGATTCGACAATGATGTGCCCGATCAACAACAGGACGAGATCGTTGAACAGCTTGATCACGTCGTAAAATGGAGCAGAGACAATAGCGGTGTTTACGAGGTACACGTGCAGCTTGCTACACCGTCACTGGCCACTCTTGAAGAGTATGCGTTGCACGCCGACTCAATTCCGGGCGTACAATCAGCAGAGTTCACGGCGCTTCAATTACCGATGAGGTAAATGCCATGTGGAAGTCCAAATTAGCGTTCACCGTATGTGTAGTTTTTCTGGGTGCCTTTGCGGTCGCCGCGGAAACGCCGGACCCGAAACGCGACATCCTCGTCACCTTCGACAATGACGCCGCGCGATCAGCAAATGGCGGGCTGGCTGCGCCGTATCAGCGTCGCAAACGGTATTCAATCTCGGTCACGGTGCGGCGAGACGCCTCCGTGTTGGCCGACGAATACTCGCTCCAGGAAATCGAACACTGGCCAATACAATCGCTGTCTGTTTACTGCTTTGTCTATCGGGTGCCAGAGGGCGCTGACCGAAATAGCATCATTGAAGACCTGAATGCCGACAACCGTGTCGAATCGGCGCAACCATTGCAAAGTTTCGAGACGAGCACAAACAAGGTCGGCCCATACGACGACGAATACGCGAATCTACAATACGGGCTCGATATCCTGGACATCGCAGCAGCACACCAGACGTCGAAAGGCGCTGGAATACGCATTGCCATTATCGACAGCGACGCTGACCGGACCCACGAGGATTTGAAGGGTCGCATTCAGCGCGTAAAAGTGTTTTCGAATAAGGGCGAGTCGGCCGACCGTAATCATGGCACGGCTGTCGCCAGTGTTATTGGTGCGCGTTCGAATAATGCCCTGGGCATCGTTGGTATCGCTCCGGAAGCAACACTGGAGCTGTATGTTTCATGCTGGAGTGGAGGCGCGGCAAAGCCGGCGACTTGTGACAGCTTCTCTCTGTCAAAAGCGCTCGATGCGATGCTTGGAGATCCGCCGCATGTCCTGAATCTCAGCTTGAACGGCCCGTACGATCCGTTGCTGGAGCGGTTAATTCAGAAGGCGACACAGGACGGTGTCATTGTGGTCGCTGCAGGTCCATCCGACGATGAACCGCAGAAGGGCTTTCCTTCAAACATGCCGCAGGTTATCGGCGTAAGCACGGCGCCAACTTACAGCGCATTGGAAGACACGTCGAGTACGACGTTGTTTGCTCCTGGCAACCGAATATTGGTGGCCGTTCCGACAGACCAGTACGATTTTCGCTCCGGCAGTTCATTGGCCGCCGCACATGTCAGCGGCGTTGTAGCGTTAATACTTGCGGCATCACCGAACCAAACGTCGCAGATGATGCACAGCGTTCTGCATCGCTCGCAGGCAACCGGAATTGGAGCAATGGTCTCGATCAATGCCTGCAACGCGTTAAATCTCGCTGGATCCACCAGCCGGTGTCGGACCGGGTTTCACAGCTCAGAACGGGATTTGAATCTTCAGCACGACTCGGGACTTCGCCCGGTCAGGGGTGCTGATAATTGGAATCCATTTGTCGGTATCGTAAACCCGTAAATCGACGTCGGCCCATTTGAATGACCTCGTAATACCGAGCTGCCAGTACTTGTAGGCACTGCCCGTCAAATTCGATGTGTCGTAGTATCCGGCGCCGCCGCCAATCGACCAAACTCCGTTGAGGGGCCACTCGGCATATAAGTCGATGTTGGTCGAGGATAAGCCGGTGTTATAGAGGTCCGGCGAATAGGCGAACTCAAGCCACACTCTGTCGTCGAAACTACCGCCAACTGAATATTCCTGGTAATTGTAGTCAATGTTTCCAGTTTGGCCCGGGTATACGTAGGCCACGGCATTCGCCGAGATTCGCCAGGATTTGGTGACGTCGAAAACATAGCCAATGTAATAATCAACTTCCCGGTCTCGATGTCGATCCGGTCCGTTGTCGATATCGGTTGTCGACGCCCACGCGCCGAGATAGAAGCCGTTTGCAAAGTTCACGTCGCCACCCAGTTGCAACGCGGGATCGCTATCGCTTTGCGAAACGCCACGTTTCACGTAGTCAGTCGTCAACGCAACATAGCCGGCAAACTCTGCAGCGGCAGAATATTTACCAATAATCAAAACTATCAAGAAGAGTAACGGGCGACGCATATCTCATGATTCCACAAGATAAATGAAATCGCACCTGAGTTTTGGCTTCGCTTAATACAGGCTGGTCGGTTGTGATGGAACTGAATCAAAGTTCGTACCGAGGCGCGCACAGCGTTCCGACATGTCGACCAATCATTTGAAATACTAAGTTCGCATCCTGTCGGGTGCGAATTCCTATTTTCGGCATGGATTCGAGAAATCTCCAGGTCCATTCCACTCATGCGTGCTGCCACAATTCTGCCACAGTGCGAATATTATCCAATGTGATCCAGCATGATCGAACATTATCGAATATTACCGTATGTGATTGTTCTAATTCATGATATTCTCGTAAGCTCTTGATAACAAACGAGTGTTGAATTGCCTTCGGGAGGCAGGGGCCGGAGGTTCAAATCCTCTCACCCCGACCAGTCACAAGAAAAAAGGCCGCTCTCGTTAGAGATGGAGCGGCCTTTTTTCGTTGGCTGGTCGGCTGTGATGGAACTGAATCAGAGTTCGCACCGAGGCGCGAAGCGCCGACAGACGCACGACAAATCGGCAGGAAGCCGATTTGGACGAACGAGCAACGCGAGTTCGCCCGAAGGGCCACGCGCAGTAAGCGCGTGGTCAACTGCGGTCCGAAGGACCGAGTGGCGCAGCCGCGAGTCCATCCTCTCACCCCGACCAATTCCTACAGTAGGGGTGGGCTGTTCATTACGCCGATAATAGCCAGCGCAATGCGT
>Ga0255053_10000204_pt1 | contig 31781 bp, 43 predicted proteins | sample JV7_2_22_MG_FD_188635 | JGI IMG/M metagenome (GOLD analysis project Ga0255053, IMG submission 188635) | Seawater microbial communities from Jervis Inlet, British Columbia, Canada - JV7_2_22 | ecosystem: Environmental > Aquatic > Marine > Inlet | place: Canada: British Columbia | collected... | reverse complement strand
CGGAAGATCGATCTCTACATGAAAGTTTTCTTTACTTTCATTGAAACGAATATTATCGTTAGAAAAAGATTCAGGTGTAAGAATGCGATCGAAATCATTAATGATTTCGAATATTGGGCTGTACCGTCCCGCCCGTGGACTTGCTGTCAATTTATTTAATAAGTTATTCATGACAACAATATTTAAGCTCATAAACCCGAGAATTCAAGTAATATAAATATTCCCGCCAACCCACCGCCTTGAACCAATAGGTTTATGCGCCTTCAAATCTATTTATATAAAATCGTAAGAAATAAATGTCTTATCCTGTTCATCTAGAAGATAATCCAGCTGGAAATTTTCGCAGTGTTTTAAAGTAAGCTCCATATCACGAAATAACATTGGTTGAAGCACGTATCCGTAACCTTCTGCATTTGTCCCCATCATTCTAAATCCCAATTTTTCATAAAAAGGAATAGCTTCTTCATCACAATACATCCTCATAAACCTTGCGCTTTCAAAGTCCGTTCGCCAAGCATGCTTTAAAAGATCATATGCATGACCTTGTTTTCTCCAATGTGTACTAGTAAAAAGTCTTTTTATATGAAGCTTGTTGTTTATAGTCTTATATGCACACCCTGCAACAACCTCACCGGAGCCCCCATTTGACACTTTCATTAAGATATTAGCAGTATTACTATAATCCCACCAATCATTTTTATCCCAATAAGGTAAAATATCTTTTTCGCAATACTCTCTTTCCCAACCACCCATTTTCTTCATGAGTTCGATAAACTTGGTTCTAGTAGTTACGTTATGTAATTGATATTCTCGTAGATCCATTCACTCTATTATAGATAATCCGTTATAGTAAGTCAACTAAAAACTTTCGGAAGTCTTCGCTTCTTTTTTTATTCAAATCTAAACAAAAATTTCTTCTTTTCTCACTAAAAGAGTCATTTTTACGTTCTTCGATTTTTGCATAAAGTTCTTCTTCATCAAAAGTAAATGATCTTCTAAAGGGGTGTTTATCAAACCCAGCATAGGGTCCAGTTCTCCAATGTTTTTTATTTTTATATTTTTGATTAAAATGATATTGTGAATCAGATAAATCTAAAACATGGTCGGTAATATAATTCCACGGGTTATGTCCAAAATATTGCGAAGCATATTCTTCTACATCTACATAAGTCACTATATCATCGGGTACTGATTCTTCCCAAACAGGTATTCTAGTACAAACAATACTTTTACCGCAAGACAACCCTTCGAACATATAATGTCCATGAGCTTCGTACAAAGACGGACAAACATGAAGATTACATTTGTTCATATATCTTGTTATTTCTACATCAGATTGATAACCATTTATATAATTGCTTCTACAACCTTTAAAATTGTTTTTACCATCTAAGATTGTAATGTCTTCTCTATTAACTAATGATTCTGTACCCTTTTGAATTGACATACCCGAAAGATGGAAAATTTCCTTTTCTTCTTTTACAGTTGGATCAAATCTATCTTCAGACCAAAAATATAGCGTTTTAATATTTGGGTGTACGCCTTTTAAAATATTTTCTGCATATTTTGATTTAACTATTACTATATCAAAAGTACGAAGGTGGATATGATCAATTAGATTAAGCCACTCTTCATTTAAAATTAATATTTTTATTTTTACGTCGTCTGTATCGTTATAATAACAATTACTATATATGCCTATATCAACTTTTTCTTCTTCAATTCTTTCTACTTGATAACTCTTTTTACCTTTAATATAAAAACTATGCAAATTACGAAAGACGTCGTTGGCAATTATTCTAAAATCATCTTTTAATAACTCTACAAGTAAATTGCAATCTTTAGTTTCACCTACACCATTATTGTAGTAGGAAATTTTTATGGTTTTATCCATTAATAGATTTTAATATGGACATTGCTTACATCCACTGTTACAACAAGAACCTCTTTGAATTAAAAATTCTCTAGATAACGGAGCATATTTCACGTGACCTCTGAGATAGGTTGTACCATAGGTGTTTTCACCTATTACTTTAAAGGTGCATGAAGTGCAGTTAATGGTATTGTCTTCTTCCCAATACTGCACTTCATTTTCACAAATAGGACATTTACGAAATTTCACAAGCCCCTCCAGCACATGCTATTTCGCCAGAAAGATCGGTATCATCAGCTTTTTCTTTAATTAGTGTTAAGTCAACATTCTTTAAAGAACTAACTAATGCTTCGTATGTTTCTTTTGAACAATCTTCAAAAGGAGCTTGTTTGTACGAACCACCATCATAAGGAAGAACAGACAATCCATTAAATGAATCTGTATTTTCCCACATCCATTCCCCTACATCAGCCCATTCACTATCTCTAATAGAAACGGTAGCTGAAACATTATGTTTATTTGCACCTTTTCTATGACCTGTTGATACCCACTCATCAGTAATCTTTTTAATTCTTGTTAATAAATGTAGTGCTGATTCTGTTCTATATATTGCACCATCTGGTGCTCTTTGAGGTACACCAATAACTGCAGTATCGTGAGGTCTAAAATATTCATCTTCTACCAAAGCTTTATGATTCGTATATAGATAATCATATAATGCTTCATTTTTACCAACACGTATTCTTCTAATATAATGATCAGCATGCCATGCATGAATACCAGATGAAGTACCTAAAACTAAAGAAGTAGTACCAGCTGGTTTTACGCATGTTGTTCTAGCAGCTTTATTAATACCGATAATTTTAGCAACCCTTTCATTTTCTTTTTTAACAACATTTGCTGCTTTTTTAAGATCTAAATCTAATACCGCACCTGAACCAATACCTGTCATACTAACACCTAGCAGAGCGTCTTTTTCAGTAGTTCTTTGCCATACAGGACGAAGATAATGAAAGTCTGTATAAGAAGCTTGTAACGTACCTATAAATGCAGCAGCTTTAGCTCTCTCTTCTAAATCTTCTTGGGTTGTTACATTACTTGCATTAATTTCAGTTAAGTTACAAAACTGATAAGGCCTTAATCCAATTTCGCAACAAGGATTGGTACCCCAATCTTTATCATTTGAGAAGTAAAAACCGGGTTCACCCGAGCCAGATGCTTCAACCCTCTCCCATAGGTTTAAAAAATACTCTTTTGTAATTTTATGACGCATAAGAACAGCAGAGTTATTAGCTCTCCCTCTTTGTGCATTATTCTCCCACCAGTTATCTGTCTTACATGCAATCATTTCATCATCATCAGCGGAGAAGAGGGAAATCATAGCTGCTCTTCTTATACCACCCGCTAATACTGCATCAGCCATGTGACACATAATGTCATGGCATTCTATAGAAGTAAGCTTACTGTTATCAGCTTTTTGTGACAAAATACCTTCCACTTTTACAAGACATTCTCTGAGTGGTTGAGGACCAGGAGCTTTACCCCCTGATGTAATAAGCATTGCTCCTTTTGGTCTTATATCACTATAGTCAAAACGAATTTTAGATAACCCTTTAAAGTAACATTCCATTAATACTTTTACTGAATCAGCCCAACCTTCAATAGAATCACCAATCAAATATCTTCTTGTTCTATCTCGATTTGGTTTATTAATTTCAGGTAATGTATCAACGTGATGTTTTTGCACCGAGTAACCTACACCAGTACCACCTAACAATAAAAACATTGCTTCTGCAAAAGAACGGTAATCATCACAAGGCAAATATGCACAATTAAAAATCTTAGATGGGTTTCTATCAATAGGTGCACCACCAAATTGTAAAGATCTCATAGAAGGTAATACTTTCTTATTTGTTACTAACTTATATACACTAGTTATTTCATCTTTCAGATCTGGGTACTTCTTGATATGCATTTTCTTATTCCTAGAAACAATTTCATTCCAGGTTTCGCGTCTTTCATTTTTTGAAATGTATTTTGCATATTTGTTATGCACCGTTATATCAGAGAGTATCTTCGTTGAAATATCCATCTTCGTCGATAATAATTTAAGCTACCAACCGTAGTTTCACACCGGTTTTTACAATTATTTTTGGGGTTTTTTGGGTAAAGTAAAGACGACCCTCGGGGGTTAGCTAGTTTGAAACGATTTACCTTACGGAAACAAGAAAAAAAGACAAAAAAGATTAAATACTATAGGTATTTAATAAGATTTTCTGTATTACAAATGATATAAGAACTTAATCCTCCAAGCCGTTGAAACATAGGGATATTTTTATTTGCAAAAAATTTATTTTGATCTATTTGTTTATCGCACATATCAGAAATATTATCAAAAGGATAAACACCCACTGCATACTTACCATAACTACATGAGGTTTCAATATTGAATTCAGACATCATATGTTCATAATTTTTAAAGCTTAAAGTATATTCTTCTTTATGAGAAGCAAAAGCTAATTGTTTGGCAATTTTATTGTATTTTTTATTACCCGGTAGAATAATACCATAAAAGTATTTGAACCCCATACCTTCTTTTGTTTTAACTAGGTGTGCAAATTTTTTAGGTTTTAAAGATTTATGAATTTGATATCGTCGTTCATCATATTCAGATTTAAGTTCAAAACCATAAAAAAGAAAAGAGAAATTTTTAAAATATTCTGATGATAGTTTAAAGTCTGAAACTCGTAGCTCTTTGTCTAACAATATACTAGGTACCATATTCATATTAAAATTTTATAATACCTTTTCGTAAAATCCAGTTATATAGATGTGGTTCTAAATATAAGTAAGCTAGGTAATCTGTAAAGTTTTATTTTTTTGCCTTGAGGTTCTTGAACTGTTACAGCAACCGTATTTCCGGAAATAATAGGACCGCTTACTATTGTACCCCCAACTTGCCTAATACGTTTAATGACACCTGTTTCGGCGTCAAATGATTTTATTGTATGGTCGTTATGTATGTCAACTATTACGTTGTTACCCATAGAAGTATTTATTACTTCTTAGCAGAACATTTCTTAGTTAACGTATCAACTGCTAAAGTTAACTTATCGAATTTTTCATTAAAAGTTTCGACAGTGCTATTAAGAAAGTTAACTGTATTCTGAGCAGTGACTAAATTGTTTTCCACACTCTGTAACTTGAGATCTTTTTCGTCAAGTTGTTTATACAGATCATTAATCTTCCGGACCTCTGTTTCATTCATACTATAATTTATTACCTTGACGATCCTAATCCAGGTGTTGGTGGTTGATTTTTATTAGTAGCGGCAGACTTAGATTTGTTTTGTTCTTGTATTTCCTTAGATAGGGTAGTTACCTGTAAGACTGTTTCTACAGGTGTCATATTGAATAAAAAATCGCTTAAAGACATATGAAGTTTAGATACACAAATATATTCATAGTAATAAATGTTATTTAAATTTTCAGTATACAGAGATTTTAACAATTGAAAGTTTTTAGTGGAATCAAAAGAAAAGAAAAAGTCCGCTTTTTGGCCTTCTTCATAATAGTATGAAAATAATTTTATTTCTTTATATATCTCTGATTTTTTTATCTCTTTGAATGTATCCTTTGAAAGAGAAGCGGGTAATAATGATAATATTTCGTCTTTTTCTTTTTCCGATAAATTACCAAACATAACCTTTTCATTACTCACTTCAATTGAATGAATTTTATTAAAAATAATATCTCTATTACTAATAATGTTTGGGTAACCTATCTCTACTTTTATATCCTTTTGACAATTGATGGTTCTAGTATTAGGTGAAAAATTTTCTATTATTGTTTTGGACATATCACCTATGTTCAAAGTGTTTTTTATTTTCGAAGGGGTTTCAATCTCTAATATATTGTTTATACAAACCATTCTTATAGCTATTAATATTAAGAATTTGTCTATATAGTTTAAAATCTCATCAGTTTCACAAAGATCATTTATTAATAATTCAAAATATTTGCAAAGATTATCATCATCTTTATTTTGTATATATTTTAGTATGTTTTTGTAATGGATATTTTTTAATTCTTTACAGTATACTTCCCTAGAGTTTGTTATCATTATAGGAAACTTATAATCGTTAATACCCACGTAAAGACTTAAGATTGGAATGGCGTTATTCTACTGGAACGGTGATATTTTGGGTATTAAGCTTTTGAAACCATTCTTGTTAATCTTATTAATAATATCAGGTAACGGTAAATATAAATTATTTTCAACACAATAATTTGAAAACGACCATGTCGTGTTAGCTATGTCCATAGCTTCTTGATCATAGGTTAAGTTCGAGCTAGCTACAGAAACTGGCATACAATTATAAAAGGTCCATATTTTTCTTGGTATCTGAGATAGCTCTTGATATGTTCTTGTAAACTGTAATATTTTAATTGTTGTGCTAACGTTTCTTTCATCTCCAGGTGGTCTAGCTATCATACCAAAATGTTCTGCTAACATAGTCCAAGGTCTTACAACAAAATCCACAAAACTTGTATTTGTTTCTCTAAACTGTATAGTTAGGTCCGTAAAAGGTGATCTACCGTTTGAAATAACACCCGGAATAAACCCTCTTTGTTGTTGATTGAATATTTTATCTCTACCTGTTTCTAAAACTTCTAATTGAGGTATATCAGCTCCTTGAGCAAATATACAACCAACTACTCTGTTTAAAGGATAAGATTTTAATATACTAACAGCCTGGCTTATATCGAAATTATTAAAATTGCCTTCTGTTCTTTCTAAGTTTTGTATTACAGAAGTTTGTAATAAAGCAGGGTAGCTTTCTATTAAAACCATCCATTGCGTACGCATTGGAATAGTAGTGAACCAAGATTCCATTTGAGATAAAAAAAAGTCTCTTGAACTAACTAAAGGCGTACCAGGTACAGTAAAGCCAAAAAGAGAAGTAATGGAAGGTTGAGATAAAGGATTTTTACCAGTTAGTAACCCACTTACATTATCTCCGAGACCTCTTATTAATTCTGAGAAAGGATTGTTCACTGTTATTATTTAAGTTTGTTGTATATTGTTAGCGTCCCGTTGAAAAAATTTTTCCTTGATTTGTATTTTTTATGTAATGACATCCATACCCATTGAGCTTCATCACTTGCATCGTAATAATGAGTTTTTAGTTTACCTAAATCTTTTATAGCATATTCATAAAGAACTTTTCCAAACCCATTACCTCTATATGTGTCATTTACGTGAGCAGAAACAACGAAGTATTTTTCTTGAGTCATATCTATCTCTAGATTTCCTATTTCTGTATCTCTGTATTTGTTGACGCGATGAAGAATAAAATTTACGTTTTCACGTCGATCGTTTTTAATGACCTTTACTTTAGGTTTGGTTTTAAACTTCACAAAAGAAATTAACCAAAAATGACTATAAATCAATTACGTTGAAAGTAATGATAAGCCATAGTTGCTCCGAAGGTAACTTGAGCCCCCGTACCACTTGATATTTGATATTCTATAGCACCAACGTTTCTTACCGAAGCACCAACTAATTTATAACTTGCTACTTCATCTAACTGAGTGTCTAACTGTACTAAATTAATACTTGCAGATGCTCGAGGTGTGAAATAATTACCCGTACTTGTTGCATCATCAAATATGTCTCGAGACATATCTTCGAACTTTTGTCTTATTAGTGAATTTTGATCACAATAGAATTGTAATGAGTAATTACCACTCTCAGGGTATGTTGCATTACCGGGTAAGTTGAAATTCAGGCCCATATAAGGTACTGCCACGTTTGTTATTTCTCTTGATGGTAATGACCCTGCTGTACAATATACTAAATCATCTTCATCGAATGTTTGTGAACTTGCACCGCCTGAGTCTATTGATAACACTCTAAACTGAAAATCTCTTGCGAAATCTCTTTCAGTTGCTACTCTGTAAAAATCAGAAATTGTTTGCTGTACATCTGGCATAATAGTATTTAATCCAAACAAAGAAAAACCCCGAAAAAATCGGGGTTTGTTTATACTACGGTAAGTTTCGCCAGCTGTAAAGGTTATTACCCAACAATTTCGCTAAAGTCTTGACCTGTTCTTGTAGCATAAAAGTTAACTAAGATGAACTCTGCCGCTCTAACCGGTTTCAAATAAATGTCAACAACTAACTCGTTAGCATCTATAACTTCTGGTGTATTATTACGCTCATCACAAATAACAAGGTAATCATAAACACCTTCATTGTTCTTAGCATCTTCCAAAATAGGATTGATAACATTAAGAACATTCGTTCTTGTAAACAACGTATTTGGTTCAAACACAAAGTACTTAACAACCTCTCTAACACGTTTTTCGAGATATAAGAACAATCTTCTTACATTAACTCTATCAAACGCACTTGGTTTGCTTTGTAATGTCTTCTGTCCGTAAAGTACAAAGCCTTCACTTGGAAAGAACGCTACCGGGTTAATGTTAGCCTGATCATATAACGAATCACGCTGTTTTTGATTCGGGTAAATCGCAACATCATTTACAGTGTCTAAAAGACCTCTTGTAAATCCTGCTGGTGCGTACCACGGTGCAAAGTTTGCATCGGTTTGTGCATACTTAGCTGCTACTACACCTGACATCGGTATCCAAATCTGACCCGATACTGTGTTATCATAAACTTGAGCCCATGTTGCATAAGCTGCTGCATAGTTAGTATTAATAATCGAATATGTTTGCTTAATTGGGTTCAATATGTTAAGTGGGAATGTTTGACCAGATATATTAATCTGTTTAGTATTTTCACCTAACACAAAAATCTGTCTAATTGGATCAGAAATATAAATGAAATCCTTTCTTGTATTCTGAGCGAATGTAATAAACTTACTTTCAACTGTATTCCAATCAGATCTAACACTTAATGCTTCTGCTCCAAGATTTGGTCCAGTAGCTGATAACTCATGTAATCCTGTTAAGTTATCTCTGTCGTCAAAGAATTTAGCTGTTTTATTTGCATCAACTGTTGTGTTATTAACCGTGGTGTTAATTGTAGCTAAACCAGCTTCAGGTATAATATCAATATCAAATATGTCAATATTAGCTAATCTATCAAATACTCGATCTAACTTACCAGGTATGTTACCAACTGTAACTGTTGTGCTACTTTCAGCAGCACCACGAGTATTGGTTTTATATGACGCTGCTGGAATCAATGATTGTGTTCCAAAACCACTGTAATAATCGTTTACCCCGGATGCTTCATCTGTACTAATGGTCCCCGTCGTTACAGTTATACCATTTATAAGGTTGGTCGCATCTGAGATAAATTGTACTTCATCGCTGGTCAAACCAACAATTGCTTTGTATTGATTTAAGTTTCCGGTATCACCATCTTCACCAGAGTCGTATGTACGATTAATCAAACCATCAGTTACAACTCTTATCTTTCTGTTTGGTTCGCCTTCATCACTAAGTGTTGTACCCGAATACTTACCAGAAATATAAGGGTTAATTTTCATTGCTGTATTAACACTGCTATTAGAAAATTTCTGAGGTAAGTAATAACTAATTGGTTGACCACCATTTACACTGTTAATCTGTCTGTAGTAATCAATACTACCAAAGTAACCTTCATCTAAGAAGAAATCTAACTTAGTAACTTCTGGTGAAAATACAGATGAACGTAATCTAAACAATCCTGATACCAACGTATCATCGAAAGTACTTGTTGCAACATTAAATGTTGTAATCTTTTCGGCAACTTCTGAAATATTCTGTTCAATGGTTTCTGTGTTAAACGTGGCACTTAACGCGAAGTTTAATCTATCTGCTGGCACATTTGTTAAACTTCCGTATGTTTGGGTTGTTAATTCTTCATCTTTAGAAACTTTAATTAATTCAATATCGTTATAATTTGTAGTTGCATAAAGATTTGTATTATCTAATAACGCTGTATAATAACCTTCAAATGAATTATTAACTGTTGTTTTGGCTGTATTCAAAGTAATGATAGCTGCCCCCTTTAAGGACTCCAACTGAGCAGCATTTCCAACTTCACTATTCTGAGCACTAAATGCTGTACTGGTTACCCAGTTTGGTGTATCAGACCAATCTATGGCAGAATCGTCTAATATAGATTGGTATTGTGCTTGTGTTAAGCTTAAGAACGTTGGCTGACCAACATAATAATAAATCATATTACCGGCGGAAGCTGGAGAGAACTGAACTGTTTTGCTAGCAGAATCACCGTACGGTGGCTCAGCAATATTAGCTGATAAAGCAGAGTATAATCCGGCATTTTTAGCTTCTTGATTTACCGGTACAGCAGGATAAACTGTAGCCCAATATTTGTTTGTGAACCCATCCCCTAACGACTCACCGTATGGTAGTCTATTAACAAGGATATTTGCTCTACTGTTGAATGATTGTGCTACAGTATGGTAAAAGTAGCGTTCTGCGGCATTTGTTGGGGTGCCATAAATTGTTTCAAACTCAGATAAGCTAGATACCTGTACGATTTCATCGCTTGGGCCTTGGGGTGCGAATCCAGTTACAAAAATATTGGTACCGATCTTGTTAACCGCTCTTAGTGATAAGTCGACTTCGTTGATTTCTACACCGGGACTTTGTATCGTTCTTTGTGCCATATGTATATTTATGTTTTTCTGAGAAAAGATTTGTATAAATTACCTTTTATATAAATATATCACGGCTCTAATAATTTGACGTAGAATTGACTATAAGCAAAACTGAATTGTGTTTCTATCTCCCCTGGGTCTCTATAAGAATATTCAATACCACCTAAAAATGTAGGAAACCCTTTTGTATAGTCAAACTGAGCAACTTTTTTATTGTATTCATCCAGTGCATAAATTGTAAAATCAGCCATATATTCATCTTCTATGACTTTTCCTTTAGGGTAATTCTTTTCTTTATTGAAATACCCTGCATAATCGTCTTGTAATTTATCCATCCATTTATATATAAACCAATAGTTTTCGAATCTATTATCGATAGTGAATTTTACGTTAACTGGAGGGTAAGGGGGCCTATTATGACTTGTGACATTTAAAGTTTGCCCTGAATATCTTGTTTCAACATTAGGTATTTGCACCGGTGGCACAACACTACCATAAATTGAAAACTGGGCTGAATCAGGATTTACCTGTTTATTGTCTCTGACAAATTTGTTTACATCATCTTTAAGAAACTTAGGCGTGGGTATAACCATGATGAATTTATCTTTTCTTTCCTTGTTTAAGGCTGCCTGGTTATATGCTACGCTCATTTAATATATTTAATGTAACCCTAAATCGCTAATTGGTGAATACGATTTTTGTGTTTGGTAATCTGAAGCTGCTACCCACCCTTTTGTTTTCATTAAAGTTAGTTCAGCATTATGTTCTTCATCTGTTTTTTCAGTGAATATTATGGTATCTAAATTATTTTCTTCGTTATCCTCGTCCCAAAGACCTTTTCCTACAGGGGTGTGATAGTCATAATCATATCTTTTTAACTCAGCAGGTCTATTATTATCATCATATCTTAAAACTTCAAAATATTTTTGTACAATTTCATTTTCTAATATGATTAAAGCCCACCCTAATGACATTACCCTGTCATCGAGCATATTAATACCTGGTTTTGCCGCCCATTTACCGTTAGGATACTTTACGAAATTTTTTACCTCTGTTAATGTTTCGATATCCCTGACATTCACTGCTCTTAATTCATTCATAAAATATCTCATATTAGTAACCATTCGATATTTTGTATTTGTATGAGCTAAAACACCAACTTTATTATTTTTTTGTTTTCCTGCCATGGCAGAATACGTTACAACGTTGCCATACCGGTAATTATAATAGAGTTGCTCAACTACTTGAGCACCGCAATTGTTTCTTTCTATTAAGGCCGGTGGTGATCCCCATTGTAATAATATTTCATGTAATTTTTGTGTGAAATTAAAGGGGTTTATTTCATCGTTCCAGTAAACAGCAACTTGCTCTATGTTAGATAGGTCTTTTAAGTCTAAAATCTGTATACAACTAGCATTTTGATGGAGCCCTTCTGCAATATCAACACCCACAACGTATAAACCGTACTCGTCAGGTGGTCTAAAAATTTTATACTTACCTTCTTCCATGGACATCTTGGGTTTAATGCAATTAATTTTTAAATTTTCAAAAAGTTCTTCATTAATTGCCATTTCACCTGATGATACAAATTCACACCCAAATTCTTGATTGAAAGCTTCTTCACTTCCAATAGTTCGCAATGTTTCGCTTCTCCACTTTTCGTCTCTACCAGGAATTTCACTCCACAAAATTTTATCAAACCCCCAACCGTTCTTTTCTTCTATAGCACCGTTCCATATCTTATAAAACAGGTTATCGGTACCGTTTGCAGTGGATGCAATGAAAATTTTAGACTTTTTTGAAGACGAAATAACAGGAAAAACAGATTTCCAAAACTGATCAACTAAATGTGGTTCAATAAATGCTAACTCATCCAGAACCAACACGTTAATTGATTGACCACGTGCTGCTGTTCCGGTAGTAGTACTAATACCTATTGTCGTACCGTTTGTAAACTTTAATGACTCTTTTCCATATTCAGAAACGCCTGGTTTTATCCAGTTTGGTAATTCTTCATAAGCCATTCTTATTCGAGCAAAGATTTCTTTAGCTGTTCCTTCTTTATTAGCTACAATAAGCATTCTTTGATCACTATTAAAGCATGCATGCCATAATGTATAGATTGTCATCATGGTGGTTTTACCAATCTGTCTAGATGCTAACAAAATAAAGAACCTACTATCTCTCATCTTCCTTAATGACCTTTTTTGACAAGAATGCAATGCTATTTTTTCTCGCCCTCTATCTAGGTTTACAATAAAGAAGAAATTTTCAGCAAAATAAAGAAGATTTTGTTTTGCCTTCTTGAGATCCGCCAACATTTTTGGCGTCCACTCAAATTTAGAATTCTCGGTAGGTAGGTTTGGGTTTCCGAGATAATAATCTCTTTTATTCTGCATTATAATTTTATTTAAACAAGGAACGCATAAATATATTCATGAACCGAAAAAAAGATTTAGTTATGTTATGTGAGGTTTATTCATCTGGGTTATTAGGAGAAGGTGGATCCGACATGAAAGACTATTATGCTTCGCAAGAACAAGGAAATGCTGATAGAGGAAGCGGCGGTGGTTTCGCTGCTCAAAGAATGTCAGGTCAAATGGGTACAGAAACACATACCGGTTATGTGCAACAGGCTGAAGACCAAAACCCGGTTGAGAATTACGAGGGTGAAGAGGAAACCACACAAGAAAAGTCTGTAAGATTGTTACATCGAGGTGGTTGGAAACGAAGCGAAGTAACACCCAAGGGTAATATTATAATGACCAAAGCTGATCAACCTGATGCACAGGTAGGTACAGACGGTCTTATAAACGGTAAAGACTATAAACTATTTCTCAGTAATACAGGTGAACAGGGCGACATAGCTGAAGACGAACAAGACGATGAGTCCTTACCACAACCAGAAGATACAGGTGTCAATTCAAATGAAAACCGCGGTTCATGGGGTAGTGCAGCATTTGGCAACGAATCTGAAGAAGGTTATGATGAAGATATCGAAATGTTAGTAGGTAAAGCTTGCACGAAAGACGCCGGAGCATCTGATCCAACAATTAATCCCGCTGCTTTAGGTGGTATGGTAGATATTATAGCCAAAGCAATTGCTGATCGGGATAGCGAAGATGAAGAAAATACTCAAGATGAAGATTTATTAAAAAGACATTATAGAAAAATGGCTGATACAGATAAAGTAGATCAAAGATACTTTAAAGCGCGCGATAAACAAGAAAATGACGCTGCTAGAAAGCAGGGATTTGATCCTGATGCAGACGAGGAAGATGGAGCTGCAGAAGCAATGAGAGCTGATGAAAGAGAAAATAAGAAAAGGCTTCGCGCTCAAGATGCAGTAGCTAAAATATATGGTTTTAATCCTGATGCAGATGAGGAAGATAGTTTTGATGAATTTGACGATGCTGAAGATACAGATTCCTCAGATGAAGCACATTTTAGAGAAATCGATCCTGAACAATGGGCAAAAGCTAAGCAGGCTGGTTGGTCAGGTGGTGCCACAGAGGATGAAGAATATCCTGATGTAGATGAGGAAGAAGATGAGCAAGTTGATCGTCAAATGAATGAAGAGTCTTATTATTCTTCTAAAGGTGATAGAGCAATGACCCAATTAATGGAGTCATACGAACAGGTTGAAAGAAAGCCAATTGAAAACAATAACTGGTACTGATATGAAATATTATAAATCTAAAGGTGATAGAGCAATGTCTGATTTGTCCGAAGCATATGGGCAAATTGTAGAAGAAAACACCATAACTAGTTATGATGGTGGTAAAGAACGACAGGTTGTTCAAGAACTTGCACCTTTAGTACCTCTTGCTGTAGGTGCTGCAAGAGCAGCTGCACCAGTTATAGCAAGAGGTGCTGCAAAACTTGCACCGAAAATAGTTAAAGGTGCAAAAGCTTTAATGCCAGGTGCAAAAGCAGCTGCAAAACAAATTGGTGGTGCAGCAGTAGCTGGAGCTGCTCAAGGAGTACAGCAAAGAGTTCAAAATAAAGTAGCAGGTCAACAACAGCAACAGCAAGAACAAGAAGAAGAATTTGGTATTGGTATGTATGTTGACATAGAAGATAGAATTGGCGGTGGTACTGGTGAAATAGTTGGTATCGTCTCTAATCCACCAAACACATTTGTTGTACTAACAGATGATGATGAAACGCTACATTTAAAAGGTGAAGATATTAGTGCAATTGAAAAACAATACGCGGAAGTTGACACTACAGAAGACATTCAAGATGAATGGTTAAAATCCGCATAACAATTAAATAATTTTATGTATATCAAAAATCGTAAAAGACAATTGAAACAAATTGAAGAAGCTTATGAAGCTGTAGTTGGTAAACCACCAGGTAAAGAGGCACACAAGCAACAGATCAAACCCGGTAAGCCTATTAAACGAACCTGGGAAAAAGCCGGTAAGAAAGTAAAGCTAAAAGGCAGTAATACTGACATACCCGCTGAAAAGCCAGCTGGTTATAAGGGGTTTGCTCATGATAACTCCGGACCTAACGGCGCAGACAATTTTAAAAGCACGGAATTAGATCCATATAACTCGGAAATTAAATTAGGTAACGCTTACGATGTTAAGCAATTATCTGATACGGACGCTTCAGATTATTTTAAGGCAGAAAACGAAAAAATAAACAAAGAGAGTATAAATACTAATATGGCTAAGAACAAATCTATTTTTGACCGTTTATACGAAGAAGTTATGGACGATGAACAAATTGATGCAGTAGAACTCGGTATTGACACAGATGATGTCGATGTTGAGACGACCGAAACTGACACAATTACTATCGAGATTCCAAAAGAAGTTGCAAAACACTTACATGACGCACTCATGGACGTAATGGACGCAGCAGATGATATTGAAGATGTCGAGGATGCTCTTGGTGATTACGACGATGACGAGGACGAAATGGGATACGAAGAAGACGAGTCCGAGAAAGAGAAGCGTTTCGGTGGAAACAAAGGGGACAGAGCTCGTCGTTACGACAAAAAGACAGGTCGTAAGAGTGAAGTAAGAGATTACGGCACGAGCGACCATCCTGAAGAGGATGAAGAGAATTTTAACTACTTCGGAGAGGAAATCGAAGCAGAGATTCTTGGCACACCGTTGGTTAACCAGAAAGAAGGTAATCCAACATCTGTAACTGGTAGTGCAAACGTTGTTCATTCACAATATACACAGACCGTTGGTCATAGCGAAGGCGATGGCAAAATTAAAGATGGTATTGATGGTGAAGGAACTGACGAAGGTACACCGTTAGTTAACCAGAAAAAGGGTCACCCAACGTCCGTAAAGGGAAAATCTAATGTTGTTAAAAGCAAGATTAAGGGTGGTGGAAAGGGTGATCAATCATTCTTTCAGAAAAACAATTAAGTCAAAAAAAGTTAGCCTTTTAAAGCCCCTGAAAAGGGGCTTTTTTTTGCTTAAATACTAATATGACCTTTAAAGAGTTTTTCATTAAGATAGAAGAAAAATGTACAAAGACCACAAAAAAAGCTAGCAGTACCTCTAAAGGTAAGAAGTGGATGAAGTGCGTCAAAAACCCAGATGGTAAAGGGTACAAAAAAATTCATTGGGGTCAAAAAGGGGTGAAGGTATCAGGTAAAGCTAATACAAAAAGGAGAAAGAGCTTTAGAGCTCGACATAAATGTAGTTCTGCTAAACCCGGTACAGCAAGATATCAAGCTTGTAAAGATTGGTAATTATTTTGCTTAAATATAAATGTGACTTTTAAAGAGTTTTTCATTATGATTGAAGAAAGATTTAATACAGGAAATATTCCGGGTGTTAATCATAGACACCAACGAGCAATACCAAAAGATCCGGGGTTGCGTAAGTCACCACAGACGGTAGCTAATTATCTGCAAAATGATACCTCGCTACCCGCTGCTTATAGAGTATTACAACAAAGGGTGGGTCCAAAATACATTAAAATATCACAAAAAGATGCTTATATGTTAACCAAACGTTTTGGTGTAAATAGATTAAAGCCTGGTAGACCAAAAGGGCTAAAAAAGACAGGTATAGCTATAGAGGTAAAACCAAATGGTGAGTATTATTTGTTAAAAACTAAAGTAGAAAAACCACAACCAACAACAACTACAGATAATTTAGTATAATGGCAGTAGAAATGGACAGATATAGAGGGATGAATCAAATCATGCCTCAGTTTTTACCAGGTGTTCCTACACCCGATCCAGATAACCCTGGTTCAATTTATCCTGGTCCTAAGCCCTATAATCAATGTTTTAGATTTACAAACAAATCTCAAAACGAATGTGAGAGAATTGTAATAGATAATTGGTGGGAAGAAATTATTGCCTTATATGGACAAGAAGTAACGTATTATCAAAACCCATACCAGACTTTATCAGCAGATGGTGTACCTCAAGGTGCTATAAATGGTGAAGGTGGTGGGCCTGGTAACATATATGGTGAAGACCCTACTAAAGTTTTCACAGATCCAAAGAAAATAATAGTTGCAATCGAGTTAAACGAAAATGCAGTAATATTACAGAAGTATGGGTTTGATTCAGATGACGAATTAACTGCTTATATACATATTAGTAGCTTTTATACTTCGTTTGGCTACCCTCAAGAGCCAAAAGCCGGAGATGTATTCATATTATCTGAGTATGGTGATGACAGACCATGGCCCAGAACGGGTAAACAGTTTGAGATAACAGAGAGATTAGACGAGGACGTTGCTAGAATCAACCCTCTTGCTGGTCACTATGTATGGATGGTTAAGGCTAAACGATACGATTACAGTTTTGAGCCTGGTTTAAGTACAGAAGGGGGAAGCGATCAAGTATATGATGATAAATTCTCTGGTAGAATGGATGAAGGTACGAATTCCAGGTCACCTAATAAGAGTTATGATGGTGATCTTGAAGAATTATCTAAAGCAATATTTGATTACCAAGACTTTGGTTACGACGATGTTTATGGGGGCTATGGAAACACAGAAGAACCAGAAGATGGGCCTTTCGGCCCAACTTCTTAAGTTTTTAATTTTTTATAAAACTGTTCGTATTCCGGTATCGATTCATTTTTAATAGCTGCAATAAACATATCAGCTTCTTGACAGGAACGAAACGTTTCTACTATCATAGAACCATCTTGCCCTTTAAAGGAATAAGCCATATTCCCGGTTTCATCCTTTTTTATATAGGATAATGTATATAATACGCCTGGGGTTAATGATCTTCTTTGCATAACCCTCGGAGCAACGTTACGTTGCTGGCTTGGTATAGTAGGGCCGCCAATTTTCCGTCCTTGATTTTCAGTCGGTATCCTTAAAGATGTATTAGGCGTGTAGTGCATCTTCTCGATATATGAACTCTTTTACGTTTCTTGGTGCAACTTCTACATCTCCACCCATTTTATAATTCAAATAAACAGATTCATACATTTCAGCAATGTAATTTTTAAATGCAAGAGGCTTTATCCATGAATTGTTCTTGTTTACATCCATTCCAAGCTGATCAGCTTTTGCTGCAACATAGTTTACTGCATCAAATAGACACAACCACCTTGAAATTTCTTCATCAGACATTTCGTTTAATACTTTTTTGTTCAATGACTTTAGCATACCCTTCTATTATAGATGCAATCCTTTCATGGTTAAAGATAAAATTACTTAATTTTGTATTTTTAATTGCATTTTCAATAACTTGTAAATTTAATTTTAGAATATTGTGATTGCTTTTAATTCTATCTGAATTTTCACTCAAAATATCATCAAAAATAACTTTGATTAAATTTTCCACAATCCTCTCTTTATTTTTTGCGTCTAAAGTTCCAGTAGCTGCAAGCATACCCTTTTCATACGATTCACGTAATAATGAATTGTGGTATCTTTCTGTACTTTTAACTGGAGGCATAGGATTTATTACAGAACCATTTTGTTCATTAAATTTTAACTCGTTATTTTTAGTTGTCATAATCAGTATTCGTTACAAAATTGTGTTTTTCAAATGGATCACCGTCTATTGGTGTTGTTTTAACAAAACTCTTTGTGCCAACATATATTTTTATTCCTACATTACATTTTGGACAATCATATTCATTTTCTTCGCTGATAATTATAGGAACAAACGTCTTATGCATACAACTTTCTACAGGGCAAATAACTTCTAATCCTTGTTCTGAAAAAGCTTTTATTCTTTCGTTTTCTAATTTTCTGAATTCTACTTCCAATCCTGATCTCCTCCAACGAGAAAAAAGATCGTAAATGATAAATTGGCCAATAAACGTTATTCCAAATATAGCAAAGAAATTATAACTAAGAAGATAGCCGCAACCTCCTAAAAATGCACTTACTGTAACGACGATAGCTAGAGATTTTACTATTTGAATCACATAATTATTATAATGTAAAAAGGACGATTATCAACTAGATTTATCTATATGCTTACGAAGTTCATTAACCCATTTTTGCATTTCTTTTTTTCGTCCTGACTTAGAAGCAGGCCAACCTTGAAAGAAGTAGTCTAATATTTTTAAAGCTGCAGAATAGTCTAAATGACTGGTACCGACTGAAATTGCTAATACCGATGTTAGATGTCTAGGATCGTCGTATACCCCGTTGTCAATTTGATCGGTAAGCTCATCTAAAGTATAATATTCTTGAAAAAGCATTATTTCGGTAACTTATTAATTGCTTGTGATCCTCCTGAATCCATAGGAGCACTTGGCGTTTCATCACTATTGTCTTCTGGCTCTGAATTGTGACTTTCGTAAGGTTTTCTATCAACAATTATATCTAAATCATTAGTCATCGATTCAATTAATGCTTTAATTTTTCTACATTTACGAACAAAACCTTTTAAACTATCTAAAGCATTGTCGCTTTCTGTAACAACTGGGTTATTTTTTGCCATATCTGCTTTAGCTTGAATGTTATCTGTAGCAAGATATAAAGCGCCCATATCTTCAACAATATGAGTTAAAGGAAACGGTAATTGAAGAGGAGCTTTATTATTATCGTTACGTCCTGATGCTTGTAGAAGATCTCCAACTGTTACATGGGTGGGTTTTTGTTCCCGGGTAGCAATGCCTCTCACCCACTTATTATACATTTTTATTTGATCTTCTTCTAAAATTTTTAAACTACCCATGTTAATATTTATTCAAAAGCATAAATATATACATGAGCTTTTTTGGCAAACACTTTGTTCATGTATTGGAACAAGATGAGACAATTCAAATAACAGATACTGAAGCTATGGAAACCCAGTTAGACCCGGGTACCGAGGTAACAGAGTATGATGTAGATGCACCGGCATTAGACGGTGGTGAAGTTACAGCACAGAGTAATGCAGCACAGGCCCAAGAATTAGTAGGTATTATTGGTGCTATGGAAGAATTTACTAATTATCTTAATAGTGAAAAACCTGATTCAGTTCAATCTCTCCTTCACGCCGCTAGTTGTGATACACTTTTTAATAAAATTGCAGGTGCTGAAACTAAGAAGATTGCCAGAGTTGCAATGGAGTTAAGCTCACTAATTGAAAACCTTAAAGGTTATCTACATACAGTTGAAACAGGACCGGGTGCCGGGCCTGCACGTTGAGCGGAATGGTAATATTATTTGTATTGCTATTAGCAATTTGTTTTTGCTATCGTGCTAATTTATTTGAGATAGAATAACCCGTCCTTTTAACCCGTTATATGAATGTTCATCAACAAATGTAGCGGGTATTTTATTCATTTTTTGACCAACAGCTATTGCATTAAAGTCTTTGTATTTTAAACCTAAATTTTTAGGCCATATAAAAACACTCAACCCAGCATCAAGTAAAAATTTAGTTTTGTTTTTAGATGCAGTATCTTGCCATTGAGAGTCTAGTACAATTACTTTTTGTTGAAATGGAAATTTATTAAGTTGCTCATATTGAAGTTTCGTATATAACTTAGAACTATTTTCAGTAATACCTGCAACAGCAACCCCATTAGTCGTAAAGCATGAATCTATAGGACCTTCAAATATATACATCCTATCTAAATTTTCGTCTACCTGATTAATATTAAAAACGCTTTTATCGCTGTTTATTTTTGACAAATATTTGGGTTTAAATTTCTCATCGTTCTTAAGTAACGTTCTTGTTTGGTAGTGTACTATTTTATTGTTATCATCATAAAATGGTATTATTAATCTGTTCTTATGAACTTTATCTTTTAAAGACAACCAAAGACTTTTAGGTTTATTGCATGCAGTATCTAATTTTCTGTTTGTAATATATCTTAATGCAGTTTGAACTATTGCATTCGATTTGAAATAGCTTACTTGGTTATTATCAAATAAATTTATACTATCTTCTGGTAACTTTTGTTTAAGAATATTAGATACAGTTTCATTTATTTTTGAATTTGTATTTGAAATATCTTCAGGTAAAATATCAAACTCTTTACTTTCTTCTATTAAGTCTTCGAATGTACTTCCTGAAACTTCTATAATCCAATTTGTTGGATTTGAATGCCATCCACAATTATGACAATGAAAGTAGTTGTCTTTTACAACATAAAATAATCTTTTTTTTCTTCCCCAAGATTTACCCTCACGACATACAGGGCAACCCCCTTGATAGGTTTTTGTTAATCTATTATATTTCGGTGCACCTGCAAATTGATAAAATTTTTGAATAACATATGCCTCTGGTAACACCATACCATAGATTATATATTACTTCTGCACATCTTCAATAGAAACAATTCCTTTGCGTATAAAAGCACCGCTAGCCGGGTCAATCCAATGAGCTTCAGTATAAATTTTACCGCCTCTTTCTAATTTATGAATACGAGGAAAGCATGTTTCACCGGAAATGGGGCTAGCAATCGGAATCGCTCTAACCATCTGCATGTTGTTAATGTTGTTATTCTGTTGTAGCATATCTATTGTTTATATATTTATTATTTAATAGGTTTACTTTCTCTACAACCTCTTGAAATACATCCTTAGTAAAAAAGGTATTTGTCCACTTATCTTTGTTTTTCATAATAGAACCTAAGTCTAGCTCTTGACACCTGTCGTAGAACGATTTCGAATTACAAGGCGGCATACCTTCTTTCATTTGTTTTTGATACGCTTCCTCTTCATCGTCGTAATACTTCCAACCCAAAGACAAATCCATCATCTGTATGTTATGAGAGTAAATTTGGTAATTTTCTTCGTTTAAAATTCCTTCCCATTCTTTTTCACTATTGTTAAATTTATCAAGCAAGTTCAAAGCTCTCTTGTGACCGACTTTATGCAATCCTTTAAGATTATCACTATTATCCCCAACAATAGCTTTATAATCTAAAAAATTCTTCTTACTAACGCCTTTAGTATAAATTTCAAAATTGGCATTAGTAACAGCAACCTTTTGGATAGGATTAAACACCATTGTATTTTCATCAATTAATTGATACAAATCTTTATCAACAGTGATGATAACTTTCTTTCCGGGTAACTTATCGACCAACCAACTTATTACGTCGTCAGCTTCCATTCTATTAGGGTAGATACTCTTTATTCCCAATGAATCCAATAGCTCTCTCAACGTTTCGTCGTTCTGATGAGCTTCTTTAGCCACATTACGATCTCTATTGCTTTTATATTTGTTTTCTGAAAGAGATTTACGAAAATTTGTTGAAGGGTATGCTAATCTTTTGTCCCAAACAGCATAAGTTTGATCCGGGCTAAATTTATCAACGTATGATTTTACTGAGCGTAAAAACATTAAGGTTGACATATTAATATCGCCATCCTTTTTGTTTTTGTTAACCCAAAATATTCGATACAATAAATTATTTGCGTCTAGCAGCAGTGTTTTCATTTTTCTTTCCTTTCTTTTTTGACTTAGATTTATTGCCGGAAAGGGAGTTTATCCTTTCTACCACTGCTTTTTGGATTTTGTTCTTTGTATTGGTAGAACAAAATTCGAATGCTTTCGACTCTTCTACCAAAGAATCAATTTCTTTTTGATTGACTGCTTTGAGTATTCTATCTCGTATTGATGTCATACTATCATTTTAAATGATCTAATAAATAAATCAACCAAAAATTGATTGAGTCATTTTCCAATTTTCATTTGTAGTATTGGTTTTTGGAAAAGGTACGTCTGGGATGTCTCGATCTAAAAACGGGCATAATTTTTCCCACCCGTCTCCGGAAATAATATCAAGAATTAAAATATCATCGGATCTATCTCTGAAATAAGATAGGACATCCATGTGATGCTTTTCAAATGCGACTTTAAATGCTTCTATATCCTCCTCATCGAATCTTGTTCTGTCATATACAATTCTGTTTACTTTATTGGCAAATTCATCATCCATTTGATTAATAGTAGCTTCAAAATATTTTTGCATAGATTCAACCCAGTTATCTATTTTTCTTACGGTATAAACAAATTTACTCCCGGGGAAAAACACGTCTAAAATTTTATAACTCATAGCTACCGTGACATCAACAGCAGCATCACTGGAGAGTATACTTTCAAAGTGTTGAGGGTAGTGATAACTGTGTAAACCTAAAATTTTAAACGCTTCATGTAAGGAAGTTGTACCCGTTCTGGATAAACCTATACCAAAAACCTTATTAATTTGTTGCATCGTACTGTGCTCTAATTACTTTATAGACGTGTCTTGGTAAAACCTCTACAAAGTCTACTAATCCCGATTTCATACCATCTTTAAAGTCTTTTATAGGTACTTCTATCTTTTGATTGTTGGGTACCGTGAGGAAAATATGTTTTTCCGTAGTAGAGCGAATAAAAGCACAGAAATGCCCTGCATAATCACCATTCTTTATGGCGTACATGTATCTAGGTTTGGGTTTTCCAGTGTTTCTTATAAAATTCAATAATTTCATTCCATTCTTTACTATTTTTTATACTTCTCTTTGGAGAATAGCCTAATCGTTCTATTTTAGAATAGTTTACTGCATATCTAAAATCGTGACCAAGTCTGTCCGAAATATACCTTATGGTAGTGTCGGGTTGTGTATACTTAATAATTTTATTAGCTATTTGATTATTAGAATATTCGTCCCCCGATCCGATATTATAAATTTCACCGGCACTACCCTTTTCAGCTACTAATATTAAAGCCTCTGAATGGTCTTCAGCGTGGATCCATTCACGTTTATTAGTACCATCACCGTAGAGTAATATTTCTTTGTCTCGTATCGATGAAAGAATTGATTTTGGTATCAGTTTTTCTGCATGTTGACCTGTACCAAAATTGTTACAACAACGAGTAACACGAACATCCATACCATATGTCTTGTGATATGACAGTGCAATCAGATCCGAACTGGCTTTTGAAGCTGAATAAGGTGAATTTGGTAGCACGGGTTGCTTTTCATTCCAATTTTTATCGTCCGAACGTAAAGCACCGTAAACTTCGTCTGTTGACACGTGGATCACTTGCTTTCCGTACTGTTTAGCTAAGTTTAATACATTGACAGTGCCTATTACATTCGTGTTAGCAAACACGTTTGGATTAGCAATGCTATTATCCACATGAGACTCTGCTGCTAAATGAAATACTTTGTCGAATTTATGGATTCTAAATACACTTTCTAACTTTTTAACGTCTAATATGTCTCCATACACACTCCAGACGGTAGGAACGTTCTCTTTATCAACGTATTCACATGCATATGTTTCTTTATCGTAAACAATAGTTCGATATCCCTTGTTTCTAAGGCATTTAACTAGGTGATGGCCTATAAACCCGTAACCACCTGTAACTAAAACAGTCATATATCTTCGTCTTTTTGTGGTTCTTTAGCTCCTTGAATTTCTTCTATGTCTACCACGTTATCTGGTTGAGCTTCCATGGTTTTTTTGTTTTCTATGTAACCTTTTACGATTTTATCAAGGAAATCATGCGAAACATCAGTGAATTCATGTAATTTTAAGTCTGAAGCTGCAGTATTGTTAAGAATACAGTTGCTTCTCTTTACAGCCGTTACGCCTTTCTTGTAGAATGCCTTTTCTTTAATGAATTTAATGTTTTCTAAGGACCAATCCTTAGGAAGAAGGCCTTCCTGTATAAGTTCTTCTTTATTATTGTTAAAAGCAGTGAATAAATCTTTTGAATTGAACACATTCGAACTTACGATGTTATAGATACCAAAAGGCGGTGGCGCTAAAATAGCATTATATACAAAATTCATCAAATCAAACATATAAGTTGCACTATTATCTTCATCTAAAACTGTTTCATACTTCAACATCTTTGAAATAAGATTTTTTGGGTGGAAAATTTCACCAATTGGCATTCTGATACGTAAATTATAACAATTAAAGCTTGATGTTAGTGAGAGCTCACCAGCATGCTTTGTTTTACTATACCAAGACGAGTCTTCATCAAACAAACCAAAGTTTGGAACTTCTTCTTCAGTGTAACCCACATATGGATCCGGTTTCGTATAGCCTGTAAATATACAACCAGAAGAGATATTAAAAAAAGAAGGTACATTACATGCTTGTGCTGCTGATGCTAAGGTGGTTGGTAATACCGTGTTTAATAACCACACCAATTCTTTCTGTTTTTCAGCATCATCAACGTTTTTGTCACCGGTAAACCCAGCTGCGTTAATTATTGCATCAAACCCCGTTCCTTCTTCTTCATATTGGGTTAAAAAGTCCACGAACGTGTTATAATCACGGTAGTTAATTTGTGAACTTTCTATTTGATGTACTTCTAATCTTTCATCTGTAGCAAGAAAAGTAGATAATTGTTGACCAATGAAACCTTTTCCCACTACGAGTACTTTCGTAATATCCATATCAATATTTTAAGATCAATCTATACCATTTCCACCCATTAAACCTGGTGGTCCTAAGTGACTAACAACAACCTTTTGAAGTAAGTGATGTAGAGCGTCATTTTGTAAATTGTTATCTTGAAGAACACGAACGACCCCGTTTCCATTAACGTCATAACCTAAAATTATACAACAATCCATATATTCTTTTAAAATTCTATCTAGTTCTTTATAATGGTTAGCTTGTTCGTTTTGTTCTTTTGAAAACTTACGCTTTACCAAAGATTCAAAAGCAAGTTTGATTTCTTTTTCAGAGAGATTATCAATATTATTTTTGTCTGGTAAGGGTGTTGGAGCAGGTCCCTCGTTTTTACTTTTCTTGCTCATCGTTTTTTATAATAAGTAGAGCTTTTATTATTATTATTTACACCCCAAGTAACAATTAGCTGAGTAATTATTGATTCCATTGAAGGCGTTGCCATAAAAAAGTTTTTTGGTATTTTCTTTCCACCGTCATTAAATTCAAACGCAACAGATACATCATTATCAAAGTTTACATAACAAGTACAAAAGATAGATTCTTGACCCGGGTTAATTAGTAAACACCACTTACGCTTATCTTTATCATTAAAGCTTTTAAAGACATCCAGTACAATAAATCCGTTATCTTTCAAACGTTTTTTAAAATAACCACACGTCTTAACTTTATTCCTCATACTTGTAAACCGGGTACAATATATTTCAACATTGACGTCTCGGTTTTTAGTTCAAAAGTACTTAATCCTTGTTCTGTATTAATCTTTACATTAATTCGAATATGATTTGTCGCTCCTAAAAGTCTTACTATATCAAAATGCATTGGAAAACTAACATCTTTAGCTTCAGCAGTATCATTAACTAAAATGGAATAACTATCTACAGATGAATTAGACCTATCTGTTATTTCTGCAAATATTTTTCCTTCAGAAATATTAAAATATAATTTTTCAGACTCTGCTACAAATGCTGCGCCTTTTGCAAGTTCGCTTATCTTAGATGAATCAATATTAAATTCAATATCGTAAGGTAAGCTCATTATTTTTTCTACACTTAGTTTAGGAGCCTGTATAATATTGTCATCAAGAAAATGATACTTAAATCGCATCTTTTTGTCTTTATAAGATAAAGAATTTTCTTTATATGTTAAGTCAACATCATCTGATTCTATAAATGATAAAATCTTTTCTAACTTCTTAATGTTAGGGATGTTTAAAACCAAATCTGACTGGACGTCCAAATCGTAAGATGCGTAAATAATAAGCCCTTGTTCATTATTTGCAATGCATTCCAATTTATTATCTTTTGTCTTTAAAATTACTGCGTCGGTTAAAGCACTAATAGGGCGCAAGTAACCTGTAACAAATTGGTTTTTATTTTTGATGTTAATGACCATAACTTATTATAGCCTTTAATCTTTGATTAACAAGTTAGTTTTTTTAATCGTTAGTAGACAACGAGTCTTTAATCCCGTTTAACAATTTCAATATTTTAGTTTGACCTCTTTCTATGTCAGACAATCTATTGAATATATCCTGTGCAGTGGCTGAATTATCAAAATTGAATTCAATTTGATTAGGGTCGTGTTGGTTTTGTTCAGGTTGTATTACAGGAGCTTGTTGAGGAGCTTGTGGGTGTACATGATGTGCAACTTGCCCGGGTTGTGGTTGTGGTTGCAATTGTGGTTGTTGTGGATTTTGACCCATAACTTTTAGAATATCTCTATCCATTACGTTTTTGTTTACATTTTTTGATCTTAACCCAGAAGATTCACTAACCAAGTGTTCATTTAGTTGTGCTAAATCGTTATGTACTGCTCCAAAAAGGCCTCTTATGGCCATTGCATCACTATATGGATCATCCGGGGGAGGTTGCCCTGCCCCCGGATCGAAGTCTGGGTCTAAACCCGCATTATGGTTCACCGGTGCTACTGGTACTTCACCAGGAGGTGGTTCACCAGGCGGCATTTGCCTCTGCGGTGGTCTAGATTCCTTATCCATTATTTGATGTCTTCTAAGCTGTTAAGCAAGTTAGCAATATCATCGTCTTCGCTGTCATTATTGTTCGAAGTGCTTGATTCTGTTTCACTTTTCTCTTCAGACTTAGCAGGTTCAGCTGCTTTTTGTTCAATAACCGTTGTAGTCGTTGTACTTGCAACGTCATCTGTACTTATGCAATAGAAATGCTCATTCAACAGTTCTTTTAGTTCATCAAAACTCTTGACTGTGAAGACACTTTCAAGATCTGATATGCTGTCATACGTTTCTTTTGCTTTGTTGTCATCCATGCCTTCAATTGCTTTGGGCATACCGAATTTTGACGATACATATGTAGGAAAGTCGCCTTGCTTCTCAACCTTAATACGAAAATCGCATCCATTCTTACCTAGGTCAAAGATGCGTGGGCCTAACTCTTCGGCTTCATCACCTTGCATAGCTTCCATAATAACTTTATGAAGCTGTCTACCAAAACGCAACAATTTTGTTGTGCCGTTATTGTCAGGATTAACGGGATCATTCACCACATACACGTTTACCATCCAATTTTCACGACGCAAGATCGCTTTGGCCTTTTCTTTCTCTTCTTCACTACCGGTTTTAGTAATACGATAACGAGCTTCACCAATTGGATCACGCTCACCCCATGTTTGTGGGCTAATCTGGTTAATGTATTGACCGGTGGCAAATGAAGTCCACCCGTGCGTGTAATAATGAAAGAATGTTTTACTTGCATCCTTTACATTAGGCAATAAACGCACCGTATAAGTATTGCCAACTTCTGTTCTTAGAAACTGAGAACGATTTGTCTGACCGGAGTCTTTTGTCATCTCAGTTTTAATGCTCTCGAATAATGATTTAATATCTGTCATGTTATAATTTTAATATTTGTTCGTTAATTTTTCGTAGAGGTAACATTCATTACCGTACTAACACAATTATATATTATCCGACTAAGGTGTCCACTCTTTCTTTGCATAGCTTGGTAACCTTACCGAAATATTTTTTTAAATCCTCTTTACAATTGTAAAATTTTACTCGATATACACTGATATCATCAATTACCCCCTTGAGCATCATCTCAACCACCTCTCTATCAGCTTTTTTATATTCAGATGAGAACTCTGGAAAGGTATAAAGCATATATACTGAAACATTCCCTGATTTTAGATGTGAAAAAAAGGAATTAAGCCCATCTGTCTTGTTTTCTTTATGAGATATGTAACTACCCCATTTGATCTTGTGTTTGTTACAGTATTCTGTTATGAACACCCCGGAATTCAAAAAGAAGTCTTTGTTTTCTTTGGAATCAATTTCAGATCTATTCAAACTGTTAACATAATCGAAATACAACTTACAAGCTTTAAGAGAAGTGTAAAATTTTAGATCTAAAACAGGGTTGTCTTGGTAAATTTTAAATGGAGCATAGAAAAACTTATCAAGATTGATATTTTTGTGCTTTGTAAAGAAGTGAGCTAACTTTTTACACAAAAACTGTTTATCTTCTTCTAGGTTATCGAAATTTGTTCGGAACTTATAAGGTTTGTTTTTAGTTACCCTACTTACTTTAAGGTGAGTGTTGTAAATTAGCTTTTCGAATTCTGTCACTAACTAATTATAGTTATATCCACTAATGAATCAATTTGTTTTTACTACTATTAATGTATTTCATGATATATTTGCTCTTATGTAATGATGGATCATAAAATAAAAATAATTTAACCATTTCGAAATCGGTATCGATATCAACTTGTTCCTTAAACAGAGTTCTGAGCTTTTTATCTTTAAGCAACAGAATAAAAATATTAGGAAGGTTTACTTTTTTGTTGTTTAAAATAGAAACAAAGGAACAAAACCCCATGAACGCATGCGCCATCTCTTTACTGTGGGTATGTTCTACTGGATTGTGATTTTCGTATTTCATACCTCAACTTTAAAGAGTTTAGTAAACTTTAAAAATGCCTTTGTCAGCTTTCCACCAGCTGAATCAGTATGACCACCTCCATCAATTAGTTTACCGGCAAGTTTGTTTAGATTTACACCTACACCTGACCGTTTCCGTACACTAACACTGTGAGATTTTGGATTCACTATGAATACAATGTCTGATGAATGTTTCTTTAACAAACCGGCGGCAACTTCGTTAATATTATGGGAACAAACCGAAGAAATTAGTTTATATGGTTTACCATCAATGTTTGTCTTATAAGAAAACGCTTCTCCATTCTCTACTTGATCATGTATCTTATTATTAGCTAACATAACCATGTTTTTTTGATGTAAACTAAAGCCACTAAACCCATCACCAAACTCTTGTATAAATTTGGCAACCCGATCACCTGTATAACTCCACAAAACATGATTTACACCCAAGCTTTCTTCGTGAGTTAGCTTGTAACTATCATAATCATCCACCAACTGTATTAATTTAGCTTTGGCACCTGTAAGTTTTGTGTTAGTATTAGGAATTGTATCCAGACCATACTTCAATACCAGCTTTGTAGTAGAAGTGTAGTCACTATCTAATACTAAAGTAGGTTTTGTAAACTCATCATAATTGTCTTTACCATTATGATGGTCAATAACAACAATATTTTTATAATTAAGTAAATCTGGGTGGTCACTAACATTTAAATCACAGATATAAATTGTATCAAATTCGGAAATTTTATTTTTACTGAGAAACTTTACAAAGTCCTCTCTAAAATTCTTATGGGTGGTAGTTTTGTAGGAAATTTCCGTATCAAGTATCCATTTGAGTACTAAAAAACTACCAACCCCATCCAAATCCGAATCAGTAAATACATAATCTTTACCGTTCATTTAGAAATTTATGATTTTTACTACGATTCTCAACCATTGGCTAGAGCTTCTATAGCGCCCATTACGTTAGCAGCCGCATTACCCATATCTTGGCTACCCCCATCACTTATTGTTAACGTTGGGTAGTGTATACTCATTTCTGTAGCACCGAAGTTAGGTCCAAATCGGTTCTTCATAACACCTAACCTTATTTGATCTAACCCCCTGTCATCTTCGTTCTGAAATATTGAAAATATTGCATCTGCAGTCATTGCTAACCCCATACTTTCACCAATAGTGTCTAATCCTGGGTTTTGCGTATCGTAACCAGACCTATTTAACTGTGTTGCTGTTATAATAGGGCAGTTATGCGTGTAGGATAACGCTCTAACTTGTTCTGTTGCATATTTTACACGTTCATAACTATTATTACCTATTGGTGAATGCATTAAGTTAACGTAATCGAGAACTAACGCATCAATCTTGATGCCTTTTTGTTCTATCTTCTTCATAAACGCCCCTAACTGTGATGCTGTTATAGTACTTGGTGGAAATTCTTTAATCAATAACTTACCAGATGGGTTTTCAATAACTTCTTTTTGCATCTTGGTTCTTAACTCTGGAATTTCATGTCTTAGATTATTAATTTCAAGTCCTGTTATATTACCTGCAAGTCTCTTAGCATACATTAGTTCACTCATTTCAAGTGACACCACCAATACCGTTTTACCTTGTTTAGCCATGTTTACTGCTACGTTACCCAAGAAAATAGACTTACCAACGTTGGTTTCACCAGCAAACACGTAAATAGATCGACCATTTTCAAGAAAACCACCATCTAACATTTCATCTACCCATGCCCAACCTGATGGTATGGTTGGTTCTTCGATTTGAAGGTCTTCAATTAACTTTTCATGGTCAACAAGTAGATCAAACCCAAGATCTACCGATAAATTAATACCACAACACTTTTCAAACTTGTCAAATATTTCTGTTGGTTCAACCTTACCTTTTGAACAGTCATCTGCCACATCTAACATTGTATGATACACAGACTTTTCTTTTAAAAATCTTTCCGTGTTAGTATACAGCTCGTCGTTGTTAAATGATTTGTCTAATTGATCTATTCTTAAGAGGGTTTGTTTTAAATCAATTTTTAATTCAGGGGTAGTACAATAAGATGCAATTTCTGTAGCACTCGGTATTGTTTGTCTTTTAATAAAGAATGCTTTTATGATTGCAATTATACTTCTATAATTTTTATTGTCAAAATACCGTGGATGAACGTGATCTATTATAGACCCAAGATATCTCGGATCTGTAATGCATTTATATAGTACTACATTTTCGTAGTATTCTAAATCCAAAGAATTTACTGACATATAAATCTAGTATAGATTATATACTTGAATGATCAACGATCGATTCTTGGTTGATTTGATCCCAAATCCAATCATACGTCTGTTGTATGCCTTTAATAAGGGGATAATGTGGTGACCAATCGAGCTTTTCTTGAATAAGTTTGTTATCACTATTTCTACCTCTTACTCCTAGTGGTCCTTCAACATATTTTCTACCCAATTTTTTACCGGCGATTGTTTCTGCAGTTTCTACTAATGCATTAATGGTCACCATTTCGTCTG
>Ga0255053_10000202_pt1 | contig 31897 bp, 28 predicted proteins | sample JV7_2_22_MG_FD_188635 | JGI IMG/M metagenome (GOLD analysis project Ga0255053, IMG submission 188635) | Seawater microbial communities from Jervis Inlet, British Columbia, Canada - JV7_2_22 | ecosystem: Environmental > Aquatic > Marine > Inlet | place: Canada: British Columbia | collected... | reverse complement strand
AGATGACTAAACTGACAGATTCAGTTGATGTCCTAGAGTCTTTTAGGCAACGTGTCGGAGGTACAATCAGAAACTATCACACCGATATGAAGATAATTGAGGCAACTAATGAAGTTGATGAAAAGATTGAACACTGGGTTCGTATATCTACTAAGCTTGTTTTTCCTGACAAGCTGTAGCCTAGGACCTGGGAAGTTCACCCAGTCTACACATTTAGAACCTCCCCCGATAGAGTGGAAGGTCTATACAGACAATATGCACAAAATTCCTAACGTTGGCAAGACGCAACGTTACCTCGAGAAGATTTATAAAGTCAAAGAAATCCCAATCCCCAGAAAGATCATAAGTAGAGATGATGGCAAACTATACCTTGGTTGGACCCCTGATGAGTTCACGATTGTGACCCAAATATTACGTCATGGTCTTTTTGGGTGGGATACTGCTCACGATCTCCAAAAGATAGCAGAACAACAGCAGATTGTAGTCCAGCAAGTTATCTTTATGGCTAAACTTATCGAACAAGAGAGAGAAATCTATAGAGGTAGATGGATTGAAGCTGAAAACAGATACTTACAACTAGAATATAAAGTAATGTGGAATGGAGTTTGGCACAAAATTACTACGATAGGTCTCATTACAGGTATGATTCTTATCGGTATCGCAGCACTTTAGGAGGACAGGAGTAAATGGGATTTGCAGAATCTGTTAAACCACAGACAGTATTTAGCATGGAGGTCACAGACGGTACCCTTACTAGCGGCGATCAGAAAAGCACCTACCGTGAGGACGAAGAGGAGCTTCTCATCACTGAAGTTGCTGCCAATCCAGGGTTCGCTGTTATCTTCACCTTCAGTGGCATCCGTGTCTTAAGTAAGTATGCCAACCAGATACGTGTCAATATAGTTGGTTGGTATGAGGGTGCTGCTAACCATGACGTGCAGGTTCACCTTTGGAACTACGTCACTGAGGCCTGGGAGAGCATGACTGGAGACGCTAAGGATCTGCCCGATGAAACAGCTCCAGACAACTACCAGTTTGCCATCGATGTAGGTGACTACATGCAGGTTGAAAGATTTAAAGCCTATGTTGGTTATGACCGTGAAGTAAAAGTCCGGCTATACCACGACGATAATGGTAACGTCAACCATGATCTGCATATCAATCAGATCTATGTTGACTTCCCAACAGAGGGTACCGACCGACACCGAGAGAATCTAGCCCATGCCTAAGAAAAAGCCTGTATATGATGAAATCAAATCATTTCGTCTCTACAGACCAGCTAGGGTCAAGAGAAAGCCTCGTAAGGCTAACGGTGGCTGGTTCAGATGGCTTACCATGACGGGCGAAGAGTCCAAGACCTCTGTCACTAAGTTCTTCGCAGTACTATTCTCATTCGCTACTTTAGTCTTCTTCATAGGAGAAGGACTAGGTATCGCTGGAGTAGCAGTACCAGGCACTGCAGTGACAATGCTATCTATGTTCTGGCTGGTCTACATCGGTAGTAATAAAGCAGAAACGTACATATCTGCAGCACGCAAAGGTCCCGCATCAGCAAAACCAAAGCCAGCACTACCGGAGGGAGAAAGCTAATGAGTAAGAAAGGAACAGGGGACTGGAGGCCTTTAGGTCCAATTACTAACGAACCCGTGCCAGCACGGGGGAAGACCAGAATAGGACCAGGTGAGCTAGCAGCTGATATTATACTCCCAATAGACCCCAATACGTTACAGATTGTACCACAGGAGGAGGAAGAAGAAGATGGCGGATAGAAAAGGAAGCGGAAACTGGAAACCATTTAAGGAACCCGGACCGGGTGTGCTTGTAGGTAATGTCGCACCTCTGATGCCAGAAGATCCGGAACGTCGAGTACGAGAGAAGGCTGAAGTACCACCAGTTACTGCAACCAACCCCGGGATCGAAGAGATCGGCGGTGGTAAGAGTAAGAAGTAATGGCAGCACCACATCGTTACATAGCTACGCATAAGAAGACTCACCCTGCTGGCCATGCTAAGGGAGGTGGCAAAGGCGGAGGTAAGTCCGGCGGTGCCGGTGGCAAGAGCAGCGGAAGCAAATGAGATTTCTAGGGAGTAGGTTAGCGCTTATATTTCTACTAATTATAACGCTTTTCCTTATCCTTATTCTGTTACCACCACTACCCTTTTAGGAGGAAGTAATTGCTTGAACTCATTCTGATTGGAACAGCCCTACTGGGAGTTATAGTCGGGGCAATCGTCACCGCACTAGCTCTTAAACAGAAGCAGAAACCTCCTGCTATCCACTTAGACCTTGGATCAATTAACTCTGACATAAGACAGCTTCCTAGACAGATTCTGCAAGCCGTACAGGGAAGTACGGCCAACATCAAGGGGGCAGTAGCTGAACATATATCGTACCTTAGTCTAGCCTCTAAGTACGACAGGCTAATCCCAGTTGGAAGCACAGTGGACTTCATTGGTATCAACTTTGATAGTACCCGTGCCGAGGAGGATGGCAGAGTAGACTTCATAGACATTAAGACAGGCAAACATAGCCGCCTTACCCAGGAACAAGCTAAGCTTAAGCGACTGATCCTTGGTGGTAGGGTGGCTTTTTTAAAAGTCAAAGTGAGCACCGACTGCGAGGCCCCACATGAGGATTAGTACTCAGGATCTGAAGACTTTTATGAAATGTCCTATACTGTTTGCACTAGGACGCCACTATAAAGCTGAGAGCAAGGAGCTTATTGAGTCCTTACGTCACGCAGTGGAGTACCTATACTCTTATCAGTATGCTCACGGTTCACCGTGCAATTTTAATGCCCTCATCAAACGCTGGAATCAGATGTGGTGGGGCAAGAAAAAACCAGATGATCAAGAAGCTATAAAGCTTTCCAATAGTGCCTACGCAGCCTTAGATAAGTACTATGGTTCCTATATTGACATAGATTCTGATGTCTGTGCTGTCAACTTCCCTTACGAAGTAGGTGTCGGATCTCATGTCATAACAGGCACTTGGCCTGTTATTCTGTCTGAGAAGGATGAAGCGGTGCTATACTATCCCTTCTCACAGAAATCAAAGCTGCAACTTATTAGAGACATAGTAACTAAGGCTGACGTAGTAGCTATGCACATCACTACTGGTAATCCTCCGGTAAGGGTAGTGCACTCACGCTACTTGCCTAATAGTCCTAACGGAAAGGTAGTAATAGTAGAGGAATTCTACCCCAAGAAGGCATGGCTAAACAAGTCAGTAGATGCTCTCACCATGATCATTACAGCCATGGAGAAGGGCATGATATGGGGTAATTGTCACGCATGTGCAACATGCGATCTTCGTAATAAATGTACCGGATAGGAGTAAGTCATGACAGAGAAATTCTCAGGTAGTATTTATGGGATACCAGAAGGCAAACCACCTCAGATCGAAGTCCTGCAGTGTGCCAATTGTGAAGGCATCTGGATGGAGACTAAGATCGTACAGATGGTGCAAAAACAACAGGTACTTCTGGGACAAGCATGTCCCCCAGCCATAGATCCACCTAACTTTTATATCTATCAGTGTCTTGATTGTGACTACATGAACCAGCCACAACTAGTATACTCTGGTCTTACACAGGAGCGCCAGATATATGAGGCGCTACTCAAGGTGATCAAGAGGCATAATGATAGAATCATCCAAACAGATCAGTAAAGACCAGTGTTATGAGTTCCAAGAGCACCCTAAAGTCAGAGGATTGGTGTTTCCTGAGGAAATGTTTGATCATTTGAGGTTGACAGGTGGCTATGTTGTGATACAATTGAAGAGTGAGGAGGATTATCTTGAGTTACAGGCCAAACTTCATAGTTCCACCCCTACCAGTTCTTTGGGGAGACATAACAGATCAGCCCTACAGAGGCTGGCATCTGGCTACAATAGCATCAAAGACTGGCCTAAACGAGTACGTGCTCATATGGAACGTAGAAGAGGATAAGTACGACTTATGGTATAAGATCTACACTAACCCTGAAGATCCTACCGAACATAAGTATGAGGGAGGTGTTCCGGAGGGGACCATCAGGGAGATTACAGACTACTTTACCACTAAGGATATATGGCCTATCATCGAAAATTGTGCAGCACTAGCAAGAGAACAGGAAGAGAATGCAAGCAGAGCAGGAAAACCTACAGAACCTAGTTGAAATAGGGTTTACTGTAGCAGACATAGCACTACACCGTAAATGGTCTGTCTCTAAGACTCGCTACTGGCTGAATAAGTTTGATCTTAAGGCCGATAGGGAGAAGAGCTCTATAGGCCACAAGGCCTGGAGACTAGTGCTTAAGAGAGAGTTCCCTGCTTACCCCATACAAGAAGAATATCACGTAGGTAAAAAACTAAGGCTTGACTTTTACATCCCCGCATTGTATATTGGTTTTGAGGTTGACGGCGAGCAACACAGAAATAGAGTTGGACATTGGGATTTCCATCCTGATGTAGACCGGTTCCTAAGAAACCAGCGCTTAGCAGATGAGAAAGAAGCCCTATGTAAAGAGCAAAGCATACTCCTAGTCCGTATTGAAGATCATCTAGCCGTGAAAGCAGCACTCGAGCCAGAGGCAGCCGAGTGGCTTATCAAAGACATCAGAACTAGACTGTCAGCACACGAGCCACCAGATCGAGGGAAAGCACAGCACTCTCCTAGCAAGTACTCCGCCTACCAGCAGCGGATGCGAGAGATGGGGAAACAACACAGAAGAAGACAATACCTAAGGAAGAAGGAGATAGATGCTAACGCCAAGGCGCTTGCCAAGAAATAGCCTGTATGTTAGAGTAGATAGTGCTAACATGTTTGATCATACTGATATCATGTTTATCCACTACATCGATGGCCGACGACATGTCGCCAAAGTTATACCAGGTGAAGTAGACGGTGACTACCCTCACATGCCTCATACGGAATGGGAGGAAGTACCAGAAGGCACTACATCACCTCCTACACTACGCCTTCCTAGAGAGGCCTTCATGGCTCTGTGTGACGGTGTACTAGATCACCTGGAGTCCCTAGGACTCCTTGATAGAGCAGCTCCTGAGCGTTATAAGGCAGAGCTTAACGCTACCATGCGACATCTACACGACCTTAGGATGATATCGTTCCAGGCTCTTGGTGTAGAAGAGCCAGAACCTATGATAGTAAAGAAAGCGTCAGATGGCACGGACTAACTATGAGCGTGGTAGAGAGGTAGAATACAAATGTCAACGAAAGCTAGAGGAGGAGGGATTCAAAACAATCCGCACCTCTGGCTCCAAAGGTGACTGGGATGTAATAGGCTACAACGAATCGTTTGTACGCTTCATCCAGCTAAAACGAGAGAAGGTAAGGCGGGGACACTACCCCGCTATTAGGAAAGCAATCAGAGAAATAGGGCTCCCCGACACTGTTCAGATCGTTAGGGAACTCTGGGTCTGGACGGATCATGAAGGATGGAAGATATTCATTATTGGGCAGGACGGAGAAGATGAGTCAATTGACCTACGACGTGAACGTAGAAGTACTGGAACAAAGGCTAAGTCCAGCAGAGGTAACAAGCCTAGCAATAGAAGCAAAAACAAGTCAGGACGCTAAAGTAGCTCTACTTGAAAGCTTTGACGGCTACCTCAGCAAGTACGTTGGCATTATACGTGGTACTATATCCTTAGACCAGGACAACCACGACACAAAACAGTTCAAGCAACTCTTTGTGTCTGCTAGGAATCTACAGTTCTACTCCCCTGCTAGACTCAGCAAATTGCTGCGTGGTATCTATCAGATGATAGATGAAAGGGAGGTCAAACAAGACCTTATAGAAGACTTCCTGCGGGCTATCGATAAGTTCCCTCCGGAGGCCTCCAAGGGAGGGTTCCTCTCTTATGTCGTACAGTACATAAGATGGAAGGCTAAGGACAAGATCCTAGCGGCTATGAACCAGCCCCTCAATCTCTCTAACTGGAATGCCATACCCTTTAGGGGCTCTCAATCATTTAGGTCTAAGTATGTCAACCCCATAGAGCTAGAGCACTTCCAGCATACTGTTGAGCCTGTCTTCTATGATGGCCTATCGGAGATGAATCTAGAGTGGGTAAATCACTGCGACGATCCTCTGTTTAGAGACCTTAGCAGTCATAGTAGATATATATTATACTTGAGATACAAATGTGGTCAGACTTTCGACGAGATAGCCGCTACACTAAGACGGTCGCCGCGGACCGTAAGCGAACAGTATAAAAGAGTAATGAATAGACTGAGACTGATGGCAAAAAGAGACGGGGCCCTAGAGGACCCCGCTATAATAGAAGATGACATACCGGACGAAGACTGTGATTAACTCTCACCAAGTGTTACCATCAGTGTAACACTCGTGCAACTCCAACTCCTCCATGGACTCGCAGAGATCGGGCAGACTCTGCGGGTCTTTTCTTTTATGGATTAGGTGGATGTGTCGTGTGTGCGTCATAGTCAGCCTTCAGCTGAGTATACAGATCCTGTAGAGTCGTCACCTGTGACTGTAGTGACTCCGTCAAAGCCTGGAGGTCCTGTATATCCTTCTCTATAAGGGTGTTGTACTGCCTCCATTGAGTGTTGGAGACCATTTCCAACTCAACCTTATTGATCACTAAGGCCAGATCAGCTTCGATCGCTGCTATTCTCGCTTCTTCTGCTAGTGTGAATGCCATTATCTTACTTCCTTATTTGTAATAGCCTACGGCCTATTCTTACTACCGTAGGTCTATCTCGCTTAACAACTGGAGCTCTTCGACGTGCAGGTGCCTTGACGACAGGAGTCTCGACTTTAAACTCTTCTATCTCAGGGATCTCACCTTCTTCAATCTCTTCTACTGCTGTGTCTACAGCGACCCATGCATCCCACATGAACTGATCAACGTAGGCAAAGTGTAGCTTGCCGTAGCCCTCGTTGCCCCAGGTCTTGTTCCAAGAGTTCTTGAACTCGAAGGTCTTCTCTACTTGATCATATCCCACCACACAGATAGCATGCCCACCTAGTATATCATCTGGGTCGGTTGGCATATCAATCAATCCCTCATAGTCTGCATAGAAGAACTCATTGAAGACGGCCACACCTATTACTACAGGTCCCTCTTGGAGTCCCATTATAAGCCCATCACTACCGCTGACTCTATGGTAGGAGTCTATCGTATTCCATTGGGCTACCATAGGTGCCCAGTTCTCTGGCTCACCTGTGACCAGATCGTCGTAAGGCCAACCAAGTTCTGGTGGACAGCCTACATGATGCAACACTTTCATAGCGTCACGCACAGAGGTGCCCTCTTGCCCTGGCCATCCATCTATCTCCTTGCATTTATGATAGATCCATTGCTCAGAGAAGTCGTAAACTTTACCCTTACGATGGTCTTCCTTACCGGCTGCCAATTCTTTCAGATGTTCAGCTCGCTCCTGCCATTCCTTCATGGCTGCGACAGCAAAGCCAACACAAGAACCCTTTCTACCTTGGTCTTTGATCGGAGTCATCTCGTCTTTCCATGAAAGAGCTCCGGCTGCATACCTTGCTTTGAAGCGTGGCCTTATCTTAAGTAAGGGAAAGTCTCTGTCGTCCGCCTCATCTGGTCGCAGATTCAGCGGCCTACTGATCTTTCGTCTTTTAGTCATCTATCTAAGTTCTCCTATACGAAGTCTAACCTAATATCTGATATGTTGATACCAGCATCTGCACCAGTAGGTAGATAATCTATCCGCATCGTTCCACCGTTTACTAGCGTGTCTGCAAATGGCGGTAGAGGACCTGTTGTCAATCCTGGAATAACGATTGATTCATAAGTACCAGCTGGAGAAACATTAGCCACTCCAGCGAAGGTTCCCATTAGTGCACCAAGATTATCAAAGATGTGTATGTCGAGTGTATCTGCCGGTGGCCCAAAGCTTACCATCCTGATCTGAAGAATGATATCGGTATACGAGCCAGGTATGGCCACTGTACCCAATACGAAGTCTTCTGATGCCGGACCTCCAGTCGGACCAGGACCTGGTGTCCCTGCATTACTCATCTCGGTTCCATCATGTGGGAAACCTGGATAAGCTAGCGGTGGACCAAATACATTATCAACCAGAAGCGTCCAATTAGTTCCAGGTGGTCCCGGTGGGAACGGTCCCGATGTCCATGGTGGAGCACCTATTGGTGGCGGAGGACCTGCGCCCGCGCCATCACCTGCTAAGAACATAACCGGTGGATATGTGGTCGTTGTACTAACGGTACTTGCCGTAGTAGCCGTACTTATCGTACTTGCTGTAGTAGTGGTAGAAGAGGTAGTAGTCACAGTAGTTGTAGTGGTTGTGAAGCAATCAGCGACTGCCCTACCGTAGGTAGTAGCGTCTTCTCCAAGAGTACCCGCGGTTCCTGTTGGAACAGCAGCACAAGTAGCTATACCACTGTGCCACTCTGCATAGCCTCCCCAGCCAGTTACGTTTAAATGCCCAATCAGTGTGTCTAGAGCACTATCGAATCCAGACAGATTAGCATGCGAGTTTCTCTCTACATGTACTCCATTGCCACCACAGCGATGGACATGATAGTTATCCAACTTAAGCTGTGCACCGGCCTTACCTACAATACCGTGTGATACAGCGTTCTTCACAATGATATTTTGCATGAAGAAGTGGGAATTACCCTCTACCACTATACCGTGAGCCTGGCTACTGTCTATAGTGACGTTCTTCAATCTTGGCTGTGACACATTCCTTGCTGTCACTACGGCTTCTCCACCCGGATAGGCATTAAAGAAGAAGACGTCATCTAGGTTGTGACCATAGTTGGTAAAGAACTCTACTGTGGCTCCGTATGCTAGACTCTGTGGTGTCTTCTCCACGATAGTCTTCGCTCTTGGATGTACAAATACAGCCCAGAAGGCACCATTGGGTGGCTCATCGCCAGTTGAAGGTGAAGTACAATTGTAGCGTACTCCCTCATGATAGACCTTGTCACCTGGAGAATATCCAGTAGCAACATCCCAGTCATCATAATCGTCAGGTGGAATCTCGTTGTCATACCACCACTTGAATGAGTCTGCCCAGTTGATCGTACGGTAGTCGACCGTACCAGTTAATCCAGAATCTCCTGTTGCCTCTAAGTACCAGTCACCCGTGGCGTAATTAATAGAGTAATCGCCTGGGTTTACCAGCTCAGTAGCACCATCTACATAGGTGACTTCTGTTGTAAACTCATTTAGACCTGTATTACTGAAGACTACCGCATAGTCATCGTCTGGAATGTTAGCAAGAGTGCCAGTATTAACGCTATCTGCAACCACTTCAAAAGTGATATCGTCCGCACTGCCTAGCTTAGAGATCTGTACGTAGAAGCTCGTCCTTGTATTGATGGTAGGTGGTATATAAGTCCCACCTGTGGTCATATCACTTAGACCTGCACCAAAGAAGTATACTCGCGCAGATACAAAAGCACCACCACTGATAATAACGTCGTTAGGATCTCCTGATAAACCTTGAATAAACACCTTACCTCGTTCAAGCACCCTATGATCTAGGAAAACAGATTCTGGATACGTTCCATCTTCTAAGAAGATGTCAACCTTCGGAACTACTAGATGGCCTATATCTGATAGGGCCCTATTAATAGTAGCGTATGGTGCTGCTGCTGTTCCGTCGCCCAAAACATCATCCCCGATCCCTGGTCCATCGACATAAATCTGATACCCATGGGGATACAGAACACTAATATTTGTGGCCACGTATCTAATAGATTCCTGTGCCGCTGCCGCAATCTGAGTATCTTGAGAGATACGATCATCAATATTGAGCTGTTGTAACTCATTGATGGCATGCCCAACGTTGACAATTGGGTCACCTTCAACTGGTGACACACTATCTATATCTCCATAGGGACCACCATCAAGTACAGACGATGGATCTGCTGGATACTCTAGTGGCTCTGTACTGGTAGAACTGAAGTCGATCTCTGTACCCATGTGCATTACACCTGGATATCCAGCCAGTGCCTGGTTATAGGGATCGGTATGAGCATCATACTCTTCCCTTAGTGCCAGTAGGTTAGCCTCGAAGCCAGTAATATCTGTATCAATTGTAGTGAGAGCGTCCTGTACGTGAGTGTCTGTAATGAATCTAGCTATACCTGCCTTCCATCCAGCATTCAGCCATATATGGTCTGCTTCGTGGTCAAAGGTACCAGTCATACGTACCTTGTGTGCAGCCCACTCTGGCTCTAGGACATCTAATCTACCATCCAGAACAACAATATCTGCAGCATTGGTAGCAATGTTGGCAATATTAGTATTGATTAGGACAAGATTGGCAGCAATAGCAGTTATATTGGTCTCAATCCCATCCTCTAGTGCCTCTAAGGCAACCTCTACATCTTGACCGATTACTGGACCTAATATACTTCCTCCAGCACCAGTATAAATTACATCGGTTGCATCTATCGTAATAAGTGTGAGAATAAGCTCCGGATTATCTATGTCATCCATCCGATAGCCATGGGGATTGAACTCTGCAATAGTACCATGGCCTGAGCGTTCAATGTGACCCTTAAGAGACATTCCAGCATCTGCTGGTGGCTTATTAATCGGGTTACCCGCCCATGTATCATTGGGTAAAGCAGTCCATACAGATACACTAGTATCAAAATCTGAAGCCATCCAACCTGCCAGCCGGCGTATGGCCGTACGTAACTGATTTAGTTCGTGTTCTAGATGCTGTGGAGTACCGGGCCAGGTACCACTGTCATAGTTGTCATCTACGGCATCTGTTGTCTTGACCAAAGCCTGGATGACTTGAGGATTAGTCGTCCCTTCTTCTGCTGGATCAATAAAGACGTGACTATTTCCTATCATCACGTCACCGTGGATCTCCTGTAGTGCATCCAGCTGTTCACGGATAGTATGGTCTCTACTCTGTAGACCACTGCTCAACGGATATGTGGAGTAGTCAGGTGGAGCACCTTCATCATACCCCTCATTAAATATATCAGCTACAAGCTGATCTACCAGTAAGTCTAGCCTCTGGGTTAGTCCGTCAAGAGAGTCTGGAGAGGAGGTGCGACCCGTATAGAATATACGGACACCTATTTTCTCCTTGGCGTCCTCTGTAAGACCTGCAAGTACGGCAGCTTCTTTGGCCTCCTCAATTGCTTCGTCTGTATCCTCTCTGAAGACCTCGAAGACCTCCTTGATGGTATATGGTCGTCCAAGGATATCTGAATAATATGACTCATCTGTAGACGTAGCAGTCATATCCATATATAACTGCGAGCCGTCGAGCCCATTATCGATAGGACTTATATCCGATGTCCTATCCAGCGCAGTAATCTCTACTGGTCCACCTGGCATGGTGCCCAGGAGTGGGTACAGTAAAGTATTCCATAGACGCTGCATTTCTACAATGTCACGTACCATTTCCTCAATGGTGTCATTCCACACCTCGGATTCCACTGGCCCGTTATAGGGAACCCGTCTCTCTATGAGGCTGGTAACATACTGTTCCATAGTTGTTGCTGGCATGGCTTAATCCTCTATTATGTCTCGTAGTAAGGGTCAAACTTGATCTTGTAGTCGTGGAGGATAGGTGTTGTACCTGGCGCCTCCGTATAGAGATCTGCTCGCAGGATTACATCCTCTGGCAGATCTGTTGCAGTAGCTACAAAGTACTGCACTACAAACACTTCGTTGTTCACATCCGGATCTCCCGGACTATACTTGAGAATGAACTCATCTCCTTGTTTTGCTACAAGTCGATAGTCATCCGGTAATGCATTATGTGTAAGATCGAAAGCAGATATCATAGCTGGCTGCTCTGCTGCAAATCTAGTAGCACCTATGTATATTCTACTCCTCTGATCTCTACCTAAGAGGTCCTCCTCATATGGGACTCCCTCTATAATATACTTGTGATTGTACGGATAGATAGGATCCACTACGGCACCCTCTATACTGTCTGTCATGGTCCCATCATCTGCTATTTCGTCGGTGATTTCTGTCAGTGTACCAACTGATACCCAGTTAGCCTGCCTAGTGCGGAAGAAGTGCCTACCGTACGGGATTGTGTACCTACCCGTCACAACTACACCATCTACTTCGGCCTCTGTATCCCCGAAGTCGACCTCTATACCATAGAAGTCCTCTACCCAGACGTAGCAGGAGTAAAACTCGCTGTCATATGTCCATCCACGCTGTACGGTACGTACACTGTCGACATTACCTTGCTCCCCAATGTTTCTCCAGATGGTAGTAGAGAAAGGATCTATATCTGCAGCATCGAAATCTATGGCAGCATCTTCTGTATTGACCTGCTCTGCTGGTATAACCCACCCAAAAGGTCCATCAAACTGACTAGCGATCTTATTTAGAGAAACCACTTTGGGGAAAGGAGCTATCGTACGATTGACTGGTGTAATAGGTATCCATAACTCACCTCCATCAAAACTGAGAGAATATAGTATATCTGTATTGCCAGGGATGTCTTCACAGGCCTCGATAGAGCACCTGTTGATGAATGCTTGCTTACCATCTCTATCTTCTGGCGTTATTGCAATACTTTGCAGGCGGCTGCCGGCATCATCGTAGTCTAGACCATAAATGCCAATGTGTTTTGCACCAAAATAGGTCTCGAACCTACCATCTGCTGGCTTATCATGGCCATTACGACTGATGGTGAACTTAAGCCACTGCATTGGAATGGCCTTGGCGGTAAAGGTGCCCTTTTCTTGGATATTCTGTACAAATGGCTCTCCCGGCCAGTCAAAGAAGTTGTAATTATCGTTGGAATACTGTAGATGTACAGTCACTTGGCTGTAGGCGTCATCACCATAATTGTGGTACTCTACCTTGCTAACTGACTTGTCATCTCCTATATATACTTTTAGCTCTGCAGTCAAAGACACCGACGCTGTAGTGAGTACAGACTGTCTCCACGGATCCTCTCCATCCTTAAATGCGTTGACCGCACTAGCATCTGTTACGTCTGCACCTTGATATACTCTCTCTCTTGTCAGTACTGTGAAGTCTACATCACCTATATCTATAAAGTTTAGATTAAACTTTACTCTGCTATCTATACCTTCCTTCATGGAGACGAAGCCACCCTTGAGATCTATGGCCGCAGTGGTCTCCTGTGCATCTACGTACCTCATGCTCTTAAAGGAATCAGTAAAGAATTGGAAGTACCCTTCGGTATCCCTGTGCTGTAGTAGAAGCTCGTCTAACTTATCCTCCAGATCTCTCAGCTCCACCTTGAGCATAGCTATCTCTGATAGGTTGCGGTTAAGAAAGTCTACAGAGTTGTTTATCTGGTTTGCAGTCTGACTGTATAGTATGTATAAGTCACTCAGTATGGCAGCCTGCATCTCATTGAACTTATCAGCTGATGATTCCTCTCGCTCATCTACTGTCACCTCTCTAAATGACAGCATTGGCTGAGACATATCTAGAAACCACTCGTCTATGGCACGTAGATCTTCCTCTAGCTGTGCAATAGAAGGATTGACCTGATCCACTAAATACTCCTTAAGGATCTGGTCTGCCAGAAACTCTCTGTAGCTATCTGCAAGGCTCATTTGCTATTTTACCTCTGATTCAGAAAAAACCATACATAAGACCGAATGCTTTTCGGTCAGCCTATTATAGTAATGAAGTAGTTAGCACTTTTAGTGCATATCCCTTAATAACAGGCGTAAAATAGGGCTCTAGGTCCTCTATAGACTCTACTACCCTGTCTACATAGTCGTATAATATCTTGACCAGACCCGACTGTCTTGTAGATGGTACATAATCTTCTAATACCATTGGATCTAGGATGGTAATAAGCTTTTCGTCCGGACTTACCTTAAATGTAGAGGCTGGCAGCTCCCTTGCAATACGATATGCAATACCATAGTTGGTCCACTCATATTTGACAGAGCTGAGTGCCGGTAAGGTACGTCCTAGATTCAGGTAGACTATGCCTTCTCTGTAATCTACGCTATAGGATTCAATTAGCTCCTGTTTCTTACCACTATCCTCATATTTGTAGCTTACGGTACCATTGTCAAGAGTGGATACCGTATAGACATCACCGGTAGAATAATTGATCGAGTATTCACCTGCAGTTGGGGTGAACTCTGTTGAGCCATCTATATAGGTAACTTCAGTAGCAAACACCGTAGTATCAGAGAATGTAACAGGGTATGATGGGTGTGGAACATTAACGAGAATGAAAGAGTTACCACCAGTGGGCACTAGCTCATCCTTAACGTCCAGGATTGCACGAAATTCAGTAAGTCCATCTATAAAAGGTATCTCTTGCGTAAACCATTGTGCTGCATCTGTTCCTACGAAAGATACAGAACCTCTCACTACGGTCTCGTGGTCAAGTATAATAGAGTTAGTGCCAGTTTGGGAATCTACGTCTAACTCTTCCTTAGTAGAGCGGAATGAATCATGATCCATCTCTAGTGATTGAAAGTCTGTCTCGTCAACAAAACTGAAGAAGTCTTGTGCTATCTCAACGAATGGAGTGTATGTATAGTTGAACGTAGTAGCACCACTCTCCCAGGTTTGATTATTGAGATAGATTATACCGTTAGTATAGTCTATAGAGTAGTCACCAGGGTCAGGAAGCTCACTCACACCATCTACGAAAGTCTTTTCTAGAACAAATCTAGCAGGTACAGCAGGCTCCTTAATGACAACCGTTACGGTAGGCTCTATGTACGAGTTTAACAGGCGTATAACGGAAGCACTCTGATTGACTATCTCACCTACAATATCTTCCTGTGCTTCCCACCTAATCATCCGGATAGCACTCTTATCTCCGTCTGAGATATTCTCCAGGTCTATTCTATGGGGCTGCTGCCCCTCTACTACTACCCTCTCTGCCGGCATTGCCAGTGTAATAGCTGAGTTACGTGGAGGGATGTCTCCGTTGGTATTGTCCCCGAACTTAATCACTACAGCTGGGTTGCCATCGAGATCTGTTCCATCAGGCTGTATGATGTAGGAGTAATTTGTCCCTCCTAGGTCTGTCACCCTCGTCCAACGCTGACTATCTACGTATAAGAACTCCTCGTCTATTCTTACGTTGGTATGTAGATAGAAAATCTGATCTATAGTTCCATCCGCTAGGCCAACAAATATCTTAGGAGAGTTCCATCCCTTGGAGCCATAGATTGGATTGATTATCCTTACGCTACCGGCTACGGGGCGTTCAGCCACCGCTATCTGGTATGGAGAACCAGCAGGTATCTGGCGCAGATCATAAGTACTACTGATCTGCTTTCTCACAGCAGCACTATCTGCTTTGAATCCATCTGATTCTCTACGGAGTACTGCCTTATATCTAATATCTCTAGGAGAAGACGTAGTATCGATAGAATCTTCCGAAGCATCGTTAACACCACGTATCTTAGGTATATCTGGGTCTTCCCCGTCTGATGGTTGTATTGTGTGCCACGACCTACCATCATCCACTGAGACATAGTGCTCTATTACCGCCAGTTCAGACGGTTTAGACGGGTTTCTAGCCTCAATCAGAGCTATCTTCTTGACATCCTCGCTAAAGAAGTGGGGAACGCTAACAAAGATGCCACTATTGGAGTAGTTAATGCCATGTATGGTGATATCTCTCAGTCCGATAGCATATCTGTAGCTCTGAGTGCCCTGTGTATTGTCTATCCAGTATCCTTGTTCTTGCTCGAAGACAAACCTGACATATTTTACTTTTCTTGGGGACATACTATACAGGCCCTGCCCAGCAAACTTCGAGACAGAAGGAGCAAGCGTAAAGTCCTCATCCTGTAACAGATCATTGAAGCCCTCTATGTCTATGCTCTCTCGGATAGACGTGTATATCCTATCGTCTGTGGATGTCTCTATCGTTCTAATTTTGACCCAATTGGTAGTCCCAAAGTTGTTTGGATTCACCCTGATGAAGTTAACCACAGACTCTACTGCTAGAGTAAGGGTCAAGGACAGTACTAGGGGATCCCTACTAGGCCCTAGCCCAACTTTTTCAAACTCCCACCACGTATCCGGATCATTATCTATGATCGAAGCCATGTCGTCGTGAACAGCAGCACCTAGCTCATTATTATTGCCATGAAGACCATTACTCTCGGTATTGACTCTCATAGTATTAACTATTAATTCACTAGAGGTCAGCAGACGTGGCAATGTGACTACTCCCTGCTCTATGTCCACATACGCAGGGGTAGCACCAACAAAACGCTCATCAAACTCAGTCTTGTCATATGAACCGAAGTCATCTCCTGCATATGTAGCTCTACCCACTACGTCAGATGAGAATAGATTGAGGTCTTGGAGCTTACCATAGATCTTTCTAGTTCTAGCAGTGATTGCCCTCTCTTCGTCAACAAGGCGATTGAAGTTAGACACCACTAGATTTCCAGTACTCTCAAGCTCTTGAAATACGACATCCATATCATCTACAATAAGCCTGAATATAGAATTGTAGTGATCTGGGTCCGGAGACGTACCGGTCACAGCCCTGTCTATCTTAAAGATTGGCTCATATACATTACTTCCAGCATCCCTGATGGCTTTGGAGATAGCGGATAGAATTTCTTCCACAAACGCTATATCTCCACGCTGGATTGCTCTATTAACAGACTGCATAAGAGCTATGAGCTGTTTTCTAACGATGTCTGGCTGTGTCCTGTTGAGTATGTTGTTTAGCATTTCTTAGCTCTCCGGATATAGCCTGGTTGGGTCTTGACTTGCTACCAATAAAGAGTACTCGTTAAGCTTTGGAGACTGTGTACTGTCGTCAATATTATTGCGCTTCATAATAACAATTAAATAAACATCACTCTCCTCTACCTCTTCACTACCTATCTCTCCCTGGGTGAAGATAAGGTTATTGTCTCCCTTGTAGTAGGCATTAGGTTGAAATCTCTGATAGCTCTTCTCCGTATTGCCCGGGTGAAACTGTACTGGTGTATACTCTACGGTATATACCTCATCAGTGACCGCAGTCAGTATGATCCGTGTATAGTTGATATTGTTGAGGATCCCCAGATCCTCAAATTCCCAGTCGGTAAGGTACGTCAACTCTACCCCGTTACTGTATACTTTGACTTCTTCGTCTCCAGTAGGGGCACCTGCCCCGTAGTGAGCCTGGAATCTAGTTGTACCAGTATTGGGTCTAGAAGCACCTATTGTCTCGAGAAGCTCAAGCCTTTCGAATACCCTAAGGTCATTGAGAGGCAAGATTGGCAGCGCTGTAGTGGCAATGAGGGCGCTGTCTGCATTGTAGTCCTGCTTGTATACCCAGTATTCAAAAGAAGCTCGCCTACCAGTAAGAGTCTCGTTGGTATCTACCTCGTCTGCATCAAGGCCTATCCTCCTACATCTAGCTACACTGAAGACCTCGCTAACAAAGATGCCAAGCTCTTCGTAAGCTATCTCTCCAGCTACTATATTGTCAAAGCCAATGACATACTGGTATAACAATAGCTCATCATCAAACTCCTCAGGAAAGTTCTGGAGGAACGGCTCATCATCTATTACAGATCTTACTGCATCTTGAACCATCTCGCTCTCTAGATTGGTACCATAGAAGTCTTCTGCCGGCGTAGCCTCCATAAGAGAAGAGCCATGGAAATTTAACATAGTGTAGTGAGGCTGGTTGAGTGTAACGTAGACATACCTAGCATCTATCTTCTTGAAGTGGTATACTACAGGCCTGAAAATATCCTGATTAAGGATACCACTCTCTTGTAGTTCCACGTCCTGTAGATTGCCCTCTTTGTCCGTATATTCTATATTGCTCACCTGGAATGGATAGTCTGCTACTGGTTGAATCTCCACGTAGTTGATAGGCGAAAGCTTACCAGGATCCAAGAAGAACTTAACCTGGGCACCACCGGTCACTACGTCCTCCATGAAGAATACCTTCGTGTAGTATGTCTGGTTGGTACCGTCTATCATATTGCTTATATCATTATTAGGTAGCTCGTACGTAAAGTCTGTCAGGGTGGTGTCAGTGTCGACCTCTTGTACCTCGACAAACTGAAACTGACCTTTGGTCGGATTGAGCTCTAGAGATTCATTGATAGCGTCTATGATAGCGGGGTCATCATCTAACATCCTCTTGGAGCTTCTGTCAAAGAACAACTGCTCGAGCAGAGAACTATTTGTCGAAGTAGACTTGGAGTTCTGTGCGAAAGTATTATACTGGAGATTTGAAAAGCCTTCTGAATTTTGTCTTAGGAGTACGTGTAGGTTGACCTCCTCTCTGATTGTCTCTATGAGAGAACGCAGCTTGGCCAGAGTGAACTCCTCGTACACCTTCTGGTGTGCCTGAAGAACATCGCCTATCAATTCGCTCTCACCAAAGCCAGTGGAGAGATCATCTCTGAGTCTTTCTATCATCCAATTGTACGACTCGGAGTCAGCATACTCGTTCAGTACTGCATAGAATAGCTTGACAGTAGGGATAGGATCTGTCCCACGAATCATGGCACTGATTCTATTTATGGCATTCCTGTACTCTTCTTCTGTTCTGATGAGCCCTTCTTCCTGCATCGCAGTCAGAATCTGACCTACCTGAGCACCCTGAATCGCCGGCATGCCGCTCTTCCATGTTTCTAAGTACTTATACACGGTATCTATCCTCTATGGTGAGTACTGGGTTCCCATTTCTATTGATGGTCACTACGGCCCACTTCCCTACGTGTTCTGGAGTTAGCCTTGTTGGTTCTTTTGTACTAATTATAGCTTGATCTGTAATCTTTATGTGGTAGACGTCATTACCCATCTGACGCAGGAATAGTCTCTTACCCACCTCGTGTAGCTGTATCTTTACTCCGAGGCTACGAGATATTCTACTTGGTGGGAGATTAAAAGCTGCACCATACTTGTCCTTCTGCCATATGTCCGTGCCAGGCACCACTACTACAGTACCCGCATAGCCTAAGGTCGCTGCTGTAATCCCTTTAAGTCTCCCCTTGGACCAAGAAGCCTTACCACTCATTATATCGGCATCCTTACCGACCTCATGCGTGGAATCAAAGAAGTGCTTAACCCAATAGCTCATGATTACTCCTATGAGGTGAATGAAAATGTTAGGTACATACTGAACTGATGGACTCCTGTCCTCTGTAGTAGAGAGGGTAAGGAGATCTTTGTCTTGATCTTCATTACTGACCCCAGCGGGAGTTCCCCGTCGGCTTCCGCCTCTGGATCGCAAGCCGTAGCGAGCAGCTCGATCGCATTGTCCGGATTTGATCCCCGCTCGGACGTACAGCTCACCCATCCAGCATCGGGGAACGCTGGGACCTCATAACCTCTTTGATTAATTAGAAACCCTCTATCGTTAAAGGCAGCACGTGTGTCTCCATACGCCAGGAGTTCAAAGAAGTCACTGGTCGCATCTTCGTCCCCCTCATAAAGCCCGTCGTAGGGATTGATATGGAAACCTACATCGGTTAGAATAACCACCGAGACATCTGTCTCGTAGTTGCCAAACATGACAAGACCTCCACCTTCCTCGCCTGCAGGTATGGTGCCGAGATCTTGTGCTTCGCCAGAGATGTAGTCTCCAGTCTCATATTGCCAAATGATGTTAACAGCCATGGCTATCCTAGCTCCTATGGTGTTGTTGTAGTAGTGGTCGACGTAGTCGACGTAGTGGTTGTGAAGCCTGGATCAGCTTCCACCCACAGTTTACTGATGCTATCACCGCTGTCTAGCTGTGGTCCTATCTCACTGTAGAGACTAGCAGTATGATCGTGTAGCTTAATTCTCTCTAGATAATCATGTCCAAATCTGAAGAAGAAGACGTAATGATCTACAGAGTCGTTCTGGTATGATAGTGTCCCGATATCACCATCAGCAGTAAACATTAGCTGATCATGGATAGCGCCACTAACATCCACTAGACGAATCTCATCGCCATATGGGTAGTAAATATGATCGTCGTCAAAATCTGCACAGAAACCATATTGTAGTGCTTCACTCGTCCATACACCAGTCTCTTGTTGATACAGAAAGTTGCCGCCGTCAAGGTCACATCGGTAGAGTCCCGCTCGTGAGTCTGAAGTGGTAGGATCAGCGGTCTTCCCCTCGTCTTCACTGCCGCCGAAGTAGATATAGTTGTCGGCCTCATCTACTGCTATATGGAAGACATCGTTGAGGCCGTCAGTGTCGTTGTCAAGAATAATAGCGTCATTGCCACCATCGTAGTCACAATAACGAAGCTCCATATCGGTATCGTCCCAGTAGTATAGCTTCTGATTGTCTCTATCTATACCTAGGCCTCTCGGTACGAAGCCAGTGAATATATCAGTGACATTACCACCACCAAGATCACAACTCTTGATCTTTGAATCATCGCAGAAGAAGATAATGTTCTGACTGTAGTCTACAGCAAGATTGATCTGTCCACCAGTGGTACTAATCCTTTGTACTATATCTGTTACGGCCGAGAAGTCTGGTAAGCGTGCCCGTCTAATCCACATTTCACCTTCACTGGCATCATAGTAGTTGTAGTACACGTATCCGTGTAAGAATGTAGTCACCGTAGTGGTAGTGGTGGACGAGCTACTCGTCGTAGTAGTCGAAGTTGAGGTTGTGCTCACAGTCGAAGCAGTAGTTGAGGTCGTCGACATCGTGCTGGTAGTGCTCATGGTGCTCGCAGTACTAGAAGTACTTGAAACCGTAGATGATGTCGATGATGTCGAAGACGTCGTACTTGTCGTACTCGTAGAAGACGCAGTAGAGGCTGTGGTGCTGCTAGTTGTCGTTGTGCTACTCGTACTTGTGGTGGTAGAAGTTGTTGTACTACTTGTTGATGTAGTCGAGATTGTAGAGACAGTGCTCGCGGTACTCGCGGTCGATGAAGTGGTAGAATGGGTAGTCCACCCTGGTCTGGTAGTTGAGGTAGTAGATGAGGAAGTCGAAGTAGTAGAAGAAGAACTAGTCGTGTACGTAGAAGTTGATGTAGATGAAGTCGAACTTACTGTAGATGTAGTAGACATTGTCGACGTAGTGCTAGCAGTTGTCGAAGTTGACGCGGTAGATGATGTAGTTGATATTGTACTTGATGTAGATGCCGTAGATGATGTGGTAGTCATCGTAGACGAAGTGGTTGATGTAGTAGATATGGTAGATGCCGTAGATGCAGTAGTCGAAGTTGAAGTAGTAGATGAGGTAGTAGTCGTCGTCGATATCTCTTGACATATCACTCGACCATCTGGGTCTGGACAGAGACTGTCTTCTTCAACCACCCAGTTCCATGCATTGGTTGGGGATCTTGGCACTGTCTCATGCGACACTAAACCAGTGTTGGTACAGTAGTACCTTACTACCGGATAGACACCGAGACTAAGATGGTGTTTCACTATGGAATCTATCTGATCCTTCGAGAAGATACCGCCATTAACATTTAGTATGTCTGCCGGTAGGTCTACTAGGATCGCCGCGGCACCTGGGAAAGGCTTACCGTCATAGTGCCCTATATCAAAGAACCAATCTACCTCAGGGTATACACCCTTGACTTCAGCCAGTAGGTCTGGGTTGATGCCACCACCCCTGACCCTAGTGTCGACTAGATTTATGTCATGTAGACCACGATTACTGCCCACACTGTACAGAGCCACCACTAGGAAGGCATACGTTGAGGTCTCATTGGGCAAACAATATGCCTGCAGAAACTCATCGTACGTCATGTCAAATATATCATCTGTAACACCTGTGAGGTTTGCCTCTACCTCTATGGCCCATATATCTCCAGCGGAGAAGTCCACCCCTGCAGTAGCCGCCACAAACTTTATCTCCATACCACTACCAAGACTAATCCAGTCTTCTGTCATGGTATAGGTTACGCTCCAGCCACCGATGGTACCCTTCTTGAGTCTATACTCTGCGTCAGTGATGTCGCCAGGCACTGAATTACTTGTGACTATCTCGACGTACCATGTGGCTTCTACGATGTCGGTATGCCCGCGGTTCGTTAATATAGTACCGTGTGAGAGATTACCCACGTCCGCTATGGCGGCTGCTCCTGGGACGGCATTACCATCTACAATCATATCTGCCTCATCCATGAGGATATGGAAGACAGTGTATGTAGGGATGGCCTCGCCCGGAGGAGATGGCAGTAAGAAGATACCAATGCTCTTCTCTGCGATGGTTGGAAAATAGATGGGGTTCAGATTGGTCTGTGTGTATTCAAAGTCTGTCTCTACATAGAAATATGATACATATATCTTATCACTTAACGCCATTAGGGTGTAGGTGACATCTATGAGTCCGTCCTCGTCGTTCCTACTTGCGATACCGTCATGGTCGTATGCGATTGAAGTTTCTTCTCCGACAGCATCTATATAGTATTCCTGGGTGGTATCGGTGGAAATAGCCCACTTGATCTGATCATCCTCATTAAAGATGAGGATATTCATGTGATAACCCTCTGTCGGGTTTACAAAATAACCTGAATGCTGTGTTTTTATTAGATTTTTAGCAAGCAGTATTGCTTCTTCGTTCACTACTCTCTTATATGGTTCGTATGGCATGAAAGGTTGCTGACTGTACTCTGAGATGAGATATCTATTATCAATAGCATAGAATATACCGTTAGTTAGTACCGGAAACCAAGGGTCTCCCTGAAGGAGGCTCTTGGGATACAATGGGCCTATCTCTTGGAGACCATAGGAAAGAACGGAGTATACATATGTAGGTGTGCCTCCACCGAAGTAGAGATCACTCATAGGAGAATAGGTCTCTATGTCGTAGGTGACGTGTACAGTAAATGCGTCTCCGCCAACATTGTCCTCTAGAGTGTAGCGGGTAAGACTGTCAATGACCTCAAAGGTCTCATCGTAGTCATCTTCCTCTGCTTCTATGAACCTTTGGGTAGGATCTAATAGCTCTACATGCTCTCTTTGTCTACTACCTATACTGTCCCATATGGGATAAGATACATAGTATGCCTCGTAGTCACCGGTAAGAGCATCATAGGAGTGCGATAGGTTGTGGAAGACATACCAACCGTCAGATCCTTCCCATACTGCATACTCTTCAGGATCTACTGGATCAAAGTCCTTGTCTAACACTATGACATCGGAGCCGGTTTGGATGAATAAGTCAGTGGTAATAGTGACAATATGCTGGAAATACAGCGGAATATCGGCTCCTGCAGCTTGCTTTTTGAAGATGTCAGTGACTAAGAAGCGCCCTATCTCTGCATCGAACTCAGCGGTAGTATATACTTCAGACTTGTCGACACCTGGTCTATTGGCGTTTGGATAGTAGTCAAGCTCCCTTATGACAACATTCTCTCTACTTGTGAGATCTGGGAGTGCGGCGAAGGCAAGACCTACAGACTGAAACGGAGCAGTCTCGTTGTATCTAACCTTTACAAAGGGGTTATGCACCTTGACTCGGACATCCGTATGACTGACCTCTGGGGTGCTGCTCACCGTAAACTGAAAGTTAACAGGTGAATGCTGCTTAACTACCGCCATGACTTTGCTCCTTTAGGCGTCTAAGCGTTTGAATTAGTGCTAGCTCGTCCCTGCCTATCTCACCGTAGTAATTATCCGGATTAAAGGGTCTTCCATATCCGCAGACTGTACTGTATGATCTTGTCATCCTTCCTAGTAGACCAGTATATCTTTTCCTACATTGGCTACAGCTCAAGCGCTCCACCTTCCACTCTATCATGGGCTTGAATCCTGCTATATTCTCATATTCTCTGCGCCGTGTCCAGATGATTAGTCTCTGTATGTCTGTCATCCACTGGAACCATGGCCTATGGAAGTACATAATATCAGCAACGAGCTTATGATCACGAAATAGATTGTGTTGATTCGCCTGTCTGTATAGACAGCTTATGATCAACTCGTATAGATTGAGGCGAGTCACATGCCTGTCACAGTCGCCAAAGGCCTCACGTCTTACTCCGTACCTCTTGCGATCCATAGTGCTGAAGAAGTACACGGCACATCTAGGAATCCTGACCTGCTTAGCTGTTAGATCTTCTTCCCAATCACGCATGAGTGCCATCTGTTGTGTGGATAACTCATGCCAGTCTTCGGACTCCCATGCCTTGCGGGCTTTACTTACATCTATATCCAGTTCTTCCAGTGGCTTAAGTAACATGCCAAAGTCCCTGACGTAGAATACGTCAAGAGTCTTCGCCCACCTCTCCAGGCTGGCAATTGTCTTCGGTACATCCTTCCTGGCCACACGAGACACGACCTGTCTCTTCATGCTGCATCTTCCTTTCTATATCGTGGACAAGCTGCTGAACGTACCCTAAAACTTCTGCAGATGCCCTACTCGCTGCACTTGGTTGTTTTGTCTTCATCTTGTAACCTTTCTAGCAGTGTGCCCACCCTAAGTAGGGTGTCGAGTGTAGCTGCGTTGACGTCACTATATCTCCGGCCCAAAACCTTGTTGCCGTCTTTTACGAGCAGTGATAAGCTGCCATCATCAAAGAAGATGTTGTTGTTCTGGTACGGTATGCCATGCTCATAGCCTAGCTCTTGCAACATCGCCTCTATGTAGATGTAGAACTCACCAAATATCCTCATGGCCCTGCAATAGCCTTCGGGAGGTAGTAACTCGCAGTTTGTCTGCGAGAGATTGAGAGCATGGCAGCAAGTACAGCTGACTGCAGTGCACTGTTTGCACCCAATGAAGTTTTCGACGCTGAGGGCCTCAAATAGCCTCTTAGAGGCCATATTAAGTCCGGGGGCATCTATGTGCCCCAATCTATGCTTTCCAATGTCCTGGTGGTCAGCACACGGCCATATGGAGCCTTCCGTGTCAACGTACACCATCTCTCTACCAGCACCGCAAAGTCCGGTGAACTGGATGCCACAGCTTGAGAATGGATATGCTATCATCTTACAGGGCTCGGATCCGGCCCTAACCCTCTCTGCCTCGTACACTGCGAACTGAAACAGACCATCTCTAAGCATATCATAGTGCTTATCCTTCCAAGATGCCTGGAACATGGGACGAACATTGAATTGAGGTGTAAGTAATCGTAAGTACTTGAGATCTTCAAATAATCTGTGGACATTCCAGGGGGCTATAGTAGCTCGGATGCCGACATTGCATATGTCTCTGAGCTTTTTGAAGGTGGCTAGACACTGTTCAAAGGTGCCTTCGCCCTCTTTGGTACGCCGACTCTTGTCGTGGGATTCCTTTGTCCCATCGAGAGAGATCTGAACATTCCATCTCTTACTGTTGTCGACGATATGCTTGAAGAGTGCATCTGGGAAGTCGTAACCATTCGTACTTATAGTAAAGGTAGACTTTCCAGGAAACCGACCTTCAATTTCATTTATCGCAGATAAAATAGCTATTTCGTTCAAACAGGGCTCTCCACCCCAGAAGGTCAGGTCAACCCTCGGAGCCCTACTAGGTATCTGGTCAATGAACCAGTTCACTGCGCCCCTAGCTACTTCCTCTGGCATGTATTTGACTTCCTTAGGGCGCATACAATAGGTGCACCTAAGATCACAGTCATTGGTAACCCCAAGATATAATGAGAAAACTTCCATTCTTAGTCCTTTCTACTTCTTCTCACCGGTGACGGTGATATCAGTCTGGCACGGACAGTATTGGTGACACGCACAGAACCATCCGTTTACGTACAGTGCTTGTATGATTTTTCTCATACCTATGAGCGTCCTGATGGATATCACTGCACCCTCTGTTGGGGTGCCTCCTGGACCGTCCTGAACATTCGCTACCGGCTGTAGGATATCATACTCTGGGTCAGTAAAATCAACCCCACCATCAGTATAGAATGCACCCCCGGGAGATGGTGATACCTGAGCTTTAATCTTGTCTTCGAACTCTGTGCGTAGATCATCGTAGTGCTCAGCTCTTACTGAGTCTCCCTCGGTGTCGTCAGCACCCGACAGAACAACTCTCATGTGGCCCCATTCTAGGCCAAAGTCTGTTGCTTGGGTGCCTCGGGCTAGAACTCTACCCTGTAGCTCCTGTAGTTTTCTAATCAATCCGTTGACATGTTCCGCTCTAATGATAAAGCCGGCCTCATCACATATATTGTAGAACGTAGCATCACCTGGGGCAATGGTGATCTCTGCTACTCCTCCTCTGGCATATGGATTGAGAAGCGCACCATTCGAATGCCAGCTGTTAGTACAGTTGTATCCACCAAAACTAGCGCTGAAATCTGCCCTGTTGGGAGCCATAAAGTGCCATTCGTCCAAAACCTGCCACCCTTTATTGCCCGACGCATAGCCACAAGGGAACTCAGTACCTAGATTGCCTGTACCCCACATTGGACTACTTCCACCTGCATGAAAGTAGTTGAAATAAAACCTCTCGTCGATAGAGATATCAGTCGCTTCCTCAATTGCCGCGGCGTGTGAGCCGGTTCTATTTACTCTCCAGTAAGTGAACTCTTCGAAATACCACTTACTACGTTTTAATATAAACTCATCGTATGAATTGTTAATGAATATCAGTTGAACACTACCTGGACTCTGAGCATTAAGATAGCCCCCAGCACCTCTGGTCATACCCTTGGCAAATGGATGGTCACCACTGATACCTTCGCTTAGCTTGTCCCAAGTTACTCCATGATCAAGCGATCTGTAGATATGATTTGAGGCATAGTCTGTAAATGGTCCATTTTGTTCGCCATATGATAAGACCATCCACAGGTCCTGACAATTTGGACTGATTAGAAGGTTTGGGGTGTACGCTGAGCGTAGACCTCTCTGCTCATTGTTCCCACCAGATGCAACATAATTAGGATCGTGGGTCGATTGGAACGGGACACCACTCCAGCTTACGCCTTCGTCATCGGACCTATAGTAGTAAAAAAACCCATTGGTGTGCTTAGTAAGAACATGTAGCCATGTCTTAGCGGCAGTACCATCATACGTGCTACTTATCCACCATGGACGACCGGCAAACACACTGCCACTGGCTTGTATAGTGCGAGCAGAGCCATCGCTACCAAATGCCACAAGGCCTGGTTCATAGTCCCAAAAGGCAAGAAACAATGGGGGTATCTCGGTCTTGTTTGCTGCTAGATCTACCTTTGTTATCAGATTATTAGGGGCCTGCCTTCTATCTAGTATATAGAATACCCAACCCTTACCTGTTGTTGGACTTGGGTTTACTATAACACTGGCATCTCTACACATCCCTTGGGGTTCGAATCTATTGCCAGGTGTTGGAAGATCAAAGCTGTCTTTATAAGTGATTGTGTGAGTATGGGCAGCCTTCCGCCAGTTTGCTCCACCATTAGGACTAAAAAAGAAAGTCTCATTAGACGAGCCTTGAACTCCATATATCATGAGTGTACCATCCGCACTCATAGGCATAAACCCATGTTCTCCAGTCTGTGTTAGATAGCTTGTGGCATTCCCCACATTGATCGGAGTTTTTTGTAATGGGATATCATACTCATCAGCATCTATGATTTCGGGAGGATCCGGAAAGGGTTGAGCCCAAGAGATAGGCTCATTATCTAGCCACTGACTGGACCAGTTCCATGTTTCTCCCCCATCATCTGAGTAGAAGAAACCTAGCCTATCAGTTTCGCCCTGGTCGTAGTCAGCATCACTCTTGCTACCCTCAGCAAAGGCGTGCACTTTATTACCTAGCTTGTGAAGTAGTATATTCTTTATCCCGGTATATTTAAGCGTCCCATTATGTAAATCGCCTATCTTTCTGATACCAACCTCTCCAGGTGGATAGGGCTGTTCTGGCATCTCTAATGGACCACCACCTATGAGGGTGAGCTGATCTTCACACGCATGCAGATAGCCATCCGCGGAGGGAGCGCTGCCTAGATACCCGTAGATATAGACCCTGTTAGCACTTAGATCAAGGAAGTAATCTCCGTCTGCAGCTAGGGCACCAATAGAACTGACCTCTGTCTGGAAGTATACATAAAGAGAGAAACCAAAGAAATCAAAATCACTTAGGGTGATTTCGGTAAAGAGATAGTACCAGGGCGGACCTCCGTCGTTGACCCAGTTACCAGAGAGCATTTCCTCTACTTCGCCAGCGCCATCCTCAAACACGGGGAATTCGTCTGACAGTACAGTAAACATCTGTGCGTACTCTGAGACAGGACTGGTACCACTACCAGTTATTTCTATTTGTCCTTTGTCTCCAAAACCCATTGCTATAATCTCCTTACGGTGCGTATACTGCGTACCCTGCAGAGTTAATCCTTACAGGTGTGTAGCCTGCACCACGATCACCAACTCTGTCGACACCTTCAACTGGAACACGTCCACCTTCGCTCATACCCTCTCTGTGAGAGTGTAGGTCCAGGTCGACTCCGTCGAATGTTACGGTAACATCGTCATCATTTACTTCTACTGGCCTCCTAAAGAGTGCTTCCGAGGCTTCAAACCTGAATGCCACTTCTGATACACCAGGATAATTATCCAGGTCGTAGATGACAAATGCGTCGTTGGCAGCATCGCTTAGGAAGAACTCGATGAAGCCAGTAACGTCCATATCGCCAGTAACGTCCATATTTCCCAGAACATTTAGGTCGCCAGTGACATTTGTCTCACACTCAATATCAAATCGGAGACAGCTTGCATCGAATGTAATAATAGGTGCTGGACCACCCACTACTTGTCTGACTCTAAGGTAGTTCAGTATGTCAACCGGTCCCAGGAACTCTGCCTGGAGCTTCCAGTAGTTTGCCACACCTGCACCGGCTATATCTGATGCGTAACCAAATTGGAAGCCACCATCAAAGCCAGTAAGGGTATCCGGATTGACGTTCTTATCAATAGAACCACCCCTAAACACTAGCCTCTCTAGCTGACCAGTTTGGGAGCCTCCCCTTGGGGTGCTATAAAATATACTAGGGCCACCAATACCATAGAACAGTAACTTCACAGTATCCCAATCGAAGTTCTGATGGTAGTCTGTAGAGCCATCACCAGCAACGTTCTCATCCTCAGATGCCAGGTTTAGATCACCAACCATAGAGTTATAGTAGGTGCCCGGGTCATTCTGGAATCCCTCTCTGTAGAGAAATTGTGGATGGTTGTTGTTGAAGATGATTGGCTGTGTTGCATAGCTTTTTACCCATGCCAGTGGGTTGCCATAGATATCCTGTTGTAGGAACACTGCTTCAGCCAGATCTGTATGGCTCATAGGGGCACCAAATGAATCGACCCCGTGAGTGTGGTTGAGGAACCTCTTCCACATTTGGCCAAATGCTTCCGCAAGAGATTGTCCCATGGTAACAAGGACATACCTTGTATTATTGACCTCTCCATCTAAATCACTAGCGAAGCCATCAAGTGTAACATTGCGAATCTCTAGCCTAGTAACACTCACAGCATAGTACCTAGCAAGAGTGCTGATGGGTCCCATGTTGGGTATATCTCGATCGTCCCCAACGTCCCATAACATAGCTAGGCCAGCAGGAATCTCGTTATTGGTAAGACCAGTAGGAGGCGTACATTGTTCTGGCAGTTGTAACTGTACATCTGTCCCCACTGAAGGTTCTTCATACCCTACCTCTCCTGGTAGCTGTTTGCTAACGATGAGGTCTGGCATGTCAACCTCGTAGTAGGTCTCACCGAATCCGTCGACTCTCTGTGTGACTATACAGCCAGTATTTGCACCGGCCTCTACTTGGCTGAGGTTGGGAAATACGCCGAACCCCATACCGAGATCACCATCTCGTGTCTCGCCGTGGTATGTAATGATTCTGTCGTTGCCACCTATAATCTCTGTACCTAGTTCTCCGTAGGTGTAGATCTTTCTACCTATGTGAGTCCAGTCCCCATTGACGGCAAGGTCGGCTCTAGTGGTCTGCCATTGAGTAGGATCAATAGCGGTATCATTAGAGATTGTCAGCCATGAGCCAAGGGTATAAGCTGTGTCTTGAGGAAATAGCTCAAGATAAAACTCTCTACCTGTGGCTGGTGTGAACTCCTCGTGGTCATCAACGTCTACATAAGCTGGGATATAGGGGTTCACCCATTCCATATTGCCTACTGCCCTGGCTAGACTAGTAAACAACATGGGCCTTATGTCGCCGGTGATAATCGTACTGGCCCACATATTACCGATAGCACGCTCTAGCGTAGCTAGAGCATTGTCAGTTTGTGCGGCCCAGCGTGAGTACTTAGTAGACTTTGGCTGCTCGCCTGCTACAAAACTGGGTACAGGGCTAAAGGTGTCTTGGAATTTGTCGTCTGCCATCTTTGGTTTCTCCTACACTACGTTGTTGTGGTAGTGGATGACGTCGTGCTCGTCGTAGTAGTGGTCGAGGTACTCGTCAGAGCACTAGTATAAATAAATCTCATCGTGCCATCTCTTGCTATGGTGAGATAAGTGGCTGAATCTAATGCACTTCCCTCAACAGAGGTCGGAGTTGGCAGCGTGTAAACGCCTCTCTGAGATGCTGGTATACGAATGAGAAATTTGACCGGATTAGATTCTATCTGTAGCCCGGTGAGCTGGTTCATGGTCGTAGCCGTCACCGTCACCACTCGATCCATTAGTATAGAGTATTGTACTAGACCTGGAAAATCATCCGGTGTGGGAATAGAATAGTCAAATATAAGTCTGTCTTTACCTATTATAGCACTAGGTCTGACTGGTGTCCACTCCAATTCGTCTTCATCCCAGCGATATAATATAACATGTCTTCCTCCAGTCCTAGTGGCTGGGTCATATGGTGAGAATGGATCATCATCAAATACCATGAATACCCATATGTCGTCAAGAGCACTCTCTATACTCTCTGGGACTAAGAGAGTATCGTCGGGAATGATAGTGGTGATTATGTTACCAGTGTCAGATCCATCTCCTTCGAAAAGATTGACCAGTACGCCCATGTCACCCGCGGTCCTGACAGGAGTATACACGACCCTGCTCCTACCTGAACCATCCGTTATCGTTCTCACTGGGGTGTAGTATGGGTTGGTACCATTGATAAATCCCATAGGTGGCTCCAGGTGCCATGAGATCTCTTGCTGTGGTACTGTGTCTCCCTCACGAGTATAGGCTGTCACTGTGAGTAGACCGAAATCTGTACCAGCTTCGATAGGCCCGTAGGTATCTGGCCGCTCTGGTACCCTAGGTCTGTCGGTCACCAAAACTAACTGATCTACTATGGGCTCCTTGTGGGAAATATAGATAAAGCCACGGTGAATAGAGTTGCGTAGTGGCTGTAAATCCACTGTATCAGGTACGTAGGCCAGCCACTTTTCGTCTGGCATATACTCGATGAGAGGTACATACTTGTATGTAGCTCCTATGTGGGCGTACCTGTGTGGGATGCGTCCTTTTATTCCATCGCCGAATACGATGAAGCCGCCGTCTGGGCTGATAACAAACACCTCGTCATCAGGCCCTGCCTCTTCTAGAGTGTCTACCCTAGTCCATTCTGCCACCTGTTCATTACGTGGATCGTAAACGAATATCTTGATCTCGTCTCGGTCAAGCACTGGGAAATATGAGAGATAGAATGACTGGTTGGGAAGCATCCTACTCCTACCCAAGAAGTCTGACTGCGTTACGAGAGAGTACGGAGGAGGGGTAGAACCACTCCACTCGAAGCCTATCTGTCTTACATAGTAATCATTAAATAGAATAGATGCAGGGTAGTCACTCCAATAGGTCACGTAGCCCGGTATCTGATCTTCTGTACCGTTGTGCAGATGTATTTCACCCGCGGTGATGAATGAATGACCAGTATAGCCTATGGTGTACTGACCCGCGGTTAAGTTATTGGGATCTTCGTTTGGTATATGCTCGTTGAATAGATTGGTATTCGAGAACCCGATTGGTGTTCCCTCTATTGGTACCTCATCTAGGACTATGACCTTCACCTGTGCGTCACCATCCCCAACCGGCATCTCTATCCACTGCTTCTTATGTGCTTCAGGGCGCTGAATAACGACATACTCTAGTGGCCTTGGC
>Ga0255053_10000199_pt1 | contig 32027 bp, 25 predicted proteins | sample JV7_2_22_MG_FD_188635 | JGI IMG/M metagenome (GOLD analysis project Ga0255053, IMG submission 188635) | Seawater microbial communities from Jervis Inlet, British Columbia, Canada - JV7_2_22 | ecosystem: Environmental > Aquatic > Marine > Inlet | place: Canada: British Columbia | collected... | reverse complement strand
GAGGGCCACCTGCGTATCGAAGCGCAGATGGACGGCAATCAGATCGCGCAGGCGTATTCGTCCGGCACGATGGTGAGAGGCATCGAAATTATCCTGAGAGACCGCGATCCACGAGATGCATGGGCATTCGCTCAGCGTATTTGCGGCGTGTGCACGCTGGTGCACGGCATCGCGTCAGTCAGATCGGTGGAAAATGCCATCGGCGCGAAAGTGCCGCAGAACGCCGAGTTGATCCGCAATCTCATGATCGGCGCACAGTACATCCACGACCACGTGATGCATTTCTATCACCTGCATGCGCTGGATTGGGTGGACGTCGTGTCGGCGTTGTCGGCGGACCCTGCCAAGACAGCCGAACTCGCGCAGTCCCTGAGCAGCTACCCGCGTTCGTCCGTCGGCTACTTCCGTGACGTGCAGAAAAAGGTTGCCGACTTCGTAGAAGCCGGGCAGCTTGGCATCTTTGCGAAGGCCTACTGGGGCCACCCGGAATACAAGCTGCCGCCAGAAGCCAATCTGATGGCCGTTGCTCACTACCTGGACGCACTGGTCTGGCAACGCGACGTCGCGAGACTGCACGCGATATTCGGTGGCAAGAATCCGCACCCGAACTTCCTCGTAGGTGGCGTACCGAGCCCGATCGACCTGAATTCGGACTCGGCCATCAACAGCAAGCGGCTCGCGCAGGTTCAGGACATCATCAACAGCATGAAGGCCTTCGTTGACCAGGTCTACGTTCCCGATACGCTGGCGATCGCAAGCTTCTACAAGGACTGGTTCTTCCGCGGCGAAGGGCTTGGCAACTTCCTTTGCGTCGGTGATCTGCCGGGCGTGAGCATGGACGACCCCGACTCGTTCCTGTTCCCGCGTGGCGTCATCCTGGATCGGGATATATCGACGATTCACGACGTGAATTTCGACGATCCGCAGGGCATCCAGGAGTTCATCGCGCATTCGTGGTACGACTATTCGAGCGGCAAGGCGTCCGGACTGCACCCGTGGAGCGGCGAGACCGAACTGAACTACACCGGTCCCGAACCACCGTACGAGCACCTTGACGTCGAGCAATCCTATTCATGGCTCAAGTCGCCGCGCTGGAACGGCAAGGCGATGGAAGTCGGCCCGCTCGCACGCGTCCTGATGCTGTACGCAAAAGGACACGAGCAGACGCAGGCGCTGGTCAATCACGCGTTGACCACGCTGGATGCGCCAGTTGAGGCATTGTTCTCGACGCTCGGACGTACCGCTGCGCGTACGCTGGAAACGGCAATACTCGCGGACGCCATGCAAGGCTGGCTCGACGCGCTCATCGCCAACATCAAGGCCGGTGAGACGCGGACCTTCGACGAGACCTTGTGGGAACCGTCAACCTGGCCGAAGTCCTGCCAGGGTGTTGGTGTCATGGAGGCACCGCGTGGTGCACTGTCGCACTGGGTAGTAATCGAGAACCAGAAGATCGCGAACTACCAGGCGATCGTGCCGAGCACCTGGAACGCCGGCCCGCGCGACCCGAATGGCCAGCCGGGTGCCTACGAGGCAGCACTCGAGGACAGGCACGAGATGGTTGATCCCAAGCAACCGCTCGAGATCCTGCGCACGATTCACAGTTTCGACCCGTGCATCGCTTGTGCCGTCCACGTAACCGACCCGAATGGCGAGGAATTGGTACAGATCAAAGTAAACTGATCCAAGCCTGTTCGACTATGGAAAAGGGCCCCATTCGGGGCCCTTTTTTGAACCGATATTGGTCAGCGCGTGTCTAGGCCGCCGCGCTCAGGTCGGCAAGGTAGGCCCTGACTCGCTCGCGTAACTCGTCGTACTCCTCTTCCCAACGCTGCAACGCATCTTTGACCCGTTCGTCGGCAATGATCTCAGCGTACTGCGCCTGCGAGAACATCTCTCGCCAATGCAATGATGTGGTGACAGGTTGCGTGAAAACTTGCGTCAATGCCGTTTCGATTGCCGCCTCGGTTTCACCACGCAAGGCATGGACACCCAGTTTGACCCCGGGGTCCTCGAGAGGGTCAATGCCGAAATCGGCTGAGGTCTTCAGCAAGTCGTCCAGCCGCCGCAAAAGTTCGTCCCTGGGCAATGTCACATACCAAGCATCCAGAGCCGCGATCTGTGCGTTCCGGTATTTTGGCGGTACCGATTCTGCGTTGATATCAAAGATCCCGGGCGCGTTTTGTTCCAGGTACGCCGTGGTTTCAACCACAGTACCGTTGCTCGCTGCCGTTCTCATCAAATACCCTACGGCATCCCTGAATACGGGCTGCCGCTCGCCAACATCATCTTCTATCGCCCGTCTGGCGGTCGCGATACTACGAGAAACGTCACCGCTGCTGACGGCTCCCCGAAGGTCGACCTGGTAGGCGATGTCGCTGGTCGGTGCAACAGCAAGCACCAGATTGCGGAAATCATCGCCTTCTTCAAGCAACCCCAGGTCATATAGGAACAAAGCAACGTGACCGGGCAGCTCATGGTCACGTGGGTCGATTTCGAATGCCTTGAGCAGCTGTTGCACCGCATCGACACCGTTGCCCAGTTGCGAGCTGACCTGAGCCAGCTTCCCGTAGGCGTTCGGTTGGCGCGGCTCTATTTCAAGTGACTTCTCGAGCGCCGCACGTGCTTTCTGTGGTCTTCCTAGTTGCAGATACAGCGAGCCCAGCTCGTAATGAACGCGCGGATTGAACGGGTCCAGTGGGAGAGCCTCGAGATGCACGACCAGCGCACGATCGAATTGCTGCACCTTCTGTAACAGCCGTGCCAGGATTACCCGGATCCGGTAGTCGGCGGGATTCTCGGCGACGAGTTTCTCGAGTTCTTCAATGGCGCCAAAGACGCGACCCGGATCACCGCGATCACCGTCGCCGGCCAGGCCAACGAACAACTGAATGGCAGTAGCCGCCGGGTCGTCCGGACGACTCGCCAGCACCTGAGCGGTCATCGCCGTGCAATTCGCTACCGCCTCGTCGCGATCCATGAGACCCGTTTCGAACTGGTGAAGGTAATTCACGGCGAGTTCGGTTTTGGCGTCGAGAAAGTTCGGGTCAGTCATAAGGGCGCCTTTCAGAAGGTTCTCGGACGCCTGTAACCCACCGTAGGAAAAGGTCGCCCGTTCACCCAGAGCCTGCAGATAGAGATCGTACGCGTCGGGATTCCGGGTGCTAACGCCCGCTATCTTCGTCTCCTGCTCCTCCCCGAGCAGGGACGCCGACAACTCGCTTCCGACCTCGCGTGCTATCTCGTCCTGAACGGCAAAAATGTCGTTGAAATCGCGGTCAAAGTTTGACGACCAGACGTGAAAACCGTCTTCGGCCCGAATCAGCTGCGCCGTAATCCGCACCCTGTTGCCTGCCAGCTGCACACTGCCTTCGAGGATGTGAGCAACCTGCAAGGCGCTCGCTATTTCCCGAGCCGTTTTTGACTGGCCTTTGAAAGCAAAGCTCGACGTTCGCGCGGCAACCTGCAGGTCCGGAATCTGCGCCAACATGTGCAGCAACGTTTCGGTCAGCCCGTCGGAGAAGTACTCGTTGTCCTTGTCACCCGTCATATTGACGAACGGCAATACGGCAACGGATGCGTTGCTGATGACTTGCCCCGGGGATCGCGGCGCGTCGATCGTGGTCCGGGCGCCAAGCACGGCGAGGACCAGGATGAGTACGGCCACCGTGGCGATCGCCAGGTAGTCGAAGGTCCTGCTGCTACGCCGAAGGTCCTCGCTACCGTCGATTTCCGACTCCCGCTTAATGCCATCGGGAGTCAGCTCGTAAATCCAGGGCAATACCACAGCCGGGATGAAGCCGAGTGCGAAGACGAGAATGACCGCGCGCGATGCCCAGGCGGGCGCGCCAATTTCCGGCAGGATCGTGGTCAGTACTTCGGTTAACAGCCAGCCGACAACGAGGTAGGCAAAAACCACCCGGAATACGTTTCGCCGCCTGAGTTCGCTGACCAGGGTCATGGACAGTAGGTTACAACACTATGGACTGTATAGATTAGATGCTTCCGGGGGTCGATCTGGTTTGTCCCTTCGAGAATCCGCAGCACTCACGCCAGCTGCAAAAAAGATACCTCTATACGTGCTTGTACTGGTGTCATCCTGCTTGTAAATTAGATATATCTAATGTACGAATTTCGCCGAATTGGTCGGCGCTCCGGAGCAGGATATGAAGTTCGGCACACGTTGGCCCCCGGTCCCGGCCGGGATACTCATCGGAATCAGCATGCTGCTGGCGTTTATTGTCGCCGGCCGTGGCATCGGCGCGAGCGGAGCGATGACCCGTCTCGTTGCCTGGGTACAGCATGGCCTGTTTCCGGCCGCGACAGAGCAGAGCGCCTACTTTGGCAAGTACTTTACCGATGGCGCTCACCCGCTTAACGACTACGTTGTAGTCCTCCTCGTTGGGTTACTTATCGGCAGCTTCATCGCGGCCTGGATGAGCGGTGAACTGCGCGTCGAAATTCTACGCGGACCGCGGAGCTCGGTGCTGTACCGGCTGACGTTGGCATTGTCTGGCGGCGTCATCACGGGCTTTGCCGCACGCCTGGCGCGAGGGTGCACGAGCGGCCAGGGCCTGGTCGGCGGCGCCCAGTTATCGGTCGGCGCCTGGGTATTCCTGATTTGCATATTTATCGGCGGCTGGATGGCGGCCTGGTTTGTGAGAAAACAATGGATCTGATCGCTCCTTTTGCCAAGAGCGGTGCCATATCGGCAGCCACGAATCTCTGGCTCGCAGTGCCTATCGGCATCATCTTCGGCTTCGCTCTGTTTCATGCGGGCTTTACCGATGGCCGTCGCATCGCCTGGGCTTTCTATTTCAAGGACGTCGGCGTGCCTGTCGTCATGTTCTCGGCAATCGTGACGGGCATGCTCGGCTTATGGGGGCTGAGCCTGGTTGGCTTTCTGGACATTTCCATGGTCTACATGCTGCCAACCTATCTCGTTCCGATGGCCGTCGGCGGTCTGCTGTTCGGTGTCGGTATGGTTATCGGGGGCTACTGTCCGGGAACCGCGATCGCGTCAATCGCTACCGGCAAGATAGACGCGCTGGTCTTCATCGTCGGCTTCCTGATCGGCAGCCTTGTATTCGGAGACTTATTTCCTGTCTGGGGAGAGTTCTACAACAGCGACTATATGGGCGCTTTCCGGCTGGATCAGTGGCTGGGTATCGGGCTGGGCCAAACGGTACTGATCATGGTGCTTATCGCAGTTGTCGGCACCTTGTCGATGCTTGCCGTTCAGCACTTCGTCTGGCCGTCGCCGGATTCGAACCCACTATCCGGACAGTTCGTGAAACTACAAACTACCCTCGTATCGATTGCCATTTTTCTGGGCATCGTCTTTGCATTTTTCCCGAGCGAGTCATTTATCGATGAAACGACCGAGATACCTTTCTACCTCGTTCCCAGGGCGGACGCGGACATGACAGTACCCGGAATACTCATTCCCGACAGTGACGTCGCCCGCGGTCTCGGTTCATGAAGCGACGCGAGTTCATCAGTTCAAAGGCGCGCCGAGCATCGCCTCGATTTCGTCCTTGTTGAGTGGGCGCTGACCCTTTGCCCCTGTCTGATTTCGCGATGAGCCGTCGAGGTGGGTCCAGGCGTCGCGTGGCAGGCCGTCCTGCAGCCTCTCGTAAGTCGGAGTAAATCGATAGCCTCCGGCATGCTCGTCCAGGTCGCCCTGGCCCAGACCCAGTGCCTCGCTCGAGCGGTGACACGAGTCACAGGATCGTGCCGCGCCCGTCGTGTGTGGCGAGAGAGGCGCGAATTCACGAATAAACCTGTCGGCTTCCCAGTCCGGGTGTGCGACCGTCATGATCATTCCGGGGACGAACAGGCTAATTCGGTTGCTACTATTGACGCCCAGCGTTCCCAATTCATTACGGAAGTGCGAACGCTCCTCTTGCCACCGACCGGCGGTCTCTCTTTGTTCGATATGGTCCCACTGAACTCCGTCAGCATCGTACTCGATGTGACAGCCGAAACACTGTGGTGCCCATTGGCTGTGACACGTCACGCACTCCAGTCGCTGGTGATCGGAGTCCTCTGAGTGATAGGCGGGATTGAGCTCGGGGACTTTCAATACTCGAGCTGTATTCTTCGTATGCAGCCAGGCGCCGTCTGACCGTAGTTCGACATGCCATAACGGTGTCGAGTTTTTTGCGGTGGCCAGGAAGCGTGTGGTGTCGTCAACAAAAAAGGGCAGCCTCTTTTTGAACAAGGACATCGGCGCTGGCCACTCGTCCAGGCCGAGGGGCCGGCTGTTGTTGTCGTGGCAATCGACACATGCGATATCAACAGCCTGGCTCTGGTTACGGGCATTTGCCGCATCGCCCATCAGGCCGACGCTTGTATGGCAATCGATGCATCCCATACCTGCAAGGTAATGAACATCAGCCGGCTTTCGTTCAACCTGCCGGCCATCCGGCAATCGCAAGCGGGCGTCTGATCCGGCCGATGCCGATCCATCGACTTCGGCCAGCCCTGCAAAGCTCAGAGAAATCCTCCCGGAACGGGAGTGGCAACCGAAACAGCGGGCATCGGAGATCTGGCCGGTCAGGGCCGGGTGAGAGTCCTGCGGATAGCTGTTTACGTGACAAGCCAGGCAGCCTCCGCCCCGATCCCGCATCGCGTCGAGCTGATGTACCTTTTTCGATTGCCCGGTATGACAACCCGCACACAATTTGCGCAACATCGAGTCTGCGACTCCGTGCCCCAACGACTGAAAGCTCGCGCTCTCATCCGGCGCTGTCTTGTTTTCGAGTAACTGCCGCGTCACTTCCACAATGCCGCGACCGGTGTGCATCAGGTTGCCAGTAACGGAGGCGACTCTGTCGGCATGACAGTTACCGCAGGTACGATCGGCGTTGCTCAGATCGCCCGGAAAACTGATTAGTTCGACGTGCGCTGACTCTTCCGTATTCGCCGTGTTGTTGCCGGCATGGCAGCTAACGCAGTTGTCAGCAGCGAATGCGTGACCTGCGACGAAGCCACTCTGTTTCGTTGCATGGCAGGTTACGCAGCCGCTGCGAGTCTCGCCGTCACTCTGGCTGGCCGAGGCGATGTCGCAGAGCATTGGTATCGCTGCAATCAGCCACAGGATTTGGCGCGTAAGGCACGACATAGGGCCAGTACTTTAGCTCACTCGGCGGAAAACAAAATGGCCCCCTGTGGGGGCCATTTTATTTTTTTGGCGGAGAGAGAGGGATTCGAACCCTCGAAGGGGTATAAGCCCTTACTCCCTTAGCAGGGGAGCGCTTTCGACCACTCAGCCATCTCTCCGAACATCTTGTGTAATTTGAGTCTAACGCAAGGAGCGCTTTGACTCGGGGCATCCTGCCCCTCGCCCTTCGGGCGGCTCCGCCGTCCAAATCGGCAGTCCTGCCGATTTGTCGACCACTCAGCCATCTCTCCGAATTTCATATGCGTGCGGACTGCGGTCGGCCATGTTACTGATCGGAAATCGCAAGGTAAAGACCTGTGGGAGCGCGCCCCAGCGCGCGATTTGCTGTTTGGGGCCAGCGCCCTTCGGGCGTCGCGCGCTGGGGCGCGCTCCCACAGTGGTTTACAGCAATGGAGACTACTCGTCCCCGACGGCTTTCTCTGCCTGCTCGGCAGCTTTCTCGTTCTGAATACGCTCGTAGATCTCTTCGCGGTGGACAGCTATATCTTTCGGCGCATTGATACCGATGCGCACTTGATTGCCTTTAACCCCCAGGACGGTGATCGTAATATCGCTCCCGATCATGACCGTCTCCCCAGCGCGTCGCGTCAGAATCAGCATAGCTTCCTACTCCTGCCTTGCGGGGCTCCTGCCCCGTTCTTGTACGCGTCGTACAGCCTAAACTCTTGTAATACTAGCTGATTCTGGGCTCGGATGCCCACAGGTACAGAAAAATCAGCCCAGTTGGTCCGCTACCCACTTCGGCACAGAACCCAGGGCTTTGTCGAGTGCGTCGGGATTGCTACCACCAGCCTGTGCGAAATCGGGTCGACCGCCGCCTTTTCCGCCGACCTGCTCGGCGACAGGCTTGATGACGTCGCCTGCCTTGATACGGTCCGTGTTGTTTTTGGTGACGCCTGCGGCGAGGCGAACCTTGCCATCATCGACCGCGCCGAGCACGACGACGGCGCTCTGCAGCTTGTCCTTGAAGCGGTCAACAGCCTCTCGCAGCGTTTTCGCATCCGCACCGTCCATGCGCGTCGCGAGTACCTTGATGCCTGCGATCTCCTGGATATCCTCGGTGTGGTCCGTGGCGTTGCCAGTCACGAGCGCCTGCTTCGCGGCTGCAAGCTCCTTCTCGAGATCCTTCACACGCTTCAGCAGCTGCTCGACCTTCGCGGCAGCCAGGTTCGGTTGGCTGCGCAGCATGCCAGCCAGTTCGTCCAGCGTTTGCTGCCTGGCATCGATCCATTCCAGTGCGACCTTGCCGGTCACGGCCTCAATACGGCGTACACCAGAGGCGATTCCGCCTTCTGACGTGATCTTGAACACACCAATGTCGCCCGTACGCCCCACGTGCGTACCGCCGCAGAGTTCGACCGAGAAATCGCCGAAACGCAGTACACGCACCTTGTCCCCGTACTTCTCACCAAATAGAGCGACAGCACCTGAGTCAATGGCTTCCTCGTAGCCCATTGACTGAGTCTCGACGGCGACATTGCGGCGAATCTCATCATTGACCAGTTCTTCGATCCGAGTCAGTTGCTCGGGAGTGACGGCCTCGTAATGCGAGAAATCGAAACGCAAACGATCGGGCGCCACGAGGGAGCCCTTTTGTTGCACGTGATCCCCAAGTACTTGCCGGAGTGCGGCATGCATCAGGTGCGTCGCCGAGTGATTGAGACGAATCGCCTGGCGACGGTCAGCATCGACGATAGCTTCGAGCTTGTCGCCAATCTTGATGTCTCCGTGTTCGACAGCGCCGTAATGAACTATCGCATTGCCACTTTTCTGCGTGTCCACGACCTGGAACAGCTTGCCCGATTCAGCGAGGATTCCCTGGTCGCCGATCTGTCCTCCGCTTTCGGCGTAGAACGGTGACGATGACAGGATGATGGCACCCTCATCGCCGGCGGACAGCAGGTCTGCGGGTTCGCCACTCTTATAAATACCGATGACCTGGCTCGAGCCCTCCGTACCTTCGTAACCCGAGAAGTCGCTCACGGCATCAGTCTTGATTGAGCCGTCGCTTGCGGCGCTGAATTTGCTCGCCGCGCGCGCCCGATCGCGTTGCTCGCCCATGGCAGCATCAAAAGCCTGCTCATCAATCGTCAGGCCACGCTCGCGTGCAATATCGGCCGTCAGATCAAGAGGAAATCCGTAGGTGTCGTAGAGCTTGAATACAACGGCGCCGGGAATCTCCGTGCCGTCGAGTTTCCCGATCGCGGACTCGAGAATATCCATGCCCTGGTCGAGGGTCTCCGCGAACCGCAACTCTTCTTTCCTGAGCACCTTCTCGACGTGCGCCTGCGCTTTCGTCAACTCGGGGTACGCCTCGCCCATTTCCTTCGCCAGCGGTGCAACAAGCTTGTAGAAGAAAGCGTCGTCCGTGCCAAGTTTCTTGCCGTGCCGAATCGCCCTGCGAATGATCCGGCGCAGGACATATCCCCTGCCCTCGTTGCCTGGCAGCACACCATCAACGATCAGGAACGCGCAGGCGCGGATATGGTCGGCGATGACATTCAGGGAACTCGAGCCGTCGTTCTTTACGCCAAGAGTCTTCGCGATCGCTTCAATCAGGTTCGCGAACAGGTCGATCTCGTAGTTGCTTTTCACGCCCTGCATCACTGCCGCAATGCGCTCGAGGCCCATGCCGGTGTCGACCGAGGGCTTCGGTAATGGCGTCATCTTGCCGTCAGCCGAGCGGTCGAATTGCATGAAGACGAGGTTCCACACTTCGACGTAACGATCGCCATCTTCATCGGGCGATCCCGGCGGGCCGCCTTCGATGTCCGGACCGTGGTCGTAGAAAATCTCGCTGCACGGACCGCACGGTCCAGTATCACCCATGGCCCAGTAGTTGTCTTTCTCGCCCATGCGTGCAAAGCGCTTCGGGTCGATCTTCATTTCATTGAGCCAGATGTCGGCAGCTTCGTCGTCATCATTGAAGACCGTGACCCAGAGTCTCTCGGCCGGCAGTTCGAGCGTCCCGGTCAGGAACTCCCAGGCGTACTCAATGGCCTCGCGCTTGAAATAATCGCCAAAGCTGAAGTTGCCGAGCATCTCGAAGAAAGTGTGGTGCCGGGTCGTGTAGCCGACGTTCTCGAGATCGTTGTGCTTGCCACCCGCTCGCACACATCGCTGCGAGGTCACGGCGCGAGCGTAACTGCGCTTTTCGTCGCCGAGAAACACGTCCTTGAATTGCACCATGCCGGCATTCGTGAACAGCAGCGTCGGGTCATTTCCGGGCACGAGCGGCGAGCTCGCGATCACCTCATGATCGCGATCGCCAAAGAATTCCAGGAATGCCTGGCGCAGCTCATTGCTCGAAAGGGTCTTCATCGGACGGATTCTAAGCTTTATTCTTCGTGCGCGGAAACCGCGAGCTTTATTTGATCGGTCTCGAAACCGCGGTATTGAAGGAATCGCATCTGCCGGGCTTTTTCCTTGAAATCAGCAGGCCGCTCCGACCCGAACTTCTTGCGTCGAATCTCGCGAGCCAGCGCATACCAGTCCTGATCCGTCTCCTCGAGAACGGCGTCAATCTGTCCCACCGGAATATCGCGTTCTGCAAGCTCTGCCTGAATACGTACAGGCCCCTTGCCCTGGCTGATACGGGACTGGACGAAAGCTTCGGCAAAGCGCTGGTCGCTCTGCAGGCCCTCTGCCGTGAGGGTACCAATGGCATCGACCGCAATATCGCCGTCGAAGCCAGCCTTCTCGAGCTTGCGCGCCAGCTCGACGCTGCCATGCTCGCGTCGCGCGAGCAGGTCCATCGCCTTCTTACGGGCTTTGACAGGGTTGGAGAAGCATTCCTCGTCGTTCAATTACGCTTCCTGCGCAACGGCCTCCTCATCATCGGCTGCCGGCGCATCGACGGTATTCGGCAACAGCTTGGCGCGGATGTTGTGCTCGACCTCGGCGGCGATTTCCGGGTTGGCCTTCAGGAACTCGCGAACGTTTTCCTTGCCCTGACCAATGCGGTCGCTGCCATAGCTGTACCAGGATCCGGCCTTGTCAATGAGACCGTGCTGCACGCCGAGTTCGATGATCTCACCCTCGCGGGAGATGCCCTCACCGTACAAAATCTCGAATTCGGCCATCTTGAACGGTGGCGATACTTTGTTCTTGACGACCTTGACGCGGGTCTGGTTGCCGATTACCTCGTCGCCCTTCTTGATCGCGCCGATGCGACGAATATCCAGTCGTACCGAGGAATAGAACTTGAGCGCGTTGCCGCCCGTCGTCGTTTCCGGGCTGCCGAACATGACACCGATCTTCATGCGAATCTGGTTGATGAAAACCACCATGGCATTGGAACGCTTGATGTTGCCCGTGAGCTTCCTGAGCGCCTGTGACATCAGGCGGGCCTGCAGCCCGACGTGCGTGTCGCCCATCTCACCTTCGATTTCCGCTTTCGGCGTGAGCGCGGCAACCGAGTCAATGACGATGATGTCGACGGCGCCGGAGCGTACCAGCATATCCGTAATCTCCAGGGCCTGTTCGCCGGTATCAGGTTGCGACACCAGCAGCTCGTCGACATTAACTCCGAGCTTCTCGGCATACAGTGGATCGAGCGCATGCTCGGCATCGACGAAGGCTGCCGTGCCGCCTATCTTTTGCGCCTCGGCAATGATCTGCAGCGTCAGCGTGGTCTTGCCGGAGGCTTCCGGACCATATACCTCGACGACGCGTCCCTTCGGCACACCACCAATGCCGAGCGCCACGTCGAGGCCAATCGAGCCGGTCGAGACGGCCTCGATATTGCCGTAAATACTGCCGTCACCAAGGCGCATGACGGAGCCTTTGCCAAATTGCTTTTCGATCTGCCCGAGGGCCTGCGCGAGTGCTTTTTTGCGGTTTTCATCCATTTCCTGGTGCCATCCGGTGGGTGGGTAATTGCATGTGATTATATACAGTAATTGTGCCTGAAGCCTATAGCTGGCGCAGCTTTAGATTATCGCCTCTTTCTGTAGAAACGAGGTATCGCGGCGAAGCTATTGTTTCAGCGGGTGGTATGTCGCACCGCCCGGTTGCGAGATCGACTCGACCAGCTCGAAGCCCGACCACTCGACGAGGGCCGGCTGCGCGAGCCGCTGTGTCTCGAAGCGATTCGCCCGGCGCACTACCGTAATGTGCGGGCGATAAGCCCTGTCCTCGACCTCGACGCCGAACTCAGCGAGGACGACGTTGAGCGAATCGACGAGCTGCTCCAGTTCGGCAGGCACCGTCGACGCCATCAGGCAGGCCACCCTCGGCCGCGGCCAGAATTCCACACGATCGAAGCGCATGCGAAATGGCTCGACATGTATTTCCGCAGCGCGCGCCTGCAAGTCCGGAATGCGCTGTTCCTCGACATCGCCAATGAACGCGGTCGTCACATGCCAGCTGCCGCGGTACACGTGTTGCCCTTCGACGAGTTTCGCAGCCGGGCTGATGTGGTCGCGCAAGCGGTCACGTTGCCGATCGTCCGGCCACAACGCGAAAAAGAGTCGCCGGGTACTCATGTCGATAGTTGTCCTTGCACGCCTCTCAGTCCATGCAGCACCGTCTGCGAGCGTACGCTGTCGCGATTACCGTCGAATCGTTGCAGGTCGGTATGGGTCGTGAAGCCCTTGGGCCCTCGCACAGACCATGCAAACCAGACCGTGCCCACCGGCTTTTCTTCCGTACCACCCTCGGGACCGGCAACGCCGCTAACGGCGACTGAGATATCGGCACCACTGAGTTGCAGCGCACCTTCCGCCATCTCTTTCACAATCGGTTCACTAACGGCACCATTGTCGGCCAGGGTCTTGTTTTGGACACCCAACATCGATTCCTTCGCGCCATTGCTGTAACTCACTATGCCATAAGCGAAACAGGACGAACTTCCCGGCACGTCGGTCAATGCTTTGGCGATCCATCCGCCGGTGCACGACTCGGCCGTCGACACGGCTTTACCGGCTGCGCTCAACTCGTGAACGACCTGCGTCGCAAGGTCGTGAATGGTCTGGTCTTCAGGCATCGATTACGGACTCGTAAACATCGACATGCTTCCCGGCCATCGTAGCGATCGAAAACTCCTTTTGCATCCGTTCTCTGCCGGCACGACCAAGCCGGAGTCGCAATTGGTCGTCCCGAATCAGTGTTGCGATGGCGTTTCGCAACTCGTCCACGTTTTCGGACGGCACCAACAGACCGGTTTCGCCGTGCGCCACCGCCTCAACGAGACCGCCAGCGGCGAATCCAACGACCGGCACGGCGGCTGCAGAGGCTTTCAGCGCGGCCACGCCAAGTCCTTCGGCCAGCGCCGGATGCGCGAAGATGTCGAAACAGCTCACGAAACTGTCCAGGTCCTCGCGGAAGCCGGCAAACTGCACGACGTCACCCAGCCCGAGCGTCGCGGTCTGCGCCCGCAACTGATTACCGAGATACCCCTCGCCGAAAACAAGCAACCGGACACGTGGGTGCTCGTGGCGCAAGTCCGCCATTGCCTGCAGCAGGTAGTTGTGGCCTTTACGTGGGATCAGCTGACCAGCGGCAGCGATGACCGTTGCGTCATCGGCAATGCCGAAGTCACGGCGAAACGCCGCACAGTCGCCTGACTGGTCGAATTGCGCGACGTCAACGGCACTACGAATGACAACCAGGCGCTCATCCTCGACGCCATGATCGCGCAACACATCGGCAATGGTTTCCGAAATCGCTATGACTTTCCTGAATGGCCGATACCGCAATGCGGCGACCAGGCGCATCTCTGTGTTATCGACACGGCGGGAAACGACGGCGGGAACGTCGGCGAATTTCGCCGCGAGCCCGCCGAGCACGTCGGCGCCACGCCGACTGTGGCAATGCACGATGTCGGGCTTCGTCTGCCCGATGTATTGCGCGAGCCGGTAGGCGAACGGCAGGTCGAGATCGCCGGCACAAAAGAGATTGCGCACCGGGATCGCTGCCGCACGTGCCGCGGAATCGATGCCGGAGCCGGGCGGACACACGAGCATGTTGTGATGGCCCAACTCCCGGAGCGCGCTGATCAGGTAGATGACCTGCTGCGGCCCGCCATAAAGATGGCGCCCGGTTTCGACATGCAGTATTTTCATCGCCTGAGAATAATACTGTAGTCGCGCTCTTGTGGGAGCCGGCCTGTGGGAGCGAGCCTGTGGGAGCCGGCCCCAGCCGGCGACGACCGCGAAGCGGTCGCCACCTGCTGTCGCGCGCTGGGGCGCGCTCCCACAGGCTCGCTCCTACGACAAAAGAAAAATGAACGCAGACGTCTCTCCAGTCCACACACCGATGATGCGCCAGTACCTGGCGATCAAGAGCGAGCATCCGGATATGCTTGTTTTCTACCGCATGGGGGACTTCTACGAGCTCTTCTACGACGATGCGAAACGCGCCGCCGCGCTGCTCGATATCACGTTGACGTCGCGCGGCAAGTCCGCGGGTACTCCGATCCCGATGGCCGGTGTGCCCTACCACGCTGTCGAAGGTTACCTGGCCAGGCTGGTCAAGAAGGGCGAGTCTGTGGCGATCTGCGAACAGGTCGGAGATCCCGCCACGAGCAAGGGACCCGTCGATCGCAAAGTCACACGCATCGTAACGCCAGGGACATTAACGGACGAAGCGCTGCTGGCTGATAACCGCGAATCATTAGTCGCGGCGATGTTTGCGGACAACGAAGGCGTAGGCATCGCCTGGCTCGACCTCGCCGGTGGTCGCTTCCGGCTAACCGAAGTCACAGACGGCGAGGCGGTTGCCGGTGAACTGGAGCGGCTACGTCCCGCGGAGCTCATCGTTGACGAAGAGCAGATCGACTCGGACCGATTCGGTACTGAAGTTCGGATCACGCGCCGGCCGCCATGGCACTTCGAAACGGACAGCGCGACTCGCCTGCTCTGCGCACAGTTCGGTACCCGGGATTTGTCCGGATTCGGGTGTGACGCCTTCCCGCGCGGTGTGGCGGCTGCTGGCGCACTGCTGCAGTACGTCAGCGATACGCAGAAGGCCTCGCTGCCACATCTGCAGACGCTAACCGTCGAGCGCCGCGAAGACTCGGTCGTCATGGATGGCCCGACGCGTCGCAATCTCGAACTCGAGAGCTCGCTGAGCGGCCACGATCAACACACGCTCGCAGGCGTGATGGATCATTGCCAGAGCCCGATGGGCAGCCGGCTTTTGCGGCGCTGGATACAGCGCCCACTGCGCGATACCCAGCGGCTCAAAGGCCGCTACCAGGCTGTCGATGCGATCCTGACGAGCATGTCGGGCGAATCGCTCCGGTCCCGCCTGCACGGCATTGGCGACGTCGAGCGCATTTTGTCCCGCGTTGCGCTGCGCTCGGCGCGACCGAAGGACCTGCGTCAGCTGCGCGAGGCATTGTCGCGGCTGCCCGAACTACGGACGCAGCTCGCAGCCATCGAATCGCCGCGTATTCTTGAACTCCACGATACGATCGGCGGACATCGCCCCGAGCATGACTTGCTCGCACGGGCGATCATTGACAACCCACCGATGCTGATCCGTGACGGCGGCGTCATCGCGGCCGGATACGACGATGAACTCGATGACCTGCGTGCGATCGCCGCTAACGCCGACCAGTTCCTACTCGATCTCGAGGCCCGGGAAAAGACGCGTACCGGCATCGCGACGTTGAAGCTCGGCTACAACCGTGTGCACGGTTACTACATCGAAATCAGCAAAAGTCAGGCCGACAAGGCGCCCGTCGACTATGTGCGCCGCCAGACGCTCAAGGCCGCGGAGCGCTACATTACGCCCGAGCTCAAGGAATTCGAAGACAAGGTTCTGAGTGCGCGCGAACGCGCCCTCGCGCGCGAGAAGTACCTCTACGAAGAACTCCTCGACAAACTCCTCGAGGCGCTGGCCGATCTGCAGCAAACCGCATTCGCAATTGCGGAACTCGATGTCCTGGTCTGCTTCGCCGAGCGGGCCGAAACCCTGCGACTTACCAAGCCCCAAATTGCCGACGAGCCATGCATCGAAATCGAAGGCGGCCGCCATATCGTCGTAGAACAGGTTATCGAGACACCGTTCGTCGCCAATGACCTGTCGCTGAATAGCTCACAACGCCTGATCGTGATCACGGGACCCAACATGGGCGGCAAATCGACCTATATGCGACAGACAGCCCTGATCGCCATCATGGCGCACATGGGCAGTTTCGTGCCGGCGGACCGGCTGCGTATCGGTCCGCTGGACCGGATATTCACGCGCATCGGCGCCTCTGACGATCTCGCCGGCGGCCGCTCGACGTTCATGGTGGAAATGACCGAGACGGCGACGATTCTGAACAACGCGACCAGCGAGAGTCTCGTTCTCATGGACGAAATCGGCCGCGGGACAAGCACCTTCGACGGGCTGTCACTCGCGTGGGCAGCTGCACACTTCATGGGCGAGTCCGCAGCAGCATTCACGTTGTTCGCCACGCACTACTTCGAACTGACCGCGCTTGCCGAGGAACTGCCGGCATGTCACAACGTGCACCTCGACGCGACCGAACACGGCGGCCAGCTGGTGTTCCTGCACGCGGTGAAGCCGGGCCCGGCGAACCAGAGTTACGGCCTCCAGGTAGCGGCCCTCGCCGGTGTGCCAAGAGACGTTATCCGGCGAGCAAGAGCGTACCTCCGGACGCTCGAATCGCAGCGGGCTGCGCACGTAGAAAACCCCCAGGCGCAACTGCCGCTGGGTCCTTTGGTGGATACGGATCACGACGCCCTGCTTGAGGCACTGGATGACCTCGACCCTGATTCGATGTCGCCCCGTGAAGCGCTGGAAGCCCTCTATAAACTCAAAGATATCTGATTTCTGTGGGAGCGCGCCCCAGCGCGCGATTCGGGACTCGATCGCGCGCTGGGGCGCGCTCCTACAGAAGATTCATTCGCGCAGGAACTCGCCGCGCTTGAGAAACGAACCGATCTGATCTGCGACATTTCGGGATGTCGTCAGGCCCATGTGAGTCACCCCCATGACGAGGTGGTCTTTGGCGCCATCCAGCTGCGTTTCCGAAACAGCGACGGTGCCATCATTGGGTTCGCCGAATTTTCCGGTGATATGGCCAATTCCCACAGGCATGTTGCCGGCAATGACACCAACATCTCGTTGCTCGCAGACCTCGCCAGCCCAGTCATTGGCAACGCTGTGAATCGTGCCCTCGGGCAGTGAGTGGCCCAGCAGGTGTTCGCCCCAGTCCTTCGCGTGCAGGAAATCAGCCGCGCGCGATCCCGACAACGGCGATCCCAGGCACACGACACGCCCCGGGACATCGCTGAACCCCTTGGCCAGCATGCGCAACGCGACCAACCCTCCGAGGCTGTGGCCCACGATGTGCGTTTCACCGATCTCGTTTTCCTCGATGAAGCGGGCAAGCAGCTCGGCGTTTTCGTCCAGCGTGTTGGTGACGGAGGGGTAGCTGAAAATTAGTGCCCGCATGCCGAACTCGCGTTCCAGATGGCGCTTGATGAGGTACATGCCGACGCCATGCCACCAGATACCGTGCGTGCAAACCACCGTGTCGATCGAATTCATCGTAGTACGAGGCTCCGTAGTGCGTCTCGATTCGTCCAGGACCAGACCGTGTCGATAGCCTCTGCCACCGGTAGCCACCGGAATTCAGTATGTTCGTCGCCGTCGACCTGAATGTCCACCGACCGCGGCACACAGTAGCGCCATTCGAACTCGACATTTTCGACGATGCCCGGGCCGAAACGGTCCCGCCAGCGTGGATCGATCGTGAACTGCCGGCTTACACCGCTGTACTCGAGCGTTCCCGCGTCGCGAAGTCCGGTCTCCTCGAACAGTTCGCGCCGGGCTGCGTCCGCGTGCGATTCTCCCTCGTTGAGACTACCCGTGATCGACTGCCAGAAGTCGAATGGTTGCGCTCGTCGCAGCAACAGCACCTGGACGTCCTCGCTATAGACCACGACGAGGACGGAGACAGGTCGGCGAATTTTATTCGGCACGCGGCGTGCGCAGGCGAATGCCGGTTTCCTTGAGTTGCTGTGCGGACACGACACCCGGCGCATTGGTCAGAGGATCATGTGCCGACTGCGTCTTCGGGAACGCGATCACGTCGCGAATACTATCGGCGCCCGCCATCAGCATCACGATCCGATCCAATCCGAAGGCCACGCCTCCATGCGGAGGCGCACCGAATTCGAGAGCGCGCAACAGGAAGCCGAATTTCTCGTCCGCCTCTTCCTTGCTGATGCCGAGCAAATCGAAAACGACGGACTGCATGTCCTGGTTATGAATTCGAATCGAGCCGCCGCCGACCTCGGACCCGTTCAGCACCATGTCGTAGGCACGTGAGAGCGCATTGCCCGGATCTTTCTGCAACGCTTCGGCGTCATTGACGGCGGGCGCTGTGAACGGATGATGCAAGGCCATCCAGCGTTTTGACTGCGGATCTTTTTCGAACATCGGGAAATCGACAATCCAAAGAGGTGCCCATTCGTCTTTTACCAGACCCCGGTCCTCGCCAAGTTTCACTCGTAGTGCACCGAGGGCATCGTTCACGATGCGCGTCTTGTCCGCACCGAAGAAGATGACGTCGCCCGTGTTCGCGCCTGTCCGCTCGAGAATGCCGGCCACGGCTTCATCAGGCAGGAATTTCATGATCGGCGACTGCAGACCGTCACGGCCGCCATCGACGTCATTGACCTTGATGTAGGCAAGTCCCCCGGCACCGTAGCGGCCGACGAATTCAGCGTAATCATCGAGATGCTTGCGGCTAAGCTCTGCACCACCCGGCAGGCATAGCGCCGCAACCCGGCCCTCCGGATCGTTTGCCGGCCCGGCGAACACCTTGAATTCGACCGCGCTCATCAGGTCGGAAACGTCGACGAGTTCGAGGTCGATGCGCAGGTCGGGCTTGTCAGAGCCGTAGCGTTGCATCGCTTCGGCATAGCTCATGCGCGGGAACGGATCTGCAAGGTCAACGTCGAGCACTGCCTTGAACACATGCCGCACCAGCGACTCCGTCGTGCCAGTGACGATCGCCTCGTCAACGAAGCTCATTTCTATGTCGAGCTGCGTAAATTCGGGCTGCCGGTCGGCGCGCAGGTCCTCGTCGCGAAAACAGCGCACGATCTGGTAGTAGCGGTCCAGCCCGGACATCATCAGGAGTTGCTTGAAGAGCTGCGGCGATTGCGGCAAAGCGAAAAACTTACCTGGATGCGTGCGACTCGGAACGATGTAATCGCGCGCGCCCTCGGGCGTTGCCCGCGTCAGCATCGGCGTCTCGACATCGACGAAGCCCTCTGCGTCCAGGAAATCGCGCATTGCCTTGGTAACCCTGTGACGCAGTCGCAGGTTCTCGAGCATCTCTTCCCTGCGCAGGTCGAGGTAGCGATATTTCAGGCGCAGTTCCTCGTTGGCCTGCTCGTCATGGTGAAACGGCGGCGTCTCGGAACGGTTCAGCACCTCGAGTTCGTGGGCCAGCACCTCGACATGGCCGGTAGCCATGTTGGGATTGATCGTGCCCTCGGGCCGCTCGCGGACTTTGCCCTTCACGGCCAACACGAATTCGCCGCGAATGCGCTCCGCCTCGGCGAAGATTTCCGCCCGGTCCGGGTCGAAGACCACCTGCAGCAAACCCTCGCGGTCACGCAGATCCACGAATATCACACCACCGTGGTCGCGACGGCGATGAACCCAGCCGCAGACCGACACGTCCTCGCCGATCAGTGATTGTTCAACTTGTCCGCAATAATGGCTGCGCATGATTTTTCCGGGCAGGGCCTTGAAAAAAGAGGCGGAATGGTACGGCGTGACAGCCTACCGTACAAGCCTAGCCGTCATCCGTAGTTTCCGCGGTCTCCTCGAAGGGCAGCTCACGAGTCGGATCTCCCCGCCAGGGCGGTATTACGACACCCAGCGAGATGATCATCTTGAGCGCCTCGTCGACGTCCATATCGAGCACCGTCACGTCCCTCCTCGGCACGATGATGATGAAGCCCGATGTCGGATTCGGCGTTGTCGGCACGAAACAACCCACGACGTCCTCGCCGGTGCGGCCCTGTACCTCGCCGAGTTGCGACGAGGTCTGGAACGCAAGGCTGTATATGCCCTTGCGCGGATACTCAACCAACAAGACTTTCTTGAAGGCATTGCTGGAATCCGAGAATACGATCTCCGCGAAATTCTTGGCTGCCGAGTAGACCGAGCGGACGACCGGTATACGGTCCATTAACGATTCCCAGCCACCCATGAATGCGCGTCCAACGAAATTGGCAGCCAGCACACCGGTCAGGAGGAGCAAAAGTATCGTCAGGAGCGCGCCCAGCCCCGGGATATCAAACCCGAGCAGCGTTTCGGGCCGGTATTTCTCCGGTACCAGCAACAACGAACGGTCCATCAGTCCGATGGCAAATTTGAGCAACAGGATCGTCAGGCCGAGTGGCAGCCAGACGAGAATCCCGGCGACGAGGTAGCGACGAAGACGCTTCATACGCGGGGCCTAACTGGCGTTTGCCTTGGTGGACGAGCCGGTGTCTTTCTTTGGACTTCCCTTATCGGCCTTCTTGTCCCCGGCGTTGCTTTTTGGCTTATCGTCCTTCTTCGCCGCTTCCTTCTCGCCGTGCAGATTACGTTTATCACCGGTCTTGAAGTCGGTCTCATACCAGCCCTTGCCCTTGAGTCGAAAGCGCGGCGCCGACAACTGCCGCTTCAACTGTGGTTCACCACAGTCGGGGCAGTAGACGAGCGGGTCGTCCGACATTTTCTGCAAGGCGTCGAGCGTATGCTCGCAGCTTTGACAAATGTAGCCATAAATTGGCATTGCTTGACTCTCCGAGGATGTCTGATTCTACCGTGAGAGCGCGCCCCAGCGCGCGATTCTAGCGATAATCGCGCGCTGGGGCGCGCTCCCACGGAGATTTCTCACTACGCCGCGTTCTGAAATTCGAGCCGGTCGTGGTCGACACCGACCTCGATGACGTCCCCGGGCTTGAACTTGCCCTGCAGAATTTCAGTGGCCAGCGGGTTTTCGATTTGCTGCTGGATTGCACGCTTCAGTGGCCGCGCACCGTACACCGGATCAAATCCCGCGTCAGCGAGCTTGTCCCTGGCCTCGTCGGACAAATGGATGCGCATGTCGCGATCGGCCAGGCGATCGTGCAGATAGCCGAGCTGGATGTCGACGATCTTGCGAATGTGTTCCCGGCTGAGCGGATGAAACACGACGACGTCGTCGACTCGATTGATGAACTCCGGCCGGAAGTGCTGCCCGACAACATCCATCAGGGCGCCCTTCATCGCAGCGTAGTTTTCCTCGCCCGCCATCTCCTGGATCAGCTGCGAACCGAGGTTCGATGTCATGATGATCACGGCGTTTCGAAAATCCACCGTGCGTCCCTGGCCGTCGGTAAGGCGCCCGTCATCGAGCACCTGCAACAACACGTTAAACACATCCGGATGTGCCTTCTCGACCTCGTCGAGCAGAATCACCGAGTACGGGCGGCGGCGCACGGCTTCAGTCAGATAGCCACCTTCCTCGTAACCCACGTATCCCGGCGGCGCGCCAATGAGGCGTGCTACAGAGTGCTTCTCCATGAATTCCGACATATCCAGGCGCACCATGGCGTCGTCGGTATCGAACAGGAACTGGGCAAGCGCCTTGGTCAACTCGGTCTTGCCAACGCCGGTCGGACCAAGGAAAAGGAACGAGCCGATCGGCCGACGGGGATCGGACAGGCCGGCGCGCGATCGCCGGATGGAGTTTGCTACCGCGATCACGGCTTCGTCCTGACCGACAACACGTTCCTGTACGACGGCTTCCATCTGCAGGAGTTTTTCTTTCTCGCCCTCGAGCATTTTGGACACCGGGATTCCGGTCCACTTCGAGACAATCTCGGCAACCTCTTCGTCGGTCACATTGTTGCGCAGCAAGGTCGTTTCCTGGTGCTCTGCGTTTGCCGCTTCCTCGAGTTGCTTCTCGAGCTCCGGAATCCGCCCGTACTGCAGTTCCGACATGCGCGCGAGATCGTTGGCGCGATGCGCCGTCTCGAATTCGAGCCGGGCGCGCTCCAGTTCTTCCTTGATGTGCGCCGCACCCTGCATGGCGGCTTTCTCGGCCTTCCAAATCTCCTCGAGATCGGCAAATTCGCGCTCGAGTTCCGCAAGCTGCGCTTCGAGATCACCGAGGCGTTTCTTCGATGCCTCGTCCTCTTCCTTCTTCAACGCTTCGCGCTCGATCTTGAGCTGGATGATGCGCCGCTCCAGGCGGTCCATCTCCTCGGGCTTCGAGTCGATTTCGATACGAATGCGTGACGCCGCCTCGTCGACGAGGTCGATGGCCTTGTCGGGCAACTGGCGGTCGCTGATGTAGCGATGCGACAGGGTTGCGGCCGCCACGATCGCAGGATCCGTAATCTCGACGCCATGATGTACTTCGTAGCGTTCTTTCAGTCCTCGCAGGATCGCGATCGTGTCTTCGACGGTCGGTTCATTGACGAGCACTTTCTGGAAGCGGCGCTCGAGCGCGGCGTCTTTCTCGACGTATTTGCGATACTCGTCGAGCGTCGTCGCGCCCACGCAGTGCAGCTCGCCGCGGGCCAGGGCCGGTTTCAGCATGTTGCCGGCGTCCATCGATCCTTCGGCCTTGCCGGCGCCGACCATCGTATGCAGTTCGTCGATGAACAGGATGATCTGGCCTTCCTGCTTGGCAAGATCACTCAGGACCGCTTTCAGGCGCTCCTCGAATTCGCCACGGAACTTGGCGCCGGCGATCAAAGAGCCCATGTCGAGTGAAAGGATACGCTTGCCGCGCAGCCCTTCCGGCACCTCGTTGTTGACGATGCGCTGTGCAAGTCCCTCGACGATGGCGGTCTTGCCAACGCCGGGTTCACCGATCAACACAGGATTGTTCTTGGTACGACGCTGCAGAATCTGGATCGTCCGCCGAATCTCTTCGTCGCGACCGACGATCGGATCCAGCTTGCCTTGCTCTGCACACTCCGTGAGGTCAATCGTGTAGCGTTCCAGCGCCTGGCGCGTATCTTCGGCATTCGGGTCATCGACCTGTTGTCCGCCGCGTATGTCGTCGATGGCTTTCTCTACAGCGCCGCGCACGGCGCCCGCCTGCTCGAACAGGTGCTTGAGCGGCGAACTGTCGTCCAGCGCCGCCAGCACGAATAGCTCACTCGAGATGTACTGATCGTCGCGCTTCTGTGCGAGCTTGTCCGTGATATTGAATAGCTTGCCGAGATCATTGCTGATATGGACTTCCCCACCGGCGCCTTCGACTTTCGGCAGGCGGTCGATTGCGTCGCCGAGTTGCGAGCGCAGCAGGTTGACGTTGCTGCCAGCTTTGGTGAGCAATCCGCGTACCGTACCGCCCTGCTGGTCGAGTAGCGCAACCATAAGGTGTGCGGGCTCGATGAACTGGTGATCCTGGCCGATCGCCAGCGATTGCGCATCCGCCAGCGCGAGCTGAAATTTGCTAGTCAGTTTGTCCAGACGCATGTGTGGCCCCTGAAAGTCGGCTTATCCAAAAAGTCACCCTGAAATTGAGCCGATGGCCGCAAATTCAACGCTTTCGGCAGACGAAACTTGCCATGCGCCCGCACTCACCGTCGCGGCGATAGGAGAAAAACCGGCTCGAATCACTGTGCGTGCAGTATTCGCCGCCATACACCGCGCCAACACCCGCCTTGCGCAACTGCAGCCGCGCGAGGCCATACAGGTCCGCCTGCCAGCGCCCTTGCGCGTTGGGCTCGAAACACTCGCCTGCGGCCGCTTCCAGGTCGACAAACGCCTGTCTGACCTCGTCGCCGACCTCGAACGCCGATTGCGAAATTGCCGGTCCCAGCCAGGCCATCAGCGCGCCAGAAGCAGTGGCCATATGCGACAGGGTGCTTGTGATCACGCCGGCGGCGAGCCCCCGCCAGCCGCCATGGATCGCTGCGATTTCTTCGCCGCCGCGGGCACACAGCAATATCGGCAGGCAGTCGGCCGTGAGCACGGCCACGACCGCCGCCGGGCGTCGCGCGACCGCGGCGTCGGCCTTGGCGGCACTGGTCTCGTCCGCGACACTCACCGCCGTACCATGCACCTGCGTCAGCCAGTCGGGTTCACCGGGAAGATCGCACATCGTCACGAAGCGGCTCCGGTTCTCGGCAACGGCTGCCGGATCATCACCGACGTGGGCGCCGAGATTCAGCGATTTGAAGATGCCAGTGCTGACGCCACCGACCCTCATCGTGGTTCCGGCTACGACGGTGTCCGGTGCCGGCCAGTCCGCCGGAATCCAGTCGTCGTTCATGGTGCATCCTCGCGGAGTGTCCGCAGCAATAACCCGAAGTCGTCCGGTGGCGGCGCCTCGAGGCGCAACATCTCGCCACTCTCAGGGTGCGCGAGCTCCAGCCGCTTCGCATGCAGTGCCTGGCGCCTGAATTCGCGCAGCGCTTTGATCAGCGGTTCCGACGCGCCGGCCGGGAGGGCAAGCCGCCCTCCGTACACCGGGTCGCCAACGAGTGCGTGGCGACGATACGCGAAATGCACCCGAATCTGGTGTGTTCGCCCGGTATCCAGCACGACATTTATATAAGTGTGCGCCCGAAAGCGCTCGATGACCGTGTAATGCGTAACCGCAGGCTTGCCACTCTCACGCACGGCCATGCGAGTGCGATCAACCGAGTGCCTCGCGATTGGCGCGTCGATGGTTCCGCCTCCCGTGAGCACGCCGTTGCAGACAGCCAGGTACTGTCTCGAGATGTCCCGGTCGGCCAGGCTCCTAACAGGGCCGTATGCGACAGCAGCGTCTTCGCCACCAGCAGGAGACCGCTTGTGTCCTTGTCGAGGCGGTGGATGATGCCGGCTCGTGGCAGTTGCTCCAGCGACGGCGCGTGGTGCAGGAGACCATTCATCAGGGTACCGGTCACGTTGCCGGCACCGGGATGCACGACAAGTCCGACGGGCTTGTTCACGACCAGTAGTGCATCGTCCTCGAACACGACGTCGAGCGGTATCACCTCCGGGCCGGCTCGCACGGCAACCTCGGGCACGACTTGCAGCTCGACGGTCTCACCACCGGCAACCCGGTCGCGCGGTCGCCACAGCTCGCCGTCGACAAGCACCGCGCCATTCAGAAGCCACGCCTTCAGGCGGCTGCGTGAATACTCGGGAAACATCTGTGCGAGGGCCTGGTCCAATCTCTGCCCGGCCAGCTCATCCGGTATTTGGGTTCTCTGCTCAGTCATAGTCGCAAGTGGAGTTTACGGTATACTCGCCGGCCTAATTCGCCCCACGTACACATGACCAGCATCCTAAACCTACCGCACACACAACGTCGGCCAATACGGCAGGTCCGTCAGGTACTCCTGCTCGGCGTCCTTGCCTTGCTTGCCGCCTGCGCAAGCAATGACGAACCGTACAGTGCGGCGGGCGATCTGCAAGAAGCCTATGAAACGGCCACAACATCTATATACGGCGGCAACTACCGGCGTGGCATCGAGATTCTCGAAGCCATCCAGGCGCGCTACCCTTTCAGCGACGTGGCGCGCCAGATTCAGCTCGACCTGATGTATGCCTATTACAAGAGCGGCCAGCCCGAGCTCGCCATCGAGGCCGCGGACACCTTCATGCGCGAGAATCCGATCCACCCGCAAGTCGATTACGCCCTGTACATAAAGGGGCTCGCGTATTTCCAGGACGAACCCGGAATGCTCGAGCGCTGGTTCCGCAAGGACACCAACAAGCGTCCGCCAAAAGACGTGGAGTTGTCCTACCAGGCTCTGCGGCGGCTGGTGGAACGCTATCCGGCCAGTCAGTACGCGCCTGACGCCGAACAGCGCATGGTGTACCTGAAGAACCGCCTGTCCGCTTACGAAAACTGGGTTGCCGACTATTACCTGCGGCGCGGCGCCTACGTCGCGTCACTGAACCGGGCCAGGAATGCACTGGAGGCCTATAACGGTGCCGATGGCAATGCCGAGTCACTGCGCATCATGATCGCAGCCTACGAAAACCTCGGTATGGATGATCTCGCCGCGGATGCACGACGAGTGCTGCAAATGAACTTTCCCGGCTCCTAGCCCGTAGATGGTACCTAGATGGTACCTGGCACCACTTTTCGAACATTTGGAACATAGCGAGTGTTTCAAACGTCTGAAACGTTTGAAACACTCGGAAAGTGGTGCCAGGTACCGGTCAAAGGTACCGGTCAAAGGTACCGGTCAGCGCGGGAAGCGATACCAGGACGTAATCGGGTAGCGCCAGTCGCGGCCGAACGCACGGCTGCTGATACGAATGCCCGGTGGCGCCTGACGGCGCTTGTATTCATTGTGCTTGACCATCTGGAGTACCCGGATAACCGTTTCCCGTTCGTAGCCACGCGCCGTGATCTCGTCGACGGAGAGGTCCTGCTCGATGAACGCCTCGAGAATCGGGTCGAGTACATCGTAGTCGGGAAGCGAGTCGCTATCCTTCTGTCCGGGGCGGAGCTCCGCGGAGGGTTCGCGAGTGATGACGCGCTCCGGGATTACTTCTCCGAGGGTATTGCGGTAACGCGCCAATCGATAGACCAGCGTCTTGCGACAATCCTTGATCGGCGCGAAACCTCCGGCCATGTCACCGTAGAGCGTCGCATAGCCAACGGCCATCTCGCTCTTGTTGCCGGTTGTCAATAGCATGCGACCAGTCTTGTTCGAGATCGCCATCAACAACATGCCACGACACCTCGCCTGAATATTCTCCTCGGTAACATCGGGTTTGCTGCCTTCGAATATCGACTCGAGTTGTCCGACGGTGGCGTCGTAAATAGGCGCAATCGGAACGACTTCGTAGCGCACGCCCATCGTTGCAGCTTGTTTGGCGGCGTCCTCCTGACTCATCGTCGACGTGTATCGAAATGGCATCATCACAGCGCGTACCTTGTCCGCACCGATCGCGTCGCAGGCGATCGCCATCACCAAGGCGGAATCGATACCTCCGGAAAGGCCGAGTACGACGCCACGGAAGCCGTGCTTGTTCACGTAGTCGCGGGTTCCGGTCACCAGCGCCCGATAGACACTCTCCTCGTCGGCCAGAAGCTCCTCGACTTCGCCGCACGCTGGCTCGACGCCGCTTGCCGCGCCATGCAGCACAACCGGATACAAACCTTCCTCGAACGGCGGCGCCCGGAACCGAACATCGCCGTCCGTCGCCGTAGCGAACGAGCCGCCGTCGAACACGAGTTCGTCCTGCCCACCGACCATGTTCAGATAGATGATCGGGACGCCAGCGTCTGCGATTCGTGTGGCAACCGCGCTTTCCCGATGGCGCTGAATATTAACTTCGTAGGGCGAGCCGTTGATGGCAATGACACATTCGGCGCCTGCAGTTCGACTGGCCTGGATTGGCGCTTGCTGCCAGATGTCTTCGCAGATGTTGAGCCCGATTCGGATCCCGTTGAGCGTGAATACGGCTGCGGACTTGCCGGCCGTGAAGTAGCGTTCCTCATCAAAGACCGCGTAGTTCGGCAGACTGCACTTTCGATAGTGACAGAGCACCTCACCGTCTGAAAATACGGCGCAGCTGTTGTAGGTGTGGTCGCCTTCGTACTCGGGAAAACCGACAAGCACAGCGATGCCACGCACGGACTCACGGATCAGGGTAAGTGATTTTTCGACCGATATGCGCAGGCCGGAGTGAAACAACAAATCTTCGGGTGGGTAACCGCAAATACTGAGCTCGGGAAATACGACAAGATCGGCGAGTAGCTCGTCGCGAGCCCGCGCAGAAAATTCGAGGATGCGCGCGGTGTTGCCATCCACGTCGCCGACGACGAGATCGAGTTGGGCGAGTGCGACGGTAACCGTGTGGTTCATACCTGCCCTGTTGCTAGGCGCCGAGAATCTCCTGCATTCTACTGCCGAGTTCGGCTGGCGAGCGAACTGTTGCTACGCCGGCAGCCTCGAGGGCCTCGAATTTCGCGGCCGCGGTGCCCTTGCCGCCCGCGATAATAGCGCCGGCATGCCCCATGCGCTTCCCGGGCGGCGCGGTCACACCGGCGATGTATGCGACGACCGGCTTGGAAACCTGCGCCTGGATGTACTCCGCCGCCGCTTCTTCGTCGGTACCGCCGATCTCGCCGACCATTAGTACACCGTCGGTATCGGGATCCGCTTCGAATAGCTCGAGAAGGTCGATGAAGTTGACGCCGCGCACCGGATCGCCGCCAATGCCGATACAGGTACTTTGACCGAGTCCGTTCTGCGTCGTCTGGTATACCGCTTCGTAGGTCAGCGTGCCGGATCGCGAAATAATTCCGATACGACCTTTCTTGTGAATGAAGCCCGGCATGATCCCGATCTTGCATTCGTCAGGCGTGATGATCCCGGGGCAATTCGGCCCGATCAGCCGGCAGTCGAAATCGCGCATCGCCGACTTCACGCGAATCATGTCGTTGACAGGAATGCCTTCCGTTATGCATACGGCGAGCTTCACACCGGCATCGGCGGCCTCCAGGATCGCATCCGCTGCAAACGCTGCAGGTACGTAAATCATGCTGACGTCTGCGCCGGTTTCCTTAACCGCCTCCCGCACCGTATTGAACACGGGGACGCCGAGGCACTCCTCACCACCGCGACCCGGCGTGCAGCCGGCGACGACCTGGGTGCCATACTCGATGCATTGCTCCGTATGGAACGATCCCTGGTTGCCAGTGATGCCCTGGCAGACGATCTTGCTTTCTTTGTTGACCAGAATACTCATGAACCTACCCGTGAGCTTGCAGCGGCGATGGCTTTTTCTGCCGCGTCAGTCAAATCTCTTGCCGTGATGATGTCGAGGCCGCTGTCCTTCAGCAGCTCGCGCCCTTTTTTCACATTGGTGCCCTCAAGCCTCACGATCACCGGAACCTCGACGCCGACCTCCTTGACCGCGGCGATGATGCCCTCGGCGATGTAATCGCAACGCACGATACCGCCGAAGATATTGACCAGGATTGCAGACACGCTCTTGTTCGACAGGACCAGTTTGAACGCCTCTCTAACGCGTTCACTGGTGGCACCGCCGCCGACATCCAGGAAATTTGCAGGCTCTCCGCCGTGCAGTTTGATCAGGTCCATCGTCGCCATCGCGAGACCGGCACCATTCACCATGCAGGCGATATTGCCGTCCAGCGATACGTAGTTGAGATCATGTTCGGCGGCCTCTCGCTCGCGCTCATCCTCCTGTGAGAGATCGCGCAATTCGACAAGCTTCGGCTGGCGGAAAAGCGCGTTGCTTTCGATGTTGATCTTCGCATCCAGCGCCATGACGTCGCCGTCACCGGTTGTGATCAGTGGATTGACTTCGACGAGACTTGCATCGCATTCCTGGTACAACCTGTACAGGCGCTCGACCAAAGCGCCGAACTGGCGCATTTGCTTTTTGTCCAGCCCGAGACCGAAGGCCAATTGCCTGGCCTGGTAGTCCTGCAGGCCTGCATCCGGCGCAATCGCCACCGTAAATATTTTCTCCGGCGTTTCCGCGGCAACTTCCTCGATATTCATGCCGCCCGCAGCAGATGCGACGAAGGCGACTCGACTGACTTCGCGGTCGACGAGCATCGACAGGTACAACTCGCGGTCGATGCTCGAGCCCTCCTCGACATAGACGACGTTGACCGGCAAGCCTTCTGGCCCGGACTGAGGCGTCACGAGCTGAACCCCGAGCATGCCCTCAGCGTGCTCACGGACTTCGTCGAGGCTCTTTGAGAGCTTTACGCCGCCAGCCTTGCCGCGCCCGCCCGCGTGCACCTGGGCCTTGACGACCCACAGCTCACCGCCGAGCTCTTCCGCCGCAGCCACCGCCGCTTCGGCCGTCTCCGCCGGTATGCCACGCGGTACCGGGATGCCGTAATCGGCAAACAACCGTTTCGATTGGTATTCGTGAAGATTCATTGAATTGTCGTCTTATTGTGTGGATTGTGATGGGGGCCGCGGCAGAGCGCGAAAAATCGAGCGTATTCTGTAGCAAAGTGCGCGCAGACGCAAAGCATGACGCCCTTTTCAGCGCATTGAGCACCCAAATTCGCGATAATCGACCTATGGATCAGAGCAGTTCCGCATTCACCGGTAAACGTACCGTTCGCATGAGCCGGGAGGCACTGCTGCAAAAAGCCGTCGAGGAGCCCGATCTCTCGTGGCGCGTACTGACAACGCTTAATATTTTCCGCCTGCTGGTCGCCGCAGTCTTGTTGGCTTTGTTCTTTACGGGTAGCGATCCCTACATCTTCGGCGATCAATATCCGCGGCTGTTCGCGACTACGGCCACCATCTACCTGCTGTTCGCGATCACTTTTTCGACCTCACTGCGGCAACGCTGGGCGCGCGCCAGTGTCCAGGCCGTCGTCCAGAATCTTGTCGATATCGCCGCCGTCGTTGTAATGATGCATACGAGCGGTGGTATCGGCAGCGGCCTTGGAGGTCTGCTTATCGTCTTCGTCGGTGCCGGCAGCCTCGTGCTACCGAAGCAGTTCCCGGCCATCCTGGGCGCCGTTGCGACATTCGCGATCCTCGGCGAACAGGTGTTTACGCAGATCGCCGGCACCGGGCAACCGGCAAATTATCCGGCCGCCGGATTGCTGTCCGCGATCATCTTTTCGATGTCTCTTGCGGCAAGACCGCTGGCCCGGCGCATTCAGGAAAGCGAAGCGCTCGCTCGCCAGCGCGGCGTGGATCTCAAGAACCTGTCCGAACTCAATGAGTACATCGTGCAGCACCTGCGCGAGAGCATTATCGTCGTGGATGGCAATAATCAGATTCGATTGAACAACGGCTCCGCTGCCAGGCTGCTCGGCGCCGAGCAACTCGATCGTTCCCGGCCACTGAGTGACGCCTCGGAACCGCTGTCCGATTATCTGCGCCGCTGGCGAATGGAACCGGCACTATCGTCGCACCCTGAATTCACGCTGATCACCCGGGGCACGAATGCCCGCATCACGGCGCACCTGGCGCCGCTGGGCAAGGGCGGCGACCGCAGCGGCCCAATACTCATATTTCTCGAGGACGCGAGCATCATCAATGCGCGCGTGCAACAGTCGAAACTGGCATCCCTCGGTCGCCTGAGCGCCAGCATCGCGCACGAAATTCGCAACCCGGTCGGCGCCATGAGCCATGCGGCGCAACTACTCGCCGAGGCGGACGGCCTGGACGACGACGACAAGCGGCTGACAGACATCATTCAGACACATTCGAGCCGGGTCAGTCACATCATCGACAACGTGTTGCAATTGTCGCGACGGGAATCGGGTAAACCTGAACTGCTGGCGCTGAGACCCTGGCTCGAGGACTTCGGGCGCGAGTTCTCGCGTACCCTGGAATTGCAGGAAGGAGAGTTGTCGATCGAGGATATACCCGGCGAGCTCGAAGTACGCATGGACAAGAGCCACTTGCGCCAGGTGCTTTGGAATTTGTGCGACAACGCCGTCAAGTACGCCTCGGAAACAGGTGGCATTCTCGTCGAGTTGCACGCCGGCCGTCTGGAGGACCAGGGGCGACCTTACCTGGAGGTTCGGGATCACGGGCTCGGCGTGGATCCAGCGACCGCCGAACAGATTTTCGAGCCCTTCTTCACGGCCCGCTCGGGCGGCACGGGACTGGGACTCTATATTTCGAGAGAGCTGTGCGAACTGAATCGCTCGACGCTCCTTTACCTTGACCGCTCCGGTGGAGGCAGTATCTTTCGTATCGTGTTCGCCGACCCTGACCGCTGGGACAAACAGGAGTAGGGCCTGTTCACGCTATGGGAACGGGTCCTGTTGCGCCTGATAATGCGCTAATCAAGGCGCGAGGAGAAAAGTTTGGTGCATCCAAATGAACGACGAGCAACGCGGAGTGGCGCATTATCAGGCGCAACCCGCAGGACTCATTTCAATAGCGTAAACAGGCCCTAACCA
>Ga0255053_10000198_pt1 | contig 32039 bp, 23 predicted proteins | sample JV7_2_22_MG_FD_188635 | JGI IMG/M metagenome (GOLD analysis project Ga0255053, IMG submission 188635) | Seawater microbial communities from Jervis Inlet, British Columbia, Canada - JV7_2_22 | ecosystem: Environmental > Aquatic > Marine > Inlet | place: Canada: British Columbia | collected... | reverse complement strand
CGATGGTTTTTCACCCAACGTCCAGGACATCCTCGAGAATTTTGAGTTCCGCAATCAGATCACGCGCCTGTCGAAGGCTGATGCGCTGGGCACGCTGATTGAGAAGCTGACCTCGCCGGATATCAACCTCAGCCCCGAACCGGTCCTGAAGAGCGATGGTTCGATCAAGCACCCGGGCCTCGATAACCACGGTATGGGCACGATCTTCGAGGAGCTGGTGCGCCGCTTCAACGAGGAAAACAACGAGGAGGCGGGCGAGCACTGGACGCCGCGCGACGCTGTCAGGGTGATGGCCAAACTGGTCTTCCTGCCCGTAGCCGACGAGATCGTGTCGGGCACCTACCTTGTGTACGACGGGGCGTGCGGCACCGGCGGCATGCTAACCGTGGCCGAGAAGACCTTGCAGCAGCTCGCCAAGGAGCACGGCAAGCAGGTCGCCACGCACCTCTACGGCCAGGAGATTAACGCCGAGACCTACGCCATCTGCAAAGCTGACTTGTTGCTCAAAGGGGAGGGCGACGCGGCTGACAACATCGTCGGCGGACCCGAACATTCGACGCTCTCCAACGACGCATATCCCTCCCGCGAATTCAACTTCATGCTCTCCAATCCACCCTACGGAAAAAGCTGGAAAGGCGATCTGGAGCGTATGGGAGGGAAGAAGGACATGAGGGACCCGCGCTTCATGATCGAATACGCGGGAGACCCCGAGTACTCATTGGTCACCCGTTCGAGTGACGGGCAAATGCTGTTTCTAGTCAACATGCTCAGCAAGATGAAGCAAGACACTAAACTTGGCAGCCGCATTGCCGAGGTGCACAACGGCAGCTCGCTCTTTACCGGCGACGCCGGCCAGGGTGAGAGCAACATCCGCCGCTGGATCATCGAGAACGACTGGCTCGAGGCCATCGTCGCGCTCCCATTGAACATGTTTTACAACACTGACATTGCCACCTACATCTGGGTGCTTACCAACCGCAAACCCGAGCACCGACGGGGCAAGGTTCAGCTGATCGACGCCACGCAGTGGTACAAACCCCTGCGCAAGAACCTCGGCAAGAAGAACTGCGAGCTGGGTGAGGCCGACATCGCCCGCATTTCCGATACCTTTGCGGCCTTTGAGGAGACCGAACAGTCCAAGATTTTCGAAAACGCGGCATTCGGCTACTGGAAGGTGACGGTCGAACGGCCGCTGCGGCTAGTAGGCGCAAATCCGATGCAGGTCTACAAAGCGAAAGAGTTAAAGGAATTTAAGGCGACTGCAGAGCGCAGCGAAGACGGCCCGCCGATTATTAGGAAGATCCATAAGCATGGTACCGCCGCCGACCCGCTGTGCGGCTTGTTTGAAACCACCCTCGACGGCAAGCCCACCATAGTTGAGTACGAGCCCGACACCGACCTGCGCGACACCGAGCGGATCCCGCTCCTGGAAGAAGGCGGGATCGAGGCCTTCCTACGCCGCGAGGTACTGCCCTACGCCCCGGAGGCCTGGTATGTGGAGAGCAAAGTCAAGATCGGCTATGAGATCAGCTTCACGCGCTACTTCTACAGGCCCCAGCCGATGCGCAGCCTGGAAGATATCCGCGCTGACATCCTGGCGCTGGAGCGGGAAACCGAGGGGTTATTGGGTGAGATAGTTGGAAGCGCAGAGGGAGGCCAATGAAAGCTACCGAAGCCAGGCTGCTTGATTTCCTTAAGAAGTCCCCGCAATTCATTATCCCGATCTATCAACGTACCTACTCATGGTCCGAACCAGAATGCCGCCAGCTCTGGGACGACATTCTGCGCACCGGCAAGAACGACGACATCTCCGCCCACTTCGTCGGCTCCATCGTCTACATTGAGAAGGGCCTTTATCAGGTCTCCAGCCAATCACCGCTTCTGGTCATCGATGGTCAGCAACGTCTTACAACCGTTTCGCTCATCCTCGAGGCACTCGCGCGGCATCTCGGCGACACCGAACCGGTCGATGGATTTTCAGCCAAGAAGCTGCGGAACTACTACCTCCTCAATCTGCTCGAAGATGACGAGCGCCGCTATAAGCTGCTGCTCACGCAGACCGATAAACAGAGCCTGCTCGCCGTGGTGGATCAGAAGCCATGGCCGGCCAAACACTCCCTTCGCCTGAAGGAAAACTTTGAGTTCTTCGCTGAGAAGGTGAAGAAGCTCGGTGACGACCTAGCCCCACTCTGTAGGGGGCTAATAAAGCTCGTGATCGTGGATATCTCGCTGAGCCACGACCAGGACAATCCGCAGCTTATTTTCGAGAGCATGAACTCCACCGGGCGTGAACTGACTCAAGCCGACTTGATCCGTAACTTCGTTCTGATGGGCCTTGATCTAAGACAGCAGACTCAGCTCTACAACGATCACTGGAGGCCCATGGAGCTCGCGTTTGGACAGGAGGCCTACGGCGCGCACTTCGACAGCTTCATGCGTCACTACCTGACGGTGAAGACCGGTGAGATCCCCAACATCCGTAAGGTATACGAAGCTTTCAAAGCTCATTCCCGTATGCCGGAGATCGACGCGGCGGGAGTCGATGCTCTGTTGGCCGATATCCAGGCCTATGCGGGTCACTATTGCGCGATGGCGCTTGACCAAGAATCAGACCCCCGGCTTGCCGCTGCATTCCGCGACCTGCGCGAGCTGAAGGTCGATGTGGCTTATCCCTTCCTGCTCGAGCTCTATCACGACTATGCGAACAGCTCGCTGTCGGCAGAGGATTTTGAACGCGCCGTGCGGCAAGTTGAGAGCTATGTCTTTCGGCGTGCTGTCTGCAACATTCCCACAAACTCGCTCAACAAAACCTTCGCCAATGTCGGCCGTACGCTCAAGAAGGAACGCTACCTCGAGAGCATCCAGGCGCACTTCCTGCTCCTGCCCTCCTATAGGCGTTTTCCCGGTGACGACGAGTTCAGCCGCGAGCTCAGGGTGCGAGATCTTTACAACTTCCGCAGTCGCAGCTACTGGCTGCGAAGATTGGAGAACCACGACCGCAAGGAACATGTGCCGGTGGACGAATACACTATCGAGCACATCCTCCCACAGACTGAGAATCTCTCGGAGAAGTGGCAGGGAATCCTCGGCGCTGACTGGAAGCGGGTGCAGGAGACCTGGCTTCACACGCTCGGCAACCTCACGTTGACCGGCTACAACGCCGAGTACAGCGACCGGCCGTTTGGTGAAAAACGCGACATGAAGGGCGGCTTCAAGGAGAGCCCGCTCCGAGTGAATGAGGGTTTGGGGACGTTGGAAACCTGGGACGAAGATGCTATCAGGCAACGCGCAGCCCGACTTGCCGATCAGGCCTTAGACATCTGGAGCGTGCCCTCGCTATCACTTGAAGCACTCGATGCCTACCGGCCCGAGACACTGAAAGCGGAGACCTATTCCCTCGACGATCACCCGCACCTTGCCGCTGAGGCACCGATGCGCCAGCTCTTCGAGAGATTGCGGAAGGAGCTGCTTTCCCTCGATCCCGTCGTGAGCGAGGAGTTCCTCAAACTCTATATCGCCTACAAGGCTGAAACCAACTTTGTGGACGTGGTGCCGCAGGCCAAGCGGCTACGTTTGTCTCTGAACATGGAGTTTCACGAGTTGCATGACCCTAGAGGGCTGGCCAAGGATGTGACCAATCTGGGCCGCTGGGGGAACGGTGATGTGGAAGTGGGGCTCAACTCGCCTGACGAGATTTCCTACGTCATGGGGTTGGCACGCCAGGCCTTCGAGAAGCAGATGGGCAATGGGAACGTGGACGCATGATCGCCGAATTCAAGGCTTATCCCGCAATGAAGGACTCCGGCGTCGAGTGGCTGGGGGAGGTGCCGGAGCATTGGGAAGTGCGAAGGCTCGGCGATTCAGTAGCCAACTGCGTCACCGGTGTTTGGGGATCTGAGCCCAATGGTTTGGATGACTTGCCCTGTGTGCGCGTAGCTGACTTCGATCGACAACGCCTGCGAGTTCGCATGCATAAACCCACCATGCGAGCTATTGCGCCAAACGAGCGTCGCCGACGTCTGTTGAAATCAGGCGATCTGCTTTTGGAAAAGTCCGGCGGTGGCGACCAACAGCCTGTGGGCGTTGTGATGCTCTATGATCACGACGTGGCCGCAGTCTGCTCGAATTTTGTATCAAGGATTCTAGTTAATGAGGGCTTTGATTCCGGCTTCCTCACGTTTCTTCATTCCATGTTGTATGCAATTCGGCTAAATACGAGATCGATCAAGCAGACGACGGGAATCCAGAATCTCGACTCATCTGCTTATCTTGGGGAGCCTGTCAGTTTCCCGCCCCTCTCCGAACAAGCCGCGATCGCCCGCTTCCTGGACCATGCGGATCGACGCATTCGGCGCTACATCCGGGCCAAGCAGAAGCTGATCGGGCTGCTGGAAGAGCAGAAGCAGGCCATCATCCACCGCGCCGTCACCCGCGGCCTCGACCCCGATATCCCCCTCAAGCCATCCGGCGTGCCGTGGCTGGGGGAGATTCCGGAAAATTGGGAGGTGCGGCGCAGCAAGCGGGCATTCACTCCCCGCAAAGAATTAGCCAGGCCGGATGACATTCAGCTATCCGCCACTCAAGCTTACGGAGTGATCGCCCAAGATGAATATGAGATCAAAGTAGGTCGGAAGATCGTCAAGATTTTTCGACACCTTGACAAGCGACGTCATGTAGAGGTGGACGATTTCGTAATAAGCATGCGCAGCTTCCAGGGTGGACTGGAGAGGGCTTGGGTAACCGGCTGTATCCGATCCTCATATATCGTTCTTCGGCCTACTGCCAGAGTGGATGTGGACTTTTTCGGCTATCTATTCAAATCGCACGGTTACATAAAGGCTTTACAGGCAACTGCCAACTTCATTCGAGATGGGCAGGACCTTAATTTCGGTAACTTCTGTAAGGTTGATTTGGCCTTTCCGCCTATTGAAGAACAACGACAGATTGCGGAGACTCTCGATGCGGCCATCGCCAATAATGTTAAGGCAGCGGAGCAAGCCCAAGAGGAAATTGACCTCCTGAACGAATACCGCACGCGTATGATCGCCGACGTGGTGACCGGCAAGCTCGATGTGCGCGAGGCGGCCGCCAAACTGCCTGAAGAACCCGATGAGCCCGAGCTGGTCGAAGAAGCTGCCGACCTCATCGACATTGGCAACACCATGGCTGACGGATCGGATCCAGTTCCTGAAGAGGCCTAAGCATGAAAAATGATGTTGTTTTTCCGGAACCCGGATGCCACCATTTATCTCCTTCAGAGGATCGCAAATCGTCATTCAAGGGGCGAATGCGTTTTCATCAATCCTGGTATCGCAGAACTGTACTCGGCTTGGACCCCGGTCCCAATCCTAATGCCCGCGGCGCATTGTACGGCAACATGTTGAAGGCGGAAGATGGCTGGCATGGAAGTAATTTTCTAAAGCCCGAGATATTCCGACAGGCGCAGGAGCGCTTCCCTAAAGCAATAAACATCCGCAAGCCCAATCGTTTATATCAAAATCTTCTCGGCAGTCAAACGATGTGCTTTAATCTTCTCGGCATCCTCGAATCAAGCAATATTGCGACTCAGCTGATGCGTCTTTTGCCGGGATTCCCGCAAGATGCCTCTGTCACTGGGATCTCGTTTGAGCATGCCCCCCCAAGAAAGTATCACCTGAATGATCAGACATCCTTCGATGCCTTTATCTCATACGAGCGTTCGGACGGCAGGAAGGGCTTCATCGGGATCGAAACCAAACTTACCGAACCCTTTTCACAAGAGCAAATTGATTTCGATGATCGCTATGCCCAATGGATGAATCGGGAAAATGGATGGTGGAAACCTGACGTCGAGGGCGATTTTCCAAATACGTCTTTTAACCAACTCTGGCGGAACCATCTCCTGGCCTACGCTATGCTGAACCAGGAAGTCCCGGAGTACTCGGAGGGTTACTGTGTTGTCGTCCATCCGCGCGGTGACTTGGGCTGCGGCAAAGCTATTGAACAGTACCGCGATCTTCTTTCGCCGTCTGGCGAAGAGACATTATTAGTTTGGTCGCTCGAAACCATTTCTGAGTATTGGGAGGGTACCCTGGAAGGTGAGACATACAACAGCCAATGGATTGACTCATTTCGAACACGGTATCTCCTATTAGGCAGATCAGAAGAGGCTTGGCGGAAATTTCGAGATTCTCACGATGAGTAAGACTGACACCTCCGAACGCGGCCTCGAACGGCTGATATGCACGGCGATGACCGGCCACGCCTGCGACCCGCCGCAACCGGGCGAGGTGCGCGAGCCTGCTCCATCCTACGGGGGCAAGGGATGGATCGGCGGCGACCCCAACGAGTACGACCGTGAATACTGCGTGGACCTCTCGCAGCTAGCGTCCTTCCTGCGCGAGACACAGACGGAAGTAGGCGACGCGCTCTCCCTGGCGGAGGACGGCCCAACGCGGCGCAAGTTCTTGGCGCGGCTTCAGGGTGAGATCAGCAAGCGCGGCACTATTGAATTGCTGCGCCACGGCCTCAAACATGGGGCGCACGAGCTCGACCTCTTCTACGGCACGCCGTCGCCGGGCAACGAGAAGGCGAAGGCGCTGTACGCGGCCAACCGCTTCTCAGTTACCCGCCAGCTGCGCTACAGCCGTGATGAGACACAGCTAGCCCTCGACATGGGGCTTTTCATCAACGGCCTGCCTGTGGCCACCTTCGAATTGAAGAACAGCCTCACTAAGCAGACGGTGGAGGACGCGGTGTGGCAGTTCAAGAAGGATCGCAACCCGCGCGAGAAACTCTTCGAGTTCGGTCGCTGCGTCGTGCACTTCGCGGTGGACGACCACGAGGTGAAGTTCTGCACGCACCTGAAGGGAAAGGCGTCGTGGTTCCTGCCTTTCAACCTCGGCTGGAACGACGGGGCGGGCAATCCGCCAAATCCCGACGGACTCAAGACTGACTACTTGTGGAAACGGGTTCTGACTCGCGAGAGCCTGACCAACATCCTCGAGAACTACGCTCAGATCGTGATCGAAAAGGACGAGAAAACCGGCCGTAAGAAGAAGACGCAAATCTGGCCGCGCTACCACCAGCTCGACGTGGTTCGGAAACTGCTGGCCGACGCCGGAGCCGAGGGTGCGGGCAAGCGCTATATGATCCAGCACTCGGCGGGCAGCGGCAAGTCGAACTCAATCGCGTGGCTGGCGCACCAGCTGATTGGACTGGAGAATGACGACAACGTGGTCTTCGACTCGATCATCGTCGTCACTGACCGGCGCATCCTAGACAAGCAGATCCGCGACACCATAAAGCAATACGCCCAGGTGGGGGCGACGGTGGGGCACGCCGAGCATTCAGGTGATCTGCGGCAGTTCATCGAGAGCGGCAAGAAGATCATCATCTCCACCGTACAGAAGTTCCCGTTCATCCTCGACGAGATTGGCAGCGAGCACCGTGGGCGGAACTTCGCCGTAATAATCGACGAGGCTCATTCGAGCCAGGGTGGCCGCACCGCCGCGGCCATGTCGCAGGCGCTCTCGGAGGCGGGAGGGGAGGTCGAGGAAGAGACCTTTGAGGACAAGATCAACCGGCTGATGGAGGCGCGCAAGCTCCTCCCCAATGCCAGCTACTTCGCCTTCACTGCCACGCCTAAGAACAAAACGCTCGAGATCTTCGGCACGCCCGCACCGCAGTCCGACGGGAAGGTGAAGCACCTACCCTTCCACAGCTACACGATGAAGCAGGCCATCCAGGAAGGCTTCATTCTTGACGTACTGAAGCATTACATGCCGGTGGAGAGCTATTACAAGCTTGCCAAGACGGTGGAGGGTGATCCTGAGTTCGACACCAAGAAGGCGAAAAAGAAGCTCCACCGCTACGTCGAGGGGCATGAGCACGCCATCCGGCTCAAGGCCGAGATCATGCTGGACCACTTCCACGAGCAGGTCCTCGCTCAGTACAAGATCGGCGGCGAAGCCCGGGCGATGGTGGTTACCAACGGGATCAAGCGGGCGATCCAGTACTTCCATGCGTTCCGCGACTACCTGGCTGAGCGCAAAAGCCCGTACAAGGCGATCGTAGCCTTCTCCGGGGAACACGATTACGGCGGAGCTAGGGTGAGCGAGGCTTCGCTCAACGGCTTCCCATCCAGCCACATCGCCAACAAGATCCAGGAGGATCCCTTCCGCTTCCTCGTTTGCGCCGACAAGTTTCAGACCGGTTACGACGAGCCATTGATGCACACGATGTACGTGGATAAAGTCCTCTCTGGCATCAAGGCGGTTCAGTCTCTTTCTAGGCTCAATCGTGCCCACCCAAAGAAGCACGACGTCTTCGTGCTCGATTTCATGAACGATTCCGACACCATTCAGGAGGCGTTCTCCGATTACTATCGCACCACGATCCTCGCCGAAGAGACCGATCCCAATAAGCTGCATGACCTGCAGGCAGACCTCGATGGCCATCAGGTCTACACACCAGAGCAGATAGACGACTTCGTGGAGCGGTACCTGGGCGGCGCCGAGCGCGATCAACTCGACCCAATTCTCGACATCTGCGTAGCTGTCTACAAGGCCGAGCTGGACGAGGACGGTCAGGTGGACTTCAAGGGCAAGGCCAAGGCCTTTACCCGCACCTACGGATTCCTCTCTTCAGTGCTGCCCTACAGTAACGCAGCGTGGGAGAAACGCTCGATTTTCCTCAACTTCCTCGTTTCGAAGCTGCCCGCTCCGGTGGAAGAAGACCTCTCCAGGGGTATCCTCGAGGCCATCGATATGGACAGCTACCGCGTCGAAAAGCAGTCAGTGCGTAAGATCCTGCTGCCTGACGAGGACGCCGAGATTGAATCTGTGCCAACCGCGGTTGGCAGCGGCAGGCCCGAACCGGAGCTAGACCGACTCTCGAACATCATCAAGGTCTTTAACGACCAGTTCGGAAATATTCCCTGGGAAGACGATGACCGCGTGCACCGGCTCATCACCGAGGAGATCCCAGCCCGGGTGGCGGCCGACAGCGCCTATCGCAACGCCCAGCAGAACTCTGATAAGCAGAACGCGCGCATAGAGCACGATAGCGCTCTGGCGCGAGTGATGACGGCGATGATGAAAGACGACACCGAACTCTTCAAGCAGTTTATGGACAATGAGGGGTTCAAACGTTGGTTGACCGACACCGTTTTTATGCTCACCTACAGGCAAGCTACAGAGGAGGCTTAATGTTTGGCGAGCGTAGCCCGTGATTGGGATGCTCAACACTCCACTTGAAATACTCATGATCATTGTAGGCCTATTAGTTCTCGCCTCTCTTGAAGATGTCCCTGTGCCTGCTGATCGAACAGGGCCGATCCGCATCGAGCTGAGTTCACCAAACGGAGTGATGGAAGCGCAAAGCCCCGTGCGGCGGCGGGGACCTATGCCGGGAGATGGCAACCAACCTTCGTCGGTTTCCCGCGCGAGGCGAGCCAGGTCGAGTGATTCTCTTAGATCGAGAGGATATCTATTATGTCGAGGCAGAGGGGGACGATAGCCTGGTCAGAACCGCCCGACGGAAGCGCTACCCGCACGTTGAGCCCCTAGAGACAGTCGAGGGCCGGCTGCCGTCGCCGCCATTTTTCCGCATCCATCGATCGTACATTGTGAATCTAGATCGGGTCTATGAGCTGCGATCGCGCGGGGATGGCGAGTGGGAAGTGAAGATGGATCCCCCGGTCAACAAGGTGCTGCCCGTAAGCCGCCGGCGGATGGAGGAATTGCGAGCGCTGCTGGGGATCTAGCTCGCTCCCGTTCATCGTAAAAACCCTCCACTTATCGTTGAAAAACTGCCACCCATCGCAGAAGTCCGCCATTCATGTGGCGGTGCTCGAGCGGCAAGACAGCGGAATAGGAAGCGCAAAGCCCCCGATCGGCGGCGGGGGCTTTGCGCCTTTTTTGTCGTGCTCGAGTGAGCACGTGATCTTTTCGGTTTGGGCCTACAATCAAAGGAGCGGGGGACGGTATTCAGGCACGTGATCCTAAGTCATGTGCTCGACATCGGGTAGCTGGCCAGCTCCCACATCCCTTACTCAGTCATCGAGCTGCACCTGATGGAGCCCTATAGGACCTGTTCCCAATAGCAATCGGAAGGGGCAGCTCGATAGGTCTTGAGAACGGGCATTCTCGCACCCGAATAAAGCAATTCTCCAACATTAATTGAAGGCCAATTCAATTAGCTGTCGAATGGATGTGTTTGTTATCTCTTTGCCAGTTGCGCTATTGTGTCCGCGAGCATCTTTGCGAGTTCAAACATTGAGCCTGTGGTTTGCTCGGAGTAGTCCAAGGATGGCTCGGCTTCGCGACCAAACACCTTCTTGGCAAAGTCCTCCTTAATGGCATTCTGAATATCGGGTGGTAATTTCTCCAGATATGGTTCTATTGAAGCGATTTCGAGTTCCATCCTTCTGTTATATCTCTCAATTTCCGCATGCCTGCTCGCCTGACGTGCTGAGTAGCCTGCAAACACACCAAAGGTGCCCGTGACGAAAGCTCTTGCAAGGAAAACTTCTAGGCTAATGTCTACATAAAGGGTCGAAATGAATAGGACAATTGCGGAGATTATGAGACCGATCAAGGAAACCGCTGTCCCCAGCTGCCATCTCCGAGCTAGATTTCTCTCCTCGTCAGCCACCCGTTGATATCCACCGGCCATGCCTGTATCTGCAATTATGTAGACGAGTCTCTGTGCGCGCTCCTTGTGCTCTTCGAGAGTTTCTAATGTGTCCTGACTCTCCGCGACCAGTGATTCCTTAAGTTCGGAAAGCTCAACTTGTGACGCTTCAAGCAGGGTTTTGAACTCTTGATCTTGAGAATCTACTAAATCCCTGAAACCGCTTTCGCTCTCGGTTGTAGCCGCACGGTATTCAGCATCGCGACTACTCTCAGCAGACGCGAACCTTTCACTTCGATTGCTTTCCGCTTCTGAGAACTGCCTTTGAAATTCGGCAATTGATTCGTCAAGCCTGCTTCTCTGTGCGTCGATCACCGATTGCAACTCTGTCAGTCGCCCTTCAAGCGGGCCAATTTGGTTCTCTAATCCTTCAATCTCGTCTCTAATTGCTCTGCTGTACTGGCCGACTGACTGCCTAAAAGATGCAACGGATTCTCTGATACCCTGAAAATCTTCAGGTGTGAGGGGGATGAATAATTGACCTAGAGTAGCAAGAAGCGCGTCTGCATGTTCATTGGCCGTCATCAGGTGGTCAACGTTTTTATTTCCTAGGAAGTTACTTATCTCGGTCAATTCATGCTCAAGAGTTACAGCCATTGCATCAAGATGTTGGCCAGCTATCAAATTGGGATCAATTTCGTCAAGTTTCTGCCTAAGTAGCTCTTGAATCTGGACTAGACGATTCCTCGCTTCGATAAATTCTGGCGTATCTTCGGGTTCCTTCTTAAGCTCCTCCAATCCGGTGTCGACATCATTGATGACCTGATTAAGCCTATGGTCATCAAACCGATCAGTCCACGCGGTCATGGGCAAAACCTCCTAAATGACGAGAGCAAAATTCAAACTGCACAACATTCTTCTCTGCACCAAAATTTTCATTCTCCGAGGCTTGGGGATAACTAGACTCTGGCCCAGTATATATCGCGATAACGGAATGATGAGCGGTGAAGATGCCGGATTCCACGTAAAACGACACGATGATTTCGCAACATGATTTGAAGGCTCATTTATTTTAGTTATGAAGCAGCTTCCGCATATGGGGAGCTGGAGCGGGCTTGCTAGGTGATATCGGTGCCTTGTTATGGTCGTTGGCTGCAGAATTAGTCTAGAGAATTAGGTTTCTCGTAACCAATTACTGACTTCAACGCACCGGAATACTGATTCTCAGCACCTACTTGCTGAACTACAAGTCACCTCAGAGTACTACCGATAGGCCTATTAGAAGTGCCCATCTAACAATCAATCGGCTGCTGAAGTTTGACCTCCCGGGCACTTCCAGGCCTACAATTGCCAAAGTCTTATAAGCCGGTCTTCAAGCGGGTTCCGGATGGGAAGGTCGAGCCAACTTCAGGTTAAAGGCTACGGTCGCACCATAATCACGACACGGCCAGCAGCTTCTTCCGTGTAATGTTGTACTGTGGGAATACTTGAGAATAATTTCCGATGGAATCCCCTACCTGGCTGATGTCGGGAAGTTCTTCCAGCTAATCACCAGCCATGCCGCGCATGATCTTTGGCAGATTGTGAATAATCGATGAACCCCAGAGAGGTCACCCCTTTAGATCCCAACTACCTCGAATCAACAGGTAAGAACGGAACTACGTAGCGATCATTTTTACTGCGTTATGCCAGCCCGGCAATGTCGAAGGCTTCTTAAGGCAATTCGGGCTCGATAGCGAAATCAGTGGTGAATTTCGTGTCTACCTCGAATACGCCTACTTGCGAGACCTTTGGAACGCCATCACCGAGGAGGATGCGTAGAGGGACGTACTTGAATAGACTCTGCGAATTAAAGGAATTGAGAACATAGTTCAACAGCTATTGGAGAAGATCAATCGAACGTTTGGGGTCTGCGGCAAGGCATCATCGAAATACCTGCAATTCCCCGGGAATTGGTCAATTAGGAAATTCCGTAAGAACTTTGCCGACGATGATGATTTCCTCCAGATCTGCCGCTTCAAGATGAGAAGTTTGTTGCCCGCCGGCTCGGATCGCTGCTGCTGCCGGCGTGATAGGTCCGCGCTTAGGTTGGGTGTGTGGATCTGGATCACACCTGCCATTCCGCTCCCACCCAGATCTCACAGGTAGCGCGGCCACACGACACGCTGGCTAACGCCATCGACATGAAGGTCGTGATCACGCCGTAGCGCAGGAAGAGCCCGCAGCCGATCGGATTTCCGCTCTTCTCGGCCAGGCTGGCTACTTCGACGTTGGCTGCCGCGACGAATAAGACAGCCTGCACGGCAACTCACGGCTATCTAATGTGAGGCATCACTGCCCCGCTATAGCTTCTCGTTAGGAGCGCCCGATGCATCGACCGGGGGCTTGTCGGAGCCCGAATGCGAATTCGGCGCTTGCCGGCTTGAGCTTCGCCGAGTGAGCAGGTTGACAACGTAGAGACCCCCGATGAGTAAGACGGCAAAGACAACCACCGCCACCTCAAAATACTCGTCCAGAAGGGCCTTCACTGACTCGCCGAAGAGCGCAATCATCAGGCCTACCAGAAAGAAGCGAGCACCCCGGCCAACAATGGTCGCCAGAACAAATCGTTTGAAATCCAACCCGAACGCCCCGGCGGAGATGGAGAAAAGCTTGTACGGGATGGGGGTGAAGCCAGCCATTCCCACAGCCCACACATCATATTTGCGGTAATAGCGCTGCACCATCTCCACCTTTTCGTCTTTGAAGAAACGCTTGAGCAGCGGGCGGCCTCCCTTTTCGCCGATGAAAAAACCCAAGATGCCGCCCAGGGTCGAACCCAGTGTGGCAATGGCCGCAAAGAGCAGTGCATGGCCGGTCCTCGCAAGCGCGAGCGGAATCATCAGCACATCCGGTGGAATCGGAAAAAAGGAGGACTCAGCGAAGGCGATGGCGAAAAGCGCCGCCCCACCGTAGGGTGAATGCGCCCAGGTCTCCGTCCACTCTACAAGATCACGCAAGAATTCCAATTTTCCATCCCTTTCGGGTCAAAGACATCGAGTGATATGTTGCGGCTCAATTCAGGCGGTCTCCCACGCCCAGGCCGTCTTGTGGCTCACCGTCAGAGAAGGGGGCGATTCTCACACGCTTGATCTGCCGGGCTTCCATCTCCTGCACCACAAACTGATATCCCCCATAATTAATCTTATCTCCCGGCTGTGGAATATAGCCCAGAGATTCCAGGATGAAACCTGCCACTGTGTCGTATGGGAGCTTCACAGGAAGATTGAGGCCCAGCACCGCACGCAGCTCACTGATGGACAATATGCCGGGCACGATGAGTACATCGCCTAGGTAACGCTCGAGTTTCGGCTCGGGATGAGGGTACTCGTCCTCGATGCTCCCGACGATTTCTTCCATCAGATCCTCGAGGGTGACTAACCCTGCCGTACCGCCATATTCGTCAAGCACAATGGCCATATGTGAGTCGGCCCGTTGGAAGCGGCGAAGCATCTCGATCAGCCGCAGGCTCCCCGGAACCAAGAGCGGCTCTCGGGCAACCTCGCTAGCGGGCCGTTGGAGATCGTCATTCCGCAGCAAATCCTTAACATGCACAACCCCGACGATCTGATCAAGATCATTCTCATATAGCGGGTAGCGAGAGTAGCCTCGCTGACCGGCCAGTTCAAGGATTTGGGTCAGATTGCTATCGGCAGGCACGGCCGCAATGCTGGTCCGCGGTAGCATGATTTCCTGTACACGTTTATCCGCAAATCGAAATATGCCTTGCACCAAGGTCTGTTCGGTCGGGTGAAAAGCTCCCGCTGCCACGCCCTCTCGCAGCAAGGCCAAAACCTCCTCGTCGGTTACCCTGTCTTCAGATTTTTCCCATCGCGAGAACAATTTCAGTATCAGACCGCTTGATTTGGTGAGGATCCACACCAGTGGATGCATCAGCCGAGCGAGCCTGACCACTGGGGCGCTCAATCTGATGGCCACGTCGACTGGCCGGCGCAGGGCCAGCTCCTTGGGCACCAGCTCTCCCAGAACCAGCGAGAAATATGAAATCACGACCACGACAAGCAACAGAGCCGCCAGCTCGGTGTAGACCATTGGCCACGGCAGAGGTAAGGCTGCCAGTCGATGTTCCAAAAAGCGAACAACGCTGGCTCCGCCGATGGCCGAAGCCAGAGTACCGACCAAGGTGATGCCGATTTGCACCGTGGAAAGAAAGCGGCCAGGGTCACCCCGCAAGGCCAGCACCCGCCGGGCGCCGCTGTGGTCTGCGGCCGCCATTGCCTGCAGGCGGCTCCTGCTGGACGAAACCACCGAGATTTCAGCGGCGGCGAAGATGCCGTTGAGCAATATGAGGATCAGGATCAGGGTGACTTCCAAAAGGACTTCTTCCATCATTGCAGACTCCATGCTCCAGCTGCTTCGGGCTGCGCCTTTGTGGGTAGCAGTGCGCACCACCAAAGCCACGCCCAAGAATAAGACCATTCGTGCTCTGGGCCTTGGCTATTTCTCCATATAGGGATTGCTGAAGACGCAGCCAGGCTCATAGCCAGCCCCACCTCCATGCCGAACGCCGCCGGCAGCATTCCTACCAGCCGGTACGCTCCGAGCGCCACAAGGGCGGCAATAATAAGTTTGTCCGCCCCCCGGCATCGAATAGCTAGTGCTCCTGCGTGACAGGATCCGCGCCTAGATTGTGCGTGTGAATCTGGATCACACCCGCCATTCCGCTTCCACGAAGTTTTTATAGGTAACGCAGCCACACGTACACGCTGGCTAACGCCAGTGACATGATCGTCGTGATCACGCCGTAGCGCAGGAAGCGCCCGAAGCCGATCGGATTTCCGCTCTTCTCGGCCAGGCTGGCCACCACGACGCCAGCCGCCGCGCCTACTAGTGTGGCGTTTCCTCCCAGGTCGGCGCCCAATGCTAATGACCACCACAGCGGCATCACCGGCATAGATTGCCCCAGGCTTTCAACCACCGGGATCATGGTGGCAGTGTAGGGGATGTTGTCCACAATCCCCGAAGCGAAGGCTGAGAACCACAGCAGCATCATGGAGGTCATCGGCAGGCTGCCGCCTGTCAGGCGCAGCGCAGCTTGAGCTACCTCCTCGATAATACCGACCTGCACCACCGCTTCTACCGCGATGAACAGGCCGATGAAGAAGAATAGCGTGGTCCACTCGACCTCACGGAGTACATGATGGGGATCGGTACGTCCCCATAGCATCAGAATCGCCGCACCCGCCAACGCGATGGTCGCCAGCTCGAGATGCAGCGCGCCATGGAAGAGAAAACCTAACACCACGCCAGTCATCACGATCAGCGATTTGCGCAAAAGGGGAGCGTCGGTGATCAATACAGAAGCGTCAAACGCTTCGATGTCCATATTGTCCCCCTTCTTTTTTTGGAGATCTTTCTTGAAGAGAAACCAGGACAAAGGGACGAAAGCCACGAGGATGATGATTGAAATCGGGGCCATGTTGGCCGCGAAAGTGACGAAATCGATGTTGGCCGCACTGCCGATAAGGATATTGGGTGGATCGCCAACCAATGTCGCCGCCCCACCGATGTTGGAAGCCAGGATCTCGGCTATGAGAAAAGGCAGGGGACTGACCCCTAGGCTGGCCGCCAAGACCAATGTCACCGGCACAACCAATATGACAATGGTTACATTATCCAGGAAAGCTGAAGTGACCGCCGTGACCAGCACCAGAATGACCAGGATGCGAAACGGATCTCCCTTTCCCAAACGAACGCTCTTCACGGCAATCCACTGAAACAAACCGGTCTCTCGCAGCACATTGGCGATGATCATCATGCCCGCCAGCAAGAAAATGACGTTCCAGTCAACTGCGTCAAAGGCCATTTCCTGGGTCAATACGCCCAGCAGAATCATCGCAATGCCGCCCAACAAGGCTGAAATGGTGCGATGCACCCGGTCGGAGACGATTAGGGCATACGTAATCAGGAAGATGCCCCCAGCGATCCAGACAGGATTCATTGCGATTGCCCCTTCGCGCTTTCTTCGCTGCCTCTTTTCAAGCCGATCGCCAGCAGTTCCAGCAGGTTGACATACCCCACCACGTGATATTGCTCATCGACAACTGGCAAGCCTGGCAATTCGTTTTCGTGCATGCGTCTGAAGGCTTCGCGCACCGTCTCACCGCGTTTCACCCACACTGGATCTTGCATGGCGTCGGAGGCGGTCCGCATGGCGCTTCTGCCGGCGAATTCCATCACTTCATCTAGATCGCTGATTTCGCTGAGGAATTTCTCGGGTGTGATGTGGAAGAAAACGTCGTCGGCGATCTCACGCAAACCGAGTAGCCCTACCAGCCGGCCGTCCTCGGCCTCCACGCAGGCAACGTGCACCCTCGGATGAGTCAGCATTGCGTTGGCCACCTCATCCAATGGCGTGTCGGGTGAAATGATGGTTGGTTTCAGGTCCAGAATGTCAGCTACTTCATCCACTGGCGTATCTCGCAGGACGATCCAGTCCGGTCTCACTGCTGGGGGCAGTTCTTCCTCGACAGGCTCCTGCTGCTCTTTGTGAAGGCCCCTTGTCTCTGCTACTGGCAAGACCAACAACAAGCCACTTTCGGGTCGCTCGAAGCCCCCTACTACTCGCTCGGCCTCGGCCACGGCCTGAGCCAGGAGCTTATCTCCCTCGATAACTGCCCAGAGCGTGCGCCGACGCAGTTCCCTGGCATCGAATAGGCGGTCAAGACTGGCTAGTCCGGCCTTGCTAAGCCAGGTTTCAGCCCGGCGTGCGCCAACGCTTTCCATGATCGTCGTGCCTGGCACGCCGATCTCTCGCCAGGCCTGCAGCAAGTCTGGCAGGCAAGACAGATCATCCAAGATCACAATCACCAAATGAGTCATTGGCTGCTACATCCTTTCACTAGAACTAAAGCTCGACCAAACAGAATCGTGCCCGCCGGGCATTGTGCTACGATTTCCGCTAGCCTAGTCTTCATTCGATTACAGTCGGTGATGAGCTGACACATCGCATCGTCCAGCAGGAACCGCATCATTCCTTGGGCGATGTGAGCGCCGATTACCACCCAGTCGTACTACTCCCGAGCCTGCACAAGAATCTCGTCCACCACCGGCCCCTCATCCGCGTCGTCGCCGCAACCACTTTTCAATCTCGACCGCCCAGAAGACAATCGTGCTCAGGCCCAGGCAAAGGCCCAGTTCGAATACGGTTAGCGCCTGTGTTCTGAAGATTTCTTGCAGCGGTCTCCAGTAAATCACCGCCAGCTGCAGCGCGAACGTCAACGCAACCGCTCCCAACAGCGGCCTATTGGTGAACAACCCGATCTTAAAGAGTGATTCATCGTCCGAGCGTACGGCCAAGACATTACCCATCTGAGAGAGCGTTAGCGTGGTGAACACCATCGTTTGCCAGGCGGGTCGGCCCGTTACCCATGCCCAATAACCCAGGGCCAAGGACACCAGCCCCATGAGCAGCCCAACCCACAGGATGTAGCGGCTCATTCCACGCGCAAAGATGCTCTGGCTAGGAGGATAGGGAGGCCGGCGCATAGTGCCGCGTTCGGCGGGCTCGACCGCCAGCGCCAGGCCGGGAAGCCCATCCGTAACCAGGTTGATCCACAGGATTTGCAGCGCAGTCAGGGGGAGCGGCATCCCGAGCAGCGGCCCGAACAGCATCACGTAGATTTCGCCGGCGTTGCTGGTCAGCGTGTACTTGATGAATTTACGTACGTTGTCGTAGATCACGCGCCCCTGTTCTATGGCGCGCACGATGGTGGCGAAGTTATCGTCCAGGATGACCATGTCCGAGGCTTCCTTGGAAACATCTGTGCCGGTGATCCCCATGGCCACCCCGATATCGGCCCGCTTCAACGCCGGCGCGTCGTTCACGCCATCGCCCGTCATGGCCACAACATGCCCACGTCGCTGAAGCGCCCGAACGATATTGAGCTTGTGCTCTGGAGAGACTCTTGCGTACACGGCGACGTCCTCCACCCTGGCTTCCAGCTCCTTGGCGCTCATCCGCTCCAGCTCTTGGCCGGCCAGGATGTTGCTGTCCCGCGCGATATCCAGCTCGCGCGCGATGTGTAGCGCCGTCTGAGGGTGGTCGCCGGTGATCATTACAGGGCGGACGCCGGCGGTCCTGGAAATAGCCACAGCCTCTTTCACCCTCGGCCGTGGAGGGTCTATCATGGCTACCAATCCGACAAAAATCAGCTCCCGCTCCAGCGGTTCCATTTCCCCTTCGGTAGAAACCTCGGGCAAGGTTCGAAACGCGACCCCAAGCACGCGCAGACCATCGCCGGCCAGCCGATCGTCAGCGCTCTCGATCCTCTGGCTCCATTCCGCTGTGAGCGGCTGTACTCCCACATCGGTCCAGACCCGATCACAGACCTTCAGCAGGCTCTCCGTTGCCCCTTTTGCGAAAGCCACAAAGGGCTGACTCTTGCTTCTGAACAACGATATGAGCAGAGCGCCCACCTCCCCGTTCTGAGCCTCCAGATGCGGTTCATGGAAAGTGGTCATCCGTTTGCGCTCGGAGGAGAACGGCGCCTCAGCCACGCGCGGAAAGAGCGATTCCAGGCGGGGTTTCATCAGCCCGTAGCTCGCAGCGGCGACCACGAGCGCTCTCTCAGTTGGATCGCCCAGCGCGCGAAAGCCGCGAGCACCATTCGTGTCTGCCTCCAGCACAGCATCGTTGCAAAGCGCGCCCCCAGCCAGAAGCAGCGCTTCTCCGGTTTGCTCGGGATTGGCCATCGCTTCCTCCGCCGTGTTTCCCTGCTTCAACGCTTCAGCCAAATTCAGCGTGTGACCGGCGACCTCCAGGATCTTGACCGTCATCCGGTTCTCGGTGAGCGTCCCAGTTTTATCCGAGCAGATCACGGTCACCGATCCCAGAGTCTCGACTGCGGGTAATTTTCGGATCAACGCTCTTCGCCGCAGCATTCGCTGCGCGCCCAGCGCCAGGGTGATGGTCACAACCGCTGGTAGCCCTTCAGGGACCGCGGCCACAGCCATCGCGATTGCGGTCAAGAACAGTTCCTTTAGATCTTCGCCTCGCAGAAGCCCCAAGACAAAGACCACCCCTACGATGGCAACCGCAGCCACCGCGAGCCCCTTTCCTAATTGCGCCATTCGCTTTTGAAGCGGGGTCGGCTCGCTGCCTACTGTCTGTATCAATTCCGCGATCCGACCCAACTGAGTAGCCATGCCGGTCTCCACCACCACCGCGCTGCCCCGGCCATAAATCGCGGTGGTGCCCATATGAAGCATATTGCGCCGGTCGCCTATCGGAATATGCGCCTCAGAAAGCGTCTGGGAATGCTTCTCCACGGGAATCGACTCCCCCGTGAGCGAAGCTTCTTCGATCCGAAGATTGATCGATTCGAGCACTCGTGCGTCACCGGATACTGCATCGCCGGCGTCAAGCAGTAGGATGTCGCCGGGCACGATCTCCCTGGCGGGAACCTGCTGGAGCTGTCCCTCGCGGCGCACCTTGACCACCGGCGCAGCCATCCGCTTCAGGGCCGCCATCGCGCGCTCCGCTCGATACTCCTGGACGAATCCCAGGATGGCGTTCAGCACCACGATGGCGAGGATAATGATCGCATCCAGCTGATCTCCCAGCAGCAACGAAACCACTGCGGCGATGATGAGCACAACCACCATGATCGCAGTGAGTTGCTCCCACAGAATGTGCCAGGGGCTCTTTAAGCCACGCTCGACGAGTTCGTTGGGCCCGTGCTCGCGCAGACGCTGCTCCACCTCGTGCGCCGACAGGCCCTGTTCCGGATCCACACGCAGGCGATCCAGGACATCGCCGGGCTCCGAGGTGTGCCAGAAAAATCCTTCTTTCATCAGCCCGTATTCCGTGTGACGAAACGGCGTCTGAAATTGTTTTCGTAAAGATCATTACCGCCGAAGGAATCGGGGTCCGCGCCGAATGAGCACCTGGGAGCACGCAGGCAATCCTTGCCGAGGATCAATACAGGCATCTCGTAGATCTTCAAAGCTCCATTGGTGATACTCGGTTAATGCTCAGAATTCCTCCAGCCGACTGGCAAGAAAATAGCCGACGCCGCTCCCGTCCTGGGATCGCACGCCGGCTTATTTTGCAACCAGCTTTCTCCAACTTAGGAAATAGCTATTTGCCAAACCTGCCGGATACAGTGAGCCGCCTTGGCTTCCTGTATCAACGTAGTTCTATTTCATACCGATGGATCGAAACTCAGTCGCATTATATTCGGTGGAATACGGGGACGTCAATCATTGCCAGCGGGCGACTTGGTTCGGCTCGCCGGGGCCAGGCGTAGGTCGCACCAGCCCTACGGTGTGCCTGCGGCCTGCTCTGCGATTCCCATCAAAATCAAAACCAGGCTAATCGCGAATATGCCCCCGCAGACATCGCATCCATCAGGCTTTCTGCGGGATGCTGAGTGAGTCGGTCTCCCCTTTCGCCAGAAACGCCGTGCCAATATCTACTCTGGAGATGCTACCCACAAGAGTTCCGTTCGGCTTGACGACGGGCATGTCGTGCAGTCGATGCTGCAACATCATCGTGTAGGCGCGCAGTAAGCCTGTGGTTTCCTGGACGGATATAGGTTCGCGCATGAAACTCAAGATCTGCCGGGCGCGCATCTCGGGACTGATGCACATTTCCTCCAGCGCGCCAAAATCACGCACGAAGTCAAGGTCATCGATCAGGTCTATAACGGCGGGGAGACACAGCGCCAGTATCTCGGAAAGCCCAATTACGCCTACGAGCTTACGGGCATCGTCTGTGACCGGAAGCAGGCCAACGCGCTTCTCAACCAAAACATTGGCAGCCTCGCCCAGCGTGCTTGTCGTCCTAACCGAGACGATTTCTCGATTCATGCATTCACGGATTTGCATGTCCTACTCTATTTCAGCCTCATTAAGAAAAAAACCGGCGTTTCTCCCAAGACTAGGAGTGAACACCGGCCTACTCTGCAACCAGCTGTTTCTATGACGAAACTACTGTTTGCCCAATCCGCCAAAAAGGTGACGTTTTATGATATTTGATTTACCGTGCTAATCATACTTGACTTCAGCAATAAGAACCGACTGCTATCTGCCGAAGACTATTTGACATGGAACCCTATCGTATTTTCGAAATAGCATTCGCTTTCGGGTGCCAGCCGCGCCGTAGGTCATGCGAACCTACAATTACGTTGAAGTAGAGATCGCATCTTCCAGATCAAAAGCATCGACCTGATTCAGACATCCAGCCTAATCGAACAATTCGTCCAAGTTTCGGTCGACTATTAAGACGATGATACGTTCTCCCGTCTTGGTGCTCATATCGGTATGTATGCCGATCATGTCCAGACCTAGAACATCCCGAACGATTTGCTCGATCAGCGGTCGCGAGACTTCCATTAGTTGGCGCCTGGTGCCTTTAATTATTTCTTGCCCCGTTTTATCTCTCGCCAGCATTGATTCGGCAGATGTCATGAGGCCGCTGAGCCTGATCAGAATCATGTCATCAATAAAGTATGTCCGCGCATCTTTCGGGCCCCTACCCAGGTGCTCCCTCTCAAATTTGATTATCGCCTTGGTAAGCGCATCTTCAGACTCGCCGCGGGTTTTTTGATTCATGATCATCATCCTTACCAGAAATGCGGATTCGTGTGCTTACGACATTATAGCAATCGGACTCATCCTGGGTGTCATCGACAAAACTACCCTCATCCGTCCTACTCTCGCTATGTCCGCACCTTGAACTCAACCTGCACTGGCGACCAATACGCCGGTCAATACTTTGCTAGCCGTGGTAGCGAATCTATCAGCAAGCCAGTCCCTGGCAGAAGCATTACCCCCACTTAGAACAAGGGTGGCCCCACCCTCGATCCCAACCCCTTACAGCGTGGCATGGAACACGGTACGAGGCAACTCGACTTGGAGGTGTGCTTTCAATGCCTGCCACACATCAAGCGCCATCGATCCCTGTTCCCCTAGCGGTTCATCAATCCTATGTTCGGAGTTGCCAATACTGGCCTGATAAGAATCTCAAGCCGCAGCGGCGTGAATTTTGAACATCCCATAATCAGGGTAGAGGCATCAGAGATCTTGGTGACAAATGGGATATTCAGTATCAGTTGGCGAAGTTCTGGCCCGGCTGCAGAGCCACAGATGGATGAAGAAGTAATTTGCACTACTGATTTTGCTAGCATCTTTAATCGCGCTCCCATAACATCGACATAGCCGGAGGCAAAACCGCCTTATTGTGACCGCCGGGGGCAGAGCCAATCGGCGAAGTTCTTGCCCCGGCTCCAGAGCCATGCAGAAATATGGCAAAGTAGTTTGGTACTAGTGTTTTACGCAGAATCTGTAATCGCGCTTCGATATCATCCATTTAGTCGAGGGCGGAACGATGAGCAAAAACGGAACGGCACCATCGGAGCCAAAAGCCGGCTTAACAGCGAAGGCTCCGAGAATTCGTAATCTTGGATCTCAGGCAGACTTAGGCTTCGTACCTTGGCTGATGACATGGAGCCAGTCCGCTAGCAGCAGTGGCGAGTGGGCGCTGTACAAGAACGGCGTAACAAGTGGCTTCCGCAAGTCCCTGGGCACCTATTCTGGCGATCTAGACTCAGACAGAGTGAAACCGAGTAGCGCAGAGCCTTTGATCCGGTCGTCGACTGAGGCTCAATTCAGGGTAAGACAATATGAGGATTGAAAATCGGCGTACGATGGATAGAAGCGTTTGTGAAATTTTGCACAGCAGTAGCATCTTTTTTGAAGCCGTGATAAAAGGAAACAAGATGGGAATTGCAGATCCGAGTATTGAGCGCAAGGGGCTACAGTCAATGGGCAATAGCCAAGGCCCCGGGCGGGGCGTCATTTTTGATCGAGCGTTGAGCGAGGCAAATGCGCTCGCAGCAGGGACAGTGTAGTAGGGCATCGGAATAGTGCTTCACATGAGTATGGGAGATCGTTTTGGCAAAGAAGAACGCAGCAACCAGGCGTTGCAAGCATCGCATCTCGGGGCGTCAGTGCAGGGGCTATGCCCTTTTGGACTCAAATCCCCCCAGGTGCTACGTTCATTCGGCGGACGAGCTCGTAAAGCGTGATCGGTCGAAGGCGAGAATGCGTGGAGGGCTTGCCAAGAAGGTCCGTGACATTTCCTGGCGAGTCGATGAGTACGATGTCGGAACTGTTGAAGGGCTGCGGGGGCTCCTGGTAGACGTGCTCAAGTCGCTCGTGATGAACCCGAACAGCGTCAACAGAGCTCGAGCACTGGTCGGTGTAGTTAGGGAGTTCAACCAGCTCTTGCAGACCGGGGAGCTGCAGGAAAGGCTCGAGCTGATCGAGGACCACATAGCTGAACAGGAAGGGCAGTAGCGAAATGACAATCGGGCGAGCAAGGGTCAACCGGATTTTTCGGAAGTCTCGGCAGAGAGCCGCAGCCAAGTTCGAGTACCTGTCCCTTTGGGACAACGGCGATGACGTATGGCGAGCTGGACCTAAGGGTCGCAAGGTCTCGCAGAAGAAGATCGAGGCTCACCGGGCTCGTGCTCAAGCACTCGGCATTCCGGGAGATGGCATAGTTGAGGTTAGGGGATTTTAGATGACAGAGAAGCTCTCTGAGTTGACTAGGGCAGTGATCTTGGCGGATCTTCGATCCGGTAGATCGAAACGCTCGATTAGTCGAGACCTGGCGGTGAGCTACTATCTTGTGAATCGGCTCTCGGAGGAGATTTCCAGTACAGAATTGGGCGGAGCGGAAAAACCAGCGCCGCAGGACGCACCCAGTCCATCGGAGAGCGACGTAGCGGAACAGATACACACCCCGCCCGTAGATCAAGGGGTAGCCAGGCTGGAGCTCGAGACAGTGATCGAGCCCGAGACCGGAGAGCAGGTTTACTTTGCGAAGGTAACTGAGCCAATTGCGCTTGAGCAGGAGACCGAGTACCTGGTTGCCAGCGAGCCGATCTTGCCCTCAAAGCAGACCGGGACGCGGTTCGATGAGTTGGCGATGCAGGAGAATCCGGAGATTTCTGAGCTCATGCACAATCCGCCGACTGGCTATCCGACACAGTACACCGATGACGGTAGACCGTTCATTCGCCGGCGAGTTGAGTGGCACGGTCACAAGCTGCCTGAGCTGGGCGGGGCGCAAATAGACGGCGAGCCGGTGATGGGTGAGCTAGGGCTGGAAGCTGCTCGAGAGCTTCCAGGCTGGTATGAGTCCCCGGAGACGGGCAAACGGACCTACGTTGTGCAGTACCATCCTGACACACCCGAGGACTTGCTGGACGGCGAGCCTGATACGATGAAACCGACTGGGAAGCTCACAAGTGGCTGCGAATTTGAACCGACCAAAGGGGTTATCTTTCGTCGGCACAAGAGCATGACGCCGGAGGAGAGGGAACAGGCTCGATTTTTCGCTCAGAGGCAGAGAATGTGGGAGAGCTTCGGATGAGGGACCTATAGTGAACACGATAGCAATCAAAGACCAGGAAACGATGTTCATGCTAGTTGGTCTTTGGATACTGAGCCACGTTTGCAACTGCCTCCAGCACTTCGGAGTCGTCGATCTGGGAATAGGCAGCCGTGGTCGAGACGTTGGCATGGAAGACGGCTCTTTGCAAGATCGCCAGGTCAACGCCCTTCTTGATTCCGGCAGTGATGTAATGGCGCCGGAAGCTATGAGCGGTTACGTCATCAGGAAGCCCGGCGGCTTTGCAACGCCTTCTAAGTGCCTTCCCAATCGGCCCAGTCTTCAGCCTTCTAGGCTCGGAGAAGAGATCGCCTGCTGCAACTCGGTCGGATCTGGACACGGGAACGAAGAGAGGGCCTGGCCGATTGCCTCGCCAGCGGGTCGCCCAATGACGGACGATCCTCAGACTTTCTCCGGAGATCCGGCATCTGCCCTGGCGTCCGCCTTTGGCAGACACTACCTGGATATGGCCAGTGTTGAGATCGACGTGCCCCAGATCGAGGGCAGCCACCGAGCCGATCCTCAGCCCGGTGGAGAGCAGGATGGCGACGATAGCGGCGTCACGGGCTCCGGCAGCAGATCTATCGAGGGCCAAGGTTTCAGCCAGGGCGAGAATGTCGGCCCTGGTCAATCTGTACATATTGGCCGCTGTCCTAGATCCGTTCCTGGGATTCTTGATGGTTTGAATCTGAGCCCAGACTTGCGGGTCGATCTCTCCAGACCTGGCCAGGCGGCGTGTGACCTGTTTCAGGGCAGTCGCCACAAGTCCGGCACTCGGTCCATTCGGATATTGCTCGTATATGAGACCGAGAAGCTGCTCGACCTTATCGGCCGTGAGCGTGTGCCATGGGTACTCGAAAATGGGCGGGTTGTCGAAGCCTGGCGCCAGATAACGCAAGGCCATCTTCAAGGCCCCAATTACACGTTTCCTGCTGGCAGGTCGGAGAGTGGCGAGATACGCCATGACCGCATTTTTACTGACATCGGTAGAGAGTTGACGGTTCAATGGTGAGCTTATTCCAAGTGGCGAGATGTAATGTTCCGAGTACCTATTCTACCACCCTAACGGCATACGCAAAACCATGTCTCAGGAACATAGATAGGGTAGAATCGTGAATGATCTGACAAGGAAAGCTCTCGCAGCCTACTACCGCTCGGGCGGTCGAGAGTGGCCAGATGAGTCATCCGGCCCACGAGAGGCGGAGGGGTTGCAGTACGTTGTGCTCGAGAAGGACGGTAAGCCCTTGGCGATCTATCGTGTGCGGTCATACGACGGGGTACTCAGGCGACTTCGTCGATGGCCGAAAGCTCTAAACAAGCCTGATGGATCGAGTTGACAGGGAGTGACTGGCGAGATTTTAAGAGCTCGAGACAGGATCGGGACATAGCCCAGAACACATAACGACCCACGAATGGGTCGTTGGCACGGCAATCTGTAAGGGGCAGGGGCTAGATAATTGAAGCACTCTCACACCAGGCAGCAAGCAGCCTTGGGGCTTTATTTATCTAGGGAGATACTCCTCGATGTCCAACCAGAGGGAAGAGATGACGCGATCCGTGAACTCCTCGAGATAATGGCTCGTTGAATGTCCGAAAACGTCCGTCTAGTCCGGCCACTATCGAAAACCCACCCTTGCAGTAACAACCACTACATGGTATTATCTCCCGTAATATGGAAGGAGCGACATGACAAAACGTGAGCACCGAATAAATCTATTTGTCGACGACGATGAACTGGCGCAGTTGCAGAGGCGCGCAGACGCCCTGGGCGTTGACGTTCCATCCGTTATCCGCATGGCGCTGAGGCAAACTGATCCTGACCCCGATGTTAGACAGTCCTACATCGAGGCATCATCCAGCGGCCCCGCCGCTAGCGTCGTGCAAATTAAGACCAACGAGGTCGAAGAGTCGGATTCGGCCTAAGAATCGAGCCCGGATACTAAAGCCGCTCTGGAGTTCTGGCTGATTATGAGGCGTGAGGCAGAGATAGCGGCATGATGTGATGAGCAGCGCACCCGTACCAGCGGGAGAGAGTGAAGCGACCATGAATCGAATAAAGACCTACCTCGCTCAGGCAGCACTTACGTCTGACACTAAGAAAAACTACGGCCAAAACCTTGGCTACTTTGCCGAGTGGTGGAATGGCAAATCCGCGTCAGAAGTAACCCCCGACGATTTCACAGATTTTCTAGGGACAAAGCCTACCTGGGGCGATAGTCAGCAACACAATGCCCTGGCCTCACTCAAGAGCTACATCCGTTATGCGTTCGGCGAGAAGGATGAAACCAATAGAACGCGTGAAATTCTCCTGCATCGCATCAGGAGAGAGGAGCCGGGAGAACAACGCACCCTCGACCTTGAGGAAATCGAGAAGCTACTAGCAAGCTGCGATCTCAAACGGCTCGCACATCAGCGAGATTACGTGATGCTGCTCATTGCCTGGGATTGTCGGCTGAGGTCAAAGGAGACATGCAACCTCAAGGTGGCCCATATCCACTTCGATGATCGAACGCTAGTGACTCGCCGCAAAGGCGGCAAGCAAAAAGCAGGGGTATTCGGGGAGGTCACATCAGCCTATATGCAGGCGTGGTTGCGGGAACGGCGACTGATAGTAAAGACCGGAGTTGACGAGATATTTGTCAACGTCCAGGGCATCCACAAAGGCGAAGGAATGTCTCGGGATCACTGGAGAACAACCTGTCGAAGGTGGGCCGTACGCGCAGAAATTCCCCACTTCAGCCCTCATGCACTTTGCCGAAGCATGGCCTATGTTGCAAGTCAGGCGGGCGCGCCGACGCATTTGATAACTCTCGCTGGCGGCTGGGATGATGGCGGAGCAATGGTCACTCGCTACACAAAGAGGCTCCGAGTAAAAGACTTCGAGCCGTATATCCCCTCCAAGCAGTTAAAGGTGGAACCCCCCGGTACCAGCCAGGGGGCTCCGAGAGGTCGCGACCATGAATAGGTTTGACCTCAAGTGGCGCATCCGTGACTCGAACACGGGACAAGCGGCTTATGAGTCCGCTGCTCTGCCAACTGAGCTAATGCGCCAGGTGTTTACGATTCAATTGTTTGCTGGCAATCGGTTCACAAGCCTTGGGCTTATGAATCCCCTGCTCTGCCAACTGAGCTACCGCGCCAAATTAGCTATACGGGGGGAGCTGAAACCAAAGGCTCGTACCTATTGGGTTTCAGGTTTGTGGTTCAACCCCGCTCGAGGACCGATTATAGCCGAGAGGCCATAGGCCGGAATGCGATCTGGCTGCGGAGTTTATGCTCTGCTAGTACTTGCAATACTTCTCTCAATCGCTTCGGGGATGCTCCCTTTAGAAGAGTCAAGCTTACTCCCACGTCTTTCAGGAGTGGAATCTGGCGCGTATTATCGACCAGCGCGATGCAGTCGGTCTTTGGCCAGGCATGATTGATGCGCTTGACCTCAGATACCGCAATTGCGTTATCGCTATCCGCGTCCAGGAGTACGAAATCGGGAGATCCTTCCATCTCTAGCTTCGTCAGGCTATCCACGTTTGTAGCGCTCGCAATCAGCAGCACACCCTGGGTCCCATTCAGTAAGACATGAAGCGCTTCCTGCAGCCAAGCCGGCGCCACTAACGCGATTGTCGCTGTCGATTCGTTGCTCGGGGATACGGTATTCGCCATGGCACTAAGATGCCACAGAATATCAACGCAGGCATCGCAGTCCGTACGTAATTCGGCTTCCGGTTTTGGAGGGTGTGCTTCAGTCCAGCGCTAAGCAAAAATGCCTAACGGGAGAACTGAATGCGGAGGTCTGCTGGCACGGGCACGCACAGGAGCCCCTACGCAAGTAAAGAGATCAGCTAGTCAGATTGAACTCCGTGTTCAAGAGCGTAGAGGGCGGCCTGCGTCCGATTGGACACATGCAATTTATCAAGGATATTCCGCATGTGCGTGGTTACCGTTCTTACGGATACGGTCAACTCTTTCGCGATTTCACGATTTGAGAGACCGCGCGCCAGGCACTTGAGCACATCCATTTCACGTGGTGTTAGTGGATCCAGCGAGGAACGATCCTCGGAAGGCGCTTTGACTTCCTGAATCAATTTCCGTGCGATCGTCGGGTGCAAGGCGGCTTCACCACCATAGACGGTTCGAACGGAAGCCAGCAGCTCCTCAGGCGGTGCCTCCTTTAGCAGAAAGCCCATCGCACCCGCTTTTATTGCGCTGAATACATTCTTGTCGTCTGGGAAGCTGGTGAGCACCAATATGCACGCGTTGTCATTTTCTTTCGTAATCTCCTGGATCGCCGTAATGCCGTCCATGACCGGCATCTGCAGATCCATGATCATCACATCCGGATTCAGGCTATTCGCAAGCTCCACCGCTTCGGCACCATTGGAAGCCTCCCCTACCAGCTCCAGGTCGTCTTGCGCGCCGAGCGCAACCCTCAAACCCTGGCGAACGATCGGATGATCGTCTGCGATTGCGATGCGAATCTTATCTGTCATGCAAACACCCTTCAGTCCGAGCCAAGCTTAAGACGTACTTCTACCACGGTTCCGTGATCATCATCACTGATCAGCTTGAAATCGCCTCCCAAGCTTTCAGCGCGTTCGCGCATTGTGATCAGCCCCAGGCCTCCATTTGATTCCGCAGGATCGAAACCGCGCCCATCGTCTTCAACCGCCAAACTTGCGGAGCCATTCTCAACTACGATCCGTATCTGAATGTTCGAGGCTTCGGCATGGCGCAATGCGTTGTTGAGAGCCTCCTGAGAGATGTGGAAAAACTCCTCCTCGACTTGCTGCGGCAATCCTTCGAGATCGCCTTCGGTGAGCAGATTAGTTTCCAATCCCACACGGTGCTCAACCGCTTCCAGTCGTTCCTGCAGCGCACCTACCAATCCCGTCTCTTCAAGAACCGGTGGACGCAGCTGATGGATCAGCAATCGCATCTCACCGAGAGCTTGCACGCTGAGCCCTTCAAGCTGGCGGAAGGAATCTACAGGATTCTTCAATTCCCCTTTTTCCGACATTGCTGCCCAGCCATTGGTCATCAGAGCCAGGCTGTACAGGGATTGGGTGACTGAGTCGTGGAGATGACGGGCCAGCCGCTGCCTTTCTTTATCTGCAGCGGAACGCTGAACAACCTGATACAGCTTCGCATTCTCAAGTGCAGTTGCGGCGTGCGCGGCCAACATTTCCAGGATCTTCTCATCCTCCTCGGTGTATGAGTCGGGCGTCTCCGATTGCGCCAACATGACGCCCATACTCTGCCCACCCGCGGGAAGCAACACCGCGAGCGCGGATCGGGAGTTGGCCTCTACATATTTAGTAAGCGGATTGGCTTTTTCCAGCATCTGAACGTCGTCGATGCACAGCGACGATCCATGGCGGAACATGTAATCAACAAATGTGTCCGCTACTGGATATGGGCCTTCAATGTTTCGGCTCTCAATCCCTACTGCGTACACATCTTCAACGACGGCCTGGTCGTGGTCAACAACTGAAATGGAGAAGATCTCGGCGGGCAACAGCCAGGAAACCGCACGGTGGATGGCCGAATGCACCTGGTCGGCATCTACACTCGCCACTCCCAGCACGCGGCTTGCGTCATTTAGCGTCGCTAGCCGCTCGCTGGCCTCGCTCAGCTTGGCCGTTCGCTCCATCACCAGATCCTCGAGCTCCTCTTGATGAAGCTGCAGCTTTTCCTCAACCCGACGGCGCTCAATCAGCTCTTCCTGTGCTTGCGCGTACAGTCGAGCATTTTCAATTGCTACGGCTGCTTGCTGAGCAATCCCCTCGCATAGTGCGATCTCCTGCGGCGAGAATTCCCTCCGCGTGCGACTGTCCCACAGGTCAGCATATGCGACCAACCTGCCTCCAATTCGCATTGGGATGAATAATGAGGTCAAGGTGTCGTATTCGTTGTAATGTTGTCGCTGAGCTTCAGGCAAATCAGGGTCGTTGGTATAAGAAACGGCAGGTTGGTTCACCCGGAGTTTTTCCAGTGTGCCGGGAAAAAATTCTGGGATAGAAACAGCACCCGCTGGGATGGGGCCTCTTTCTTTATCATTTGCTTCCGAGCCGACATACTGTGCTACAACGCGGGATGTGATATGCGTACTGTCGTAGTCACAGATGAAGACGCTCGTTGAATCGATAGCTTCGCCAAGGCTCTTGGCAATCTCATTCAGTACGCTGTCTAGCTCAATCGTCGACGAGATTGAGGAAACTGCATGTTGCAAGGCGGTCTGTTCCCTCAGGCGCTGCTGGAGCGCTCCGTATAATCTAGCGTTCTCCACCGCAACCCCACATTGATCCGCAAGTGCCTGCACCAACCGTTCGTCGTCTCGACTGAATCGATTCAGTTGCTGACTTTCGGCATTCAGAACTCCAAGAATTCGATCTCCTACTCGAATAGGGACGCAAAGCTCCGAGCGGCAATCCCAACCCGGTCTCCCTTGGTGATAGAGCGATTCCTTGCTAACATCGGGCACATTCATGAGTACGCCAGTCTGATAGACTTTCGCGCTGATACTCTTAGGCTGTTTCTCGTCTAATGGCAACCGAAGAACAGTATCCTCTTCGTTGAAGCCAAGGATGCTGTAGCCGTAGATCATCTCTCGGGATTGCTCGTCCGCAAGTCCGAATCCTGCTGCCTCGAATTCCAGGAGGTGGTGTGCTTCCTCGACCACCCGCTCTCCAATCGCTGCTTCATCGCGAATTAGCGCTAATTCTCGACCAAGTAGGTAGATCGCTTCGAGCGAACCCTCCAGTCTTCTCCGCTCGCTGATGTCTTGGATTGCTGCTATGGCGAACTGCACCTGGCCATCCTCGTCAAAGATCGGGCTGGCAAGCACTTCCAGCGGCACGCGGCGCCCATCTACTGACAGTTCCATGTCATCCACTTTTGCTTGTTCGCCACCTAATGCGCGCTCAACAGGCGAGCGATCCCTCGGATAGGGCTCATCTTCGCCGGCCAC
>Ga0255053_10000197_pt1 | contig 32147 bp, 37 predicted proteins | sample JV7_2_22_MG_FD_188635 | JGI IMG/M metagenome (GOLD analysis project Ga0255053, IMG submission 188635) | Seawater microbial communities from Jervis Inlet, British Columbia, Canada - JV7_2_22 | ecosystem: Environmental > Aquatic > Marine > Inlet | place: Canada: British Columbia | collected... | reverse complement strand
CTGGTTGTGGAGGGAATCATCCCGGCCGCGGCGGGCGACGGACTCGCGCGCTGCTGCGATGTCTTTCTGGAGCAGTCCGCCTTCACCCGTGAGGAGTCCCGCAGAATCCTCGAGGCGGGGAACGACGCCGGCCTCCTCGGCAAGCTGCACGCCGACCAGCTCACGGACGGCGGCGGAGCGAGCCTCGCCGCCGAGGTAGGCGCCGTCTCGGCGGACCACCTCGAGTGCATCTCCGAGGAAGGGATCCGGGCCGTCGCCGAGGCCGGCGTCGTGGCCGTCAGCCTGCCGATCGCCACGCTCTACCTGAACCAGGAGCCGATGCCCGCCCGCCGGTTGATCGACGCGGGCGCCGCCGTGGCGGTGGCCACCGACTTCAACCCGGGCTCAGCGCCGAGCTACCACCTGCCCTTCGCGATGACCCTCGCCTGCAACCTTCAGAGGATGACGCCCGCCGAGGCGCTGAAGGGCGCGACGATCTACGCCGCCCGGGCGGTCGGGCTGGAGGATCGGGTCGGTTCGCTCGAGCCGGGAAAGGCCGCGGACTTCGCCATCATCGACGCACCCGACGTCGACCACTGGCTCTACCACCTGCGACCCAACGCCTGCGTGGCCACGGTGATCGGCGGCGAGGTCACATCCGGGAGCCTGCCAGCCTAGCCGCAGTCCAAACCTGATCGGCCGCCAGGCCCTGCAGGGCCCGAGTCACGACGACCGGAGCTCGCGAAGCCGCGCCGCCAGCGCTCGCGCCGCCCGTGCCCGGTGGCTCAGCTCCGCCTTCACCTCGGGCGGCAGCACTCCGAACGTCTTGCCGTACTCCGGCACGACGAAGAGAGGGTCGTAGCCGAAGCCGCCCTCGCCGCTGGGCTCGGTCGCGATCTTCCCCTCCACCGCGCCCTCCACGACGAAGCTCGCCTCACCGTCCTCGTAGGCGATCGCACACCGGTAACGCGCTCCGCGCTCCTCCTCGGGAATTCCCTTCAACCGGTGCAGGAGATATCGGTTGTTCGCCGCGTCCCGCCCGAGACGCTCGACCATGTCGTCGGGCGCGAAGCGCTTCGTCCGCACCCCGGGACCGCCATCCAGCCGGTCGACGCAGAGGCCCGAATCGTCCGCGATCGTCGCCATGAGCGTGCTCCGCTGGAAGTAGATCGCCTTGGCGCGGGCGTTCTCCTCGAACCTGTCGTAGACCTCCAGATGCTCCTCGATCGGGTCCTCCGGAACCCCCGCTTCATCCAGGGAGACCAGCTGAAAGCCGGACGGCTTGATGAGCTCGCGGAGCTCGCGGAGCTTGTGAGGGCTTCTGGTCGCGACGAGGAGCTCTCGTCGGACGGTCATCCGATGGTGAGCTCTCGCCCGCGGGTCATCGGGTGGGGGGCTCTTCCAGGTTCGGAAGCTCTCCCAGGTTGGAGATCTCGACGGCGCATCTCCAGGCCCCGTCCGCCTGCTTGCGCCAGATCGACACGTAGTTACCGGTCGAGCTCACGAGCTTACCGTCAGGGCCAGGCGCCGTCCGATCCCACGCTCCGAAGGTGTATCCGACGTCGGCGGTGCCCGACACCTCCGCGCCTGTGGGGCTCCAGGCAATGGTGAAGCCCTCCTGGCCGCGGCTCCGACGAACGAACTCGCGGATCGCCTCGATGCCCTCAACGGCCGGACCCACGGGCGGATAGATCACCGCATCCTCCGTCCAGAAGGTGAAGATGCGCTCGACGTCTCCGGCCTCCGCGGCCGCTGCCCACGATTCGTCGGCATGGAAGAGGGCCGCACGCTCCGCCTCGACGTCGATCTCGGGCTGACAGGCGGCAACGGCCAGAAGACAAATCAGACTTCCGGTAAACGGCTCACGAGCTCGACGCATCGAACAGCCTCCATGGATGCTCACTCGGCCGCGGCCGAGTCCGCAGCGAAGTGACTCGTCAAGTAAGTGTATAGCCCGGCGACCTCACGAGGAGTGAAGTGGCGGAAGTTGTCGCGCGCGACCTCCGACATGAGGCCCGGCTTGCGGCCGCCGATGGCTATGCCGGTCCTCATCAGGAGCTCGAAGTCCGCCGGCGAATAGGCCGTGGACACGACCTCGAGGCTCGGAGAGAACCCGTCGTCGCCCCCGCGTAGATCCTCCCCGTGACACTCGCTGCAAGCGATCGTCGCCCAGAACTCGCCTAGAGCCGCCTCGTCGGTGGAGCCCGGGTATTCTCTCCTGGACGCGTCGGCATCCACCTCTTCGGCGGAAGGGCGAAACTCCCCAAGGGCCAGGAAGACCCGTCCCATCGGACCGAACTTTACGCCCCCCTTGAACTGGTCTTTCTTCTGCGGCAGGCTCCGGACGTGGGCGATGATCGAACCCAGCAGCGCGTCGTCGAGGTGAGTCAGGAAGCGGGACGGCATGACGAAGGCGCTCCGCCCATCGCGCTTGACGCCGCGCCGAATGAGGCGCTCGAGCTCAGCATCCGTGTAATCCGGGAGGATGGTCGTGATATTCGGTGCCCGTATCCGACCGATAAGGGGCTGCTCGAACATCAGCGTCCCGCCGCCCTCTTCTCCGTGGCAACCTCCCAGACACCCCCACAGGAAGGCCAGACGCTGCCCGTCGGCCAGGAGCGCCGGGTCGGAGGGGATCTCGAAGGCCACCAGGGGAACGTCGTAGGTCCTCTCGATGATGCGAGACGAGGCAACGTAGGCATAGACGAGCACCACAAGGGCAAGGACGAGGATCGTGGCCAGTCCCATACCCAGCCACTTCAGAACACGCCTCAACGTGTCGAGCCGACCCGGCTAACGATGGGGCAGCACCATCCGCTGCCGGAGCACCAGGGGAGAACCTTCCGCGGCGGGCACAATGATGAAGAGGTGGTCGTACTCGTCGTCGTCGATCGTGATCTCGTTCGGGTAACCGTACTCCTCGAGAACCCTCGGCACGGTGTTCGAGTGGCCGACGATCAGGACCCGACCGTAGGGCTGCTCCCTTTGCACTCGGGCGACCAGACTGCCGAGCGAGTCCGCCTGCACCGGGGTGACCTCGAACCCGAGCGGCTCGGTCACCATCGCCCCGGTCTCCATGGTGCGCCGAAGGTCGGTCGCGTAGACGGCCGTCAGCCCCGCGTCACTGAAGAACTCCCGGAGCATCCGGGCACGCGTCATCCCCTGCTCCGAGAGTGGCGGGTCATCGACATCCGCAATCTTTTCCGCGTGGCGGACGACGTAGACGACCTCCTGCGCCGCGGCGGGGCTCGCCGCGAACGTCAGCAGCGCCGCAACCGCCACCGCTTTAAGGCTCGAGGGGATCACCGGACAGCCTGTCGCCGAGTCCGGGACCGGCATCGCAGAGGCCCGGGGATGTCGCGGAGCGAGCGTCGGACGACCTGAGGAGACCCCGCAGGGCGTAGCCCGAGGAGGCTCCGAAGATAGGCGTCCGCCGGCTCGCGACGTGGCACCCCGGGGCTCCCGCCAGACGGAGCCCACTATTCGGCCCAGAGGGAGTCCGACGTGAGCTCCTCGCGCAGCACGGGATGAGCCCGCCACAGGTAGCCGCCCATCGCGATGGCCGCGAACAGGTTGCCGAACAGGACCACCCACCACTCGAGGACCTCGACCATCCAGCTGCCGAGCATCGCCACCATCACGATGAAGAAGGTCTCGAACACGACGAACAGGAGGAGCAGGGCGAAAACAAGCGGCGGAAACCGCTCGATCTGCGTTACGATCCCTGACATGATGGTCCCGAACACGATGAACGCGGCGAAGTGAACGAGCGTGTAACCGATCACCGTGCCGGCAGAGATCACGACGTCCCCGGGGCCCTGCGCGCCGAGGAAGAGGATCGACCCGAGCGCGCCCGGCGTGAAGAACGGCTGCCGCCCCAACGTATCCGCCACGAGGAACCAGATGGCGACGGCGAACGCGCCGATAAGCCCGGCAACGAGGCCCTCTCGCAGCATCTTGTGGGCCTGCAGCTGCGCCATGAAGCCGGTGATCCCCGGCTGATCGCTCACCAGCCGCAGGTAGGTGATGATCACGAGGCCTGCCAGAACGTTGCCGGCGAGCACGGCCGGCCATGCGGGCGCGGCGAGGATGTCGCTCCCGGTCATGATCAACGCAGGATAGAAGATGAGAGAGCAGATGAAGAGCCCGAACGTCGCACCGACGAACAGGTTTTTCGGGATCGCCGCCCACTCGAAGAGCATCGCCGCGCTGGCGCCGAGGATCGCGAAGACCACGTAGTGGAGGAGCGTGTATGCGAGCAGGTGAAACCAGCCCGGCTCGAAGCCGTCCCGGTCGAGGACCGCGCCCGAAAGGTACATGGGCGTGCGGAACAGCTCGCCCTGGGCCAGGTCGTAGAAGAAAAAGAAGATGATGAGCGCCGTGCCCCCGAGGAGACCTGCGATGATGCCGTAGCGGACAGTCTTCCTGGGAATCTCCATACGTCCCTCCTCGCACCGATGCTCGGCCGTGCAGCCGGTCTCGGCCCCTCACGGGGCGGTCTTCTCGTCTAGCCTTCTATCCGGCCGGTATCAGCTCGACTTCCTCCCAGGTCTCGCAGGCAGCGCGGCCTCCGAGCGGAGGAATTCCTCGACGGCTTCCAGTCGCTCACGTTTTATGGCCAGAAAGAGGCCGCCACCGATCGCGCCGATGACGACCCAGGGCGACACCATCATGAACACGAGGCCCCAGAAGAAACCCTCCTGCACCTGCTGATCCGCCGCGGACACGCACGAGGGACAGGCCAGGAGTGGGCCCGGAAGAGCCAGGAGAACCGTCGTCGCGGCGAGCACGACGGCCGCGGAGAGGAACGCCGCACGCGCCCCACGAGGGCTCCGCATCAAAGCACGTACAGCATGAGGTAGACGATGATGCCCGTGACGGAAACGTAGAGCCACACGGGCAAGGTCCCGCGGGCAATGCTCCGGTGCCGATCGAAGTTCCCACGCAGCGCACGGATCAGCGTCATCGGCACGAGTACCACCAGAGAGGTCGCGAGCACCGTGTGCGTGATCAGGATCGTGAAGTAGAGCGTGCGGGTCCAGCCGAGGCTCTGGTACGGGACGGAACCCACCTGGAAGTGGTAGACGAGGTAGCTCGCCAGGAACGCCGCGGAGGATCCGACTGCGGCGAGCATCGCCAACCGATGAGCCTTCATCTTGCCGCGCCGAATCAAGCGCCACCCGGTCAGCAAGAAGGCCGTCGTCAGGCCGTTGAGAACGGCGTTCACCGCCGGTAGGTCGTGGAGACCCAGCTCGCGCGCTCCCTTGTCCAGGATCAGCAGGCCGTACACCAGTGGCAGGTACAGTAGCGACATTCGAAAGACACGCCAGGCCGCTCCTTCCCCACCACCCCAGGCGAAGCGGCCCGCGGAAGCCAGGTAGGCGAGGCCCAGTCCAAGCGCTCCGACGAAGTAGACCGGTCCCGTGAGACCGAGCAGCGACGGGAGCAGGCTGACCGGCAACAGGGCCAACGCGTGGATGAGGGTATGGTGCCGCGTGCGAACGCCCTCGGGATCCTTCACCGGCAGCATCACCAGGCCGGCCCTCCGGTAGTCCTCCCGGTAGATCCAAGCGAGGCTGAGAAAGTGTGGGAGCTGCCAGAAGAAGAGGATGCCGAACAGGACCAGCGCCTCCGGTCCGAGGGAGCCGCGCGCCGCCGCCCAACCGCCGGCGATCGGGAGCGCCCCGGGGATCGCCCCCACCAGCGTGTTCAGGGAGGTGACCCGCTTGAGCGGCGTGTAACCGAGGACGTAGATGACCAGGGTGGCTGCCGCGAGTGCCGCCGTCAGCGGGTTCACCAGCAGCGCCAGATATCCGATGCCGGCGACGCCGGTAAGAGCCGAGAAGATCCCGGCCTCGCGCGGGCTGACGCGACCCGTGGGGATCGGCCGGCGGCGCGTCCGGTCCATCAGGCTGTCGACGTCGCCCTCGAGCAGATGGTTGAATCCGTTCGTGCCCGCGGCGACCAGCGCGACTCCGATCATCAGGTGAAGGAAGATCACGAGCGGCACGCCGGCCTGGAGGCCGAGGAAAAAACCCGTGGCCGCCGACAACAGGACGAAGGTCGTGATCCGTGGCTTGGTGAGCTCGAAGAAGTCCGCGGCACGCGCGACGCCGGCCCGAGGCGCCGCGACGACGCCCAACGCCGCCTCGAAACCCTCGGCGGCGGCCCTCATCTCGGCGGAAGTCCTGAGCCTGGCAGCGTCAACGGAACTCACGTCAACGGTACTCCTGGAGCACGGTCATCACCAGCAGTACGGCGAGCGGCAGCGGCGATGACGCCAGTACCGCCACGCGCAGCGGCTCGAACCGCAGGTGCATGAAGTAGAGGGCTACCAGCAGCGCCTTCCAGACCGCCATGATCAGGAGCGCGACGACAACCCACGACTTCGGCAGCGCCGTGAACCAGACGACTGCCACCTCGGCAGCCGTGAGCAGAGCGAGCCACAACCATACCAGCAGGTAGCGCGGGTGCGCATGGTCACGGGCGTGCGCCTCGACCGCCACCGCGCCGGTGGTTTCGTGCAACCTCTCGGTGCTGTCCAAGTTTCGCTCTCCCGTCAGATTAGGTAGACGATCGTAAACAATATGATCCACACGAGATCCACGAAGTGCCAATAGAGACCCAGAACCTCGAGACCCTGGTAGTTACCGTTGTCATAACCTCCCCGGAACGCCTTGACCGTCGCCCACGTCATGCAGACCACGCCGATGAACACGTGGAAGCCGTGGAAGCCGGTCATCGTGAAGAAGGTCGATCCGTACAGGCCGGACCAGGGACCGAATCCGTGTCCCAGGAGCTCGCTGTACTCGTAGATCTGCACGCCCAGGAATGTGGCCCCGATGACCGCCGTGGCCAGCGTGAACAGCCGCGTTCCGCGCTTGTCTCCCATCTCGGACGCGGCGAACGCCTTCACCATCGTCACCGAGCTGCAGATGAGAATGAACGTGTTGATGGCGGTGATAGGGATGTTCAGGATCTCGCCCGGCTGCGGCCAGGTCTCGGAAGCCCCGAAGCGCAGGATGATGTAGGAGCCGATCAGCCCGGTGAAGAACATCACCTCCGAGCAGAGAAAGACCCACATCCCCACCTTCTGGGTGTACACGGCCAGACCCGTCTCGGGCGCCCGACCGCCGTAGTACGGCATCGCGTGGCCTTCCATTACCCTCTCCCGCTCATGTGCCTAACTCGGGGTGTTCGACGCACCATCCTCTCAAGACTCCTGTCGCCGCAGACTGAATGGGCGGCGGCTCCTCCGAAGCGAGCCTCGCGCGACGGCGCGGAGACCCCGCAGCGGGGCGAGGAGACTCTGCGCCCCAAGCGCGCAGCGAGTGGAGGAGCGACCACCGCCCATCAATGCCTCGCCGGCGACACGACATCCGGTCTTTCGTTCTGCGCGAGCCAATCCTTGTCGGTGACATCCGGGTGGCTGTACTCGTGCGGTCCGTGGTAGACGACGGGCGCCTGCTCCCAGTTGCCGTGCCTGGGCGGCGAGGGGGTCTGCCACTCCAGGCTCGTCGCGTTCCACGGGTTGGGCGGCGCCTTCTCTCCCTTGAACATGCTCCAGAAGAAGTTGATGGCGAAGATGGCGCCCGTCGCAAAGAGCGCGAACGCACTGATCGTGATCAGCAGGTGCGTTCCCTGGAGATCGGCCGTGTGCGTGTAGCCCGACGTGTCATACAGGCGGCGCATCATCCCGGCGAGCCCCTGCGTGTGCATCGGGAAGAAGACGAGGTTGAAGAAGATGAACGTGAGGGCGAAGTGGATCTTGCCCCACCGATCGTTCATCATCCGCCCGAACATCTTCGGGAACCAGTAGTAGATCGCCGCGAAGATCGCGAAGAGCGCCCCGCCGAAGAGCACGTAATGGATGTGGGCCACGATGAAGTAGGTGTCGTGGATGAAGATGTCGAAGGGCGCCGACGCCATGAAGATCCCGCTCAGGCCTCCGATCACGAACAGCATCACGAAGCCGATGGCGAACAGCATCGGCGTGTGGAAGTGGAGGTTCCCCCTCCACATCGTGCCCATCCAGTTGAAGGTCTTGATCGCCGACGGCACCGCGATCACCAGGGTCGAGACCATGAAGCTGGTGCCCAGCAACGGGTTCATGCCGCTCTGGAACATGTGGTGGCCCCAGACCATGAAGCCGAGAACGGCGATCGCCACGATCGCGCCCACCATCGCCTTGTAGCCGAACACCGGCTTTCGTGAGCCTACCGCGAGGATCTCCGACACGAAGCCCATCGCCGGCAGGATCAGGATGTAGACCTCCGGATGGCCGAAGAACCAGAAGAGGTGCTGCCACAGCAGCGGCTGGCCGCCGGTCTCGGCGAGGAAGAAGTGCGTCCCGATCGTCTGGTCGAACAGGAGCATGATCAGGCCGCCCGAGAGAACCGGCATCGCGAGCAGGCCCAGGATCGCGGTGACGAACAGCGCCCAAACCGTCAGCGGCATCCGCATCCAGGTCATCCCCGGTGCACGCATGTTGATCACGGTGGTGATGTAGTTCGTGGAGCCCAGGATCGAGGAAAGACCCAGCAGCACCAGGCTCACGATCCACATCTGCTGGCCCATCGACACCCCGCTGTACTCCGGCATGGCGCTGAGCGGCGCATACGAGGTCCAGCCGGCCCCCGCCGCACCTCCCTCCACCGCGAAGCTCGCCAGGGCGATCAGGCCCGCCGGCACGGCCGTCCAGAACGACAGCATGTTCAGGCGCGGGAACGCCATATCCGGGGCGCCGATCTGGAGGGGGATCAGGTAGTTCGCGAACACCCCCACCAACAGCAGCATGATCGCGAAGAACACCATGAACGTCCCGTGCATGGTGACGAGCGAGATGTAGAACTCGGGAAGCATGATCCCGTCGGGCGCCATCGTCTCGGGGAACAGCCCGCCGAAGGGCATGGGCCGGCCGGGCCACGCGAGCTGCCAGCGCATCAGCATCGCCAACAGTCCGCCCATCAGCAGGAAGAAGAGGCTCAAGAAGAGGAACTGGATCCCGATGACCTTGTGGTCCGAGGAGAAGATGTACTTTCGGATGAAGGACATCTCGTGATGTTCCTCGACGACGGGAACCCCCGTCGGCTCGGCTACGATCGTCGCCATATCACGCTACGCCTTTCTCTCGTCCCATCTCGCCCCCCTACATCCCGCCCGCGGAGTGCTCGTTGACCGTCGCCAATGCCGTCGGCTCGGCGGAGGCCTCCCGCGCCGCGATCTGCTCCTCTACCCACACCTCGTAGGCCGCGGGCTCGTAGATTTTCACCCTCGCCCGCATCCGGTAGTGACCGAGCCCGCACAGCTCCGCGCAGCCGATCTGGTAGTCGCCCGCCTTCGTGGCCTCAAACCAGACAGGGATGGTCATCCCCGGCACGGCATCCTGCTTCACTCTGAGCTGCGGTATGAAGAAGGAGTGCAGCACATCCTCGGACTCCAACCAGACCAGGATCGGGCGGTGGGCCGGGAAGTGGAGCTGGTTGCGGGTGGAAAAGTCATCGCTCGTGCCGAGCACCTCGTCGGCGCCGGCGTACGTGACGTTCCACTCGAACTGCTTCGCGCTCACCGCTATGTGCAGCGACTCGGAGGGCGCCGAGTTACGTCCCTTGATCTGAGCCCAGACGCTGGCGCTGTAGAGCCCGAGAGCGACCATGGCCAGCGCCGGCACGGCCGTCCATAGGATCTCCAGGCTCTTGCTCCCGTGGGTGTAAAAGGCTCTCTGGCCCTCACGCCGCCGGTACTTGATGCAGAACCAGATGATGCCGACCTCGACCAGCACGAAGGCGATCCCGGTCACGACCGTGATCACCCAGAAAATGGCATCGATCTTCCCACCGTACGTCGCGATGTTCTCAGGAAGCGACCAGTTCAAGGCTCTCCCCTTCCGTTGACTCCTGGCTTATCGGCACAAAGCGCGGCGGCGACTCGCGGCGGCACTCGCGGCTGCGGCAACAAAACGGCAACGGCGACTCGGAACTAGTCGCCGGACCGCTCGCGAACGGCGGTGATGCTGCCGTCCTCGGCATGCTTGATGATCAACGGGTCACCGAGCGGCACGACGGCGTTCCGGGCCATGCCGGCGTTGAAGGTGAAGCTGACTTCCGCCGTCGCCCCTTCCCCGACCGTGACGTTGATGGTTTGGGCGCCGAATAGCTCGTGCCAGGCCTCCACCACATACTCCCCGGGCGGGAGGTTCGGGAGCGAGAAGGAGCCGTCGCCTCGGCTCACGGCGAAATACGGGTGGTCGACCACGCCGACGTACGCGTTCATCCAGCCGTGGACATCGCACTTCACCGGGATCATCACCTCGGCCATCCCGAAGTCTCGCGTCGTCTCCATCCCGGCCTGCGGCTGGCTGATGTTGAAGCCGCGATTGATGCTCGGCTGGGCGTTGATGTTGTGGAGAATCGGATCGCTGTTCCGGATCGACAGGGGCTGGTCGACCTGAAGGCCAACGATATGCGGGTGGTAGCGGCAGTTCTCTTGGTCCAGCACGGCCGGCTGCGACGGAGCCGGGAAGCCGGCGCCGAGTCCCTCCTTCACGTAAACGAAGACGTTCCCGAGCTTCCCGTCGCTGCTCACGAGCGCATGCTGAGTCAGTGCGCCGTCGCCGGGATACGCGTCATTGCACTCGGGCTCTTCGGCCATGTCGATCCGTTCCGCGGTGGGCGCCTCGCCCTCGAACGCGACGAGGCCGCTGATCGCTCCGGCCGTGGCCGGATCGACGACCGGCGCGGCCGTCTCACCGCCCGCCTCCGCCGCTGCGTCTCCGTCTCCGGCATCGCCGCCCCCTCCACACGCCCACACGAGGCCGGCGGCCGCGACCGTGGCCAACAGGCGAGTCTTCTCCAGCATGGTGTCCTCCTATCCCCGGTTGATGATGTGGTTCTGCCTATCCTCGATAACTCTTCTGAGCGCGCCTGACGGCGAACACCCCGAGCCCGCCTGTCACCAGAAAGGCGACCAATGGCGCCATGAAGACCGCGTTTGAGGGCGGTGGCTGCAGGCCGACGAAGTACCAGGCGGAGATCGACCCCCGCGTGCCGGTCTCGCCGCTGCTCCCGTCCCAGGCGAAGAAGGCGATCGGGATCGGAGTGCCCTCACTGAACGAGAGCACGCCACCGTCGGCCGCGGCCAGCGGTCGACGAAATACGACGCGCCACCGACCGGCCTCCCACTCCGAGCTCGCGGTGAGACCGGCGCCCGAATCTACGACCTCGGTCGTGCCGAGACCCGTCGCCCGCCCCTCGACCGCTCCTCGCCTGCTGTGCCACAACCAGAGGTAGACAGGGTTACGTCCCTCGCCCATAAGGAAGTACGGGCGGGCGCGGCCATCCGGAGAGGTCATCGGAAACTGCACGGCCAGCAGATCCGGAAGCGGCTCCGCCGGGATCGGCGACCCATCCGAGTAGAGGACCGCGGCGATCTTGTCCTGCCACTCCTGCCAACCAGGATCCGGGCTGTTCGAGGGGTCGTGCCACTCGACGCGCAGGGCCAACTCGGTCCCATCGTGGACGCCCTGCACCCATACGCCATCGACCGTCGGGGCGAACTGCCGCGGCGCCTCGACGATCTGGCCGACGAGCGGAAAATAGAAGCTCGGCAGATCGTCCCAGGCCGCATCGGCCGGGCCGTCCGGCAGCTGCTCGCGCCGCTCCACCCTCACGACCTCCTCGAGCTCCGGCGTTTTCGCGGGCCCGAGGCCGGCCACGTAGTGAGCCAGGTTCCAGAGACCCTCCTCGGTGACGACGCCCGCTTCGAGCGCGTCCTGGTTGGAGGGCATGGGGGTGCCATCCATGCCGGTGAGGAAGCGCGTGTGGATCGCGTCCGCACCCATCCCACCGTTGAAGAGCCAGGGCTCGGAGAGGTCCGCGGCGCGGATCGGGAACCCCCTCCAGTCCTCGAGCGTCGGCGCCGATCTCCCGTCGCCCCTTCCATGCTCGCCGTGACACCGCGCACACTCGAGCGTGCCGTATGCCTCTCGTCCGGGACCGGCCCCATCGGCGCCGGCCCCCGAGTCCGCGGATCGCTGGAGCACCTCGGGCGTCTCCCGCTCGAAGAACGGCGAGAAGCTCTTGACGAAGGCGACGACGTCGCGCTTTTCCTGGTCGCTCAGGTTGGGCCAACCCGGCATCGCCGTTCCCGGAAGGCCGTCCCGCATGACCCGCATCAGATCGTCGTCCGTCGGGAGCTCTCCGCTCCCGCTCGTCCGAATCTGGTAGCGCGCGCCCACGAAGTCCCGCGGTCTCGGCAGCATCCGCGCGGCGGCCGGACCGTCTCCCCGGCCCTCCACGCCGTGACACTCCAGGCACCAGGCACGATAGATAGTCTCTCCGTTCGCGGCATCCTGCGCGGGCGCCAGACGCACCGGCAGAAGCAGCGCCAGCAGCACCGCACCCCCCACCACCACCCACCGCACGCGAGACCCACGTACCGTCGGGAAGGCCACTGATCGAAGCGCCGCGGCACTGACCAGCAGGCTGCGGGATTCCTCTGAGCGAGCCCCACCTCGGAGGGACACTGAACCGGCGGTTTCGGGAATCCGCGAAGCGAGCCTCGCAGCGACGACGCGGAGACCCCGCAGCGAAGCGAGGAGGCTCCGCGTCCAAAGCGCGCAGCGAGCGGAGAGGAGCCCGGAGCCGCCAGCCATCAATGCCCCTCGCCTTCGTTGGATTCCTCCCACGTCCGCGGCATCGAGCCGGAGCGCTCGTAGATGAAGAGGGTCACGGCCCAGATCTCGTCGGCCGTGAGGAGATCCTCCCAGGCCGGCATCGCCGAGTTCCAGGGCGCTCCCTCGACGGGCAGCCCCGGTCCCCCCGTGGCGATCCGCCAGAAGACGTAGCTTTCGGTCAGCTGGCTGATCGTCCCGTTGTCCGTGAAGTTGGCCGGAACCGGGTTCAGAGCGTGGGTCGCCGGTCCTTCGCCGTCCAAACGGTCCCCGTGGCAGGGCATGCAGTTCTGGACGTACACGGTGGCTCCGACCGCCAGGTGCTCCTCGAACGACCCGTGCTCGCGCAGCGGGTTCTCCAGCCCCGTCAGAGAGATCGTCTCGCCCCGGAAGGTGATCTGGTTGGGGGGCGCCGGATGGATGGAGCGGAGCGAGGACGGCGCCCCAACGTCGGCCCGCACGCGGCCGTAGGTGAGAAACCCGACCGCCAGCGGGAGCGCGACGAGCAGCACGACGCGGAGCGCCCGCTTGTCGGCATCCACCATCACCTGACGCAGCGGCTCCTTGAACTTGGACCAGCGACCCTCATTCGTGCTCACGTAGAGGAGCAGGGCCACGATGACGGTGAGCATGTACTGGAGTAGCACGCTCGAGGGAACCGGCGCGCTGTGCACGCCGATCGCCGGCAGCAGATAGCCGATGCCGAACTTGAAGAGGAGGTACGAGCCGACAAGCACGCCGAGCGCCTGCCAGAACGGATGGCGGAGGTAGGAGCCCGCTCGACTCATCGCATCAGCTCCCTTCTCATCGCTCCCCTGCCAGGAAGCGGACGATCGTCTCGAGCTGCCCGGCCGAGAGCTGGTCGCCGAAGATCATCGGCATCGTTCCGGCCACCGCCTCGAAGCCCCCTGCCGTATCGGCGTTGGGCAGAAGGATCGAGCGCCGGATGTATTCCGGGTCCAGCCGACCGGCCATCTCGTCCAATCTGGGGCCGAGCGCCACCCCCTCTTCGCCCAGCTGATGGCAGGCCAAGCAGGTGCTCGCCCTCAAGAGCTCCACGGGATCCGTGACGGCCGTGTCGATCCCCGGGCCGCTCGCCCCGCCGGTCCCGGCGGCGGCGGCCGCCCCGCCTCCCGCACTCTCCGGGGGAATGTCCGCCGCCGTGACCGTGATCTCTCCTCCCTGATTCTGGAGGAAGGCCACGAGCGCCCAGATCTCCGCCTCCGAAAGGATCCGCCGCATGTCCGGCATGATCGGCTGAAAGCCGTCGATCACGAAGACCCCGGGCTCGGTGAGGGATTCGTACAGGTACTCCTTGCAGCCCAGGCCGTCGCGGCGGGTCGCACAGGTCGTGCCCGAGACCCCGACCAGGTCGGGTGCCCGCGTGCCAAGCCCGTGGCAGACGGCGCAGTCGCCCGCACCTGCGTAGAGTTCCTCTCCGATCGCCGCCAGCTCCTCGGGCGTGACGTCGGCACTGATCGTCGTCGCCTCGGGCACCTCCGATGCGACCTGTGGGATCATGTTCGCGACCGCCGTATAGACCGCCAGCGTGCCGATCACGATGAAGAGGATCGTCAGGTTCGTCCGAAGCATCCCCCTACTCCATCTCGGACGAAGAGCGGGCGCTAACCGGGCTGGCGGCTGGCGTCTCGGCCAGGCCTCCGAGCCAGAAGATGAAGCCAACCAGCGCGAAGAAGATGAGGACGCAGATGCTGATCATCGTGGCGGCCGGCCCGAGCGCGGGAGTGAACGCCTGGGGGCTGGTGTCGCGGATGACCTCGAAGACGTGCCAGTGCTGTCGGATCCCGCTGCGCGCGAAGCCCATGAGGCCCATGAGCCAGGTGAAGGTGACCGCGAGGATGAAGAGCGCATACTGCGAGCGGGCCGGCATCTGGCCCCAGCGTATGGCGCCTCGGGAGCTCGCGCCCCTCATCATGAACACATCCAGGACGATGACGAAGAAGATGCAGGCGAGCACGGCGAGGACCTGGTACACACTGAAACCGATCCGCACGATCGCGGTGACGAAGTAGCCGTAGATCCCGTAGAAGAGCACGATCGCCACCGAGAGCACGAACGCCGCGCCCTGCAGCATCGTCCCTGTTTTCGCCCAGGAGACGACCGGCTGCTTGTTGGCGCGCCGGTACAGGAGGAAGGAGAGGAACGTCGTCAGAATCATCATGTTGACGGCCGTGTTCTTCGCGCTCATCACGCCCAGGACGCCCAGGAACGGGTGGTGCGTGCCGCCCATCGCCGCGATCTCGCGTCGGTTGGCGATCATCGTATGCGGAGTAGCCCAGACGATCGTCCCGATGACGAGGACCAGCAGCATCCACTTTATGTAGGGCATGAAGCGCTCGGCGCCGGGAATCCGGCCCATGCCCACCCAGAGGTAGTAGTTGCCGGTCAGGAAGAGGACGCCGATGAGGAAGGCCTGGATGATCCACAGCCAGCTCATGAAGCCGCCCATCATCGTGATCCCCATCTGCTGGTTGAACTCGTAGATCTCGCGGCCCAAATAGTAGCCGGCGAAGGGGAGCACGATGAGCGCCCCGATCGCGATTAAGTTCCCGACGTAGCCCATCCAGTCGTAGTGGGCCCTCTCCTCGTCGGTGCGCGACGCGAGGAACCGGTACGCGGCGTACGCGCCCACCACGGCGCCCCCGAACACCACGTTCGCGATGAGCCGGTGGATGTTGATCGGCATCCACGTCGCGTTCGCTATCGCGCTCCAGAGCCGCACCGTCTGCGGGGCCGTGTCCGCCGCGAGGTCCCCCGGCGGGCTCATCATGAAGGTGAGCCAGCTGTTGGCGATGAACATGACGATGGTGCCCCAGACGTTCAGCGCCACGCCAAGGCCGAGATGGACCTGCTTGGAGAGACCCTTCTTCCAGCGATCCCACCCGTAGTAATAGAGGTAGAGGGTGAAGGACTCGAGGAAGAAGAGCCCGGCGTACACCCACATCGACGGAGCGAAGATCGTCGTCAGATACGCCCAGAACCGCGGGTAGAGAGTGGCAAGGACGAAGACGAGGATCGCACCCCAGATCGCGGTCGCGCTGTAGGCGACCACGAGGAGCCGGGTAAACTCCTTCGCCAGCTTGTCGTACCGTTCGCCCCCACCGAAGATGCCGATCGCCTCGACGACGACCGCGAACATCGGAACGCCGAGCACGAACGCCGCGAACATCAGGTGCACCTGTGCGGCGATCCAGATCGCCCCGCGGGCCCCGATTAGAGGAAAGTCCCCGTACGCGGGGGCTTCGGCCATAGCCTCCTGAGCGAGGCCCGGCTCCAGGGCGAGGAGCAGAAGCGCGGCGGCGCCGGTCACCGCTCGAAGCACGCCGCGGTGACTCAGCGCTTACCTCGCATGAAGAACGGCATGCGCTTGGAGAAATCCACCGGCATCTCCTCGCGGACCCGCTTCATGAGCTCGGGCGTCACGACCGACTCCCCGGAGCGCCGGGCGAACTCCTCCAGCCGCTTCGCGACCACGCCGCGCACGAAGGACGGCACGCGCGCCAGCCGCGCCTCGGCCTCCGGGCTCCACTGAAGCTCCGGGGCGGCCGCCCCCCCGTACGACGCGGCGCGAGGCAGGACTGGCTCGGCTTCGCCGGTCGGCTCGTAGTCGCACGACTCGTCGGACCCCAAGTAGTCGCCGCTCTCGGCAAAGGCTCGCGCCCTGCAGCCGCCGCAGATCAATCGGTACTCGCAGCGTCCGCACTTCCCCTCCAGCTGGCCGGCGCGGATCTCTCCGAATACCGGCGAGTCCCGCCACACGTCCGCGAAGGCTTCACCTCGCAGATCGCCGGCGACGACCGGCATGTAGGGACAGGGCGTCAGCTTCCCTTCGGGCGTGATGCGGCAGTACTGGACACCGCACGGGCAGCGGGTGGCGTAGTTGAGAAGGGGTGACTCCTGATCGGCCTCGAACACGTGGCGCATGATCTGAGGCTGGCACTTCGAGCGCACCATCATGACCCCCCGGTACGCCTTCTGGAGGTGGGCCAGCTCCGCCAGCACCTCTTCGTTCTCACGAGGCTCGAGGCCGCGCATTCGCTCGCCCCGGCCCGTGGAGACGAGAAAGTAGAGATTGAAGCACACGGCTCCGGCCGAGGCGGCCCAGTCGGCGAGGCTTCTGACCTCGTCCCGGTTGCCCCGCGTCAGCGTCGTCTGGACGACGAAATCCAGCCGAGCTCGGCGCAGACGTTCCACGGCGGCCAGCGTCTCCTCCAGGGCTGCCGGGCCGTGTCGAAAGCGGTCGTGGTACTCCGGGTTCAGCGAATCCACGCTGACCGCGACCCCACGCACGCCGGCCTCCTCGAGTGACGCGATCCGCTCGTCCGTGAGGCCGATCCCATTCGTGCCGATCACGACGGTGGCGCCGCCATCGGCGGCGTGGCGGGCGATCGTCTCGAGGTCCTCTCGCACCAGCGGCTCTCCTCCGGACAGAACGAACATCGGAGAGGGGCTGAGCTCGAGGATCTCGTCGGCGATCCTCAAGCACTCCTCCGTCGAGAGCTCGCGGTCATCGCTCTCCCAGGATCCGGCGGAGATGTAGCAGTGCGCGCAGGCGAGGTTGCAGCGGCGGGTGAGATTCCACGCCACGACGTGAGGAATCGCCTCGGGCGATCGGGCGTGAGAATCGGCGGCTTCGCTTCTCTCGGCGGATGGGAGAGGGACCCAGTCCTCGGCGGGCGCCGCGGCGGAGGCACGGGCCGGGGAGACGCCGTGGGCTTCGCTCAACGGCGGGTTTCCTCCTCGGCCATGATGCTCTCCATCGCGCGCCTCGCCTCCTCGGGGGTGGCCGTCTTGAAGTCCACCGGACAGTCGGACATCCCTCGTTCCACATCCCGAATGGGACAGCGTGTGACGCCCGAGGCCTTCGCCTCATTGATGAAGCGGCGCATCTCCTCGCTCATTCCGTCGAGGCCTGCCGCCTCCGCCTTCACCTGTTTCGCCTTCAGCTCGTTGAACATCACGAGCATCGTGTCCACGTCGAACTCGTCGGCCTCGATCATCGCCTGCTTGTTCTCGTCCATGACGCGAGTCGTGACGCGCCACGAGCCCGCCTCGCGAGTGAAGCTCTCGACGGTGTTCCGGGCCAGCGGCCGGGCGATCAGCGGCACGAGCCCGAGGCGCGCGAACGCCTCGTGCGTCCAGACGACCGGGTCGGCCTCCGTACGCGGGCGCAGGCTGACCTGGCCGGTGACCGGACAGCGCGTCTCCACCGCCATCGGCTCGGCGAACTCGTCGTCATCGGTTGTCACAACGACGGTTCTCTTCATCGACTCTTCCGCCTTGATCTCGGCGAGCGCGAACTCCTCGGCGTCGCCGATCCCCATGATGAGCTGCATATGGGTGGGAAGAAGCTTTTGAATGGCACGGTCCAGCCAGGCGCTCGTCACCGTCGGGGTACCGGGGGGCATGTACTCGGCGTGCTCCAGCACGTACTCCTCGACCGCCTTGCGGGCGATGCCGAGCGCGAACGGCGGGACGCGGAGGATTCGAACATCGGCATCGGGCGCCCACTCGAGCCCCTGCTCGCCATCCGCCTCGATCCAGGGGGTCTCCTCCGGCCGAACGTCCGTCGTGCCGATCAGAAGAACGTTGCAGGAGGCGAGTCGCAGGACGTTCTCCGCCTGGCTCCCCATCTCCGTGCCCTCGATCCGGTGGGCGCCGTGACGAGCCAGGACGAGCAGCGTCGGATCGACTTCCTCGGCCCACTGCAGGACGACCTGGAACGGCTTGCCGATCAGGATCTGCGTCTCCAGCTCGACGTCCGGGTACTCCTCGGCCATCACCTTGGCCCGCTTGATGTTGGCCTGCGCGAGCTTGAGGAGGCCCTTGTCGATGATGTTGTTGTGGAGCTCTTCCTGCTCCTCGAACTTGAAGACCCGCGAAGCCTGGACGGAGAGCACATCCTTGATGCTGTGGAAGACGGCGTGGTGGAACTCGACGTCGAAGGCGCTGCAGACGAAGAGCTTCGCCCCGAAGCCCTGCGCCATCTCCAGGGCCTGGCGCATGGCCTTGTAGCAGTACGCCGATCCGTCGACGCACACGATCCATCGCCCGCCGGCCAGAGGCCGGTCGTCCCGGATCACCAGCATGTCCTTCTCGACGCCGCGGGCGACGCGGGAGGCGACACCGCCCATCTGCGACAACGGCTGGATGCCGATGCCGTGCGCTCCCATGACGAGTAGGTCGTAGTCGCGGCCCGAGCTTCCTGCCAGCTTCTCCTCGAGCTCCTCGTCCTCGGCGATGAGTTGGCCGTTCTCGCCGACCTTGACATCGCTGCGCACTCGCCCGCCACCGTCGTATCCGGCAGCGATGTTCGGGTCGAAGCCAATCAGGCTGGGGAGGCAGCCGCGGCCCTTGTTCGCCTCCCGGATGATCTCCTCGTAGTTGATACCTTCCAAGAGCTGCCGGGTCATCGGCACTCCCGCCTCTTCGCACCGTAACCCCACTTGATCCAAGAAGCTATCTGAGATCAGCTGAAGGCCTTTCTCGATGAGCTTGTCGTGGATCTTGCGCTGGCGTTTGATCTCATCGGGCGTCTGGAACTGCGCCGGGAGACCGGTCTCCAACTGCCGGAAGCGGACGTCGTGCAGGCGGGCGCCGTAGACGTGGTTCGCGGTGAGGTGACCTTCGGAGGCGCTGCAAAATTCGAGGGCCCGGTCGACCGCCCACATCGAATGGTGGGAGTTGTCGACCGGTACGAGAAGCTCTCGATACAATCGCCGCTCCAGTCCTGGTGGGTTCCGGCGGACCTTCTGCCCCGAGATCCCCTGCCCGGCTTACAGATCGCCGACTATATAGCGGTGCCCCGGATCGAAGTCAAAAGGGCGTCACGGAACGATCTGGCGACCATCTACGTCCAGCACCCGAATCGCGTCGACAGGGCAGGCGGCGCAGGCAGCGAGCAGATTCGTCGCATCCACCGATTCCGGCGCGTCGAAGGTCGCGATCCCCTCGTCGTCGAGTCGAAACGCCCCGGGCAACTCGGTGACGCAGTCCTCGAAGCCCACGCAGATCCTCCGGTCGATGCAAACGAGATAGCCGTGCAGCGTCCGCCGCTCCTCCGCAATCTCCCACCCGGTCACGCCTACATCCCCTCCAGGCCAAGATCCGTACGCGCCCGGTCCATGATCTCGGGCGTTATCTCGTGGATCCCGTGCTCCTTCGCGTAATCTGTATAGATACGCTTCACCATTCCGCGAACGAAGGAAGGAACGGCTTCGAGACGCCGCGTGGCCGCCTCGCTCCACTCTACCGGCGAAGTCCCGGGCGAAGTCACCGAAGTTCCGGGCGACTCCGCGAAGGCCTCGTCGCGCCCGCCGTCGAGAGAGCTGCGCACCAGCTCCAGCGGCTGCTCCGGCACCTCCCGTCCCCCGATCTTGATCCCGAGTGACGACACGACCTGCGTCTCCATCGGGTTCGTGAGCATCGCCACCTCGCGGCCGCAGGTGGGGCAGCGGAAGATGGCCGCCAGGGTGCCGTCGCCGGGAAGCTGTCGCTCTCCGAAGCTCATCTGCTCGTCACAGTCGACGCAGAGAAACTTCACGGCGAGCCCTCCCTCTCCAGCCACTCGGCGAGGGCGGCGATCTCCCCGCCGGCGCGGGACGCCAGCACCCCGTTCATGTCGCCTCGCTCGACGCAGGCCGCGGCGTCGGCGTCGAACGGAATGCGCGCGAGCAGCGGGAGATCAAGCTCTCGGGCCAGTGCGTCGCCGGCATCTCCAGGATGCAGCGGCCCGACCGCACCGCAGCCCTCGCATGCATAGCCGGACATGTTCTCCACGATCCCGGCGATGGGCAGGCCACGATCGCCGGCGGCCCGCAGGGAGCGAGCGACCGCCGCTTTGGAGGCAGACGTCGGGATCGTCACGCCGATGAGCCGGGTGCGCTTCCCAACGAGCTCGGCCAGCTCCACGAGGCGCTGCGTGCCCGGCGGCAGGTCGACGACCAGCACATCCAGCTCGCCCCAACACACATCCGCAAGGAACTCCCGAAAGGCTCCCCTCTCGAGCGACCCGAGCCACAGGGAGCCATCCGCGGCCGGCCCGCGCCAGCGAAGAGGCTCCCCGTCTTTCAGCAGCAGGTCCGTGGAGAACACCCTCAATCCGGCTGAGTCGACCGGCGGGACGACGCCGTCGTTCGTGACGGAGAGCGAACGGCGAGGGAGCCCGAGCAGCGACGGCGCCGTGGGGCCGTTGAGATCCGCATCCAGCAGTCCCGCCGAGCCTCTGCCGCGAGCAAGGGCCGAGGCGAGCGTCGCTGCCACGAAGCTCTTGCCCACCCCACCCTTCCCGCTCGCTACGCCGAGGACCGTCCTCACAGCTTTCATGCGGCGGTCCACGCGGCGACGCTGGAGGGCGAGCTGGTCGCCGAGACCGGAGCGGTCCGGGCCCTCGAGGTCAGCGTAGGTGCGGATCTTCCTCACGTCCGTACGGTCAGAGGTCCCAGGCTGCTCGCGCCAGCATCCACAGGTTGATGAGGACGACGACCAGCGCCGTGACGTAGAAGGCCGGCGGAAGAACCCCGGGCTCGCGCAGGAAGGCGGCGTTGATCAGGGCGGGCAGGCGGAGACCGTGCAGCGCCCAGATCGCCCGCGCGAACCAGACGTTCTGCCAGCGCCACAATCCCCAGAAGACCAGGGCCAGGATCGCGGCACCGACCAGAAGCCACAACCACCCGGGACCGCGAGCGGCCGGTAGCTGACCCGCCCGCCATAGCGTCCAGACGGCCGCCTCGTAGAGCAACCCGACGTGCAGGTAGACGAAGGCGGCCTGTCGGAACTTCGCGGCGCGCTCTGGAGCGTGTACGGAGGCCATTCTTCAAGCTTCAGCCGGGCCGGGCGGCGCCGCAACCGCGGCCGACAGGGTGGTCGGCGGCGTCATCGTCGGCGTGGTCGCTCGCGCCATCGTGTACACGTCCGGGGGCGGCCCGTATCTTTCAGGTACCATGTCGCTCATCGGATTCCACAAGCTACTCATCGCCACGGCGATCCTCTTCTGCGCTTTCTTCGCGGTCTGGCAGGGGATCATCTTCACGAGAACGGGCGCGGCCTTGAACGTCGCGCTGGCGGCCTCATTCGCCCTGGCCGCGGCGGGGCTCGCCTACTACCTCGCAAACCTGCAACGCTTCCTGAAGAGGGATTCCTGAGCCGCGATCAGGCGCCGGCTCCGTGAGCCCCACCCACGAGCAGCTCATCCGCCCCGCGGGCCCGTAGCTCATCCGCCACGAGCCGGCCTAGGCCGACCGCATCGCCGACGGGGCCTCTCGTGGAGGCCCGAATCGCCTGGCTGCCGTCCTCCGACAGCACCGCGGCGTGCACGGTGAGGTCTCCTCCCTTCCGCAGCGCCAGAGCGCCGATCGGAACCTGACATCCGCCGCCGAGGGCGGCCAGGACCGAACGCTCGCAGTCCGTCTCGGCACGCGCACGCTGATCCTCGATCGCATCCAGCAGACCATGCACGCGCTCGTCGTCCGCCCTTCCCTCGATCCCCAGCGCGCCCTGGCCCGGTGCGGGCAGCCAGGCCGGCGCCTCCAGGGCTTGCATCGTCGGCGAGAGCCTCCCGAGGCGCTTCAGGCCGGCCGCGGCGAGGAGGAGCGCGTCGTACTCGTCGCGCTCGAGCTTGGCCAGCCTCGTCTCCACGTTGCCCCGCACGTCGAGCGGCCGGCATTCGGGTCTGGCGTTGAGCAGCAGGGCGCGGCGACGCAGCGAGGAGGTCCCGACGCGGGCCCCATCCTCCAGCTCGGAGAGCCGGAGTCCATCCGTGGAAACGAGGACGTCTGCCGGATCCTCCCGCTCCGGCACGGCGAGCAGGGCCAGGCCGGGCGGCAGATCGGTGGGCAGGTCTTTCAGGGAATGCACGGCGATGTCGATCGCGCCGTCGAGGATCGCAGCTTCGAGCTCGGCCGTGAACAGGCCTTTGCCTCCGATAGCAGGAAGGGGAACGTCACGCTTCCGGTCCCCCTCCGTGTCCATCCAGACGTTGCGCACCTGGAGCTCGGGCCATGCGGCGCTCACGAGCCTCGCGACCCATTCGGCCTGCGAGCGCGCGAGCGCCGATTTCCGGGAGCCGATCAGAAGGGTCTCACGCATCGTCCCGCGTCTCGCCGAGATCGATCGTGGCCAGGGCATGACCCTCGGCCGGCGCCGGCAGCCCGGAGTCCCCGGTCGTCCCGTCGTCCCTTCCGTCGCCGCTATCCTGAAGCATCTGCTTGAGGATCGGCGGCACCAGGAAGGTCGAGAGTATGACCATGATGAGGACGGCGCTGTAAACAGCGTTTGAGAGGATCCCCTCGCGCAGGCCGATCGCGGCGAAAATCAGCCCCACCTCGCCACGGGGGACCATGCCGACACCTATCGCGGCCCGGTTGATGCCGGGCGTCCTGACCACGAAGCCGGCCAGGACTTTTCCGACGATGGCGATCACCGTGAGGATGAGCCCGACCGTCAGCACCTGGCCGCTGAAATCCTCGCTCCCCGGAACGAAGAGCCACACGTTCACGGGCGCCCCGACGACGACGAAGAAGATCGGCGTGAAGACGTCGGCCACCGGCTCGATCCGCTCGACCACGGCGTCGAACTGGTTGGTGGAGGAGAGGATGATGCCGGCCGCGAAGGCGCCGATGATCATCGCGGAGCCCGAGAGGTCGGCCAGCGCCGCCAGGAGGAGTGCGAAGCAGACGGCGGTGACGAGGAGAACGCCTCGCACCCGCATCCGGTCCACGATGTTGAACAGGTACGGAGCCGCCCGGTTGCCGATGACGACCGCCAGCACGAGAAAGCCGACGGCGAAAAAGAAGATCTTGCCGACCGCCAGCACACCGACCGCCATCCCGCCTGCCAAGCCGGCGACGACGGCCAGGATCACGATGCCCAGCACATCGTCGATCACCGCGGCTCCGATGATGATTCGGGCCTCGGAGGTGTGCATCTTCCCGAGATCGGAGAGCACGCGCGCCGTGATTCCCACCGACGTCGCCGTGAGGGTGGCGCCCACGAAGATCGCCACGATCCAGAAGTCGATGCCTTCGGGATGAATCCCGATCGTCGGGTTGGAGGTATACCAGTACAGGAATCCGAGGCCGAACGGGAGAAGGACGCCCACCATGGCCACCGCGGCCGCCTCCTTCCCGACCCGGAACATCTCCTTCAGGTCGGTCTCGAGGCCGATCTCGAACAGGAGGATGGAGACGCCGATCTCGGCGAAGACGTGGATGACCTCGCCCATCTGGGTGTCGCTCGCCGGGATGACGCCCAGCACGCTTCCCCCGAGGATCACGCCGGCGAAGAGCTCTCCCAGCACCGCCGGCTGCCCGATCCGCTCGGCGGCTTCGCCGAAGAGCTTTCCGACCAGAAGGATGGCGATCAGGATCAGGAAGACGTGCGAGATCTCCAGTCCGTGCCCGTCCTCCTCCGCTTCCTCGACGGAGGCCTCGCCGTGGCCAGACTCCTGGAGGGGTGCGGCAGCCGATCGCGAGACCTCCGAAGCCTCCGGCGAATCGGCGAACAGGCGACCCGGAAGCTCCCACGCGGAGGAGCCGAAGATGATCCACACCCCCGCCAAAACGGTGGCAGGCCGGCGGATCCGGCGCCACATCCCGGTCACGACGTCTCGGCCTCGACGGTGCGCGGGATGATCTTCTGCCAGTTCAGAACGTGAAGGGTGTCGGCGTACTCCACCTTCAGCCGGAACCTTCGGGCGCCTCCCGGCGCGGGGCTCACCTCGAACCTCTCCGCGCCCGGAGGCAACCCGAGCTCCCTGATGACGGGGGCGAGTCTCTCTCTCGCCTCGGACCTGTCATCGACGCTCAGCTGGCTCGCCTCCTCCTGAATTTGCTCCGACACCGACCGGTATCTCATCTCGGCGCGGATGAACAGGGAGGCGATATATAAGCTCGCCACGAGGAGGGCGAGGCCAAGGAGGCAGCCGAAACGGCCGCCTCCGTGCGACCTGCTGCGCTCCTCCGGCTCAGCTACCAATCCGACTGCGCTCCGTCCACGATCTTTTGCGTCAGGTTGTCCAGCGCGATCGTCTCTCCGACCTCTTCCTGCTCGGTCTCCGGAGAGTACTCGCCGACCCCGGTCACCGACCGGGAGCTCCAGTACATCTCTTCGAGCTCCGTGTCGAAGATCTCCACTTCAGCGGTAATGGTGATGCGGCGCTGGAAGACCTGGGTCGTCTCCCCATCCTGAGCGTCGAAGTTGAGAGCGATGTCGGAGTACCGAGTGATCCGGGCGGTCACGATGAGGTCCGCCTCGCCCTCCGCGGCAAGCTGGAGCCCCAGCTTGCTCCGCACGGCATCCAGGAGGGACTGCGTCATCCTCTCGGTGAGCGTGAAACGGGGCGTGTCGTTCTGGACCGGCGGCACGAAGGCCGTGTTCATGTGGGAGGGCAACCCGCCTCCCCCGGAGAAGCCGTAGCACCCGCCGCTGGCGAGAGCCGCGACCAGGCTACATGCGATGAGGAAGTGCGTAGATCTCGGCAGCATGTGTGGTCAGCACCTCGGTCGTCTCGGTCAGTTCCCAGCGGACGCGTCGTGATTCTACAAAATCGCGATACTCGGCGCTCTTTGGCCACACCCCGAGGCCATCCCACGAAACCTCGATCCGCTTCCGCACGCGTCCCGAGCGGCGCTCCTCGAGCCGAAGGACTCGAGAACCCTGCACGTGGGCGAAGAGAGAGTCGCTCCCGACCGGAAACACCAGGACCTGCGAGCTGTCGGTGAGAAAGCCACGGCCAGGCGACGTCCTGCCGGGACGGAAGATCCCCGCCATCGCGTAGAGAAAGACCGGGCCCGGCAGTCTCACCTCCTCGATCTCGCCCAGGGTGGTCAGACCGCTCGGCGTGAGCGAGACACCCATCGATGCGTCTCCCGGTGCGAAGAGATCAAGTCTGAGAGAGTCGGTCGGGTTGTATCGCGCCACCCCCTCCCCGCTCAGCTGGCCGTGCTCGTCCGCGTACCGCCAGTCGAAGCGCAGCCGGAAGGGTCCGGGAGGGCCGGTGGCCTCGCGCACGCGCGCTGCCACCATCTCGGCATCGGCAAGCGGCGGTCCCGTCTGTACCTGCTTGGAGCACCCGGCGATCGCCGCCAGAATCAGCGCGGCCGCCGACGCCCGCCGGCCGTTCATGGCGTGGCCGCCTGGAGAGCTTCGCGCACCTCGTGAGGGATCCTGCGCGGCCGGCCTTCGCCATCGATGCACGCGAGGTCGGTGCGAGCCCGGGCCAGGAGACGCTCCCCTGGGCCGATGATCTCGTAGGCGAACCTGACCGAGCGGCTCCGTGCCGCCTCCACTCTCGTCTCGATGCGCACCGTCTCCTCGTAGTGCGCCGCGGCGCGATATTCCACCTCCAGGTGCGTCACGGGCAGGAGCACGCCTTTTCGCTCCATCTCGGCGTAGGAAACGCCACGCTCGCGCATCATCGCGGTGCGGCCGAGCTCGCACCAGACGACATACACTCCATGGTGGGCACGGCCCATCTGATCCGTCTCCGCGTAACGAACCGTCACCTCCACGGAGTGCCGGGGTCCATCCACGCCCCGCGTTTCGCGCTCGGGTTCGCGCGATCTATCTTCCGACATGACCGCTCCCGGTAACCCCGCTCGACCCACCATCGTCGTCTCCGACATTCATCTCGGCGAGATCCCGCCGGATGGCGAGCAGACGTTCCTCTCCTTCCTGGAGTCGCTGCCCGGCAAGATCGACGAGCTGTTGATCAACGGCGACCTGTTCGATTTCTGGTTCGAGTACCGCAGCGTCATCCTCCGTCGCTACTTCCCGGTCCTGCGCCGCCTCGCTGACCTGGTCGACGCGGGCGTGCGGGTACGTCTCGTCGGAGGAAACCACGATGCCTGGACGGGCAGCTTCCTCGCTGATGATGTGGGGATCGAGTTGCTCGACGCTCCCATCACGACCGCGCTGGCGAACCGGCGCGCCTACGTGGCTCACGGCGATGGCCTGCTGGACGGCGAGGGCGCCTATCGGGCGTTTCGGAGACTGATCCGGAGTCGAGCGTTCCGCGCTCTCTTCCGGCTCGCGCCCCCGGATCTCTCGCTCCCGCTCGTGCGGCGGGTCAGCGGCACGCCGGCCCGACTGGAAGGCCGGGCGGGGGATGATCACGAGCGGGCCGAGCGCCTCGGCGAACATGCCCGAGCCTTGCTCGCGAGCCGCCCCGAGATCGACCTCGTCGTATTCGGGCACACCCACCGGCCCGAGCTGGTGGAGATAGAGCCCGGACGGCACTACCTGAACGCCGGAGACTGGATCCACCACCGCAGCTACGCGCTGCTCACGGCCGATTCGATCGAGCTCAGGCACTGGCACCCAGACTGACCCACTCCAGGCTGTCGACCGGCTCTCCCAGGAACCGCTTCGCCACGGCGCCGAACTGCCGGGCGTCATCCGTCACGAAGTAGCGGGCCGTGGCCGGGCGACCGGTCGGGTCGGCGGCGATCTCCAGGTCGGCCAGGGTGCTGGCGACGACCGACGCCGTGGCCTCCGCGGAATCGATGAGCTCCACTCCCACAGCGACTTCGGTGAGAAGCGGCTTGAGCAGCGGGTAGTGGGTGCAGCCCAGCACGAGCGTGTCGATCTCTCTTCGCAGCAGAGGCTCCAGGTACCGCTCGGCCGTGAGGCGCGCCACGTCACCACGCGTCCATCCTTCCTCGGCGAGCGCGACGAAGAGGGGACACGGCACGCTCAGGACGGTCGCGTCGGGACGCAACTCCCGGATCACCCGCTCGTAGATGCCGCTCTCGATCGTGCCCTGCGTTCCGATGACCCCGATCCTGCCGTCGCGGGATCTCCGGACCGCCTCAGTCGCGCCCGGTTCGATGACGCCCACCACGGGGACCGGCACACGCGAGGCCACATCGTCGGCCGCGCGCGCGGTCGCGGTATTGCACGCGATCACGATGAGCTTCACGTCCCTGGCGAGCAGAAAATCGGCGGCTTCGCCGGCATATCGCCGGACCGTGTCCGGAGACTTCGGCCCGTAGGGGACGCGCGCGGTGTCCCCTAGGTAGAGGATCGACTCGAGGGGAAGTCGCTCACGCAGGGCATGCACCACCGTCAGCCCTCCGACGCCCGAGTCGAAGACACCGATCGGCGCGTGCCCAAGCAGCTCCGGCGGGCGGTTCATCCCGACCTGGCCATGCGTGTCAAAACAGCTTCACGGGATAGCTGAACTCGACCCCGGGAGAGCCGTCCTGCGGTGGACGCACCTCGCCCTCGAACCCGGTGAACTGTGCCGATACCCAGGCGTCCACACCGCTGAACAGCATCCAGAGGCCGGTGAAGAGCATCCAATCCTCCCGGGCCCCCGTTCGGCTGTCGATCAGCTCCTCGTCTTCGGCGCGCTTGGCCGCGTTCAGCTCCGCGTTGGACTTCAGGATCATGAAGACGCCGCCGGACCACACCGTGAAGTAGATGGCGCCTCGCGCCGGCTGGCGCGCGGCGGTCTGACCCCATCCCGGAACGATGACCGAGCGGAGCATGGCGCCGGCGGGACTGACCGGCTGCTCGCGATCCGGGGCCGCCTGATCGGCCTCCTCCTCCTGATCCACGGTGCCGCCCTCCTCCGCATCCTCTTCCGCCCGGAGTGTGTCCTGGCCGGCGGGAAGAGGCTCCGGTTCCTGCGCTCGCAGACCCGGGGCCGGGGCGGCAAACGCGAGAGCCGCGGCCGTGAGCAGCCCGACGAGGAACCGGCGAAGCACCGATTGGCAAATGGCGGGAGCGTCTGGGAATCGAACCCAGCCAACGACCTTCACGGCCGTCGTGTCGGTTTTGAAGACCGCAGGAGACACCAGTCCTCCATCCGCTCCCGTGGACCCTGATGCGCCGGGCGTTCCGTCGCCGGCCTCTCCAGAGCTCACCGTCGCTTCGCAACCACGTCCACCTCGATCCGCGCGTCCTTGGGAAGACGAGCCACCTCGACGGTGGACCGGGCGGGATACGGCTCGTCGAGGTACTCCGCGTAGATCCCGTTCACGGTGACGAAGTCTTCCATGTCGGCCAGGAAGATCGTCGTTTTCACCACAGCGCCGAAGTCGAGCCCGGCCGCCGCGAGCACGCCTTGCAGGTTCTGCATGACGCGGTGCGTCTGCGCCGTTATCCCCTCGACGAGCTCGCCTGTCTCGGGATCCAATCCGATCTGGCCGGAGGAGTACACCGTCCCCTCGGTTTCGATCGCCTGCGTGTAGGGGCCGATGGCCCCGGGAGCCTCGTCCGTGCGAACCGGTTTCATGCCTGCGTCTCCCTTCCCTCGTCGGCGGTCGGAGGCGTTCGCGCTCGGCCAGAAACCTGAGAGCCGAGAGGCCGATTGGCCAGCGGTTGCGCCGAGTTATCGCAGGATCTAACCTGCGGCCGAATGTCATCCTCCCGCGCCTCTCCCATCCGGTGGCTCAACGAAGCTCTCAAGGCCGCGTCCTACCGGGTCCAGAGCTACTTCGGCCTCCTCCGACGCGTCCTGGCGTCCGCCGTGACTCGGCCCTTCTACTGGCGGGACCTCGCGCAACAGATGGACACGATAGGCGTCGCCTCGCTCGGCATCGTCGCACTTACCGGGCTCTTCACGGGCATGGTGCTGGCGCTGCAATCATCCGTCGAGATGAAGCAGTTCGGGGCGACCATCTACATCGGCCGACTCGTCGGAGCGAGCGCCGTTCGAGAGCTCGGGCCCGTCCTCACCGCTCTCATGGTCGCCGGGCGGGCGGGCTCCGGGATGGCGGCGCAGCTCGGGTCGATGCGCATCACCGAGCAGATCGACGCCCTGAGCACCCTGGGGGTCGATCCCGTGCGGAAGCTCGTGACGCCGCGGTTCCTGGCGGCGCTGATCATGCTCCCGGTGCTGACCGTCATCATGGACGTTATCGCCGTCGGCGGAGGGATGCTCATCGCGGTGGTGAAGCTCGATCTCACGGCCACGCTGTACCTGCGCTCCGTCTACCAGTCGCTGGCCCAGACCGGTTTCATCTTCCGGTACATCCCGATCGACGTCTTCGGCGGACTCGTGAAGCCGCTCGTCTTCGGCGGGATCATCGCGCTGACTTCGTGCTACTACGGGATGAACACGCGTGGAGGCACGGAGGGCGTCGGCCGCGCGACCACCCAGGCGGTGGTCAGCTCGTCGATCTTGATCCTGGCCTCGGACTACTTTCTCACCCAGCTATTGATCGCTCTGTTGATCGAGTGACCCAAGCGAAGCCGAGCCCCGACTCGACCGGACCGGTCGTCATGCTGCGCGACGTGCGGCTCACCTACGGGAGCCACGTCGTCCTGGACGAGATCGGATTCTCCGTCAGCCGCGGCGAGACGATGTGCGTCCTGGGCGGAAGCGGGGTTGGCAAGAGCACGATCCTCAAGCTCATTCTGCATCTCGAGGAGCCGGACTCGGGCCACGTGGAGGTCCTGGGCCACGACATCGAGACGTCCGGCCGCGCCGAAATCTTCGAGGCCCGGCAGCGCATGGGAATGGTCTTCCAGGGGTCGGCGCTCTTCGATTCCCTGCCGATCTTCGACAACGTCGGCTTCCCGCTGTTCGAGCACACCGACCTTCCCCTAGAGGAGATCCGACGACGCGTGCGAGAGGCGCTCTCCTTCGTCGACCTGGATTACCGGCGGGTGGAGAGCCTACTCCCATCGGAGCTCTCCGGAGGAATGAAGAAGCGGGTGGCGATCGCCCGGGCGATCGTTCACCGCCCCGAGATCCTCCTGTTCGACGAGCCCACGAGCGGACTGGACCCGATCACCACGCGCACGATCGACAACCTGATCGTCAAGCTGAGACGCGAGTTGCACGTGAGCTCGATCGTCGTCACGCATGACACCCGCTCGGCTTGCCGGATCGCGAATCGCATCGCGCTGCTGCAGGGCGGGCGGATTATCTTCATCGGCACGCCTGCCGAGATGCTCGCGTCTGATGACGCATACGTCCGTGAATACCTCGAATAGGCCGGGAGCGCCAGGCCGACGGGAGCTTGGATGAGGCGATCCAGAGCGATCACCTGGGAGGAAGTGAAGGTGGGCGTGATGCTGATCATCGCGCTCGTTCTTCTCGCGGCCAGCATCTTCTTCATCGGCGACATGGGGAGCGTCTTCGGCGATCGGTACGAGCTGGTAACGCTGATGCGCTCGGCCCAGGGTCTTGCTCCCGGAGCTTCCGTTCAGCTGGCGGGTCAGCCGGTGGGTCAGGTGGCCCGGATCGATTTCATCGGACCTGAGGACCGCCCCCCGACCGGCGAAGGCCTCGCGGTGTGGCTGGCGATCAACCGACAGGTACGTGGCCAGATCCGCTCCGACTCCCGCGCCCGCATAAGGACGCTGGGCCTGCTCGGCGACCGGATCATCGACATCGAGCCGGGAAGTCCCGGCGCCCGCACCCTCGAGCCCGGCGATACGCTGGGGGCGGCCGAGGTGTTCGACTACGCCGAGCTCCTTGATGAGGCGTCGACGGCCGTCGTCAGCCTAACCGACCTGGTCCGGTCGCTGGACGCCCTCACGCGAGACCTGCTGGCCGGCCAGGGAACCGTTGGGCAGCTGCTGGTCAACCGGGACCTGTACGATCACCTGGTGGGCATGAGCGGAGATCTTTCACGACTGCTGGCCTCCGTGAACTCGGGCGAGGGGGCGCTCGGACGCCTGGTGAAGGATGACGAGCTCTACGATCGCCTCGTGGGCGCCATGGAGTCGCTGGACAGCGTCACGGCGAAGCTGGCGCGCGGCGAGGGTTCTCTCGGGCGGCTCCTGTACTCGGACTCCCTGTACGAGTCGCTGGCCGGCGCCGCCAGCAGCACCGATTCGCTACTGGCCGGCTTGCGCTCCGGCGAGGGGTCCATCGGCCAACTCATTGTCGACGACGCCCTCTACGAAGAGCTCCTCAGGATGATCGTGGAGCTGAACAGCATCCTCGCCGATCTGAGGGCCAACCCCGACAAGTACATCCCGCCCATCAAGGTGTTCTAGCGCCGCGGAGCTTCGAGGTCCGTGTCGGATCTCCCCGCCCTCCCGACCGGTGGCTGCCGAGAGACCGGCGGCCAGCAAGCCGAGGAGCGCCATCCCCCCCGTCACGCGTCGGCCCGTTCGGCCACGCAGCCAAGCGACGGCGGCCGCTCCGGCCGCCACCAGAGCCATGGTTGCGGCCAGGCCGTAGGCGGCGTGAGCGTCGACCACGCCGCGGAGGGCGTCCGCCGACGAGGGGACACCTCCGATCTCGACGCCGAGCGCCGATGCGGCCGCTCTGCCCGACAGATATGCGACGGGCGACGCCCCGGCGGCCAGCAGAAGGGAGACCGCGCCGAAGTGGACGACTCCGGATCGCCGAAGCAGGAGTCCGGCGAGAGCGGCGAGGCCACCGGCGATGGAAAGGACGACAGGAATGTGGTGGACCGAGAGATGGAGCAGCGCCCAGTCCATGCTCAGCCGTCGTCCAGGCCCGCCATCTCGTGGATGCTGGAGAACTCGAGAATCTCGTAGCGTACCGTCGCAC